>Ga0075017_100001522_pt1 | contig 14177 bp, 12 predicted proteins | sample AleBraG_ABR_2012_FD_71475 | JGI IMG/M metagenome (GOLD analysis project Ga0075017, IMG submission 71475) | Freshwater sediment microbial communities in response to fracking from Pennsylvania, USA - Alex Branch Run_MetaG_ABR_2012 | ecosystem: Environmental > Aquatic > Freshwater > Creek >... | reverse complement strand
TCGAGCAGCCGCAGGTCGCCGAGGTCCTTGCCGTAGGACGTCGAGTTCTCGCTCACGAGCACGATCTCGCGCACGCCGTGCTCGGCCAGCCAGCGCGCCTCGTCGAGCAGGTCCGCGGGCCGACGCGAGACGAAGGATCCGCGGAAGGCCGGGATCGCGCAGAACGCGCAGCGACGGTCGCAGCCGGACGCCAGCTTGAGCGGGGCGCTGGGTCCGCTGCCCAGCCGACGGCGCACGACCCGCGGACCGCTGGCGGGCCCGACGCCCTCGGGCAGGTCCGGCGCCTGCGCGTGGCCGGGCAGCGCCACCGCCACAGCGCCACGCTCCACCGGCGACACCGGCAGCAGGAGGCGCCGGTCGCGCGGGGCGTGCGGCACGTGCGCCTCGCCCGCGACGATCCGCCGCAACCGGGCGCCGATGTCGGCGTAGTCGTCGAAGCCGAGCACGGCGTCGGCCTCGGGCAGCGACTCGGCCAGCTGGTCGCCGTAGCGCTCGGCCAGGCACCCGACCGCGACGACCGCCTGCGGGCGTCCCCCTGCCTTGAGGTCGGCGGCCTCGAGCAGCGTGTCGACCGAGTCCTTCTTCGCCTGCTCGACGAACCCGCAGGTGTTGACCACGATCGCGTCGGCCTCCGCGGCGTCCTCGACGAGCTCCCAGCCGTCGGCGGCCAGGCGTCCGGCCAGCTCCTCGGAGTCGACCTCGTTGCGCGCGCAGCCGAGGGTGACCAGCGCGACGCGCCGAGGGGTGTGGTCGGTCGGCGCGGTCATGGGCCAGAGCCTACGGGCACGCGGGGCGCCCCCGACCGCTCAGGCGGCGGTCTGCGTCGGGTCGCCGGGGACGAACTCGACCTTGATGACCTGCCCGTCCGAGCCGGGCGCCCCGAGGTCGCGGCCGTTGACGTTGAGCGACACCGCTCCGGCGTTGCCCAGCAGCAGCTTGACCTTGACCTTGTCGGTGAAGGTCATGGCCTGGCCCTTGGTGAGGGTGCCCTCGAAGAGCGTCTTGCCCCCGGCGTTCGTGATGCGCATCCACGAGGCCCCGCCGGTGGTGGCGAGCTTGACGGTGACGCCGTCGGCCGCGGCCACGACGTCGGGCGGCGTGGTCGCCGTGCTCGGCGAGGTCGAGGGCTGGGTCGACGGCGCGGTCCTCGGCGAGCTTGCGCCGCTCGGTGTGCTCGACGGGCTGGTCGTGGGGTCCGCGACCGTGGACGGACCGGACTGCGGCCGCTGCAGGAACGAGATCAGGCCGATGCCGACGATCACGGCCAGCGCGAGCACCATGACCGCGGTCCAGTTGGCGCCGCGACGACCGCCCGACACCGAGGCGCCGAGCGTGCCGGCGAGCGAGGCCAGCCCGTGGGAGCCGCCGTCGCGGGCGGCGACCTGGGTGGGCTGGGCGATCGGCTCCACCGGGGCGGCGGCGATGCGTGCGGCGCCGCGCTGCTCGTCGAACTGGGCCGCGACGGCCACCGGGTCGATGCCGACCACCGTGGCGATGCTCTTGAGGTGGCCGCGGGCGTACACGTCGCCGCCGCACAGCCGGAAGTCGTCGTCCTCGATCGCGGAGATGACCGTGCCGCGCACGCGGGTCTGCTCCGCGACCTGCGCGATGGTCATCCCGGCCGCGGTCCGGGCGCGCGCGACGGTCTGACCGACCGTCAGCGGTGCCTCGGTCACGCCGAACCCCGATCCTGGAGCGACGGCGAGCAGCACGGACGCCGCTACGGGCACCGTCGGAAGGTCCATCGTAGGCCGCGGGGGGGTGCCGGGGCCAACCCGCGCCCGCTCCTCGGGCCGAAGGGGTGACCCGGGTCACTCCCCGCCGAGCAGGGCCAGGATCCCGTCGAGCTCGTCGGGAGCCACGAGGACGTCGCGCGCCTTGCTGCCCTCGCTGGGTCCCACGATCCCGCGGCTCTCCATCAGGTCCATGAGTCGCCCCGCCTTCGCGAACCCCACGCGCAGCTTGCGCTGCAGCATCGACGTCGACCCGAACTGGGTCGTGACGACCAGCTCGACCGCCGCGCGCAGCAGGTCGAGGTCGTCGCCGATCTCCTCGTCGACCTCCTTCTTCGACGCCGCCGGGGCGGCGATGTCGGAGCGGTAGGCGGGCGTGAGCTGGGTCTTGCAGTGCGCGACGACGGCCCGGATCTCGTTCTCGGTGACCCACGAGCCCTGCAGCCGGATCGGCTTGCTGGCCCCCATCGGGAGGAACAGCGCGTCGCCCTGGCCGACCAGCTTCTCCGCGCCCGGCTGGTCGAGGATGACGCGGCTGTCGGTGACGCTGGAGGTCGCGAACGCCATCCGGCTCGGCACGTTGGCCTTGATCAGGCCGGTGACGACATCGACGCTCGGCCGCTGCGTCGCGAGCACGAGGTGGATGCCCGCCGCGCGCGCCAGCTGCGTGATGCGCACGATCGAGTCCTCGACGTCGCGCGGCGCGACCATCATGAGGTCGGCGAGCTCGTCGACGATCACGAGCAGGTAGGGGTAGGGAGTGATGACCCGCTCGCTGCCCGGCAGCGGCTGGACCGTGCCGGCGCGGACGGCCTTGTTGAAGTCGTCGATGTGCCGGAAGCCGAAGTGCGCGAGGTCGTCGTAGCGCAGGTCCATCTCGCGCACGACCCACTGCAGCGCCTCGGCCGCCTTCTTCGGACTCGTGATGATCGGGGTGATGAGGTGCGGTACGCCCTCGTAGGCGGTGAGCTCGACGCGCTTGGGGTCGATGAGGATCATCCGGACCTCGTCCGGTGTGGCGCGCATGAGCAGGCTGGTGATGAGCGTGTTCATGCAGCCGGACTTGCCGGCCCCGGTGGCGCCCGCGACCAGGATGTGCGGCATCTTCGCGAGGTTGCCGCAGACGAAGCCGCCTTCGACGTCCTTGCCGAGTCCCACGAGCATCGGGTGGTGGTCGCTCGTGGCGGCCTTGCTCTTGAGGACGTCGCCGAGGCTCACGAGCTCGCGGTCGGTGTTCGGGATCTCGATGCCGATCGCGGACTTCCCCGGGATCGGCGACAGGATCCGGACGTCGGCGGAGGCCACGGCGTAGGCGATGTTCTTCGACAGCTGGGTGACGCGCTCGACCTTCACCGCCGGCCCGAGCTCGACCTCGTAGCGCGTCACCGTGGGGCCGCGCGAGTAGCCGGTGACCTGCGCGTCGATGTCGAACTGCTCGAGCACCGCGGTGAGCGAGGCCACGACGGCGTCCGAGGCCGCGCTGGTGGGCTTGTGCACGGCACCGGGCTTGAGCGCCTCGGCCGGCGGCAGGTGGTAGGTGACGTCGCCGGACAGCGCGAGCTGCTCCACGCGCGACGGTGTCGCGGGCAGCGGGTCGGCGTGCTTCGCCGCGGCGGCCACGACCACGCCCGAGGTGAGGTCGACGACGACGGTGGAGGTGCGGTCCGGGTCGATGTCGGCGTCGGGGTGCTCGGCGTGGTCGACCTGCTCGCTGAGGTCGAGGTCGACCCTGCGCGCACGTCGACGGCTCCTGGTGTCGTCGTCGGCGACGAGCGGGGACTCGAAGGCGACGTCGCCGGCGAGCACGCCGAGGCCGGAGTCGGCAGCTGCCGCGTCGGCCGCAGCCTTGCGGCGCTGGCGTCGCGTGGTGGTGAGCGGGCCGACGGGCTCGGGCTCGACCTCGCCCTCGATCTTCACGCCGAGGATGCGGTCGCGCACGTGGCGCAGCCGCTCGGGCACCGCAGCGACGGGCGTGGCAGTCACCACGAGGACCCCGAAGACCGCGACGAGCACGAGCAGCAGGCCGGCGACGACGGGGTGCGTGGCGGCGACGACGGGCGCGGAGGCGAGCCAGCCGATCCAGCCGCCGCCGGCCTGCATGGCGGCGGAGCCGTCAGCCGGCACCGGCGTGCCGTGGACGACGTGCACCAGCCCGCAGGCCGAGAGGACCAGCGCGGTCCAGCCGACGCAGATGCGACCGGTGGCCGCGCTCTGCTCGGGACGCCGCAGCACGCGCCAGGCCAGGCCGAGCAGCAGGAACGGGAGGACCCAGTCGAGGCTGCCCATCGCGCCGGTGACGATCGCGCCGACGAAGCCGCCGAGACCGGCGGTGACGTTCCACCACACGGAGAAGGCGACCAGGATCGCGAGCCCGACGAGCGCGAGACCGAGGCCGTCACGACGGTGCGCGGGGTCGAGGTCGCGGGCCCCGTGACCGACCCGGCGCACGACGCCGCCCAGTACGTGCCCGACGCCCAGCCAGATGGCCCCGACCACGGCGGTGACCCCGCCGATCACCCGGGCCACCGGCGAGGGGCCCGGGCGTGCCGGGGCGGTGCGCGGTCGAGCGGAGGAGGGACGCGTCGAGGACGACCGCGGCGCGGGGGCCGGGGCCTTGCTCGAGCGGCTCGTGGGGGAAGTCCCGGACCGTCCCGACCCCGAGCGGGGACGCGGCGGCGCGGGCGAACGGGTCGCCATGCTCGCAGGCTACCCACACCAGCCCCACAAGACCCGTCAGCCACACCGGTCACACCCGCCCGGTGCCGGCGGGTGACCGCGCCCCGACGCGCGCGATCGCACCTCCCGACACCGGACGGGGCCGGTGGGCGGGGTCCGAGGCGGCGCCCCGCGCGCGTGGAGGCACCTCCGACCCGGACAGTGCGGGGCGGGGGTTGCTCAGGCTTCCACGACGACCGGGACGATCATGGGACGGCGGCGGTGCTGGTCGTTGACCCAGCGGCCGAGGACCCGGCGCACGAGCTGCTGCAGCGCGTACTGGTCGGTGTTGCCGTGGCGCAGGGCTTCCTCGACGGCGTCCTTGATCTTGGGCAGGACGTCGTCGAAGGCGGCGTCGTCCTCGACGAAGCCGCGGGCCTGGATCTCCGGACCGGCCGTCACCTTGCCGTCGACGGAGTCGACGACGACGAAGCAGGTGATGAAGCCCTCGGTGCCGAGCACTCGACGGTCCTTGAGCGAGGACTCGGTCAGGTCGCCGACGCTCGCGCCGTCGACGTAGACGTAGCCGCACGCGATCGCGCCGGTGACGCTCGCGCGACCGTCGACGAGGTCGACGACGCCGCCGTCGAGGGTGAGCACGATGCGCTCCGCGGGGATGCCGGTGGCGAGCGCGAGCTCGGCGTTCGCCTTGAGGTGGCGAGGCTCGCCGTGCACGGGCATGACGTTCTTGGGCTTGACGATGTTGTAGCAGTAGAGCAGCTCGCCGGCCGCGGCGTGACCGCTCACGTGCACCATCGCGTTGCCCTTGTGCACGACCTTGGCACCGAGCCGGGTGAGCCCGTTGATGACGCGGCTCACCGCGTTCTCGTTGCCGGGGATGAGCGACGACGCGAGCACCACGGTGTCCCCGACACCGATCTTGATCTGGTGGTCGTTGTTCGCGATCCGCGACAGCGCCGCCATCGGCTCGCCCTGCGAGCCGGTGCAGATGAGCACGACCTGGTCGTCGGGGAGGTCGGTGAGCTGCTCGGAGGACACCAGGACCCCGCCGGGGATCGTGAGGTAGTCGAGGTCGCTCGCCACACCCATGTTGCGCACCATGGAACGACCGAAGAACGCGATCTTGCGGTGGTGCCGGTGGGCGACGTCGATGATCTGCTGGATCCGGTGGATGTGGGAGGCGAACGACGCCACCACGATGCGGCCCTTGGCGTTGTTGAAGACCCGGTCGAGCGCGGGCTCGAGGTCGCGCTCGCTCGCGACGAAGCCGGGAACCTCGGCGTTGGTGGAGTCGACGAGGAAGAGGTCGACGCCGCGCTCCCCCAGCCGCGCGAACGAGCGCAGGTCGGTGATGCGTCCGTCGAGGGGCAGCTGGTCCATCTTGAAGTCGCCGGTGTGCAGCACCGTGCCGGCCGGCGTGGCGATGAAGACGGCGAGCGCGTCCGGGATCGAATGGTTGACCGCGACGAACTCGAGCTCGAACGGCCCCGCCTTCGCGGTGTCGCCCTCCTTCACCTCGATCGTCGTGGCCTTGATGCGGTGCTCGCGCAGCTTGGCCTCGAGCAGGGCGAGGGTGAGCCTCGAGCCGTAGACCGGGATGTCCTGCCGCTCGCGCAGCAGGTAGGGAACGGCGCCGATGTGGTCCTCGTGCGCGTGCGTGAGCACGAGGGCGTCGATCGAGTCGAGGCGGCCGCGGATGAAGTCGAAGTCCGGGAGGATCAGGTCGACGCCGGGCTGGGCGTCCTCGGGGAACAGCACGCCGCAGTCGACGATCATCAGGCGCCCCGCGTGCTCGAACACGGTCATGTTGCGACCGATGTCGCCGAGACCACCGAGTGGGACGATGCGCAGGCCGTTCTTGGGCAGGACGGGCGGTTCGCCGAGCTGCGGGTGCGCGTGGGTCATGCGACGGACTCGAACCCGGGGACGCCGCCGTCGGCGAGGCCCTGGACCAGGATCTTGCGGTCGCCCGAGGACAGGGCGACCAGCGGCAGCCGCAGGGCACCGCCGCCCGGTCGGCCCTGGTGCTCCAACGCTGCCTTCACGGCGATCACTCCTTGGGTACGCGTCATGATCGCCTCGGTCACCGGGACGAGCTCGTCGTTGAGCTCCCGGGCGAGGTCGACGTCACCGGACTCGTGCGCGATCACCATGGCCGCGATCCGGTCCGCGACGAGGTGGCCCGTGACGCTCACGGCGCCGACGGCACCGACCGCGACGAGCGGGAGGTTCATCGCGTCGTCGCCGGAGTAGTAGACGAGCTCGCAGCGCGACATGACCTGCTGCGCCTTGAACAGGTCGCCCTTGGCGTCCTTGTTGGCCACGATCTGCGGGTGCTCCGCGAGGCGCAGGAGCGTCTCGGTGGCGATGGCCACGCCGGTGCGCCCGGGGATGTCGTAGAGCATGGTGGGCAGGCCCGTGGCGTCGGCGACCGCGGTGAAGTGGGCGAACAGCCCGTCCTGCGGCGGCTTGCTGTAGTAGGGCGTCACCACGAGCAGGCCGTGCGCGCCAGACTTCTCCGCCGACTTGGCGAGCTCGACGGTGTGCCGGGTGTCGTTGCTGCCGACGCCGGCGAGGACGTGCGCGCGGTCGCCGACGGCCCCGAGCACGGCGCGCAGAACGCGGTCCTTCTCGTCGTCGGACGTGGTCGGCGACTCGCCGGTGGTGCCGTTGACGACGATCCCGTCGTTGCCGAGGTCGACGAGCTCGACGGCGAGGGCGGCAGCCGCTGCGTCGTCGAGGGTGCCGTCGGCGTGGAACGGCGTGACCATCGCGGTCAGCATCCGGCCGAACGGCCGCTGAGGGGTGGACGTCGCTGGCATGGCCTTCAGGCTACCGCGCGGTGCGGGTCAGGGGGCCACCCGCCCGTGGGACTGGAACGCGGCGTGAGTGAGCGGCATGAGGCGCTCGAACTCGCGCTCGTAGAGCTCGGCGACCATCTCGATCTCGCGCTGCGGGAACGACGGGAAGTGCGAGCCCTCGCGCTTGGTGCGCAGCGACAGGAAGTTCATCAGGGCCCGCGCGTTCATCGTCACGTAGGCCGACGAGTAGATCGTGACCGGCAGCACGACGCGCGCGACCTCGCGCGCGACGCCGGCCTCGAGCATCGCCTGGTACGCGGCGTAGGCCTGCGCGCAGCTGCGGCGGACCTCGGAGTCGACGAGGGCGTGCTGCTCGGGGGTTCCGGGCACGAACACGTAGGCGCCCGGCTTGCCGTCCTGGATCAGGTTGCGCTCGGGACCGGGCACGTAGAACACCGGCTCGAGCTCGCGGTAGCGGCCGGACTCCTCGTTGTAGGAGGCGATGCGGTGCCGCATGTGCTCGCGCCACATGAAGATCGGGGCGCGCACGAAGAAGGTGAACGACGTGTGCTCGAAGGGGCTGCCGTGGCGATCGCGCATCAGGTAGTTGATCAGGCCGGCCGAGCGGGAGGCGTCGCCGTCGACGTCCTCGAGGGACTGCTCGCCCCTGGTCGACACGCGGGCGGCGAACAGGACGTCGGCGTCGGACGCGGAGGCCTTGACGAGCTCGACGGTCACGTCGCTGCGGAAGGTGATCTCGGGGGTGTCGGTCTCGGTCACGGCCCCGAACCTAGACCACGGGGCGCGGCGAACCGCGCGACACCCGAGATGGAACCTCCCTTGCCCGAGTGGAACATTTGTGTTCCAATGTGGACATGAGTGGTTCGATCCGGTCCCTGCCCACGACCCCGACGGCGGCCGAACCGGTGCGCGAGGTCGTGCTCCGCGCCGCCGCTGCGCTGCTCGCCACCGACTCCGGCGCCTCCCTGGCCGAGATCGCCGCGGCCGCCGGGGTCGGACGCACGACGGTGCACCGCGTCTTCCCCACCCGCGGCGACCTGCTCACGGCCCTCGCCCTCGAGGCGGTCGATCGGCTCACCAGCGCGCTCGCCGCCGCGCGGCTCGACGACGGCCCCGCCACCGACGTGCTCGCACGCGTGGTGGAGGAGGTCCTGCCGCTGTCGGACGAGCTGGCCTTCCTCGACAGCGGCCCCGAGGTCTGGGACCTCCCCCAGATGCGCGACGCGTGGTGGTCGGTCACCGCCTCGCTCGACACCCTCGTGCAGCGCGGCCAGCTCGAGGGCGACGTCCGCGGCGACATCCCTGCCGAGGTCGTCGTCGAGGCGTTCACCGGGATCCTGCTCGGTGTCTGGAACGGCGTCCGCGACGGTCGCGTCGCCCCGGCCACCGCCACGCGTCACGTCGTGACGCTCACCCTCGCCGGCATCGTCCCCCCCACCCGACAGGTCTGACCCATGCCCTCCTGGCGCCCGTTCGTCGTCCTCGAGGCGACGGCGGTCCTCTCCGGCACGGCCAACGGCATCACGATGGTCGCGTTCCCGTGGCTCGTGCTCCGGACCACCGGCGACCCCCGTGCCGCCGCGACGATCGCGGCCGTCACCGCGCTTCCCCTCCTCGCCTCGATGCTGTTCGCGGGTGTCGTCGTCGACCGGCTCGGCCGTCGCGCCGTGGCGATCATCAGCGACCTGCTCTCGATGCTCAGCGTCGTCCTCGTCCCGGTGCTCGCCGCCACGGTGGGTCTCGGCTTCGGGCTGCTGCTGCTCGTGGCCGCCCTCGGCGCGGTCTTCGACCCGGCCGGGATGACCGCGCGCGAGACGATGCTGCCCGCCGCCTCGCGTGCCGCCGGCCTGTCCCTCGAGCGGGCCAACGGCATCCACGAGACGTCGTACTCCGTGGCGTTCCTCGTCGGACCCGGTCTCGGCGGCGTGCTCATCGGACTGGTCGGGACGACCGCGACGTTCTGGGCGACCGCGGTGGCCTTCGCGATGTCGGCCGCGCTGATGGCCGTGGCCCGGATGCCCGCGAGCGCACGTCCGGTGCGGTCCTCGGCTCCGCTGGGCCTGTGGAGCAGCACGCGCACGGGGCTGAGCTTCCTGTGGGACGACAAGGTCCTGCGCACGGTCGCGATCCTCACCGCCCTGCTCGTCGGCGTGTGGCTGCCGGTCGAAGGGGTCGTGCTCCCGGTGCTGTTCACCTCGATCGACCAGCCCGAGCACCTCGGCTTCGTCCTCACCGCGATGAGCGCCGGCGGGGTGATCGGCGCGCTGGGCTACACCGCGCTCGGACCGCGGCTGGGTCGGCGCACCGCGTTCGTGGTGGCTCTCGTGGGCTGCGCCGTCCCGATCGTCGCCATGGCGTTCCTGCCGCCCTACCCCGTCCTGCTGCTGCTCGGGGTGCTGAGCGGCGTGTTCTTCGGCGCGGTCAACCCCATCACCAACCTCACGATGCAGAACCGCACGCCCGAGGCGCTGCGCGGCCGGGTGGTCGGCGTCATGGGGTCGGCCGCCTACGCCGCGGGGCCGGTCGGCTACCTGGTGGCCGGACCGCTCGTCGCCGCCTGGGGAGCCCAGGCGGTCTTCGAGCTGCTCGCCGTGCTGCTGCTCGTGGTGTCCGTGGCGACGGCGTTCCTGGCGACCCTGCGCCGACTCGACGACCCCGCGCTGCCGGGCTCGGCGGCGCTGCCGTTCCCGGAGCGGGTCGCGGCCGCGTCGAGCGACGACGTCCTCGCCCGGAGCGACGCTGCCTAGTCACGCGGCCGCCGTTGCGCAAGCAGGCACGCGTCGCCCTCAGCGCCCCAGGACGTGGTGGCCGTGCATCGCGCCGTCGGAGGCGAACCGCGCCAGCCCGAACGGCAGGATGTCGGGGTCGACCGGCAGGCCTTCGGCGAGGTCGGCGAGCACGAGGCCCATCAGGGCGGAGAACTTGAAGCCCTCCCCCGAGTCACCCGCGGCCAGCACGACGCGCCCTCCCGCCAGCCGGTCGATCACGAAGCGGCCGTCGGGCGACTCGGTCCACGAGCAGACCTGCGCGTCCAGGACGGTCGGGTCGAGGGCCTCGAAGTTGCGCACGACCCGCGCCGAGATCGCGGCGGACACCTCGGGGACGGGAACACGGTCGATGTCGCCCTCCTGCCACTCGCGGATCGGCAGGTCGATGCCGAGCTTGTAGCCGCGTCCCGGCGTCGGCATCGCGTACATGCCCGGCTCGTCGCCCAGGGGACCGTCGTAGAGGCACGGCATCGCGTCGGTCGCCGGCGCCTGGCCGACGTGGCAGACCTGTTCGAGCACCGGGCGGAACTCGACGTCGATGCCGAGGGCCTCGGTGAGGCGCACGATGCCCGGGCCGGGCGCGAGCACGACGACGTCGGCGCGGAACTCGCGGCCGTCCTCGGCGCGCAGCACGACGTCGTCGTCGCTCGCGTCGACCTCGCGGATGACCGGGCCGGCCACGAGGTTGCCGCGCGCCATCGCGAACAGGCCGGCCTGCGCGTCGAGCGCGGCACGGGCCAGCACCGGCCCAGCCGACGGCTGCCAGATGCCGACGCGGCCGTCGGGCCGCAGCCCGGGGAAGAAGCGAGCGACGTCGTCGGGCTCCACGACCGTGCGCGGCACGCCCTCGGCCTCGAGCGCCGCCGCGACCGCGGCCGAGGTGACGCCGTCGCGCCAGAGCAGGCCACGGCGCAGGATCGCGGTGATCCCGCTCGCGGCCTCGAGCCGCTCCCACGCCTCGACCGAGCGCAGCGCCAGGCGCACGCGCAGCCGGTCGGGGTGGCTGACCCGCCACAGCCGCGTGGGCCCGGACGACGACATCAGCTGCGAGGCCGGACCGTGCCGGTCGACGAGGGTGACGTCGTGCCCACGGCGGGCGAGCTCCGCCGCGGCAGGGAGTCCCCACGCGCCTGCGCCCACGACCACGATCCGCACGGCTCGCACGCTACCCGCGAGGATGGGCGCATGACCGCTCAGCAGCCCGTGTCCGACGTGTCCGTCCGCCGGGCCCGCCCGGACGACTCCGAGGCGGTCGCGGCCATCACGCTCGCGTGGTGGCGCGCCCAGCCCGACGACGTCGTCCCGGCCGAGGCCCTCGACGCCGTGACGGTCGAGGACCTCGCCCGGGACTGGCGCGACGCCGTCTCCGCGCCGCCCAGCCGTCAGCACGTCGTCCTCGTCGCGCTCGACGGCGGCGAGGTGGTCGGGTACGCCCTCGCCGAACCCTCGCCGGACCCCGACTCCGACGCCTCGAGCTGCGAGCTCGTCGAGCTGCTCGTGCGCGACGACCGCACCCGTCGGGGGCACGGCTCGCGGCTGCTGGCCGCGATCGTCGACACGCTGCGCCTGGCCGGCGGCGTCGAGCTGCTCACCTGGGTCGCGGCCGGTGACGACGCGCGGCTCGCCTTCCTCGCCGCGGCGGGCATCGGGCCCGACGGAGCGAGCCGGACGCTGGCCGACGGGCTCGGTCCGGCCACGCTGCGCCAGGTGCGCTGCTCGGCCCGGATCGACTGACCCCGCACCGCGCCGCTCCCCTAGGCTCCCGGCATGGCGGCGAAGTTCCAGGGCATCCCGGTCGAGGCGTTCGAGTTCTACGACGCGCTGAGCGCCGAGAACACCAAGGCCTGGTGGACGGCGCACAAGTCGCAGTACGACACCGTGGTGCGCGGCCCGATCGAGGACCTGCTCGCGGAGCTCGCCGAGGAGTTCGGCGAGGGCAAGATCTTCCGCCCCTACAAGGACGTCCGCTTCGCCAAGGACAAGACGCCGTACAAGGACCACCAGGGCGCCTACGTCCCCACCGAGGACGGGATCGGCTACTACCTGCAGGTGTCCGCCAGCGGGCTCATGGTCGCGGGTGGCTGGTGGTCGTCCGCGCCGACGCAGCTGGCGCGCTTCCGCGACTCGGTCGACTCCGCGTCCGGCGTCGTGCTCGAGAAGGCGATCGCGGCCGCCGAGAAGGGCGGGCTCACCCTCGGCGGCGACGTGATGAAGACCCGTCCCCGCGGCGTCGCGCAGGACCACCCCCGGCTCGACCTGCTGCGGCACAGGTCGCTCACCGTGGAGCGCCACGACGGGACCCCCGCCTGGGTCTGCACGCGCAAGGCGCTCACCCACGTGCAGAAGTCGTGGCGCGCGATGACCCCGCTGGTCGAGTGGCTCACCGACCACGTGGGCCCGGTCGACGACGGCATCCCGCCGGAGCCGCGGTGAGCGCCCTCACGGGGGACGTGGGGTCCGACGGCGCGACCCACTGGCACGAGGAGCGCCGCGCGATCGTGGTCAACGCGATCGGCGTGGGCGTCGCGGTGGCGGCCTACGGGGTGTCGTTCGGTGCCATCTCCGTCACCGGTGGGCTCTCGGTGCTGCAGACGCAGCTCCTCTCCGCGCTCATGTTCACCGGCGGGTCGCAGTTCGCGCTCGTCGGCGTCCTCATCGCCGGCGGCGGGGCGATCTCGGCGGTGGCGACCAGCGTGATGCTCGGCTTCCGCAACGCCTTCTACGCGCTGGCCATGGCGCCGGTGCTCCAGGTGCGCGGCGTGCGGCGTCTCATCGCTGCGCAGCTGACCATCGACGAGTCGACCGCCATGGCGGTGGGTCGTGCCGTGGAGCACGACGGCGGTCGGGCGGCCCGCCTCGCCTTCTGGGCCACGGGACTGTCGGTGTTCGTGTTCTGGAACCTGGCGACCGTGGCCGGCGCGGTCGGGGCCCACGCCCTGGGTGATCCCAAGCTCTGGGGCCTCGACGCCGCGATCCCGGCGGGCTTCATCGCTCTCGTGTGGCCGCGGCTCAACGATCGACGCTCCTGGGCCATCGGGCTGTGCGCGGCCGCGGTGGCGCTGGCGCTCACGCCGTTGCTGCGTCCCGGGGTGCCGGTGCTGCTCACGTCGGTCGTCGCGGTGGTCGCGGGCGTGCTCGCGGTGCGCACGAAGGCCGGGTCATGAGCACGACCTGGTGGGCGGTGATCATCGCGACCCTCGGCTGCTACGCCGCGAAGCTCGGCGGGCACTCGGTGCCCGAACACGTCCTGGAGCGACCCCTGGTCCGCCAGATCTCCGACGCCCTTCCCATCGCGCTGCTCATGGCGCTCGTCGCGGTGCAGACCTTCGCGGTCGGGCAGACCCTCGTCCTGGACGCGCGCGCCGCGGGGCTCGCGGCCGCGATCGTCGCGCTGCTCCTGCGCGCGCCGTTCCTCGTCGTCGTCATCGTCGCGGCAGCGACGGCCGCCGCGGTCCGCCACCTCGGGTGGGCGGTGTGAGCGTGGGCGCGCTCGTCTGGCGCCGGCCGATGGTGGCGCGCGAGACCGACGAGCCGCACCGGGTGTCGACACCGCTCGAGCTGTTCTTCGACCTCTGCTTCGTGGTCGCGGTCGCCGCCGCGGCCGCGGAGCTGCACCGCGCGGAGGACCACCCGGCGCACCTGGCGACCGACGTCGTGTCCTACCTCATGGTGTTCTTCGCCATCTGGTGGGCGTGGATGAACGTGACGTGGTTCGCCTCCGCGTACGACACGGGCGACGTGCAGTGGCGGGTCTCCATCTTCGTCGTCATCGCCGGAGCCCTCGTGCTGGCCGCCGGTGTGCCGAGCGCGTTCACCGATCACGACTTCCTCGTCGTCACCGTCGGCTACTGCATCATGCGCAGGTCGCTCGTCCTGCTGTGGCTGCGCGCGGCCCACGACGACCCACCGCACCGCGAGACGGCGCTGCGGATGGCGCTGGGCATCACGCTCTGCCAGCTCGGCTGGGTGGCGCTGCTGGTCGTGCCCTCGTCGGTGAAGATGATCGGCTTCGCCGCGCTGGTCGTGGCGGAGCTGAGCGTCCCCCTGCTCGGCGAGCGCCGTGGTCGCACCAACTGGCATCCGGGGCACATCGCCGAGCGATACAGCCTGTTCACCCTGATCGTGCTGGGCGAGTCGGTGCTGTCCGGGTCGGTCGCGCTCGGGGCGGCGGTGGGTCC
>Ga0075017_100001521_pt1 | contig 14184 bp, 13 predicted proteins | sample AleBraG_ABR_2012_FD_71475 | JGI IMG/M metagenome (GOLD analysis project Ga0075017, IMG submission 71475) | Freshwater sediment microbial communities in response to fracking from Pennsylvania, USA - Alex Branch Run_MetaG_ABR_2012 | ecosystem: Environmental > Aquatic > Freshwater > Creek >... | reverse complement strand
GCGTCGCGCACGGCCTGGTTCTTCTGGATCTCCTCGGGCAGGCCCTCGGCGAGCTTGGTGCCGAGGTTCAGCACGATGACGCGGTCGCTCTGCTCCATGACGAAGCCGGCGTTGTGCTCCACGAGCAGCACCGCGCAGCCGAAGTCGTTGCGGGCGGCCTGGATCTGCTCGCCGAGGCGGGCGGTCTCCGTCTCGTCGAGGCCGGAGGCCGGCTCGTCGAGCAGGAGCAGCTTGGGTTCGTCGACGATGGCCCGGGCGAGCTCCACCATGCGGGCGACACCGATGGGCAGGGAGCCGGCGAGCTCGGTGCGGACCGGGAGCAGGCCGCAGCGGTCGAGGATCTCCTCGACGCGTGCGCGGCGCGCCTTCTCACGTTTGCGGCGTGTGGGGGAGTACACGAGGTCGGCCACGAAGCCGCCGCCGCCCCCGCGCCACTCGATCGCAGCGAGCACGTTGTCCTCGACCGACAGCCAGCCGAAGGCCTGCACGCGTTGGAAGGTGCGACGCAGACCGGCGCGGGCGCGCCCGGTGCTCGACGAGGACGTGATGTCCTTGCCGTCGAGCACGACCCTGCCCTCGTTCGGCGCCCGCACGCCGGAGATCACGTCGAAGAGCGTGGTCTTGCCCGCGCCGTTGGGGCCGATGATCCCGAGGACCTCGCCCTTCTTGGCGTCGAAGCTGACCCCGCCCAGGGCCGTGATGCCTCCGAAACGCACGGTGATGTCGGACAGGCTCAGCATCAACTCGTCACCCGTCTCGGGTGCGCGCTGCTCCGGCTCGGAAGTGACGGTCACCGGTAGTTCCCCCCAGAGGTGCTGCCACCAGATCGCTCCCCCGGTGCGCCGGTGGACCGATCTGACATTTGATATTCGGCGGCACTCTAGACGGTTCGCGCGAACGCTGTCCCGCCCGTGCGGGAAGAAATGTCTGACGGCCCGTCAGATGACGAGAAGGTGAGGACGCGCCCTTCGGGGCGGGACCTAGAAGGTGAGCACACCCCGCGCGAGTTCGCCCTTGTGCATGTCCTCGACGACCGTGAAGAACTGCTCCATCGGGTACGTGCGGCTGACCATGCTGTCGAGATCGAGGAGCCCCTTCTTGTAGAGGTCGACGATCACCGGGATGTCCTTCTGCGCCCGCACGCCCCCGGCCCGGCTGCCGATGATGCCCCGGTCGACCTGCGTGAGGTGCGTGATCGGGATGGAGTACGTGGCGGTGGGTGCGGGCACGCCGACCTGCACGCAGATGCCACCCCAGTCGAGGATCTTCACGGCCTGCTCGGTGACCGCGGGGACGCCCGTGCACTCGAACGACCAGTTGACGCCGCCGCCGCCGAAGGGACCCTCCACGATGCCGTCCTCGTAGGGGCACAGCTCGTGGATCGCGGCGACGGGGTCGTTCTCCGCTGCGTTGACGAAGTGGGTGGCGCCGAGCTGGAGGGCGAGCTCACCCTTCTGGACGAGGGTGTCGACGGCGATGATCTTGCTCGCGGCCTTGATGCGCAGCGCCTGGATGGTGGCGAGGCCGACGCCACCGCAGCCGAACACGGCCACGTTGTCGCCGGGCAGCACGTTCGCCCGGTTGAACACCGAGCCCATGCCGGTGACGATGCCGCACGCGATGAGGCACGCGGAGGTGAGCGGCACCTCCTTGTCGATCGGGACAGCCTGGATCTCCTTCACCAGTGTGAGCTCGGCGAACGACGACGTCGCGGCGAAGTTGCCGGCCGGCTCGCCGCCCACCGTGAAGATCTCGCGGCGGTTGGCGAGCGTCTTGTGGCACCACGTGGGCTTGCCCATGGCGCACGCGTCGCAGCGGCCGCAGCTCGACACGGTGGCGATCACCACGTGGTCGCCCACCTTCACGCGCGTGACGAGGTCGCCGACCTTCTCGACGATGCCCGCGCCCTCGTGGCCCATGAGCGACGGCGCCGGCCACGGGATGGTGCCGTCGAGCAGGCTCACGTCGCTGTGGCACACGCCGGCGGCGACGACCCGGACCAGGACCTCGTCGGGACCCGGGTCGATCACGGTGACGTCGTCGCGAACTTCGGCCATCGGGCCGCTACCGGTGAACACGATTCCACGCATGGCCCGGAACCTATCGCGTCCGGAAACCCGTTTCCGCGGTACCCGTCCGCGCTCAGAACGCCAGGAAGCCCCCACCGTCGACGATGAGGGTCTGGCCGGTCATGTATCGCGAGAGGTCGCTGGCCAGGAACACCGCGACCGGGCCGATGTCGGCCTCGGGGTCACCGATGCGCCGCAAGGGCGTGCGATTGAGCAACAGGCCCTCGGTGAACACCGGGCTCACCTTCGCCACCTCCTCGACCGCGGGCGTCATCGCCACCGGGCCGATGCAGTTCACCCGGATCCCGTCGGGTCCCCATTCCCGGGCGAGGCTCTTGGCCAGGCCCCGTTGGGCGGCCTTCACCAGGCCGTAGGCGGGGATGTACGGACTCCCCTCGATGCCGGCCGCGGAGCTCAGCAGGATCAGGCTGCCGCCGTTCGCCTCGAGGTGCGGGTAGGCCGCGGTCGCGCACAGGTAGGACGCGCGCATCGCCGTGCCCAGCATCGCGTGGAAGGTCTCGTCGGGCACGTCCTCGATGCCGGTCGGCGGCCCGACCGGCGCGAGCGCGTTGTGCACCATCACGTCGAGCGTGCCGAACGTGTCGACTGCGGCGTCGACGGCCGCGTGCACGTCGGCGTGCGACGCGACGTCGCAGCGGATGGACAGGGCGCGTCCGCCGCGGCGCTCGATCTCCGCCGCGACGGGATCGCCGGTCTCGGTGCGCCGGACCGCGAGCACCACGTTGGCGCCGTGGTCGGCACAGGCGAGGGCGATTCCCATACCCACACCGCCGCCGGCGCCGGTGACGAGCACGGTCCTGCCGTCGAGGAGCCGCGTGTCGGGGGCCAGTGTGTCGGGGGCCATCAGAGTCCCATCCAGGTGCCGCCGTCGGCCACCATCGTGGCCGCAGTGAGGAAGTGGGCATCGTCGTCGCCCAGCAGCGCGACGAGCGGCGCCAGATCGCCCGCCGCGTCGCCCTCGTCGCCGAACGCCGGCGTGGAGAGCGTGATGTTGCGGGTGAGCTCGGCGCCCGCGGCGTCGCCCGTCCAGTGGTGCGGCGCAACGGCGACGGTGTTGCACGTCACGCCCGCCGCGCCCCACTGGCGGCCACAGCCCTTGCCGAGCACGCGGATGCCCTCGGCCACGGCGGCGAGCATCGCGAATCCGGCGCCGCCGGCCATGCCGATCGTGGGGACGAGGAACACCAGCGACCCCCGCGTGTCGCGCAGCGAGGGCGAGGCCTGACGGGCCGTCCACCACGCGACCTCGAGGGTGTGCTCGCAGGCGATCGCCCATGTCGCCTCGCTCACCTCGGCGAACACGCGTGCGTCGAGGAGCGCGCGCTCCATCCACGCGTGGACCACCTGGTCGATGCGGCCGTCGAGCGCGTCACGCGCGGCTTCCATTGCGGCGCGCACGTCGTCCTCGGCTTCGTAGGCGGCATCGAGCAGCACCACCCGGGCACCGAGCGACTGCAGCCCGGCGGCCACGCCGTCGGCCAGGGCGTTGTCGCCGGTGACCGCGATCCTTCGTCCGTCGCGTGAGCTCATGGCCGCATGATGGCACCGCCGTCGGCCATCAGGGTCTGTCCGGTCATGTACCGACTCGCGTCGGACAGGAGGAACGCGACGATGGGACCGATGTCGAGCGCCGCGTCGCCGTCGCGGGCGATGGGCTGGTTCTTGAACGTCTCGGCGAACACCGCGGCGCGCACCGGGTCCTCCTCGGCGCTCGCGGGAGCGCGGTGGGCTACCGAGACGGGACACACGCAGTTCACGGTGACGCCGTACGGACCCCATTCGCGAGCGGCGACGCGCGTGATCCCGCGGATCGCCTCCTTCGATGCGACGTACGGTCCGTAGCCGGCCGCGCCGTTGATCGCGGCGTTCGAGCCCATGGTGACGATGCGGCCGCGGCCCTGGTCGCGCATGTAGGGCAGCACCGACTGCATCCCCCAGAGGGTGCCCTTGGGGCCGGTGTCGAGGAGCAGGTCCATGTTGCGCTCGGTGATCTCCTCGAGCGCGGTGACCGACAGGAAGGTCTGCGCATTGGCCACGAGGCCGTCGATGCGCCCGAACTGCGCGTGGACGTCGGCCGCGAGGGCGACCGCGCCGTCGCGGTCGGTGGTGTTGAGCTGGCGGGCGAGGTGCGGCGTGCCGCGATCGGCGAGCTCCGCCGACAGTGCCTCGAGCGCCTCCGGCTTGCGGGCGGTGACGACGAGGCGGGCGCCGAGGTCGGCGAGGTGGCGGGCGATGCCGAGGCCGATGCCCTTCGAAGCTCCGGTCACCATCACCACGTGGCCGTCGAGATCGATGTCGTTGGTCGTCATGCTCGGGCTGTCCCTCTCAGGTACGGAAGCGCCACGCGACGTGCGCGGCGCGCGCCGCGACCTCCTTGCGGCGGGCGGTCGCGTCGACATGGGGTGTCTCGGCGGGCAGGTGGTCGGCGAGATCGTCGAGCGCGACGCGCTCGTAGCGGAACGACGGCTGCCCTGGCGGGCGGATCCAGCGGATGGTGCACAGCACCTCGTCGCGGTCCTCGGTGCTCAGCCAGTTCGCGACCCCGGGATCGTGGCCGGCCACGACGGTGCGCACCTTGCCGTCGGTCGCGGTGAACGCCTGCCGGTGGTTGAGGCTGGTGACGCCGTTCGCGTAGTCGAGTGGCTCGTACCAGGCCCGGTTGTACACGCCCACGTCCCACATCGGCGCGTCGGCGGCGTCGAGCTCGAGCACCATCGCCTCGCCGGGTCCGAGGCGCACGAACGCGTGGCTGTACATGATGTCCTGCACGCCGCGACCCTCCGGGCGGGGGTCGTTGAACACGTTGCGGTCGCCGCGCTGCTCCAACATGCGCGCCTGGTACTGCTGCCAGAAGACGACGGAGTGCTCCACCTCGTGCGCGGCGGTTTCGAGCATCCGGGCGACGCGCTCGCCGTCGAGCGGCCGGGCGGGCGCGCCCTGGGTGTCGAGTCGTTCGATCACGAACGTCGCCGGCTCGGCCGCCTGCCAGTCGAAGTAGTAGTCGCGCACGTGCACGAAGCTCGCGTCGGGATCGAGGGGGAACCAGTGCAGCGGTTGTTCGGGACCGCCGAGGACGAGCTCGAAGTCGTCGCCCGGACCGAGGTCGAGCTGCGACGCGAAGACCTCGGTCGCGATGTCGGCGCCGCCGCTCTGCGTCGCGCCGACCTTCACCTGCAGCACGAAGTCCTCACACGTTCCCATGTGGCCCGACACTCGGTACACGCCGTCGCCGGAGATCGCCGCTCGGCGCGCGACCTGGTCGACGTTGGGGCCGCCCCAGCGGTAGACGGGATCCGCGCTGCGGAAGAACGCCGGGTGCTCGACGTCGGTGAAGCCGACCGCGAAGGTGAGCCAGCACGCGACCTGATTGGCGACGTGGCGCACGCCCTCGGCGCGATCCCGCTCGGTGTTCGGGAACTCGTCGCCCAGGATCCGGTCGCCGGCCGCGGCGACGCGTGCGCAGAACTCGCGCCACGCCTCGCCCGTGAGGACGCCGGCCTCGTCCATCAGGTGCCCTCGGGCGGCTTGGCCTGGATGCACAGGGCGGTGGCATCGGCGGTGACCTCGCCGTCGACCAGCACCTCACCGGTCACGTGGGTCTTGCGGCCCTCCATGCCGGTGACGCGCGTGCGGAGCTCGACCGCGCGCCCGAACGGCGTTCCGCCGCGCAGGTTCACCTGGAGGGCGACGGTCATGCCGCTCGCGCCGGCCGCGGTCGCGGCGACACCGAGGCACTCGTCGAGCGCGGCGGCGATCACCCCGCCGTGCACGCGCGACGGCGAGCCGCTGTGCGCGGCGGTGAACGTGCAGTGCGCCACGCACTCGACCGGCTTCGGCGGGCTGCCGGCCGGGGGTTCGGTGGGGCGCACCGACCAGCGGATGGGTGGGGCCTGCGGGTTGAGCCGCCCCGACCCGGCCTGCATGAGGCTCTCGATCCGGCCGTCGGGATGGCGCACCAGGTACAGCGGCGCGTCGCGCCGGCGGCCGTGCAACCGCGTGGTCACGGCCTCCACCTGTTCGGCCGCGGCTTCCAGGTCGGCGGCGTCGACGTCGGTCATCACCACGGCCTCCACGAGCTCGCGCACCCGCTCCACCAGCTCGAACGCGGCGTCGGGGACGGAGTCGGCGGTGGGGAGGCGGTTGCCGAGTTGCCGGGCGAGCTCGAACGCGGAGACGTGGGCGGGGGGAGCGGCGTCGGTCATGAGGTCCCCCCCGCTACTTGATCGGGTCGATCGTGATCGGCATGCGGGTGGGTCCCTGCACGTTGCCCGAGTGCATGTAGGTGATGCCGGCTTCGTCGACCTCGTACTCGGGGAAGCGGGCGAGGAATTCCTGCAGCGCGATGCGTCCCTCGAGCCGGGCGACCGCGGCGCCGAGGCACACGTGCGCGCCGTGGCCGAACGCGAGGATGCGCGGATTGGGGCGGAAGATGTCGAATTCGTCGGGCCGCTCGAACTCCCGGGGGTCGCGGTTGCCCGAACCCATGAGGAGCGCGACCTTCGCGCCCGCGGGGATCGTGGTGCCGCGCACCTCGACGGCGCGGGTGGTGGTGCGGGTCATGTACTGCGTGGGGCTCGTGTACCGCAGCAGCTCCTCGATCGCCTGCACCATCAGCTCGGGATCCTCGATCACCGCCCGGCGCTGGTCGGGGTGGCGGCCGAAGAGGCGCACGCCGTTGGCGATGAGCTTCGACGTGGTCTCGTGCCCGCCGGAGATCAACAACAGGCACATGCCGATCACCTCCGCGTCGGTGAGCGGCTCGCCCGCGACCTCCATGGTCACGAGGAGGCTCAGGATGTCGTCGGTGGGGGCGGCCCGTCGTTGCGCGGCGTACGTCGCGGACAACACCGCGAGCTTCTGCGTCGCCTCGTCGGCCGGGAGGCCCTGCTCGATGCGGTCCTCGGGCCGGGTGAGGAGGTCGTCGGTCCACAACCGTACGTGCTCGTGTTCGGACTCCGGGAGGCCGAGCATCACGGAGATCACGGTCGCGGGAAGCAACGCCGAGTAGTCGTGCACGACGTCGAACTGCGCGCGGCCCTCGAGGCGGCCGGCGAGCTCGACCGCCCACGCACGGACCGTCGGCTCGAGCTCGGCGATCCGCTTCGGCGTGAACCGCCGGGCGATGATCTTGCGCATCTGCGTGTGGTCCGGCGGATCCATGTGGATCATCGACTTCGACGCGCCCTGTCCGTCGTCCTCGAGCGCGACGCCCTTCGTCGACGTGTACGTCTCCGTGTCGTGCAGCGCGTGGAGCACGTCGTCGAAGCGCGACAGGGCCCAGAAGTCGAGCCGCTCGTTGTGGTACACGGGCGCCGCTTCGCGCAGCCACTCGTAGGTGGGGTACGGGTTGCTCTGGAACGTGTGGTCGAACGGGTTGAGCTCGACGACGGCCATGAGGACCTCCCAGACGTTGCGCGCCCTGCTCGTGGACGCTCGCCCGGACCCTACTCACCCCGGTAGCGTCGCCGCATGGCCGCACACGACCTCCGGACACTCCTCGACGGGTTCAGCTTCGGCGAGGGCCCCCGCTGGCGCGCTGGTGCGCTGTGGTTCAGCGACATGCACGGTCATCGGGTGCTGCGGGTCGTCACCGACGGACATGAGAACCGGTCGGTGGAGACCGTCGTGGAGATCACCGACGACGATCCGTCGGGGCTCGGGTGGCTGCCCGACGGCCGGCTGCTCGTCGTCGCGATGGAGTCCCAGCAGCTGCGCCGGGTCGAGGCCGACGGCACGGTCGTGGTGCACGCCGATCTGTCGTCCGCCGCGCGCGGCGACCTCAACGACATGATCGTCGGGGCCGACGGCACGGCCTACGTGGGCGACATGGGTGCGCGGATCCAGTCGGGTGGGGAGATGGTGCCGGGGCAGACGTTCCGGGTCGCGCCCGACGGCACGTGGGCGCAGGCGGCCGACGACCTGCAGGCGCCCAACGGCCACGTGCTCACCGACGACGGGCACACGTTGATCGTCGCGGAGAGCGGCGGGTCGCGCCTCACCGCGTTCGCCGTGGGGGCCGATGGCACGTTGTCCGCGCGGCGCACGTTCGCGGAGCTCGTCCCCGGCGAGGGGTCCCCGATCCCCGTCGCGCCGCCCGACGGCATCTGTCTCGACGCCGAGGGTGCGGTGTGGGTCGCCGATCCCATCGGGCGGCGCGTGTTCCGGGTGCGCGAGGGCGGCGAGGTCACCGACTCGGTTGCGTTCCCCGACGCGGTGCCCGTCGCCTGCGTGCTCGGCGGCGACGGCCGCCGCACCCTGATGATGTGTGTGGCGGACGACTGGAAGCGCGAAGCCCTCGCCGGCCGGCAGACCGGCCGCATCGTCACCACAGCAGTCGACGTGCCCGGTGCCGGCCGCCCCTGACGTTAGCGTCACTGAGCGCGGAGATAGACGCCTGGTTGACGCCAAACGTGCTCTAGGGGTTGCCGCGGCGGTCGGCCCACACGGGCTCGTGCATCGAGAACCCGCCGTCGACCACGAGCGCCTGCCCGTTCACGAAGCTGCTCTCGTCGCTGGCGAGGTAGAGCACCGCGTGCGCGATGTCCTCCGGCCGGCCGAGGCGCGTGCTCGGCGTCTGGCGCTGGAACATCGCCCGCTGCGTGGGATCGAACACCTCTTCGGCGGCGGCAGTGAGCACGAGGCCCGGGCACACCGCGTTGCATCGGATGCCCTCGGGTCCGTACATCGCGGCGACCGCCCGCGTGAGCTGGATCACCCCGGCCTTGCCCGCGCCGTATGCCGGGTTGAACTCCGAACCGCGCGTTCCGGCCACCGACGCGGTGTTGACGATCGCGCCGCCGCCGCGGGCCCGGAGGTGGGGGATCGCGTGGCGGATCGCGATCATCGTGGTGGTGACCGTCGCGTGGAGCATGGCGTCGAACCACGTGTCGTCGGCCTCGTGGACCCGCTCGTTGCCCCGCGCGCTGATGTCGTGGCGGGAGGGCAGACCCAACGCGTTGTTGTGCAGGATGTCGAGCCCGCCGTGCTGCTGCACGACCCGGTCGATCAGCGCGGCGACCGACGCGGAGTCGGCCATGTCGGCGACGGCCGCGTGCGCGTCGAACCCGTCGGCGCGCAGCGCGCCCGCCCGGCGCTCCGCCGCGCTCGCCTTGATGTCGGCGACGACGACGGTCGCACCCTCACGCGCGAGCAGCGCCGAGGTGGCCGCGCCGATCCCCGACGCACCCCCGGTCACCACCGCCACCTTCCCGTGGACCCTGCCTGTCGTCACTCGCTGCCTCCGAACTTGCGTCGCTGGATCGGGATTATCCCGATTTCACGACGCAAGTTGGTAGGGGAGAAGGTCAGGAACCGCGCCGGTCAGGCGCGGAGGCTGCTGATCGGGACGACCTCGCACTGCGCGACGGTCGGGTCCTCCTCGGGCAGCAGGTAGCGCCAGAAGATGGTGCCCGTGCGGTGGCCGCCGGTGTCGAGCCAGTTGGGCACACCCGGGTCGTCGTCGGCGACGACGATCGTGTAGCTGCCGTCGGGCTCGTAGGCGATCTGCTCGGTGTTGAGCGACGACTGCCGGCTCGCGTACTCCAGCGTCTGCATGTGCTTGTTCCAGAGCATCACGTTCGTGAAGCGGCACTTCGGGATGGTCCCGCGCATCACCATCGCCTCGCCGGGCGCGAGGTCCCAGCGGCCCGACGAGTAGAAGATGTCGACCGCGCCCGCGGCGTCGACGCCCGCGTTGCGGAACGACCACGGCGTGCCCACCGTGTTGGGCACCTCCGACACGAACGGGACCTTCACCGGACTCGTACCGGGGATCGGCTGGCCGACGGTGGTCTGGCGGAGGAAGGCGATGCCCTCGCGCATCCGCGCCGCGAAGGTGGCGTCGTCGAGCGGCGGTGGGGGCGGGACGTCGTCGAGGCACTCGATCCCCATGCGCACTTGCACGGTGGGGTCGGTCTGCGCCGAGTGCTCCCGCGAGAAGTAGGAGCGGGTGATGATCATGTGGGCCGCGGGGTCGAGGGGGATCCAGTTGCCGTCGTGAGGCTCGGCGCTGAACACGATCTCGTAGGAGCCGTCGGCGCCGAACTGGAAGCCGCTGTCGTTCACGTCGGCGAGGATGCGCCCGTTGAAGCCGCCGTCGACGGCTTCGGCGTGCACGGTGAAGCTGATGTAGTCCTCCTCGCCGCGGATGCCGAACACCCGGTAGGCGCGGTCACCCCGCACGCGGGCGAAGTGGTAGATGGAATCGGGGTTGTCGCCCTGGAGCTTGCGCTCCGGGGTGACGATGAGGCGCATGCGCGGGTGGTCGGGGTCACTCTCCATGAAGAGCTCGGAGGCGCCGGCGAGCACCTCGGTGACGTAGCGGAAGCCCTCCACGACGTCGAGTGGCTCGTCGAAACGGGTCTCGTTCAGCACGTAGCCGTCTCGGATCTCCTGCAGGGCGGCGATCAGCTCGTCGAACGCGGCGGTCGACTGCGGTGCGTGGTTCACGGGGTCTCCCTGTGGTCGGCCCGGGCCGGGGCGTGGCCGGTGGCGGGGCGAGTCTGGCACGGAGCTGCGGGAACAGGAAGACTGTCGCCCGCGAACCCGCGAGCGGCGCGGGCCGGAACTGTGACGAGCTGGAGGACAGCGTGGCGACGACGGACAACTGGGGACGTTGGGGTGCGGAGGACGAACGGGGCACCCTGAACCTGCTCACGCCGGAGACGGTGCTGGCGGCCACCCAGGTGTGCACGACGGGCAAGGTGTACAGCCTGGCGATGCCCATCCAGCGTGAGGGCGCACCGATCTTCGACTACCGCGGCGCGCCGCAGCGGCTCAGCCTCACCAGCTGCGCCGACGCCGGCATGTACGACGACTTCGGCGCCCCCGAAGGGCTCGGCGCCAACGAGGACGTGTTCGTGATCGCGTCGCACTCGATCACGCACATGGACGCGCTGTCGCACGTGTTCAGCGAGCACAAGATGTACAACGGCTTCGGCGCCGACACCTTCACCACTGCTGCGGGTGCGCAGAAGCTCGACATCACCAAGACCGGCAGCTTCGCCGGCCGCGGCGTGCTGCTCGACGTGCCCCGCCACCTCGGCGTCGACTGGCTCGAGCCCGGCATGGTCATCGGCTCCGATCTGCTCGAGGAGTGCAGCGGGGCGCAGGGCACCGAGGTCCGCAACGGCGACATCCTCCTGGTGCGCACCGGCTTCCTCGACTTCTACGCCACCGGCAACGCCGGCTTCGAGCAGGCCGGTCTCGGCTTCGACGCGGTGTCGTTCATCGACGACCACGAAGTGGTCGCGGTGGGCGCCGACAACTCGGCGATCGAGAGCATCCCGTTCGACAAGAACGAATTCCTCGGCGTGCACATCGAGTTGCTGGTGAAGCGGGGCGTCACGCTGATGGAGCATCTCAAGCTGTCGGAGCTCGCGGCCGACGGCTGCCACGAGTTCCTCTTCGTGGTGGGCGCGCTGCCGGTCACCGGCGCGGCCGGCAGCCCGATCAACCCCATCGCCATCGGCTGACGGGACCCACCGTGTCCGTGCACAAGATGACGGAGGCGGGGGCGGTCCACGACGAGCGCGAGATCGAGGCAGTGGTGGAAGTGCTGCGCACCACCGCGCTCGATCTCGGCGCGAACGTGGTGGAGTTCGAGCGACGAGGGGCCGCGCTGCTCGCGAAGCAGCACGGCGTGCTCGTGAACTCGGGCTCGTCGGCCCTGCGGCTCGCGATCGACCTGCTCGGTTGCGAGCCGGGCGACGAGATCATCACGCCCGCGCTCACGTTTTCCACCGACATCGCGCCGATGGTGCAGTCGGGGATCGTCCCCGCGTTCGTCGACGTCGACCCGGGGACCTACCAGATCGACGCGACCCGCATCGAGGAGATGATCGGACCGCGCACGAAGGCGATCCTCGCGCCGAACCTGTGCGGGAACATCCCCGACTGGGATGCCGTGCGGGCCGTCGCCGACCGTCACGGGTTGCTCGTGGTCGAGGACAGCTGCGACGTGCTCGACTCGTGGCTGCGCGGCACCCGCACCGGCACCCGGGCCGACATCGTCATCACGAGCTTCGCCCGCACGCACGCGATCACGCTCGCGGGCAACGGCGGCATGGTGGCGGTGAACGACCCCGAGCTGGCCGACCAGGCGTTGGTGCGGCGCCGGTGGGGCCGACGGTCGGAGACCTACCTGTTCGGGTCGCGCAAGGGCGAGGCGGAGCGCTTCGGCCCGCTTGCCGACGGCACGCCCTACGACCTGATCTTCGTGTTCGACGACGTGGGCTACAACTTCGAGCCGTCGGAGATCGGCGCGGCCTACGGCCTCGTGCAGCTCGAGAAGCTCCACGAGTTCAACGGCCGGCGCAACGCGAACTGGCAACGGCTCGACGACTTCTTCGCCCAGCACGAGGAGCTGGTCGTGCGGCCGCGCACCACGCCCGAGGCGCGCACCACGTGGATGCGCTACTCGTTCGAGCTGCGCGACGACACGGTCGTCGACCGCACCGCGGTGCAGCAGTTCCTCGACGAGCGGGGCGTGGCCACGCGCATGGTGTGGACGGGGAACATCACCCGTCAGCCCGGGTTCGCCAGCATCGACCACCGCCTGCCGGGCGACGGCCTGCCCGGTACCGACCGGGTGATGGACCGGGCGCTGTCCCTCCCGATCCACCACGGCCTCACCAGCGACGACATGGGCCACATGCTCGGCGCCCTCGAGGACCTGTTCGCCTCCCTCTGATCTCTGATCCAGGTTGCGTCGCTGAAGGGCGTATACGACCTGCGAACGGCGCAACCTGGAGGGGGAGCGGCCTAGATGCCCTTGGGGCGGTTGGCGAAGCGGCGCTCCTTGTCGCTCCAGAACCAGCCGCCGCCGGCCTTGGTGCCGCCGTCGACGGGGATGTTGTGCCCGGTGACGAACGACGACAGGTCGGACGCGAGGAACAGCGCCACGCGGGCGTTGTCCTCGGGCCAGCCGAGGCGCCCCACGGGCGCCCACGACGGCCAGAGGTGCTCGGAGTCCTCGAAGCCGGTGAGGTAGTCGACCTGCGGGGTCTGGGTGAGGTCGGGACCGATGCCGTTGACGCGGATGCCGTTGCGACCCTGCTGCACCGCGAGGCACGTCGTGAAATGCGCGACCGCACCCTTGAGCGACCCGTAGACCGGCTCGCCGGGGTAGCCGCGCATGCCCTCGACCGAGTGCACGTTCACGATCGAGCCCTTCTGGTGCTCGATCATCGAGCCGAGGAACGCGTGGGTGACCGCGTAGAAGTGGTACAGGTTGATGCGGATCATCGCGTCCCACGACTCGGGGCCCGACTTCTCGAAGCGCACGAGTGGGCGGTAGTCGCCGACGTTGTTCACGAGCACGTCGCACCGCCCGTGGTGGTCGAGCACGAGGCCCGCGAGCCGCTCGGCTTCCGCGGGATCGCACACGTCGAGCACGTGGGCGCGCGCGGTGCCGCCCGCGGCCTCGATCGCGGCGACGCTCTCCTCGGCGCGCTGCGGGTCGATCTCGGCGATCTCCACGAGCGCGCCGTGTTGGGCGAAGAGCGTGGCGATTGAGCCGCCGATGCCGCCGGAGCCACCGCCGGTCACGACGGCGACGCGGCCGTCGAGCAGCTTGCTGTAGTCGTCGATCGCAGGGACGTCGGTGGGGTCGATCATGTCGGGCTCCTACTCGTCGTTCTCGGCTCACTCTCGCCGAGGATCACGGCGCGCTGGTCGGGGATGGGGATGAGCTGCTCGTAGTCGATGAAGGCGCGCAGCGTGTTGCCGCCGTCGACGGTGAGGCACTGACCGGTGGTCCACGACGACTCCGGACCGGCGAAGTAGCGCACCGCCTGCGCGATGTCCTCCACCTCGCCGCCCCGGTCGATCGCCTGCTGGGCGCGGAACGCCGCCATCATCGCCGGGTTCGCGAACGCGGCGTCGGTCGCGGGGGTGTGCGTCATGCCCGGCTGCACGCTGTTGACGCGGATGCCGTACTGCCCGAGCTCGTCGGCCGCGACCCGCACGAGGTGGTCGACCGCAGCCTTGCCCGCGCAGTACGACGCGAGGTAGCGACCGGAGAACACCGCGGCGGTCGACGAGATCGCGACGAACGATCCCTCGCCGGCGCGCAGCATCGCGTGCCCCGCGTACT
>Ga0075017_100001520_pt1 | contig 14185 bp, 14 predicted proteins | sample AleBraG_ABR_2012_FD_71475 | JGI IMG/M metagenome (GOLD analysis project Ga0075017, IMG submission 71475) | Freshwater sediment microbial communities in response to fracking from Pennsylvania, USA - Alex Branch Run_MetaG_ABR_2012 | ecosystem: Environmental > Aquatic > Freshwater > Creek >... | reverse complement strand
GCGAGCCCCGGGCGCTGGCGCCGGCCTGAACACCACGTGGCCATCGGCATGCGATCCGGCCTTTGCGTTCCACGATCCCCTTCTGCTGGAGCCAGCCATTCGGTAAGAAGTACCAGCATCATCAATAAGATCGGAGTTCCTGAGCAGCAAGGCCATCTGCCTGGTCGCCTTCTTTCTCAACTCATCGACGGCCCACTCGTCGGCCACCTCTTCGAGATCGGATTCGAGTTCGCCTGCCTCAACCGGAAATGCCTTCCAGACGTCGAGATCCGGGGTGACGTCCCAGTGAATCACCACGGCGTCATCGAAGACCTCGACCCGTTCGATCCGGAGGTTGCCGCCGTGGAAATCGATGGATCGGCCAGACCCTCGCATCGTCTGGACGAGGTTCGTCGGTTCAAAATAGTCCGGTTGGTCCTGTCGCATCTCGGGATCGCCCAGGCATACGAATGAAGCTATGCCGGGCGGAGGCGGATCCGGTAGTTCATAGCCGAGGCCGAGAAGCATCTTCCGGTACCAGGCACTCTCCTCTTCTTGGGTGATCGACTCCTGGTATCGGAGCGCCGAAAGCGCTCCTGCGAAGTGACTGGCGATCCTTTGCTTGTGGTCGTAGTCCGTCTTGGCGAAAGGATCCGCTCGGGCGTTCGCCACCGCTTCGATCAGATACCACCTGGTTGACTCGTCCACGGTCCGACGGTAGCGCTGAGTTTGATGCTCCGTCCGGTGGGCAATTCGGTGGACCCCGCACCTTCCCCAAGTCGCAGGACCATCTCACCAAGCCGGTGTTTAGGGGCAGTCCCAGTCCTCCTCCTGGCCGAGGCAGAAATGGCACCCTTGGAATACAGTGATCCAGCCGAGCACCTCAGACGAATGGTGTGAGTATCCCTCGAACAAGGAGCCTTTCTGTGATCGCTATCTACATCGTCACCAAGAACATGACTTCTGAGCAGCACACCAAGGGCCGCGCCCGTCTCGCTGAGGCCGGGGCACCTGAAAGCGCCATGAAGCTCCACTCCTGTTTTGGCGAAGAGGGCAAGCTGCAGGTCTTCGACATCTGGGAAAGCCAGGAGGCGTTCGATGAGTTCTTGACCTACCTCGGGCCTGTCATGGGGGAGCTAGGCATCGAGTTGGCGCAGCCGCCCGTAATCATGCCGCTCGTCGATCTTGTCCAGCAGTAGCGACTGAGCGTCACAAGCCTGCCCGGCGGAGCCGCCGGATATCGAGCCCGGCAAGGCGTTCGCCCCTGCCACCGAGGTGCCGATCGGGGGCAGGCGATAATCCCCGGCCTACGATCCGTAACGATCCGTAACGGTGCGTAACGATCCGTAACGATCCGTAACGGTGCGTAGCGATCCGTAACGCTGTACGGTCCCCGCTGTGCTTGCTAGCTCCGGAAAGTGCCCGATGTGCGACGGTCCCCTGCCTGTCGACCGAAGGGCGGTCTACTGTTCTCGTGCTTGCAAGCAACGGGGGTACCGTCTCAGGACTAGACGGTCAACAAACGCCAGCGCTGTATATTATGTCAGGTTCTACGTTCTGCATCCGTTCCGACCACTCTTCCGGTCCTACTTGACCCGGCGTGGGTATCAGCGGTGTCAGGGAGACCGCAGCGCGTAGTATTGCTTCCGCACCCGGCAACTCGTTGTCGGGCCTTGTCGAGGAGGTCGCTATGCCCGAAATCGTCTCGTTGCCACCCCAGTTGTCGTTCGACGACCCTGTGGCTGAGCGCCTGCATCGCAAGCAGCGCTTGGCCGCCGCTTTCCGCCTGTTCTCCAAGTTCGGTTTCGATGAGGGCGTGGCCGGCCACATCACGGCACGCGACCCTGAACGGGACGACCACTTCTGGGTCAACCCATTCGGCATGCACTTCGGTCACATCCGGGCCTCTGACCTGATCCTCGTCAACCATCAGGGCGAGGTGGTCGAGGGTGACCGTCCGGTCAACACCGCCGCCTTCGCCATCCACTCTCAGGTCCACGCCGCCCGTCCCGATGTGGTGGCGGCCGCCCATGCCCACTCTGTCTACGGCAAGTCGTGGTCGTCTCTCGGGCGAACCCTCGATCCCATAACCCAGGACGTATGTGCATTTTACGGAGACCATGCAGTCTTCGACGACTACACCGGCGTAGTGATGGACGTCGAAGAGGGCAAGCGGATCGCTCACGCGTTGGGTGAGAACAAGGCGGCAATCCTCCGGAATCACGGCCTCTTGACCGTGGGCCACTCAGTCGACGAAGCGGCATGGTGGTTCATCACCATGGAGCGATCCTGTCAGGCGCAGCTCATGGCTGAGGCCGCCGGTACCCCGGTACTCATCGACCCGGAAATGGCCCTGCTGACCAGCCGCCAGGTGGGCAGCCACATGGCTGGATGGTTTAGTTTCCAGCCCCTGTTCGACCGGATCGTTCGCGAACAACCCGACCTGCTCGAGTGACCCGCACCCGGGGCGAACCCGGGGCGAAAGTAGGCGTGCCCTTCCGGCGTGCGTTGTCGGCATGACGCGTCGTGGCTGGATCCTCTTCTTGGCCATGTCGATCATCTGGGGCTGCCCGTACTTGCTCATCCGCATTGCGGTCCGCGAAATCTCCCCTGCCACCTTGATCTTCCTGCGGACCGCACCGGCCGCACTGGTCCTCCTGCCCGTCGCCCTGCATCGCCACGCCCTGATCGGCATTCTTGTCCGTTGGCGCTGGCTGGTGGCCTTCACTGCTGCCGAGCTGGCCATCCCCTGGTTCTTCGTAGGCCGTGCCGAAATCCACCTGACAAGCTCAGTGACCGGGCTGTTGATCGCGTCGGTGCCATTGGTCGGCGCCGTCCTGTATCGGTTGCTCGGATTCGACCACTTCGACCGGCGCCGGATCCTCGGACTGCTGGTCGGCTTCAGCGGAGTTGCCGTCCTGGTGGGGGTCGACTTCACCGGCGCCGAGCTCGGACCGGTGATCGAAGTGCTGATTCCGGCCGTGGGCTATGCCATAGGGCCGTTGATCATCTCCCGGAAGCTCGACGATCTGCCCGGCATCGGTGTCATCACCTTGTCGCTGGCCATCGCATCGGTCGCCTACGCTCCGTTCGCTGTCAACCATCTGCCTTCGTCCGTCTCCATCGAGGTCATCGCCTCGGTGGTCGGACTGGCGCTGGTCTGCACGGCGCTGGCCTTCGTGCTCTTCTTCGAATTGATCGTCGAGGTGGGTCCGGCCCGCAGTACCGTCATCACCTACGTCAATCCGGCGGTGGCCGTGCTGCTCGGCGTGGCCGTGCTGGACGAGCCCTTCACCTGGGGCATCGCCCTCGGATTTCCACTCATCCTGCTCGGCTCGTGGCTGGCCACCGGAACGCCACCGGAGGCGACCAGCCCGCTGGCCTCGGAGCCGGCTGCCGCCTGACGAGTGCGTTCTACGAACGGACGGGAGGACGGTCCAGGTGGATGATCACCACGGGGATGGGCCTCGGCGTATGGCGCTGGTAGACGTCGTAGCGACCGGCTACCCCGGAATGGAACAGCGGGGCCATCCCCCGATTGGTGCGATTCACCTTCGGCCACAGCTGTGCCTGTTCCTTGGTCGTCGCCACCCGGGCTGTTGCTGCCTGGACCCGGCGGCCCACCCGGACCGTCACCCGCGGTTCAGCCTGAATATTGAGGAGCCAGCCCGGAGGCCTGTCGCTCCCCCCGTTGGAGGCGACCACGACCAGATCGCCCCGGTCGGTGCAGTAGGTCAGGCCGTTCGTCCGGGCCAGCCCCGACTTGCGTCCGGTGGTGGTGAGGAGCAGCGCCGGTATGCGGTTCGAGTGCTTTCCGACTCTCCCGTCCGACCACTCGTAGACCCACTTGTGGAACTTCAGGTAGGGGCCGACGAAACGGCTGGTAAAGATCCCGTCCATCGCTACGGTGCCTCAGCCTTTGGCGTCGTAGGTGGGGATGAGGGTGCGGGCGGCCCGTGCCTCATCCACCCGACGCACCGGAGTGCCGTGCGGATACGTGGCCATGGCCTCGGCTCCTTCGCTTGCCGCCTCTGCGGCGATGGCTTCGAGGGAGACCGCCAAGGCCTCCAACGTCTGCGGGCTCTCGGTCTCGGTCGGCTCGATCATCAGAGCCTCCTCCACGATCAGGGGGAAATAGACCGTCGGTGCGTGGAATCCCTCTTCGAGTAGGCGTTTGGCCACGTCGAGGGCCCGGACGCCATGTTCTGCCTTGAGGGTCTTGGCCGACAGCACGACCTCGTGCATGCACGGGCGGTCGAATGGAACGTCGTAGGTGTGGTGCAGGCGCTGGCGGATCCAGTTGGCGTTGAGCACAGCGACCTGGGCGATCTGCTTCAGGCCGTCACCCCCATTGGTCAAGATGTAGGCCAGGGCCCGGGCCAGCACCAACGAGTTGCCGTGCCATGTATGGACCCGTCCGATACTGCGAGACGGGGTCATCCATCCGAAACCGGCATCTGGCTCGGCCGACCCGGTCCGGAACGGACGGGGCCCCGGCAGGAACGGCACCAGGCGCTCGGACACGGCCACCGGGCCGGCCCCCGGACCACCGCCGCCGTGCGGGGTGGCGAAGGTCTTGTGCAGGTTCATATGGACGATGTCGAAGCCCATGTCGCCCGGCCGGACCGTGCCCAAGATTGCGTTGAGATTGGCGCCGTCGTAGTAGAGGAGACCACCTACCTCGTGGACGGCGGCGGCGATCTCGGCGATGTCCTCTTCGAACAGGCCGAGCGTGTTGGGGTTGGTCAGCATGATGCCGGCCACTTCCTCGTCGAGCACCGACCGTAGGGCGGCCATGTCGACACAGCCCCGGTCGTCGCTCGGCACGGTGACGACTTCGTAGCCGCCGAGGGTGACCGACGCCGGATTGGTGCCGTGGGCCGAGTCGGGGATGATCACCTTGTGGCGCGGGGCACCCTGGGCTTCATGCCACGCTCGCATGAGCAGCAGGCCGGTGAGCTCGCCCGCCGCGCCGGCGGCTGGCTGCAGGGTGGCAGCAGCCATGCCGGTCACCTCGCACAGTGTCTCCTCGAGCTCCACCATCAGGCGCAACCAACCCTGGGTCATCGACGCGGGTGCCGCCGGGTGCACACCGGCCAGGCCGGGAAGGCCGGCCACGGTGTCACAGATCTTCGGGTTGTACTTCATGGTGCACGATCCGAGCGGATAGGCCCCGAGGTCGACGCAGAACTGGCGATGGGACAGTCGGGTGTAGTGGGCCACCAGGTCGCGCTCGGACACTTCGGCCACATCGACTGGCGTCTTGCGCCGATGGGCCTCGGGCACGAGATCCTCGATCGGCACCTCGGGGAGGCCGGTGGTGCGGAACGACCACGAGCGTCGCCCGGGGTGGGACAATTCGAACAGAGTGGGCTCGGCGGCACGTCCGAGTAGTGGGGCCGAATTGGCCTTGCCACCGGGTGCGCCGGTCCGGACGCCAGAGCCGTCGGATGTGGTTATCGTATTCTCGCTCATCACGCCACCGCCTTGGCCAGTGCTGCTGCATAGCCGTCGATCTCTTCGACCGTGCGGCGTTCTGTGGCGGCGATCAACAAGCCGTGTCCGCCGCTCTCGACCGCCCCGTCGAGGGAGATGCCGGCCAGGAAACCGGTGTCGGCCATACGCTCGATTACGGTCTCGGCTGCGATGGGCAGCCGGACGGCGAACTCGCGCAGCACCGGAGCCGTGGCCCAAGCGGTCACGCCGTCGACGGCCAGAACGGCATCACGGGTGTAGCGGGTGGCCCGAGCACACCGGGTTGCCACTTCGACCAGTCCGGAAGTGCCCAGCCAACCGAGCTGGATGGCGGCGGTGACCGCCATCAACGTCTGGTTGGTGCAGACGTTGGACGTTGCCTTCTCCCGCCGGATGTCCTGCTCGCGGGCCCGGAGCGTAGTCACGTAGGCGGTGCGGTCCTCGACGTCTACCGTTTCACCGACCAGGCGCCCGGGAAGTCGGCGGACATTTGCCGAGCTGCAGGCGAAGAGTCCGAGGTAAGGACCGCCAAAGCCGAGGGCAGTGCCGAATACCTGCCCCTCCCCCACCATGACGTCCGCACCCCAATCGCCCGCCGAGCGAAGCAGGCCGGCGGCGAGTGGGTCGGCACCGACGACCATCAGGGCGCCGGTCCGGTCGCACAGAGTCCGAACGGCACCCAGGTCCTCTAGGCAGCCAAGGTAGTTCGGGTAGCCGACCAGCACTACGCCGGGGGCCTCCTCGGACCCTGTCGGATCTTCGGGCCAGGCTGTCACGCCGTCAATCAGCGGGATGGTACGGATCACGTGTCCTGTTCCCACGGCGTAGGTCTCGAGCATCTGGCGCCAGTGGGGGTGGATCCCCTGCGACACCCAGACGGTCTGGCGTTTGGTGGCGGCCACGCCGAGGTTGACGGCCTCGGCGGCCGCACTGCCCCCGTCGTAGAGCGAGGCGTTCGAGACCGGTAGTCCGGCGATGCGGGCCACTATCGTCTGGAACTCGAACACGGCCTGCAGCACGCCTTGGGCCACCTCGGGCTGGTAGGGGGTATACGAGGTGACGAACTCGCTTCGGCCGCCCAACGCCTTCGTAACCGAGGGAATCTCGTGGTCGTAGGCGCCGCCCCCGGCAAAGCAGATCAGGCGGTCGGAACGGGCCCGGTTCTGTTCGGCGAACTGCTCCATGTGGGCCAATACGTCGGGCTCACCCACTCCGTCGGCCAGTTCGAGCACGCGTTGCAGCTTGACGGCTTCCGGCACGGCTGCGAACAGCTCGTCCAGGCTCGAGAGGCCGAGAAAAGCGAGCATGCCCGTGATCTCGTCATCAGTGTGGGGAATGTACGTACCCAACATGCTCCTTCAGCAGTTGTCGGACGGTGAACGGTAGACCAGTGGCCGGCAGGCCGGCGAAGTCGTCATAGCGAGGTGGCCCACTGCCCCGCCTTGGTGAATGGGGTCATCGCCACCGTGGCGGTCCGGACCTTGCCCCGCTGCTCCAGTTCGACGGTACGCCCCGGGGCGGTATCGACTACGGAGTCGACCAGGGCCAGGGCGATACCGTGTTCGAGCATCGGCGAGAAGTTGCCGCTGGTGAGCGTGCCCACCGGGGTGCCGTCGACTACGACGGTCGCCCCTTCGCGTGGCGGCTGGCGCCCGTCGGTGGTGAGTCCCACCAGTCGGCGGGCCACGCCGCGGTCACGTTCCGCGACCAGGGCTGCCCGGCCCCGGAACTCACCCTTGTCCCATCCGACCACCCAGCCCAGTCCGGCCTGGAGCGTGGTGATGCCGGGACCGAGTTCGTGCCCGTGCAGGGGCAGAGCCGCCTCCAGGCGCAGTGTGTCGCGTGCACCGAGGCCGGCGGGAACCACACCGGTTCCGACCACCGCCTCCCACATGGCCGCGGCCAGATCGTTCGGGACCGCCACCTCGAAGCCGTCCTCGCCCGTGTAGCCGGTCCCGGCGGCCACGCACTCGGCGCCACGCCAATCGAACCGCTGCACGCAGAATCGGGGCACAACCGCAGCCTCGGGCAGTACGGCCGCCGCCCGGGCGCGGGCGTGCGGTCCCTGGACGGCGATGATGGAACGCTCGGCGGTGGTGTCGCTACCGCCGATAGCAGCCACCACCCGGTCGGTGTTTGATGCGTTTGGCATCACGTCGAAGACGCCGTCGGCCACCCACCACACGATGATGTCGTCGACCACGGAGGCATCGGTCTCGTCGAGGAGGTGGGTGTACTGGGCCCGGCCCGGGGCGACCTTGCGCAGGTCGTTGGTCAGCGCCGACTGGAGCCGGTCCAGTGCGTCCGTGCCCTCTACCCGAACGGTACCGAGGTGGCTGACGTCGAACACAACGGAATTCTGGCGGCAGGCCCGGTGCTCGGCGATGGTGCCGTCCGTGTAGACCAGAGGCATCTCCCACCCGCCGAAGCCGACCAGTTTCGCCCCGAGGGCCCGGTGGACGTCGATGAGCGCGGTGTGCCTCAGGGACCCGTCAGGCAGCTGCCCAATATCGGAGGGTGCTGAAGGGGTGGCGTTCACCCGTGCAGGCTACCGCCGGCAGAGGTCAGGCGGAACGGGCGACGGCATGCTGGCCAGTGCCTTCACCGGCCAGTCCGTACTTGGCCAGGAGAGCCAGTGTGTCCCGTTGGTAGAGCAAGGTGACCCGCACCTCAGGGTAGAGCTCGGCCATGCGTCTGACCTTGCCGTTCTTCTTAGTGACCAGCCGCTGGTTCAGCGTCGTCACCTCCACGTAGAGGCCGGGCCGGGGTAGCCAGAAGTCGGGCCGGAAGGCCGAGGTGGGACGGAGGTCGGTTCCCCAGTCGAGGACGAATTCAACTGGCTCGTAGTCCCACTCGACCCCGTAAAAGTCGAGGATCCGGGCGAACCGCTGTTCGGACTCATGGGCGAAGCGGACGCCGTGGCCCGGGATCCCGGCCGAGTTCTGCACGAGGTCCGGACCCACTACCGGGTGGTCCCGCCCGCTGCCAGGTAGGCCGTCGCCGGGTGGCGCTCGTCGGGAGTGGACCGGCTTACCTCCGGAGTGTTGGTCGACGCGGTGAGCTCGACGATGGCCGCTTCGAGCTCGGCTACCACGCCGGACAGCGGCAGCACGTTGAACACTCCCTGGCCTCCGGCGAGCAGGTCGACCAACTCGCCGTCGGAGGTCGCCAGGATCGAGCGGTTGTCGGCCAGGACCAGCTGCGCTGAGGCCAGGTCGACGCCGAGGTCGCCCCGCAGGCACTCGACAGCCTGGCGAGCCTGCTGGAGCTTGAGCCCGGCATCCAATAGTCGCTTGATCACCTTGAGCTCGAGCACGTCCCCGTATGAGTAGCGACGCTGGCTGCCCGATCCGGTGGCATCGACCAGTGACGGGCGCAGAAGATTGGTCCTCGCCCAGTAGTCGAGCTGGCGATATGTGATCCCCACGATGGCGCACACCTGCGTGCCTCGGAATCCCTCGGCCGGTCCGGTGGACAGGCCGACCGGAGCAGGGGGCTCAGTCGACTCCTTGGGGCGATGGGCCATGGGATCCTCCACCTCGATCAAAGGTTCACGGTGACCTCGAACCTCACGGTCAACCTGGGGTTTAACGATATCACACACTCGTAATTACGTGCGTGTGACCGGCTTTGGCGCCAGAAGACTTGGCCCCGGCGCGTGCCCGGGCCATGATTCTTTTGTGCTCCTAATCCCAGCGTTGCCTCAGGGCCAGGTCCGGTGACGGACGTCGGAGTGACCGGGGTGCTTCCTCCTGTCGACGGCTCGGTACCGCTTCATCGCCGCTCGATCGAATTCGAGGCCTATGGCGACGCCGACGACCTCGTGGTGGTCGGTCATCTGACCGACTCGCGTCCGTGGGCCGAAGACGGAAGTGCGGTGGCCACGGTCCACGACATGGAGCTGCGGGTGCGGGTGCGGACGTCCGACATGACCATCACCGGCGTCACCGCCGAGATGTTCACGTTCCCCCACACTGAATGCCCGACTATCGAAGCGGCGTTCACCGGCCTTGTAGGCCTCAACGTGGCCCGCGGCTACACCCGAGCAGTCCAGGCCTTGTTCGGTGGTCCTCGGGGCTGCACCCACCTCGAGCACCTGGCCCGGTCGCTCGGCCCCGTGGTCATTCAGTCGGTCACCTCGCGCCGGGCGCTATCGGTCAGCCGGGGCGAATCCTCAGACCTGCTGGTCGGCGACGAGGGTACGGGTAGTCCGTGGGCTAAGAACTCGTGCCACATCTGGGCAGAGGACGGAATCGCCGACCAGAAGTTGGCCGCCGGTTGGCGACCGGGTACGGGCTCGTACCCCTCCCCCGCCCTTGTGACGTTCCTCAGGCGGGGCGACGGCCGGTGACGCCGCCCCATCGGACGGCAGCTGCGGCCATTGCAATGGTGGTCACCGGATTGGCGGCCGGGTGCAGCAACGGCACCTCGGTAACGTCGCCCTTCTCTGCCAAGCCTTCGGCGCTCCTCGGTGGCCCCGAGCACGAGGTCACTACCCGGACGGTCAACGGACTTGGAACCGTATTGATCGACGGCAAGGGGATCACCGTCTACATGTTTGCGACCGACATCCGGGGACACCCCTCTCGCTGTTACGACATCTGTGCCGTCCAGTGGCCCCCGCTGGTACTACCCCCGGGGGTGACCCGGCCGGTGGTCGGCACGGGCATCCGACCGGCACTACTGGGTACGGCAGCCCGCACCGACGGAACCCTGCAGGTGACCTACAACGGGTGGCCGCTCTACCTCTGGCCTCCCGATAAGGTTCCGGGTCAGGCCACCGGTCAGGCCCTGACCAATGCTGGAGGCCTCTGGTACGTACTCTCCCCTGCCGGCAAGCCGATCGTGACCCCTTCGCCGTGACCCCGATCCAGGATCTGGAGGCGGGCGAAGGTGCGAGCCAGCCATCGGTCGACGGGAGCAGAGCCACGGGGCCACCGGCATTTTTGCCGACCGGTTCCGCCCGACCGCGTCGGAGCCGAAAGGGCAGCGCGAGTGGCTCGTTGTGGTCGGTCCGCTCGACCGGGTCCATCCTGTCGATCAACTCGACCGGATCAATTCTATCGATCGGCTCGGTGGGATCCGTCCTGTCGATCGCCTCGATCGGTTCTTTCGCCAGCCTGGCGTCGATCGGAAGTTTCGCTTCAGTGGCCTCGGCGTTTGCGGCCCGTTCGGCATTCGCCCTCCTCTCCTTTGGGCGGTCGGCACCCGGCCAGGTGTGCACAGTCAGCCGATGCGCTCGAGCGTCTCCCGGTAGCGGTGGCCGTTGGCCACGTACTCCTGCGCCGACGCACGGATCATGGTGAGATCGGACCGATCCGTCCGGACCTGGGCAGGTACGCCGATAGCCAGCGCTCCGGGCGGGACCGCCATCCTGTTCGGCACCACGGCGTTGGCCCCGACCGTGGCCCCGGTCCCGACCACCGCCCAGTGCAGGACGACCGAGCCCGAACCGACCAGCGACTCGTCCTCCATCGTGCACCCTTCGAGGTGGGCCAGGTGTCCGATCACGCAGCCGTCACCCACGACGGTCGGGAAGCCGGGTCCCGCGTGAATTACGGTCCCATCTTGGACCGATGACCGGTCGCCGACAAGGATCTGCCCGTAGTCGCCTCGAAGGACAGCCCCCGGCCACACCGTCGACTCGGACCCGACGGTAACGTCGCCTATGAGGACGGCTTCAGGGTGGATGAAGGCCTCCGGATGGATCCGGGGAACCAATTCGCCCAGTCGGTAGATCGGCATCCTGCGACTGTACGGCACCGCCATTCTGCTGGCGTACTCGAGTCCGACAACGAGAGCCTGTTCCAAGGTAGACGTACACTCGTGAACACCCCGTCGTCCCTGGCCACAAGGAGTTCGCCCATGACTGATGCAGCAACGCTCGGCCACCCGGTGTTCGATGCCGACAATCACTACTACGAGGCCATCGACGCATTCACCCGGCACCTCGATCCGGCCCTCGGGTCCCGTGTGATCCAGTGGTCCGAGATCAACGGTCGCAGGTACCACATCATCGGGGGTCGGGTCAGCCGGGCTGTGACGAACCCGACCTTCGACCCGATTGCCATGCCCGGCGCCATGTATGACTATTTCCGGGGAAATCCGGAAAGTCGCAATCCGCTGGAGTTCCTTTCCCGCCGCGAGCCGATACGCCCCGCCTACCGCGATCCGGCCGCCCGGTTGGAAACTCTCGACGAGCAGGGCCTGGAGGGTTGCCTGCTGTTCCCCACCCTCGGGATGATCTACGAGGAGCCCCTGGCTCACGACCCTGAGGCGGTTTGCCACCTCTTCCGGGCATTCAACCGTTGGATGGTCGAGGACTGGGGCTTCAACTACCAGGACCGGATCTACTCCGCCCCTTATCTCACTCTGGCCGACCCCACCTGGGCCGTCGAGGAACTGGACTGGGCCCTCGAGCAGGGGGCGCGGACGATCGTGATGCGCCCGGCGGCACCCACCACCGGCACCGGTCGTTGCTCGCCTTTCGACCTGAGATTCAACGGTTTTTGGCAGCTGGCCAACGATGCCGGGATAACCGTGGTAGTCCACGCCGCCGACAGCGGTATCTCCTCCAATGGCTACGCCATCGACGGGTTCGCCGCCACCTTCGCCGGTGGGTGGAAACCGTCGATCAAATCCTTCGCTATCGAGCAGGCCATTCGGGACTACTTATTGTCGGCAGTGTTCGAGAACCTGTTCGTCCGTTTTCCGAACCTGCGCATGGCGTCGATCGAGAACGGTGCCCAGTTCCTGCCCGATCTGCTGGCCAAAGTGCGCTCGACAGCCAACAGGATGCCTGGGTATTGGAAGGACGACCCCATCGACACTTTCCGACGCCACGTGTGGATCAATCCCTTTTGGGAGGACGACGTAAATCGGGTCGCCGACTGCGTCGGCCCCGACCGGGTGATCTTCGGCTCCGACTGGCCTCACATAGAGGCGCTACCGCAGCCGATCGACTACGTCCGGGAACTCAAGGAGTTCGATGCCGTCGAATCCAAACAGATCCTGTTCGACAACGTCAAGGAACTCATCACCCTCCGGCCTACCTGACAATCCTGGCGTTGCGGAGGTTCTGTTCCCGGCCGCTATTCATGCGGGATCTGTCGACGGACTCCCGGCCAAGATGACGACAGAAAATGGCGAAGAGTTCGCTTCCGCGGGTCACCGGGAAGCGCAGGGCGTTACCGGGAGTTGCGTTTATTCAAGATGAGCAGGGAATCGGTCGACATGGTGGCGCACGCCGATCGACGAAGGGCAACACCACCTCATGGGCTGGAATAGCCAGACTTACCCTGGAGAACGGCGTCCAAGATTGATGACCCTTACCGGTCTGGTGTCTGTGATAGCGGCGCTATTTGCCATCACGGGTATCTACGCAGCGCTGTCCGCAAGGGCTGTTGGCACGGAATCGGTGTCGAGCGGAGCGCTCAACCTCGTCCAGTCGGCCGATGTAGGGGTGGGTTTCAGCGCCTTCGTCGGCAAGATGGCCCCCGGTGACCAGCACAATGTCTACGTGAACCTGTCCAACACCGGCTCGCTGGCTACGGTGGCCGGAATGCGACTGTGGATCGGGGAAGTACCCGTAACCACTTTGACTAACGGCGTGGCTGTCGGTGAAGGCCTTACCGCCCGGATCTCGTCCTGTTCGGTGCCATGGACCTTGGCCACAGGATTCTGTCCGGGGGCAACGACGGTCCTCCTGGCAGCAACCGCGGTCAGCAGCATGAATTCGGCGGCTACGGCTCGAGCGCTGGCCAACGTGCCCGCCTTGGCAGCCGCCATAGGAAAAGTCGCCCACGTTCAGGTGTCTCTTGGTCTGGTCGGGACCGAAAAGTCGGTCAATGGGGTGCCGCCGGTTCGCACGATTCAGGGCCAGGCATCGACCCTGACGTTCTCGTTCACCGTCCAGCAGAGGCTGGGCATCAAGACGAACCAATAGGCGCCTCGGACTGCCACTGCCTACGGGGGTGATCTAGCCCTTTTGCAACTCGCCATCAGGCAAGAATGCCTTATTAGGAGCGAACGATGTCATCCCGTGTTCTTCTGTATCAACCTGCGGCGAGGCAGGCCTCAGGGAGTGGTGAGTTCGTGGAGTACTCCGTCGCTCCCGTCGAAGAACAAATAACCGTCGGCCCAGATCGGTCCGCCACCCGATTGATCGGTAGTCGGATAGGTACCCACGACCGCACCGGATACTTGATCCATGAGGACCATCTTGTTGGTCGTAGCCGGCGAGGTCTTGGAGTAGGTAATGGCAGCCAGGACCCCGGCACCGTCGATAGCGGTGTTGCCGAGCACCGGCCCGTCAGAAAGCCCGCTCTGCCAGAGATACCGCCCAGTTGCAGGGTCCAGCTCCCGGGCGACGGCAGGGTACGTCACCCCTGAAATGTTTGACGAGTTGGTCGTGATGAAGAGGTCGGCGCCGTTCCAGCCTGCCGTGGCCAGACAGGCGTTGTTGGGCTGCATGGCCGGGTTCCCCAGTTGATCGCTCCAGATCGGGCCTTTCCCCAAAGCCGACTGAGACCAAGCGTAGAAGAAGCCATTCTTGTTGCACGCCCCCACCATCGGGGTCACCTTGCCGGCGATGGTCGCCTGGAAGAGGGTCGGAGAACCCCCGAAATCATCGTCGAGGGTGGCGATGCCAGGCACTGTCCAGTGGGCGGTGGCTTTGAGCGTGGTCGGGTTCAACCGCACAATCGAGTTGGAGAGGCCCTGGGAATTCGGC
>Ga0075017_100001519_pt1 | contig 14185 bp, 12 predicted proteins | sample AleBraG_ABR_2012_FD_71475 | JGI IMG/M metagenome (GOLD analysis project Ga0075017, IMG submission 71475) | Freshwater sediment microbial communities in response to fracking from Pennsylvania, USA - Alex Branch Run_MetaG_ABR_2012 | ecosystem: Environmental > Aquatic > Freshwater > Creek >... | reverse complement strand
AGGTACGGGTAGACCTCGTCGCCGCCGACCTCTTCGAACTGATAACTCTCCACTGCCGCCATCACCGACTCCACTCTTTAACGAACACCTGTTCGTAAGTATATGACGAACAGGTGTTCGTTTCAAGGGGAACTTGAGATGACCAAACCCATATTTTACTTGGCTTCCATGAGTTTTCGGCCAACTCGACCGAAATTCACCCAGGTCGATGAGCCGTAGATCGATCCCGATGACAGGAGGCGGTCGGCCTCGTCGAGGCTTCGCGCCAATCGGATCGCGTGGCGACGAACCAACGTCGCACAGTGGCGACTCAGAGCATCGTCTGGATGGTCGTGCGAATCGGTCACTTGACCATCGGTCACCCAAATGAGCGGTTCGCGTCCCGTTCGACGTCCGATCGCCCACTCCAACGCGGGCCCATCGACCCCGTTCCCCACGTTGCCCACCGGACACGACTCGACGACCGCGCCACGGTCGGCGATGATCCACGCGTTAGGTGTCGACCCCTGGTCGCCCGGTCGGTGGCTGTAACCGAGGACGAGCGCATTGGGCGCACGTCGCAACATCCTGGTGAGGACGTCGGGGTCGAGGTCCATGGACCCCGATTGGTCAATGACGACCACACCACCGTGCGCGTTGACGCGCCGAGCGTAACCTCGCCGCTGGTCGTCGGTCAACATTCGACCCGGGTAGCGCATCGTGGTACCGGTCACCGACGGCCGGTACCGACGGATACCACCGCGACGTGGTCGCACTTGCGTAACGGTGTCGCCGTCCAATTGAAGCGGTGCGAAACGGCCGCTCGGCGCGCGGCGCCCACCAAGTTCCAGTGAACGTCGAAATCGTCGCAGCTCGTGCGCGTCGAGCGGCGGGCGCGCCTCCATCGACGACGTGAGAATGCGGGCGAGCATCATGGTTGACTGCACGTACCCGGCGCCGACATTCTCGGGTCCGACGTTGGTGGCGCCCAATTCATCGAGTTCGAGCGACGCCATGAGTGTGACCGCCCGCTTTCGAATGGCGCGAAGTCCACCCAACCAACTCGGATCGCCCTGACGAACCCCCGCGAGGAAGTCCTTCTCCGCGCCGGTACCGACGACCGCCATGAAGAAACAGACCGCCTCTCCCCACTGGCCACTCTCAGCGAGGCGACGCCCGCCCAGCTTCTCCGAACCGTCGCGCAGCAGCGAGACGTCGAACCCGAGTCGGCCGAGGAGCGAATTGATTCGCAGTTCCTCCGCGCATTCGAGTGCCCGCGGCGACAGGTCACGAGCCAACCAGGGATCCAGGGGCCTGTGGGGCGACACTCTTGAGTGCATCAGTTCGTGAGCGCGAACGACCCGAGCCGTCTCGTCGATCCCCGTGGGAACCTCGAGAATGCGCTCGGTGAGATCGCAACTCGCCTCGCCTCGCCTCGACGAACCTTCAACGACGTGCCATGCGCGAACGACGAAGCCGTCGGCGCGGCCGGTCACCAGTTCGGGGTAGATCACCCCTCGGTTCACAGTGCACCGATTCTCAGCGCGTCGAGCAGCCCCGTCGCGCCGTCGTCACCGAACACCAGTTGGGCGGCCCGTTGAGCGCCGAGGTGGCGACGCAACGTGTCGAACGCGTAGAAGCCTCGAAGCGAGACGCGCCTGCCGGGTGGTCCGAGCGATCCGTGCATCGCCGGAGTTCGCAGGTCCTCACTCAGGCTCTCAACGGACGACGATTGCGGACGATCCACCCGGATCCTGATCGGGAAGCGGTCCAAGAGCGATGGTGCGATCTCGCCGACGTCGTCGACGTTGGACGTCATGACGACGGAGAACCGGGGGCCGGGCCGTACCCACTCGCCGCTCTCGGGATTGCGCCAACGTGCCGACTCGGGTGAATCGGTCACGGCGAGCAACGTACTCAGGGCATCACCCGACGCGCGGTCGACCTCGTCGACGACGAGCCGGTCGCCGACACCGCCACTTCCTCGCCACGCTCGGATCGCCGGTCCTTCACGCCACTCCCATCGGTGTTCGCCCGACGGCATCCACGTGCCGGTGATCTCGCCTGACGTCAAGTCCTCCGTGCAGACGAGGCGCTCGGCCGGACCATCGATCACCCCCAAGTGCAGCGCCGCGAACGTCTTGCCCGTCCCGGACGGTCCGTAGAGCAGCACCCGGGTGATGCCCGCCGCCAAGACCTCATCCACGTCGCGCCAACACGACGCCTCTTCATCTCGCCCATCGGACTCTGCCATGACGCCTCCCGTCGTAGGCGTCCCAATGGTCGCGCGCCAGAAGATCGCACGATGAATCTTCGAAGATCGCCATCGCCCGTGACGTGACGATGGCGCCACCTCCCGGTGGCGCCATCGTCGATGAACCGCGGTGACGTGACCGACTAGATCGGCTCTCCCAAGTCCATCTCCAGTTCTTCGAGCTGCGTCTCGTCACCCTGGACGATGGGGCCCTTGAACCACTTACGGGCCGACACCATCCACCACAGACCGATGATGGCGAGCAGGACGATGAAGACCGGACCGGCCCAGTTGAAGTTGTTGATGTTCGAGATTCCCCAGAACGGGTAGAACTGCGGCGCGAAGAACAAGAGTGTGATCAGGGCAACCCACAGGACGGCGATCCAACCAATGGCCTTGCTGAGGGCTCCGAGGTTCCACGGGCCGACCGCGAAAGTCTTGGAACGGATGCGCAGGTAGATCGGAATCGCGTAGGCGATGTAGAGACCGACGGTACCGATCGAGACGATCGCGAAGAAGGCGACCGACGAACCGTTGTGCTGGTAGAGCGACGGGAGGCCCAAGATCAGCGCGCCCACGGCCGCGAACCACACGGAGTTCGTCGGCGTGCGCGTGCGAGGATTGATCTTGGCCCACAACTTCGAACCGGGGACCGCGCCGTCACGAGAGAACGCGTAGATCATTCGCGAGTTCGCGGTGACCGACGACAGACCACAGAAGAACATGGCGCACATCGCAATGAAGACGAGGATCTTGCCGCCCGCGCCACCGATCGCGTTGAAGATGACCTGCGGACCGGCGTCAGTTCCCAGCGCGGCGATCGCGTTGTACTCCTTCGAACCGACCGAGGGCAAGGTCAGGGTCATCGCCAGGTTCAAGATGAAACCCGCCGCGATCGACACGTAGATCGAACGAAGGATCGCGCGCGACGGACCGGTGTCCGCCTGGTGGGTCTCCTCGGTCATGTGTGCCGACGCGTCATAGCCCGTCAAGGTGTACTGGGCGAGCAGCAGTCCGATCATGAACACGTAGATTCCTACGTGCGGTCCGGTCCAGCCCGTCGAGTTGTTCCATTGGAGCAACTGGTTGACGGGCAAGTGATGCGACGGAACGAAGAGAAGCGCCAGGACGATGATCGCCGTGCCGAAGACGTGCCACCATACGCTCACGTCGGCGAAGATCTTGACGAGCGTGACACCGAAGGTGTTTAGCGCTCCGTGCGCCGCCAGGACGATGGCGTAGATGACGAAGATCCATACCGCGGGGTGATGAACGCCGAAGGTCGGTGAATACAGCTGGATGAACCACAGGATGACGTAGGCGAGTCCGAAGTCGATCGACGCGGTCACGGCGACCTGTCCGATCAGGTTGAACCATCCACACGTCCACGACCACGCCGCCGAGTTCTTCTTGGCCAACTTGGCCGACCAGTAGTACAGACCACCGGCCGTTGGATAGGCCGACGTGATCTCCGCCATCGACAGGCCCACCATCAACGTGAACAGACCGACGATCAACCAACCGAGCGTGATCACCAATGGACCGCCGGCGTCCATGCCGAGGTAGTAGGTGGTGATGCCGCCGGTCAGGATCGAGATGATCGAGAAGCTGATGGCGAAGTTCGAGAACCCGCCCATCTTCCTGTTCAACTCTTGGGCGTAACCCATTTCGTGCAATCGCCTGGTGTCGGCGTCCATCATTGAGATATCAACTGCCTTATCGCTCATCGAGCACTCCCCCTCGTAGGTTGTGCTGATAATAGCCATTGCGCCGCAACCTTGCAGGAACGGTGAACCGATTTCAACCAGTGTTTCTCAGGTATCTCACGCGGCGTCAACGTGGCGCACGCGTCCGATATTCGACGGCCGTTGCACCGCGAACGCCAGCGTGGGCCGATGTTCGTGAGGGGCGAACACTTCGACCGGTCCACGGATCCGGGCACCGGTCGCCACCTCCTCGTTTGTGTAGCCTCAGAATCTGGACGAAGAGTCCGACCGTGCCCCTCACGGGCACGACGGTCCGAGGAGACGAATGAGTTCACTAGCCCCAGGTCGACTGACCCACGAAGAAATGGTCGAACAGATCCGCGCCGACGAGATCGATACCGTGATTATCGCGATCACCGACATGCAGGGTCGCCTACAGGGCAAGCGAGTGGACGCCACGTACTTCCTCGACTACCTGCACGAGGGCGTGGTCGAGGGCTGCAGTTATCTGCTCGCCTCCGACGTCGACATGCGCACCGTCGACGGTTTCGCCCTGACCTCGTGGGAGCGCGGCTACGGCGACCTCGCCTTCAAGCCCGACTTCTCGACGATCCGCCGGGTGCCGTGGCACGAAAAGACGGTCGTCGTGTTCGCCGACGTCGAGACCGTCGACGGCCAGCCGGTCGCGCCCTCGCCCCGCCAGATCCTGCTCGCGCAGGTACAACGCCTCGCCGAGCGCGGCTGGCACGGACTGACCGGGACCGAACTCGAGTTCATCGTCTTCGCCGACACCTACGAGCAGGCCTGGGACGCGGGATATCGCGACATGACGCCGATGAACCAGTACAACGTCGACTACTCGATCCAGGGCGTCTCGCGGATCGAGCCTCTGCTGGGGCGAATCCGACGTTCGATGAAGAGCGCCGGCATGATCGTCGAGTCGGTGAAGGGTGAGTGCAACTTCGGCCAGCACGAGATCGCCTTCCTCTACAGCACGCTGGTCGACAAGTGCGACGAGCACTCCCTGTTCAAGCTCGGCGCGAAGGAGATCGCCGCGCAGGAAGGCAACAGCCTCACCTTCATGGCCAAGTACGACCAGCGCGAGGGTAACTCGTGCCACATCCACCTGTCGCTGCGCGACGCCTCCGACAAGCCGGTGTTCGCGGGCGATCGTTCGCACGGCTTCTCCGAGGAGTTCGAGCACTTCCTCGCGGGCATGCTCGCCTACTCGCGCGAGCTTTCGCTGTTCCTCGCTCCCAACGTGAACAGTTACAAACGGTTTGTCGAAGGCTCGTTCGCCCCGACGGCCCTGTTGTGGGGCTTCGACAACCGAACGTGCGCGTTCCGTATCGTGGGACACGGCCCATCACTGCGCGTCGAGTGTCGGATCCCCGGCGGCGACGTCAACCCGTACCTCGCGATCGCCGCGCTCGTGGCCGCCGGACTGGCGGGGATTGAACAGTCGCTCGAACTGCCTGAACCGTTCGTCGGCAACGCCTACGAGTCAGACTCGTCGCGAATGCCCACGACGTTGCACGAGGCGGTCGACCTGTTCAACGACAGTGCCGTCGCCCGCGCGGCGCTGGGTGACGAAGTCGTCGACCACTACGCCCGCGCCGGCCAGGTCGAGGTCGACTCGTTCAACGCCGCCGTGACCGATTGGGAACGCTACCGGGGGTTCGAGCGTCTATGAGCTACCTCTCACTACTCAATCCCGCGAACGAGCAGCCGTTGACGACGATCGAGTTGTTCGACCTCGACGAGACCGATCGCGCCATCAAGCGCGCCCAGCACATGAACTCGCAGTGGCGCGCGGTGACGCCGGCCGACCGGGGACGCCTCCTTCGCCGTTTCGCGGAGCTGGTCGATTCGCACATCGAGGAGTTGGCCCAACTCGAGGTCGCGAACTCCGGGCACACCATCGGCAACGCGCGCTGGGAGGCGGGTAACGTCCGTGACGTCCTCGCCTACTACGCCGGTGCACCCGAGCGACACGCCGGCAAGCAGATCCCGGTCGCGGGCGGGGTCGACGTCACCTTCTACGAGCCCCTGGGCGTGGTCGGCATCATCGTGCCGTGGAACTTCCCGATGCCGATCGCCGGTTGGGGCTTCGCGCCGGCCCTGGCGGCGGGCAACACCGTGGTCCTCAAACCAGCGACGCTCACACCGCTGACGGCGATACGACTCGGAGAGTTGGGCCTCGAAGCTGGACTGCCCGAAGGTGTCTTCCAAGTCCTGCCGGGAGATGGATCGGTCGTGGGATGGCGTTTCGTCACCCACGAAGCGGTGCGCAAGGTCTGTTTCACGGGATCGACCGATATGGGCAAACGCATCATGGCGGGCTGCGCCGACCAAGTGAAGCGGGTCACGCTCGAGCTCGGCGGCAAGAGCGCCAACATCATCTTCGCCGACTCGGACCTCGAGAAGGCGGCGGCGAGCGCCCCCTCGGCCGTCTTCGACAACGCGGGCCAGGACTGCTGTGCGCGCTCGCGTATCCTCGTCGAAGCGGGCGCCTACGACCGGTTCATGGAACTGTTCGAGCACGCGGTCCAGCAGTTCCGCGTCCTCGATCCCTCCGACGAGGCCGCCGAGATGGGCCCACTAATCTCGGCCGGCCAGCGTGAGAGCGTCAGTTCGTACGTCGACGGTGAGACGGTCGCCTTCGCGGGCAGCGCCCCCGAAGGTCCCGGCTACTGGTTCGCGCCGACGGTCCTGGAGTCGCACGACGGCACCGACCGGGCCTTCCGTGAGGAGATCTTCGGTCCCGTCGTGTCGGTGATGCGCTTCGACGGCGAGGACGAGGCGGTCAAGATCGCCAATGACTCACCGTTCGGACTGTCCGGTTCGATCTGGACGCGCAACCTGGGCAAGGCCCTGCGCGTCGCTCGCGGGGTCGAGACGGGCGCACTGTCGGTCAACTCGAACTCGTCGGTTCGATACTCGACGCCCTTTGGCGGCTACAAGCAGTCCGGCATCGGTCGCGAACTCGGCCCGGACGCGCTGCGCAGTTTCAGCGAAGAGAAGAACGTCTTTCTGTCCACCGAGGAGTGAGCATGGTCTCCAATCCGATTGCCCCGTTCGCCAACCACCTGCCGGTCAAGATCCGGTTCGGCGAGGGCGTGTCGTCGACGTTGCCGGCCGTCCTGGCCGAGGTCGGCGCCACCGACGTGTTCTTGATGGTCGACGAAGGTATCGAGCAGCACAACCCTGCGGTGGCGGCGCTGTTGGGTGAACTCCAGGCGGCCGGTCTGACGATCACCCGTTTCGACAAGCCGGCCGCGGAGCCGACGATCGAGATGGTGGACGCCGCGACACGCGCGCTGGCCGACTCCCGCGCGTCCGCCGTCGTCGCCATCGGGGGCGGATCGGTCATCGACACCGCCAAGGCGGCCCGGCTCTGCGCTCAGTTGCAGATGGACTTTCGCACGTTCCTCGCGAGCTCGCCCGGCTACCCCGCGCCGACGTTGCCGCTCGTCGCCGTTCCCACGAGCGCCGGCACCGGTTCGGAGGTCTCGGGCGGATCGGTGGTCTCTGACCCCGAGGCCGGTCGCAAGAACGGCATCGCCAACGCCAATCTTCGTGCCCAGTACGCGCTGGTCGACCCGGTCCTGACCTATTCCATGCCGCCCACAATGACGGCCAACACCGGTATCGACGCGCTGGCCCAGGCGATCGCCGGCATGGTGGCCAAGGTCCGCACGCCGATCGGCGACGGCATCGCCCTCGAGGCGATCCGGATGATGACCCCGGCGCTGACCGCCGCGTACCGCGACGCCACGGACACCGTGGCGCGCGCGGGTATGTCGTGCGGATCGATGATGGCCGGTCTGACGATGAACGTCTCGGACTGCACGAGTGAACATTCACTGGGACAGGCCATCGGCGGCGTGAAGCACGTCCCTCACGGCCTGACCATCGGCCTCGTGCTCGCCGAGACGCTGGAGCGTGAACGCACCCGGGTTCCCGAGGTCCTCGAGCGCGTGGCCGACGCCATGGGTGAACCCGACGACGGGAGCCGCGACGGGAGCCGCGCCGTGCGCGCGGTGCAGCGCGTCCTCGCCGAACTGGATTTCCCGGTGCTGTCGAGCCTCGGATTCACCGACGCCGACCTCGACGAGTTGGCCGACCTGGCCCTCGCCGACTACTTCATCACGATGTCGCCCGAGCCGTGGACGAAGGACGAAGTCGTCGGGGCCTTCGCCTCGGCGCTCGCGCTCACCTCCCGGTCGGCCTAGGCCCGATCGAGGCGGCACTCCCCCGTCGCGCCGGCGAAGACGTCGGCTAGAACGGAGAGGACATGGGACGTCTCGACGACAAGGTTGCGGTCATCACGGGCGCGGGTAGCGGCATCGGCCGCGCCTCGGCACGGCGCTTCGCGGCCGAAGGGGCCCACGTAGTCGTGGCCGACTTCGATGAAACGACCGGGCGCGACGTCGCTCGCGAGATCAACGGTCTGTTCGTGACGGTGAACGTCGCCGACGAGCGCAGCGTTGTGGCGATGTTCGACAAGACCGTCGAGATCTTCGGCGGCGTCGACATCCTCTTCAACAACGCCGGCATCGCGCCGACCGACGACGATTCGATCCTGACGACCGGTCTCGACGCGTGGCACCGGGTCCAAGAGGTCAACCTCACGTCGGTGTACCTGTGTTGCAAGTACGGGATCCCCCACCTGCTGGCTCGCGGCGGCGGTTCGATCATCAACACGGCGTCATTCGTCGCGGTGATGGGTTCGGCCACCTCCCAGATCTCCTATACCGCCTCCAAGGGCGGGGTGCTCTCGCTCAGTCGCGAACTCGCCGTCCAGTTCGCCCGCGAAGGGATCCGTGTCAACGCGCTCTGTCCCGGCCCGGTCAACACGCCACTGCTGGCGGAGTTGTTCGCATCGGACCCCGAACGCGCGAGACGACGACTGGTGCACGTGCCGATGGGACGATTCGCCGAACCCGAGGAGATCGCCGGCGCCGCGCTCTTCCTCGCGAGTGATGATTCGTCCTTCGTCACCGCGTCGACGTTCATCGTCGACGGAGGGATCAGCGCCGCCTACGTCACGCCCATCTAGCGCGTCCCAGCATGCGAATGGATTCACGAGCGTCCAACTCTTCACCGGGACCGCTTCGGACCAAAGGGTAGGCTGGACGTAGCGCGCCGACGTGCTCGCAGAGTAGAGAACAGCCATGACAACTCCTACCCATCCGACACCCGTCGAGGAACTCGAGGCCCGGGTCGGCTCACTGAAGCCGGTCATCGACGCCATCCCCGAGAGTGTCTACGACAACCCAACCTGGCGTGGCGTCGCCTACTTCTCCCGGGACTCGGTGATCTACCTCGGGCTGCTGGCGGCGCTGGTGTTCGTCAGCAACGTCTTCGCCGTCGTTGGCCTCGAAGTCGTGATGGCGTTGGTGATCTCGGGCCTTTTCATCGTGGGCCACGATGCGGCGCACGGTGCCCTCTTCAAGTCCAAGCGGCTCAATCGCACGATCGGCAAGATCTCGTTCCTGCCGAGTTTCCACGTCTTCGAAGGATGGATCCTCGGACACAACCGGATTCATCACGCCTTCACCGTCCGTCAGGGCTACGACTTCGTGTGGCATCCGGTGACGCCGGCGGAGTTCGCGTCGATGGGCACCTGGAAGCGACTGGTGCACCGCTTCGAGTGGTCGTGGCCCGGGACCGGTGCCTACTACCTGCACCAGGTCTGGCTGAAGAAGATGATGATCGGACCGTTCCCCGCGCGCTGGGTGAAGGCGATCAATCGTGACCGTTGGATCGTGACCGGATTCTTCGCCGGCATGATCGCTCTCTTCTCGCTCGTGGGCGTCGCCCTGGGCGATTCGTTCTACGCGATCTTGTGGCTCGACGCGCGAACCGTGATCCTGCCCTTCCTGGGCTTCACCTGGGTGATCGGATCTGCGGTGCACGTGCACCACATCGCGCCCGACATCAAATGGTGGCGCAAGGCCGAATGGACCAAGTTCAAGGGCCAGATGGAAGGTACGACGGTGCTGCGCGTGCCCAAGGGCCTCAACTTCTTCCTGCACTGGATCATGGTCCACGTCCCGCACCACGTCGACATGCGCGTGCCCATGTACCACCTCGAAGAGGCCACCGAGGCCATCAAGAAGGCCTTCCCCGGCACCGTCATCGACAAGCCGCTGCGCTTCGGCGACCTGCGTCGCAACTCCAAGGCGTGCAAGCTCTACGACTTCGACGCCGGTCGCTGGTTCACCTACAAAGAAGGCCGGCGCTCGCTCACGGCCGCGTGAGCGACTGGATCGTCGGCCCCGACCGTCCGACCGAACCTGTGGCGTGTCACCGTTCCCGAGGGGGCCATCGTGGAGAATTCGTTCGCGTACACGACGTACATCCGCACGACGCCGGCCGCGCTGTGGGAGGCGCTCACCGTCCCCGAGGTGACCCGTCGGTGGTGGTGGTCGATCGCGCTCGAATCGACCTGGTCACCGGGCGCACCCTACGCGTTGACCCAGGGCGACCTACGCATCGCCGATGCACAGATGGTCGTGCTAACCAGTGAACGGGCGACGCGACTCTCCTTCACGTGGCACACGTTCTCCGAGGCGTGGGCCCGAGCGAACGGAATCGACGAGACGCTACGTGACTCGTTCGCCCGCGAATCGCGTTCGAAGGTTGACTTCTCGATCGAGCCGGTCGGCACCTCGGTGCGCCTCGACGTCCTGCACGACGGGTTCGACGACGACAGCGTGGTCCTGGCGGCGGTGCGCCACGGTTGGCCGCCGCTGATCTCGAGCCTCAAGTCCCTGCTCGAGACCGGCGAGCCACTCGAGCTCACCGGCGCACCTTAGGCCGTGATGATGCAGAACTGGGCTCCCGTGGTGTCGGCGATGGTCGCCAGGCGACCGTAGGGTGAGTCCTCGGGCGCACGCAGCACCGAACCACCGAGCTCGACCGCTTTGGCCGCCGTGGCGTCCGCGTCCTTGACGCCGAAGTAGACCACCCAGCACGGTCGCGCGTCGTCGGACGCGTGCCCGTCCATGTCCATCACGCCCGCCACGCTCTCCCCGTCGTGCATCGACGTCGTGTAGCGAAAACTCGGGTCGTCGCTCATCACGTCGGTCTCCCAGTCGAAGACGTCACGGTAGAACGAGACGCTGCGGTCGTAGTCGCGGGTGTGCAGTTCGAACCACGCCGGCGCTCCCGGCTCGGCCGCGAGTTCGAATCCCTGGAACTCGATCGGTGACCACACACCGATCACCGCCCCACCGGGATCGAGGATCATGGCCATCGTGCCCAACTCGCCCACCTGCATAGCCGGTACCGCCTCGTGTCCGCCGTGCTCCGCGGCCCGCGACAGCGTGGTGCGCGCGTCGGCCACGTTCAGATAGATGTTCCAGCAACTCGGCATCGCGCCTTCGGTCATGTCCGGCATCGCGCCCGCCACCGGACGGTCGTTCTTGGTGAACATGAAATAACCACCGAACTCCTCGCTCGCCTCTTGGGGTGTCCAGTCCAGCAAGCCGGCGTAAAACGCACGGGCCGACTCGGGGTCACTAGTCATCAGGTCCACCCAGCACGGGGATCCGACGGGTGATCGATCGCGGTTGGTCATTGGTCCTCCTTCGTCAGAGGCCAATTAGATCACACGGTTGTGAAAAATGAAAGCCGTTCGCCCGACGACGCGCAGCCGCGGCGTCCCCGTCGACCTCCCGGTGAGTCTGGACCCTAGGTATCGATCACGCCGGGCGTTGGCGCCCCGCCACGCGTGGACTCGCCCGACAACTGCCAATACTCCTCCACGACGACCTGTATCGACGCCGCGGTCGGCACGGCGAGCAGGACCGCGACGAAACCGCCGAAGAGACCGCCGAGCCAGCTACCGATCACGGCGCCCACCATCACCGAGACGAACACCAGCAGCGGATTGATGCGCACGGTGCGACTCATGACGATTGGGTTGAGCACGTGATTCTCGACCTGGGTGTAGACCAAGAAGACGATCGCGGTCACGATGCCGGCGGTGAGGGAATGCGCGAACGCGAAGAGCACCGTCGGGATCCCGGCCAGGGCACCACCGATGGTCGGTAGGAAGTCCACCATCGCCACCCACAGTCCGAACAAGAGCGCGTAGGGGACGCCGAGGACCGTCATCGTCACGAACACGATCACGCCGGCGATCAGTGACGTGAGGATGTCACCGAGCAGGTAACCGGTGACCGAGTGGCTGATCGCTCCGCCGATGCGCTTGTAGCGTGCGGCGCGCTCGGGCTCGAGAATCGACAACAGCGAGCGGCGCAGCTTGGGCGCCTCGAGCAGGAGCAGGATCACGAACGCGAAGACGCCGAGCAACGTCAGCAGTCCCGACGCCGCACCCTTGCCCAACGCCAAGGCCGGCTTGCCAAGGCTGGTCGCCAACTGCGTCAGCTTCGAGGAGTTGCGCTCGACCCACGCCTGGACGTGATAGCGCTTGATCAGTCGTCCGATCCATCCTCTCCCGTGCTGAGCGGTGTTGACGTAGTGCGGCAGGGCGTTGGCGAAGTGGGTCACGCCGTTCACGAGGGGATACCCGAACGCGATCGCCAGGCCTATGAAGACGAGCACCGCGACGAACGTGACCACCGCCACCGCGGCGCCCCGTCGGCGGATCTTCCAGTTCTGAAGGATCACCACCAGTGGATTCAAGATCAGCGCGATGAATCCTGACAGCAGGCCGACCAGCAGGATCGTGCGCAGACGGTACATCACCTGTCCCAGGATGAAGACGCCCACCACGACCGCCACGGTGAACAAGATGGCGCGCACCGGCACCCGCTGGGCGTCGGCGTGGCGCATCATCATCTCTCGACGTGATTCCGCCGGCTCTTCGGGACCCCTCGACTCGCCGTCGGACGGTATGACGTCACTCAACGGCGTCGCCCACTCTGCTTGGACACACCGCACGCGTCGTCACGAGACACGTTCGGCGACGGCGTGCGCCGGAACCTGGTGCGGTGCGAAAGACACCCCACCGTTCATCACCATGGAATCATCTAACCACCACCCGACGCCCAAACGCAAGCATTGGACCGACGTGAACGTCACGCGACCCGTATCGTGACGGTGAAACGCCTCACGGGCGCGAGGCACGTCGGTGAACAGGCGTAGGTCTCACTCGAGGTCACGGTCACGACGCCTCGCTGCACGGCGACGAACACGGCGCTAGCCACGTTGCCCGACGCGCCGCCGATTCGGCGAAGCCGCGCCGCGGGGCGGGCCATCGGTTCGCTCCATCGCACGCCGGCGACGCCCGAGAGGCGCACGACCACTCGTTGCCCCCGCGCGACGGTGACGTGATGTCCGGCGTCGCGTCGGGTGACGACAAACGCCGCCGGCGGCGTTCGCGCCGACACCACGACATCAAGTGTCCACAGCATGACGATCTGCGGACAAGCCGTCCCCGGTGCGCAGATCGGCGCACCGTACGCCGACAACGTCGCCGAGCCCGGCGCCGTTGCGGTGGCGGTCGCCGTCAGTCCGCCACCGGTCACCGCGACCTGATTCGACACGGCGACGGCCGGCGACGTCGAGTGAAGGCCACTCCACTGAAGTCCGCTTCCCAATTCGATCACGAACGTCGTCCCGACGTCGAGCGTCACGAGGCAAGACGGACTTCCGCTCACCGTCACCCCCGCGCCGGGCCGGACTCCACACGGCGGCGTCGCTGGCGCAGCCCAGGGGCGCGTGGACGCACCCGCGAGCGACGTACCCGCGAAGAGCGGGAACAGGAGCGACGAGACGACGACGAAGATCACTACCGTCTTCGAAAGCACTTTCGACAGAACCGTCACGCCCAATTGTCCCACTGGCGACGTCGTCGCACCGGTCGGCCCGTGAGGCACCCGAGCGGTCCTCACCATGGGACGAGACCGCGTGGTGGTCTCGGTAACGCTGGGGACTATTGACCCTCGGACGTCGACTCTGGCAAATCTTGGCCCCGGGCCACCGACTCCGTCGAGACGTCCACCTGCGATGGCGAACCGGACGCCGGTTCGGACTGGGACGCCGACTCAGATTGTTCGTCGTCGGACTCACCGAGGTACACCGCCCGTACCCGCTCGTCGTCGAGGAGCTTGTCGGCGTCGTCGCTGAAGGCGATGACCCCGTTCTCCATGACGTAGCCCCGGTCGGCCAGGTGGAGCGCCTGGTACGCGTTCTGTTCGACCAAGAAGACCGTCGTCCCGCTGTCACGGATCTCGCCGATGATCCGAAAGATCGACTCCACGATCATCGG
>Ga0075017_100001518_pt1 | contig 14187 bp, 13 predicted proteins | sample AleBraG_ABR_2012_FD_71475 | JGI IMG/M metagenome (GOLD analysis project Ga0075017, IMG submission 71475) | Freshwater sediment microbial communities in response to fracking from Pennsylvania, USA - Alex Branch Run_MetaG_ABR_2012 | ecosystem: Environmental > Aquatic > Freshwater > Creek >... | reverse complement strand
CATGGCTTCACCCTGCTGCGAGCCAAGGATCGAACCAAGGTGGACGGTTGGGACCTGCTTTTCAAGCCCGGCAAGCAGGAGTTCGTGCTCACCGCTCCCACCGAGCCGGGCGACTATGAAGTGGTCTGCACCGTGATTTGCAGCGAAGAGCACGAGGGCATGCACATGAAATTTACGGTGCTGCCCTGAGGCAATCGAGAGCAGGAGTGGTTATGCATCGAATTATGCAAAAGTTGACTTGGTGTGCGGTCGGCGTCCTGACGCTGGCGGGTACCGCGTCTGCACAGACCTCGCACGTCTTCCAGGGCGAAGTTTCCGACAGCCAGTGCGCCTTGAACGTCCACTCGCTCACCCGGTCTCACCAGGAAATGCTCAAGTCCAAGTCGATGGGCGGGACCTCGAACACCTGCGCGGTCTATTGCATCGAGCATCTCGGCGGCTACCTCGTGCTGTCCGCCGGAAAGAACGTTTACCGCCTCGATCGCTCTGATCTGGTGCACGGTTTCGAAGGACAGAAAGTGCGAGTCACTGGCATCCTCGACGCCAAGCTCAACCAGATTCACGTTCTGAAGATTGAACTGGACCAGAAGCCGTAACTCTCTTTCCGGCCTCAGTCAACACGAACACGCACAGAATCGTCATCTGCAGCTCAATGGGAACCCGGTAACGCGGGCTGGGGAAGACCAGGTAGTACACCGCCGGATAAGACAAGATCAGCCAAAACATCAGCCACGCGCCTGGTTTGTGCAACCGCAGCGCGCGCGCCAATCCCCAGAACATTAGCACCGACGATGCCAGGAACAGCGAGTTCTTGGCTTCGTTCATCCACCACGGTTGCGTGGCCTTCGGTGGTCCAGCCCAGTAGTAGATGAAGCGCTTCGCGCAGAGCCCGGCAAATCGCGCGTAGTCGGCCTTGATGTAGTCGAGGGCCTGCTGTTTCCGCATGGCGACGTAGGCCAGCTCGCCCATGGCCTGATATTGCCGCATGGCATACACATCCTGCGTCGGATGGAGGTACTCCATCCAGGTTCCGTCGGCGCCGGCGCCGTTGCCCAGGCGCAACTCGGCTCCAAAATTGTCGCGGATGAAAATAAACTTGCCGAAGGTCTGATAATTGCGGACCAGCCACGGCGTGACGCAGGCAAAGAAAACAACCGAAGCCAGCACAACCCCGGCGAACGACCGCTTTCCACATTTTGCGCGCCGGTATGCCGCCCACAGTCCCGCCGCCGGAAGAAACGACAGAAGGGAAGTATTGTTCAGGGCCGCGATGCCCCACATCAGTCCGAACTCGAACCACGGCATCCAGCCGTCGCGCTCTTCCATCGTGAGAGCGAGCCAGAAAATCATAGCCATGAGCAGCGCCGACAGGCTCGTCTCCCATACCGCGCGCGTGCACCAGAACATGATGTTGGGTAGCAGGACCCAGGCCCAGGCCGAGCCGACCGCGACCGTCTCGGAGAAAATCCGCTTCGCAATCAGAAAAATCGGAACGCAAGTGAGTGCAGAGAACACGCTGTTGATGGCGAGCAGCACAAACGCCGACGCACTCGAATAAATACCGAACACTTTGAATACACCGGCAACCAGGTAGGGATAGAGAGGCGGTTCCCAAGCGGTCGGCCCGGTTGCCGCGCCAAACGCGTTACTGAATCCATGGCCGGAGGCGAGCGATGCGCCGATGCTGCCCATTTCCCAACCGAAGCTGAAGTTTCCGTCGGTGGTCTTGAATCTGTAAGTGTGCCCAATGACGATCCACGTGATGCGCAGCAGAAGGGCAATCGTGACAATCCAAAACGGCGAAGTGCGCAGGCGCGCCCACGCATCGAGAAGGGGACCGGAACCGTGTGAGCGATCTGCGGCTGCCGCTGGGCTTGATTCCGGCGATCGTGATTCCGCGGTTCGCGATTCCATGGGTGGCTCTATTTGTAGCTGAGCGAAGCGCCTTGGGCAAATCGCATCACCTGATCTGCCATCCCTCGGTTGCGCAATGGGTTTAGCATTTTCGTAACCTCCCTCGGACTTGCCGCGGGCCGACAATACTCGCTGGGGTGCTGTGGGAAGACGCTGCGAAGTCAGCGCCCGTACCTCTTGGCCCACAGCACAAACTGGAGGAAACCATGGGAACGATCAACTGGAAACGAGTCGTCCTGGGAGGCATGTTGGCTGGGGTTGTTCTAATCGCCCTCTCCACCGCGTCCACGGCGCTGCTCGTGGGACAACAGGCGCTACGAGCGGCCGTGCAAGGCACCGCTGCCCCGTTGTTCTTTGTCTTTGTGTTTCTTTTCCTGGGTATCTTGATGACTTGGTGGTACGCCGCCATCCGGCCACGCTTCGGCGCGGGCCCGAAAACCGCGGCGATTGCCGGTCTCGCCGTCTGGCTGATCGCTATCGGTCAGATGTTGAAAAGTGTGGCTCTGTACGAACCCTCATTGAATCTTCCTGCTGGCCCCGTGTTACCCATTCTTTACGTGGGGATGATTATTGCCAGCACCGTAGCCGGCGCCTGGGTTTATCAGGAATAGCACCCAACAAGACAGCACCCGCTTTCCGCGTTCTTCGCGGGAAGTGGGGCCGTAGCGGATTCGATCCCGTTACGGAGTCACGGTGCTGTAAACCACTCCATTGAACGACGAGCCGTTGAAGTTGTAGCCGGCGCACCAGACCTGATGGCCGGTAGTGAGGGCCCGTTTGTCGCAGGCGTCCATTTCAGCGCCCGTATCGGCGTCGACCGTCCAGGTCTTGCCGCCGTCGCTGGTAAAGTAGATTCCGCCCACGTTGGTGTAGACGTTGCCGCCCGTGGCCCAACCCATCTTTGAAGTAATGAACAGGATCTCCCGGATCGGCCACGGACCGTCCAGCGTGCGCCCGGTCCATGTCTTGCCGCCATTCTTCGTGACGTGCACCCACCCTTCTACATTGGGAGAAATCTCGCCGCCACCAACCCATCCCAGCGTGTCCCCGACGAAAAACACCGGCCCATCGAAAACGGAATCGACCGCAGGGCCGCAAGTCCAAGCCGCCCCGGCATTCAGGCTCGTGCAGAAATTGATGCCCGAAGCCCGCGCGTGCAGGTTGGGCAGCAGGCTGAACTGAAGACCAAACCAGCCGCCGTCCGGGTTGGCAGTATCGGTAGTCCAGTCGGTCGCCGTCGCGCCGCCGTCGGTGGTGTACTGCGCGTCCTGCCCCGCGGCGCCGGGCAGATCCAGCACCATCCCGTCCTTGCTGTTGGCGAAACGCACGCGCTGCGCCCACGTGGTCGAACTGAGGATGATGTCGCTGCCCCATGTCTTGCCCCCGTCGTGCGTCCAGCGCAGCACGCCCTCTTGCTGCGTCGCGGAGTCGATGAAGCCAGTCACGGCAACGTTCTTCCCGTTCAGCGCCGCGACGCCGTAAAAGTAATACGGATAGCCCAGATTCAGCGCCAGGTTCCAGGTCTTCCCGCCGTCCGTCGTCTTCCAGACTTGCCCGCCTTCCGCCGCGGCGTAGCCGACCGTGGGGCTGGCGAACGCGATGTCGTGAATGACCGCGCCGGGTATGGTCGCCAGCAGTGTCCACGTGTTCGCGGGCGCAGAAGAAGAGTCCCCCACGCGCGGCGCGGCAAGCGGGTCTGCCGCAGCCATCGGCCGCTGAGCCGATAGCACGTGCGCCCCCGTCCGCACCGGGATGGTGCGCGAGACCTGCGGAACCAGATTGGAAGAATCTTGCGCTGCGGCCGAAACGGTGGTCGAAATAACGAAGCAAGCGGTTAGCAGGATGGCGAAACAAGCAAAGCGGCTGGGTGTCACGAATTCCTCCAGGGACGAAAATTGTGCTGTGCATGTTAGCACGGAAAGCACCTACCTCAAGGGAGGAACGACGGCCCTGGTCGAGATTGCAGTTCTGGGCGGGAACTGCGGCTCGATTTATTGCCATTAGTTTCAGTAGACTACATAGATTTCAACAGCTTCCCTCAAGAATTTCCTTGACATCAATAACCTCAGTATTGTAACTTAACACTGTTAACTAAACATCGTTAACCAAGGTATCGACGTTATGGGAGTTAAAGAAAGACGCGAACGCGAGAAGTCCGAGACCCGCGACAAGATTCTCGACGCGGCCCGCGAACTGTTCGTTACCGAAGGCTACGAAGGTGTCTCCATGCGCCGCGTGGCCGAGAAGATCGAGTACTCGCCCACCGCCATCTACGTGCATTTCGCCGACAAGAACGAACTCTTCCACGAGCTCTGCCGTCAGGATTTTGCGCGACTGCAGGAAGTGATGCAGAGCGCGGAGATGCCTTCCGATCCGATCGAGCGCCTGCGGCAGATTGGGCGCCGTTACATCGATTTCGGCGTGCACTTTCCCCACCACTACGTGTTCATGTTCATGACGCCGCACCCCGCGCACGAGCCCGACGAAGAGGATCGGGAGATCATGGGCAATCCCGAGATGGATGCTTACGCGCTTCTGAAGTGGGCCGTCGAATCCGCGATCAAAGCCGGCTGCTTCCGAGAAGAAGTGCAGGATGCGGAACTGGTGTCGCAGACGCTGTGGGCCTCGGTGCATGGCGTAATTTCGCTGAACATTGCCAAGTGCAAGGATCCGTGGGTGGAGTGGCGCCCCCTGCAAGACCGGGCGGAGATGATGCTGGATGTGACGCTGCGCGGACTGCTGCGTCCTGGGGTGTCTAAGACCGGGGTGTTTGAGCATGGCGCGTCCGAGACGCCGGAAGGAGCGAAATAATCATGCCTCCTCTAGCGCAACGAAATCTGTTTCACGACAAAGTTCGGCTCACCGTCACGCTCACCGGCATCGTGTTTTCGGTGGTTCTGATCGTGGTGCAGTTGGGGTTGTTTCTGGGATTCACCACCGCCACCTCCAATCTGATCGATCACTCCGGCGCGGACTTGTGGATCACGTCGAAAAACGTGCCCTACGTCGAGCAGGGAGTCGCCTTCAGCGAGCGCAAGCTGAATCAGGTGAGAACCGTGCCCGGCGTGGCCGATGCGCAGAAGATGATCGCTCACTGGACGCAGTGGAAGCGCCACGACGGCGGCGAAGATTCTGTACAAATCGTCGGCCTTAACGTGGACGACAATCTGGAACGCCCATGGAACCTGGTCGAGGGCCGCGTCGAAGACCTGAAGTCTCCCGACGCGATTATTCTCGACGAACTCTACAAGCAGAAACTCGGCGTCACGCGCGTGGGAGAGGTGTTTGAGATTGGCGGCCACCGCGCGCGCGTGGTGGGCTTTACGCGCGGCATCCGCTCGTTCACGACCTCGCCATATGTCTTTACCACTTTCAAGAACGCGCAGAACTACACCAACCTGCGGGAAGATCAGACGATGTTCATCCTGGTGAAAGTCGCGCCGGGAGCGAACTTGGAGCAGGTGCGGCACGCGCTGCTCGATCACGTGAAAGACGTGGAAGTCTTCACCACGGGCGAGTTCAGCCACATGACGACCTTCTATTGGATGTTCACCACCGGCGCAGGCGTCGCCGTGCTGATCGCGGCCGTGCTCGGGTTGGTCGTGGGATTCGTGGTGGTAGCGCAGACAATTTATGCGACGACCGTGGATCACCTGCGCGAATTCGGTACGCTGAAAGCGATGGGCGCGCCCAACAGCTACGTCTACAAAGTGATCATGAAGCAGGCTGCCATCAGCGCCGTGATCGGCTACGTGTTGGGAATGATCGTGAGCGTGTTTGTGGTGCGTGGCAGCCAGGCCGGCGGCGCGGCCATCCTGATGCCTCTGCCGATGGCCGTGGGTATGTTCTTTCTGACGCTGCTGATGTGCATCGGAGCGGCGCTGGTTTCGATCAACAAAGTCACGCGCCTCGATCCGGCCATGGTGTTCAAGGGATGATTTTTCTCTTGTCATTTCGAACAACGCGAGGAATCTGGGTTTCCTCGTCATTACCAGTGAATAGGGGAGATTAGAATGCAGCCCGCAATCGCAGTCCGCCAGCTCACGAAAACCTACGCCGAAGGCTCCACCGGAACCCTCGCCCTGCGCGGCATCGACCTCGACGTCCATGCCGGAGAAGTGCTCATGCTCGTCGGCCCCTCGGGCAGCGGCAAGACCACGCTGCTCTCGATCATGGGATGCATCCTCACCGCGACGTCGGGAAGCGTGCGCCTGGCAGGCAGGGAAGTGGTCGGCCTGCGCGAGAAAGACTTGCCCGCGCTCCGCCTGCAGCACATCGGTTTCGTGTTTCAGGGATTCAACTTGTTCCCCACGCTGACGGCGGGTGAAAACGTCGAACTGATGCTCGATCTGAAGAAAGCCTCGGCGGCGTCGGCCAAGAAACGTGCGCAGGAACTGCTCGACCAGGTTGGGCTTGGAGGAAAGTACCAGAGTTTTCCCGCGGATCTGAGCGGCGGACAGAAGCAGCGCGTCGCCATCGCCCGCGCGCTCGCCGGAGACCCTGGGATCATTCTCGCGGACGAACCCACGGCTGCACTCGACTCGCACACCGGCCGCAAGGTGATGGAGATGATGACCGAGTTGGCCCACAAGCGCGGCCGCGCGGTCGTAATCGTTACCCACGATGCGCGTGTCCTGACTCTTGCCGACCGCATCGTGAAGATTGAAGACGGAGCCATCACCACGGCACCCGAGCCGGAGCCGTTTCCGCCGGGCCTGCTGGCGCACAACTTACCCCAAGCCGCAGTGGGCTTGGTTTAACCACGCAGCACGAACTGCAGGAAATGGGGAAGCATTATGAGTGAAAATTTCTCAGTTGGAACTCTGTTGAAGAACCGGATTACTTTGCTGATTGGCCTCGGTGCCTTCTTGCTGACCGCATCGTTGGTGGTGGCATCGAAACACTCGCACGAAACCGCTGCGGCGGCAACCGCCCGCATCGCGAGCCAGGGCCCTCTGTTGATCTCCGGCCCCGGCCGGGTCGAGCCGTATTCGGAGGACATCAAGATCGGCTCGGAGCTGAGCGGACGCTTGAAGTCGGTGAACGTCGAAGAGGGCGACGCCATCCACCGCGGCCAGGTTCTCGCCGAACTCGAGAATGCCGACTATCGCGCACAAGTCGAGTCTTCGCGAGCGAACGTCGTGGCTAAGGAAGCTGTGCTGCGGAAAGTCATCAACGGCGCTCGCCGCCAGGAGCGCGACGAAGCGTGGTCGTCGGTCAACGAAGCGAAGGCCGTCATGGAGAACTCGCAGTCCGAGTTGCATCGCCGCCAGGAGTTGTTTGCGGCGGGCGTCGTCTCGCGCGAAGAGCTTGAGCGATACGGTCGCGAATCCGATGTCGCCAAGGCCAAATACGAGGCGGCCGTCCAGCAGCACGCGTTGGTGGACGACCACGCCCGCGAGGAAGATCGCTCCCTGGCCGAGGCCGATCTGCAGCTGGCGAGGGCGCAGCTCGAAGAAGCGCAGGCTCGTTATGAGAAGACGTTCATCCGCTCGCCCATCGATGGCAGTGTGATGCGCAAGCACCATCGCAGCGGGGAAAGCGTGTCAAACTCCTCGACCGTGCCCGATCCCATCCTGACCATCGGCGATCGCAAGACGTTGCGCGTGCGCGTCGATGTCGATGAAACTGACGTCAGCAAGGTGCGGGTGGGACAGAAGGCCTACGTTACCGCAGACGCATTCGCAAAACAGAAGTTCTGGGGACACGTCGTGCGGGTCGGCCAGCAACTCGGTCCGAAAAACGTTCGCACCGACGAGCCCACAGAAAAAGTGGATACCAAGATTCTGGAGACGCTCGTCGAACTCGACCCGGGCTCGCAGTTGCCGGATGGCCTGCGCGTGGACGCCTACATCGTGCCCGACGGCGCGGAACTTGCATCCACGCAGCTCAATCGTTTCTAAGCACGCGGAGACCGGTGACGATGAGAGGTGGCGAGGAGCCCGAATCCGGTAGAATATAGGTTTCCAACGGACTCCTCGTTGACTTCTGATCTCATCCAGTCTCTGACGTTGGCCACCTGGCTAGCCCCTAAAGGCATTGGACCCTACATCCGCCAGCATTTTCTCGACACCACGTTTCGCGGCCTCTACCACGCCAACGGATTCGACATTGCCCTGCTGGTCCCGTATTTCATCGTCCTGATTCTGCTGGCTGGTTACGGCGCGCACCGCTACGTCCTGGTTTACCTCTATTACAAGCACAAGAAAAACCGCACCACCGAACCTGCCGCCCGCTTCGCAGACCTGCCGCGCGTGACGGTGCAGCTTCCGATTTTCAACGAGCAATACGTCGTCGAGCGTCTGCTCGAGTCGATCTGCAAGCTGGAGTATCCGCGCGAGAAGCTCGACATCCAGGTGCTCGACGATTCCACCGACGAGACCGTCGAGGTCGCCCGCGGACTCGTGGAGCGCCACGCCGCGCTGGGCAGTCCCATCAGCTACCACCATCGCAGCAACCGCGAGGGCTTCAAAGCCGGCGCGCTCGCGGAAGGCATGAAGACGGCGAAGGGAGAGTTCATCGCCATCTTCGACGCCGATTTCACTCCGCCGGAAGATTTCCTGCTGCGCACCATCCACCACTTCACCGATCCCAGGATCGGCATGGTGCAGACGCGCTGGACCCACATCAACCGCAACTATTCCTTTCTCACCGAAGTCGAGGCTATCCTGCTCGACGGCCATTTCGTGCTCGAGCACTCCGGCCGCGCCCGCACCGGCCTGTTCTTCAACTTCAATGGCACCGCAGGCATCTGGCGGAGCCGGACGATCGAGGAAGCCGGCGGCTGGCAGCACGACACGCTCACCGAAGACACCGATCTGTCCTATCGCGCCCAGCTCAAGGGATGGAAGTTCATCTACCTGCAAGACGTCGAATGCCCCGCCGAGTTGCCCGTGGAGATGACCGCCTTCAAGACCCAGCAGGCGCGGTGGGCCAAGGGATTGATTCAGACAGGCAAGAAGATTCTGCCGCGTGTTCTCCGCAGCGACGTGCCCCTGCACACCAAGATCGAAGCCTGGTATCACCTGACAGCGAACATCAGCTATCCGCTGATGATCATGCTATCGGTGCTGCTGCTGCCCGCCATGATCATTCGCTTTTATCAGGGCTGGTTCCAGATGCTCTACATCGACCTGCCGCTGTTCATGGCCTCGACGTTCTCCATCTCAAGCTTCTATCTGGTTTCGCAGCGCGAACTGTTCCCGCGGTCCTGGCCGCGCGCGCTGTTATATCTGCCATTCCTCATGGCGCTCGGAATTGGCCTGACCATTACCAACACCAAGGCCGTGATCGAGGCTCTCATCGGCAAGAAGAGCGCGTTCGCACGCACTCCCAAGTACAGCGTGGTCTCGAAGCAGGACAGAGTGGGCGCTACCAAGTACCGCAAGCGCCTGGGTTGGGTGCCCTGGATCGAATTGTTGATCGGCACCTATTTCGCGCTCACCGTCTACTATGCAGTGGACAATGAAAACTACATCACGGTACCCTTCCTGTTATTGTTCGTCGTGGGCTACTGGTACACCGGCTTGATGTCGTTGCTTCAAGGCCGTTTTGGGGGACGCGCGCTCAGCGCGACTGCGCACACCAAGCCGTTTCCGGTGGGCGTTTAGCGGGCGCGCCGTAACTTTTTTCTGCCGCGACCGTCTTATCCACCAGTAGAGACGTAGCGATCTACGTCTCACGAAAAGGGGTGACCATGAGGTCGTTCATGACATCGGCGCTGATGTTGCTCGTGCTAACCGCGCCCGCGTTCGCCGGCGAAAACCTGAAGTTGAATCCCAACCTCGACTACACCAGCGACAGCCAGGATGGCCCGCTCATTACGGGCGACAGCATGGACTCCGGCGTCGTCGCCGGCAAGCCTGCTTACATCATCATCTATGGCGAAGGCTGCTTTAACTCCAAACGTCAGGCGCGCCGGACCGTGAGCCTCTACGAAAAGTACAAAGGCCGCGTGCAGTTTGTGGCGATTGATCTCGACCGCAATCTTTCTCGTGCGCAACTTGACCTGCGGAAAAAATACTACCGCGGTTACATCCCTCACGTGGTCGTGCTCGACGCCGCGGGAGGTGCCCTCCACAACTCGTCAGGCGAGGTTGACGAGGCCGTGATCTCAGGCCTTCTCGACAAGGCTTTGCGCTGATTTCTGGTGTTCGCTTGACCCCTCGTTTACAATCCTGTCGCTGAAGCTTCTCAGCGAGCGCTGCACTCTGCGCGCCGCATGGGAATGTTTCGAAGGAGGATGCGATGCTCCTCTCGCGTAAGATCTTCCACTCTGCGGTTTTCGTGATCCTGTTGTCGGTCGTACTCAGTTGCGGTTCTCCTCACGACTCCGACGAGTTCTTCGTCTTCGTCACCAGCAACCTGCAAATTCCCTATTGGAAGACGGCAGGCACCGGGTTCTCGAACGCAGCAACGCAACTGAAGGTGCGCTCCGATTTCGTCGGGCCGCAGACCTTCGATCCCAAGGCTGAACGCGACGCTCTCGATCAGGCAGTGCAGAAGAAGGCGACCGGCATTCTGCTGGCGGTCACCGATGCCGCTCTGCTCAAGGACAGCATCAACAAGGCAGTGGCTGCGGGCGTTCCCGTGATTACGATTGATTCCGACGCCCCTGCCAGCAAGCGCCTGTTTTTCATCGGCACCAACAACTATCAGGCGGGATTTTCCGGCGGCCAGCGCCTCGCCCAGGAACTCAAGGGCAAAGGCAACGTGGTGGTCTTCACCATGCCGGACCAGCCCAACTTGCAGGACCGCCTGCGCGGCTACAGAGAAGCGCTGGCCCGCACGCCTGACATCAAGATCACCCGCGTGGTCGACATCCAGGGCGATCCGCGCATCGCCTTCGATACCACGACCCAGATCATCGGCAAGGAACGCGACAAGGTCGACGCTTTTGTCTGTCTTGAGGCGCAAGCCGGCAAGGAAGTCGCCGGTGTCCTCAACAGCTTTCACGTCACCGGCAAGGTCGTGATGGCGATGGACACCGATCAGGAGACGCTGGATTGGATCAAGAAAGGGGTGATCGCGGCCACCATCGCGCAGAAACCCTACACTATGGCCTTCGTCGGCATGCAGATGCTCGACAATCTGTATCACCACAAGCCCGCTTCGTTGGACGAAGATTGGTCAAAGGACGCCTTTGCGCCCATCCCTAGCTTCGTGGATACTGGTTCGGACCTGATTGACAAGTCCAACGCGGATGCCTTCATGCAGGCAGGGAAGAATCTGGCTTCCTCGCCGAAGTGAAGCCCCGCTTCGTGCGATGAGTTGCAGGTCACTGGAGCCTTGATGCGGAAGCTGTTCCTTCTTTTTTCTTTCTTCGGCCTGATCTTTGTCTTTGCTGCAGTAGCCGGAAACGCTCTTGATCGTCAGCCCGGCGCCGACTATCACGCGCGCCGCCAGGCGCTCGCCCAAAAAATCGGGGGCGTGGTCGTACTGTTTGCCGGAGTCGAAAACGAAGGCCCGAACGATCTCTACGGTTTCCGACAGGACGATAATTATTACTATCTTTCGGGAATGAGCGAGCCTGGTTCCGCTTTGTTCATCGCTCCTGCGGTCGAGGCCAAGCCGGACGCTCCTGCCCGCACCTACACCGAAATCCTCTTCCTTCCGCCGCGCAACGCCATTCAAGAGAGATGGACTGGACCCAAGCTGGGCCCGGAGAATCCCGATGCGCCGAAGATCACCGGTTTTGATCGCGTCGAAGCGATGGGCAAACTGCCGGACGAAGTCGCGGCGCTAGTGGCTGGCGCGCGGCGGCCCGTGATCTACACCGACGTAGCTTCGCATGGCGAGACCTCGGCCAGCGCAGATCCGCTCGCCTTCCTGCAACGCACGAATTCCTTCCTGACATTCCAGGATGTGAAACCGGCGCTCACCTCGCTGCGGACCATCAAAGATGCAGGAGAGATCAACCTCATCCGCAAGGCCGTGGATGCGTCGGTCGCCGCGCATTTCGCGGCTTTCAAAGCGGTCAAGCCGAATGTGTCGGAGCGCGAGATTTCGGCGCTCCTGCAGTACGAGTGGGGCAAGCGCGGCTGCGAGCGTCCCGCCTACGCTCCCATAGTCGGGTCCGGATACTATTCGACGGTGCTGCACTACTCCGATGATTCCAACACGATGAAGTCAGGAGACGTTGTGGTGATCGACGCGGCCGGAGAATATTCCATGTACGCGGCCGACATCACGCGCACGATGCCGGTGAACGGTCACTTCACCGCCCGCCAGCGCGAAATCTACGACATCGTGCTGGGCGCGCAAGAGGCAGCGATCGCCGCTTTTCAATCAGGCAAGTCCACGCTGTTGGGCGATTCCGATACCTCGCTCTACCGCGTCGCCAAGGAGTACATCAAGTCGCACGGCAAAGACCTGCATGGCCAGGCGCTGGATCAATATTTCATCCACGGCCTGAGTCACTACATTGGCCTGAACGTGCACGACCCGAACGACTACAAAATCCCGCTCGGCCCGGGCATGGCGTTCACGATTGAGCCGGGAATCTATATCCCCGAAGAAAAGATCGGCGTGCGCATCGAAGACGATTTCCTCGTCGACGCCGACGGCAAGCTGATCAAACTCAGCGTCGCGCTACCCTCGAAAGCCGAAGATGTGGAGAAGGCGATGGCAGGGAAGTAGGGAATCTTCTACGAAACATATTCCCGAATGTACTCGTCGTGCGTGTGCGTCAGCTGGCGGATGTCGCCGTCGAAGATGACTTTGCCATCGCGCAGGATCAGAAAGCTCATAGGCACGTCGCAGTATTGCCCGCGCGGCAAGGCCCGCAGTTGGTTGGTTTTCTGGTCGAACTGATGCGTGGCCATGGTGAAGGCGTCCTGCAGCCGGTGCGAGACCAGCAGGGAACTGGTCTTGTAGACGTCCCGCTGCTTCACAATCAATTCGACAATGGTATTGGAAGTGACCGGATCGAGCCCGCCCGTCGGCGAATCGTAGAGCAGCAATTCCGGCTGCGTGATGATGGCGCGGGCAATGGCCACGCGGCGGCGCATGCCTCCCGAAAGCTCTGAAGGAAACATGTCGAGCGTATGCTCCAACTCCACGAAGCGCAGCGCCTCACGCACCCGCCGGTCGATTTCGTCGTCGTAAATGCCGTGCTCCTCCATTAGCCGGTAGGCGACATTTTCCCGCACGGTGAGCGAGTCGAACAGCGCACTCTCCTGGAACACCATGCCCAGGTGTCCGCGCATGGGAAACAAATCCTGCTCGCGCATCTGCGTAACTTCGTTGCCCAGCACGGTGATTCGTCCGGAATCCGGCCGCAGCAGCCCCAGCGCCAGTTTCAGAATCGTGCTCTTGCCTGCGCCAGCAACGCCAAACAGGGCTTTCGTCTCCCCGAAGGGAAGATGGAACGAAACGCCGCGCAACACGTCGTTGTCCTCAAACGACAGGTGCACATCTTCAAACACGATGGCCGAGCCGGACGGCGGCCGCGTAACGTCGGCGGGGCAGTCGATGGGCAGTGTAGGCGAGGACATGCAATTACTTGCGCCTTTACTTGTAAGACAGCACCGAGATCAACAGCTTGGTCACAAAGAAATCGGTAACCAGAATCGTCACCGACGCAGCCACCACCGCTTGCGTCGTCGCGCGGCCCACACCCTGCGTGCCGCCGCGCGCGGTGATTCCGTAGTAACACCCGATGGTTGCGATGATGAAGCCGAACAGAACCGGCTTCAGCAATCCCATGAAGACATCCTGAAACACCAGCGTCTGCCACGCATTGGCCCAGTATTGGCGGGCGTCGAGGCTCAGGAACAGCTTGGCCACCATGAGCCCGCCCGCTAGTCCGACCAGATCGGAAATGACGCTGAGAAAAAACAGCATGAACACCGTCGCCGTGACCCGCGGCGTGACCAGCTTCTTCATGGGATCGGTGCCAAGGGCGCGCATCGCATCGATCTGCTCGGTCACCACCATCGACCCCAGTTCGCTGGCCATGCCGGAAGAATTTCTCCCGGCGACCATCAGGCCGGTGAGCACGGGGCCGAGTTCGCGCACCATCGAGGTAGAAACGAGCTGCCCGATCAGAGTGATCGATCCAAAGCGCTGGAGAGTGTTGGCTGTTTGCAGTGCCAGCACGCCGCCGGTAAAAAAACCGGTCAGCACCACGATCGGCAGCGAGCCCACACCGATCAGGTCAGCCTGCTGCACCATGTCCGCGAAATACAGCGGCTTGCGGAAAAGGTTGGCCACCGATTGCGCGGCCAGCAGGGTGTACTCCTGAACCGCCTGGACTTTCTCCTTGGCAAACTC
>Ga0075017_100001517_pt1 | contig 14197 bp, 11 predicted proteins | sample AleBraG_ABR_2012_FD_71475 | JGI IMG/M metagenome (GOLD analysis project Ga0075017, IMG submission 71475) | Freshwater sediment microbial communities in response to fracking from Pennsylvania, USA - Alex Branch Run_MetaG_ABR_2012 | ecosystem: Environmental > Aquatic > Freshwater > Creek >... | reverse complement strand
CAGAACCCGCATCCCGCCATCCAGGTTTTGTGGCCCAATTGCTGTCCACGTTCCTACCAGCGACGCTGCCCCAAATTCTTGCCGCGAGCTTTTCTAGGGTGAGCTAAATCCGCTGTTCAGCAACATTCTCGCTCACCGGACTCGCATGCCGTCGGCTCGAGCGTCTCGCCGATCGGTAAGGACGGTCAGTTACTCGATGAACGAGGCTCGTTGGGGCATGCGTCGATCGAGTTCGCCGGGTATAACTAGCACAGGACAAGCTGGCCACACTGAACCGTTCCTTATTTGATGCAACATTCTTGTCGGTTGGGAACAACACCACTCGTTGCCAGTTCACGAATTGTGGAGCAAGTCAGGCATCTCGCTGTTGCCATACCTGCCGTGCAGATCCCTTCATGGCGGCGGCTTCTAGGAGGGCTTGGGGCATGAGGCGTCCATAAAACTTCTCCGTCGTGGCGGATGTGACGTAGCCGAGGTGGTGGCGGGAGATGGTGAACGCCTTCGCGGATCAGCCAAGACGCATGAGTATGCCGAAGATCGTGGATCCTCGGCGTCTTGACCAGGCCTGCTTCCTGGACTGCTGCCACGGCCGGTATCCAGACCTTCTGCCAGAAAGTACTGTGCACTATCCGGCCGCCCGTGTCTGAGGTGAACAACAGCTCACTCCCCTGCCGCCCGGCCACCAGTCGGGTGATGAGCTCCACCAGTGCCGGGTGCGGGGAGATTGTGCGTCGGCCGGCGGAGGTCTTGGTTGGCCACACATAGTAGGCATTGCTGCCCTACCGCTTCCAGGACTTGGTGATCGCACCGTCGCCGGTATCGAAGACCGATCTAGATCGTCGGTGATACAGCGATCGCTTCACCAAAACGGGTCCCCGTCGTGGCAAGAAACTGCACAAACACCGTAGACCGCTCAGGGCTTCCGTGGTGCCGATCCATGGACCAGTCCTGCTCCTGCCAGCCGCGACTAACCGAAAGGCATGGGTCCGGAAGCCCAACTCGAAGCTAGTCATGTCGAATGGGCTCCCGCGAGCCATGAACAGGTGTCAGGGAAACCATTCACCAACGACCAGGAAGAGGGCAGCCACAGGAAACCCCCTAAATCAGCACCGGGAAATCCAGCACGCTGCATACAAGCGCTCCGCAAGGGAGCATCACGGGACCACGGTGGGAACACTTAAACACGAAAACCCCCTGTGACCAGGGGGTTTAGCGTGCCCAAGGTGGGATTCGAACCAGACTTCAACCCTTGCAAGCACTGGGAAGTAGCGTTTTCCTGCGGATTTCCGGTGCAGTACGACGCAGTCCGAACCAGTTCGGAAGGAAATGTGTTCCCGGCGGGAACACACCATTGGATTGAATTCCAGTTACATTTCCGGTGTCGCGGTATCTGACGGGACGCCCCCTGCATTCGTTAGCGGGGACCGCATCCTAACAAGTCTGGAGTCAAGCCAAGTCGGGCAGTCCCCTATGCTAACCGGCGCTTTCCCGACGGATGCCAAACCCTCGCGCTGGTTTGAGTTGCACGCGCTAAATTCCGTACCGGACAGGGGCGCGGGCGAGCATCGCCAATCAACGAACCATCTTTGCAATTTCGAGTAGTCGCTGTCCCCAGCGGCGCCTGATGGCCACGAATACCTCTAGATTGTCGACGAACCACACACCGGATCAGGAGCCCAAGGTGCAGGCGCAGCTGTTTCAGTCAATTGCGTGGCCGATCTGGGAAGTACCGGGAAGGCCGAGATAGGGGCACTGCAAAGGAGCCTCGTCCATCGAACGGGGGGCTCGGCTCCTTTGCTATAGAAACTGAGAACTGGCCCCGTCAGGAACGGGTTTCGATGTGATCCCTTATCTCAGAGCGCAGCAAGCGAATTTCGTCGCGGAGCATTTCTAGGTGCTCGACGGTAACGGCCTGTGTTTTTGTGTCCTCGTCCGACACCTTGCCCACGAGCCAGCTCGCCAAGGTAGCCGTGACAATGCCGAGCAATGCGATGCCACCGATCATCAGACCGACAGCGATTGTCCTCCCCAGTACCGTCGTTGGAGTCATGTCCCCATAGCCAACCGTGGTGATGGTAACGAACGCCCACCATAGTGCGTCGCCGAAGGACTTGATGGACGCACCTGGGGCGTTTTTCTCCGCGTCATACATGGCCAGTGCACCGACGTAGATAAGTAAAGCCGAAGAAGCGATCACATAGGTCACCACACGTCCCCGGAGAGCGTTGCCCGTCACGCGTTGAAGGACGCCTATCAGTGTAACGAGTCGGAGAATACGCAGGGGTCGGAGCATCGGAAGTAGCACGATTGCAAGTACATGCAGATGGCGAAAGAACCATCTCATCTTTTGCGGCGCAAGCGCGAGTGAGACTAAGTAGTCGATAAGGAACATCGCCCAAGTCACAAGGACGAACCAGCCAGCTACCTGGGCCGCTTGCCCAGTCATCAGGACCTGCACGGAGTAGGCAGCGAGGAAAAGGATGGAAATGGCGATCAAAGGCCATTCGGTGGATCTTTGACAACGGTCGAGCGTCATCCCGTGATTTTATCCATCTCCACCTCAAGCCGGCCGTTGGTGCTGCCAGGTTTCCTCCCGTAGCACGTGTTTTGAACTGAGGAGCGTGGGAAGTACAGGGATCGGCGTCGTGGCGGGAGCCATGAGATAGCCAAGGTAGGTAAGTGCCCATCAGTTTCAAGGAGGGACCCTGACGCTAGAGGCGCTGACTCCTGTCTCATCGGGTGTCCCCCGCGATGATTTATCGGTTGGACGAACGAAACTACTTGTACCAAACGGCCACGCCGTGGTGGTGTGAACACGTGCCCCGGTGGGTCGCGGAGTAGGAATAGGTACCATCCATGCAGAGTGCAGTTGCACCATCACCGGGTGCCGGTGCGGGTGCGGGCACAGGAGCTGGTGCTGGTACAGGAACCGGAACTGGGGCGGGCGCAGGAGCTGGTGCTGGTACGGGAACTAGAGCAGGTTTGGGTGCGGGCATCGGGGTGTTGTAGCTCTTGTACGCTCCCCACCAATTTGTTGCGATAGCGTGTTGAGCGGTCGCCAAGGGCAATGTCCCGGCACAGACAAGTTCGTGCAGTTTGTTTTCCAGCTTGTCTTTTACCTTTGCCCCTTCCGGGGCGTTGTACGGCTCGGGCCACAGATTTAGCGGGTCAGCAGGAGCTCCGCCCAGTTCAATGGGGACAAGATGATCTTCTTCGTAGTCGGAAGGGTCGGTGTCGACACGGTAGACATAACCCGCTGCGAGCTGCCGGTCCTTGAGCAACGTTGTGAGGGCCGCCGCTGGACTGACATTCGCAGCCCAACCGCTGGCGCAGATGGTACGTGCAATATTCCCTTGAGTGACGGCGCGACTCAAGGCCCCTGGAGTAGTCACCTTGTCAGGTAGGACAGCGCCGGCGGCGTTGACTATGACGGTGCCGCTGACCTTAGCCATTGCAAAAGGAGTCGGCGACGGCGTTGGAGCGGCACTGGCAGTTCGTGGACTTGGCAGGAGGTTCTGTGCTGCTGCAGTTGTGGGTTTGAGGGTGCTCGGGGTCCTAATCGACGGCGCAGTTAGCAACGTCGTGGCGACGGGAGTGCTTGCACCGAGTGCTGCGCCTGAGGCGATAAGACCTGCCAGGCTGGCCCCGGCAACAATTGCACCCATACGGCGCCCCGCAATGTGGGCCCAGGATTTCCGCCCGGTGATAAGTGAGTAAAGCCCGGTCAGGAGAACGACAATTACAGCAACCACAAGCCAGTCTAGGAATGAGGCCCCTCCCGCGATGGACGCGAGAAGTAGCAGGCCCAGCAGACCAGCCGCCACGTACGTGGATACGCCTATCCTCCGTAGAAAGCTAGGACGATTCGTCGTAGCTCTGGCGATGGCCTGAGCCCGTTCGCTTGGTCGCGGTGAAACGAGACGAACGTGTTCGGTCCATTGCTTGCCGTCCCACCACCGTAGCTGGCCAGTAGTGTTTGAATCCGGATACCAGCCTGCCGGTGTTTCCATGTGAATCCCCTATCTGGCCGGCAGAGAGTTAGATTTGCGGGTCCATATCCCAATGATAGGGCCCGTTCAAACACGCCCATGCCAACGATCACAAGCCACTATATGCGGGATCGTCTTTGGAGTTGAGCAGACCCCGACCCACCAAGAAATCGCTGCGGACGCCCGCAAACAGTGGGAGACATAACAGTCCGCGCCGCGGCAGCGCCACACCAACTAAAGGAAATTCTCAGGCCAGAGGGTCGGGGACCACCTCGCGGAAGACGAGTGCTAAGCCGTCTTCGGCTCACATATCGCCCTGTCGATATTCCAAGTCAGCGGCGGTTCACGAACGCCACTAATGGACGTCGGCTCACTGAACAGGCGCGGGCACTGTCAATATCTCTGGAGTAGCCACGAACGAAACAAGGGTCGGGACTGCCCCGGGGTTTCGTTGACTCTCGGGGTTTAGTGAAGCGTCCCGCGAAGCATGCCGTCGTTTTGTGTCTCCTTGGAATTTGGCATGGTAGGCGGGTTATTTCCGATAGGGGCGGTGGCCGCCGGCGCAGGGCAGAATGAGCAATCGGTAGTTCCAGAAAGTTAGGAATCCCCGGGCAATCGCCTCGCCACCTCAATGTCCCGGGTCAGCAGGGCTAGGTTGGCGCAGCCGACAATCAGGGCTCTGAGGTCGGTCTTGGTGTTGGGGCCACCCAGGAAGCTTCCGATACCTAGGGTTCAAACCTGCTGGCTGTCACCAGCATCGCAGACATAACCCTGTCCGATCTGAACTTGGACGGCTCTCCCTGCCCATCGACCTTGGTCGAGGGGCAGGGAGCAACTTACGCCTATCGTTCTCGGATCTCGAATCGAGTCAATTCGAAGGCTCCGTCACTGGCGAATACTCCGACGCGACCTGTGGGGCGGTCGTAGAGCCGCGTGCTGAGTGCGACTCGTCCGTCGACGACGGCCACACAAATGTCGTGGTCGAGGAGCACTTCGATTGTGTGGAGGCCTGCTGGCAGGGGGACTGGCCGCTCAAGTTCGACGGCGTGGGGAACATCTCCGTGGACCTGCCATTGTTCGGTGCCCGTCGTCCCGCGGGGCCACCGGTCAAGGACGAGCCGATTGCGGAGTGGCTCGAGGCGCAGCTCGTACCGCTGTTCGGCATCGTCGGAGGCCCGCAGCAACACGCCACACGAGTGGGTACCGGGCTGGATATCGAATTCTGCGATGATGAGTGTTTCGTGGGCCGTTTGGGGACCGATCCATGCTGACTGGCGCGTGGTGGCGCCTGAGCCGACGTGGGCGTCAGCGTCGTCGACTGGCACGAATTCGCTCAGCACATTCGTCGAGTGCGGGAATTTTGTACGGACCGCTTCCGGCAGGTCGAAATCCAACGAACCATCGGGGCGTTGTCGGGCCCGCAAGACCGACATGGTTCCGGCCCACTGCCATGCTCCATCGTCTCGAAGTCCTTCCTTCGTCGCGATCCAGCCTGCGAAGAATCGTTCACCGGCTACTTCGACGGTCTTCGGAGCGTAAAAAGCCCGGCCATCGATCGTGTCATGCTCCGGAGCGACCCAGGGGCCTTCCGGGCTGACGGAGATGCGGTAGCGCGTCTGGAATGAGTCGGAGAACTCGGAGTACACGAGGTACCACCATTGGCCCCATTGGAAGACGTCCGGACATTCCTGTGTGATGAAGCGGTGGGGCTCCCAGGTTGGTTCGGCGTCTCGCCAGTGGATGAGGTCGTTCGAGACCAGGCGGGCGACCAGTCCGGAACGGCGTGACGGGGCGTTCCGGCGTCGAGCGGCGAGAAGCATCTGCCACGGTTGGCCCGGTGCTGGGCGAAAGACGAATGGATCGCGCCAATCCTCAGGTTGGTAGCCGGCCAAGGCACCGAACGACCACTCGGGATGCTTTACCCACTGGGCAGGACCTGCCTCGGAGGTTGCATGGCAAACGATCTGCAAGTCGCCATCCTGAGTTCGCCGTTCTGGATTGTGGCCAGTGTAGAAGAGATGCAGGAGACCGTCGTCGTCGACGACGACGCTGCCCGTGTAGCAATCGAAATCTTCTGCATGGCGTCCGCCCGAGGGGAGAACAACACCCTGGTCATCGAAACTGGCGAAGTCGGTCGTCGTCACAGCGGCCCACGGCATTCCCGTGGACCGTTCAGACGGTGCGCCGTCGGGGCGCTCGTCGAGTAGGTAATAGAGCCAGGTGACTCCGTCATGGTGGAACGGGATGATGTCGCCGACGAATCCGCCGTCGGGTCGAAAGTGCGTGGTATATGTCGCGTTCATAGGTGTCCTTCGAATCGGGGTGTGGACAGCGATCCACGGGCGATGTAGTGGCATGGCACGAGATGCCGGCCGGTCGGTTCGTCGTCTGAGAGGAGGAGGTTGCCTGCTGCAATTCCCATTTGCAGATGTGGGAGCGCAACCGTGGACAGTGGGGGATGCATTTGATCCGCCAGGTCGGGCTGATCGTCGAATCCGATTATGCTGACATCTGTGGGGCATTGCAGGCCGGCGGACTGCAATGCCATGAGTGCGCCGACCGCCATGCGGTCGTTGCCGCAGATGATGGCGGTCGGACGATCGCGTGCGAGCACCTGGACGGCAAGGTCGTAACCCGACGCGACTTGGTAGTTGCCGTAATGGCGAGCGATAATCGCGGGATCAACCCCCGCTTCGACCGCGGCGTGGTCAAGCCCTCGTTCGCGCTCCTGGCAGGCAAAGTCATTTTCGGGGCCGCCGATGAAAACGACGTGGCGATGCCCCGCGCCGAAGACGGCGGCGGCCGCATCGCGGCCACCTTGCCACTCATCCGACAGGACCACTGGCACGTCTGTCCCTGTCGAGGGCCAGCAGTTGACGAACACCGACCGAACTCCATCGGGGATTCGGGCTGCACGGACTGGCCTGGGATCGGGTGCCGCGTAGATCAACCCGGCAACGCCCTGGGCCATGAGATTCTCCACGGCTGCCGCGCCGGCATCAGGCGTCTCGGTTGTTTCGACGACGAAGCAGACGTACCCGGACGGCTGGACTGCCTGTTGAACACCCAGAATGATCTGGCCGGCGTAGGGCTGGGCGACAAGGCGATCCGCGATAACACCCACCGTGAATGGACGGTTCGAGCGTAACGACTGTGCGGCCCGGTTTGGCTGGAACTTCAGCTCCCGCGCAGCCTTCCACACGCGTTCGCGTGTGTCCGGGGCAACCGACACATCGCGTCGATCATTAAGGACAAACGACACAGTGGGCTGAGAAACACCCGCTCGCCTTGCGACATCTTTCATTGTGACTCGTGGCGATTGCCCACGCATGCTGTGGTCCGACATTGGTCCTCCTGCCATGTTGTGGTCCGACGATATCCGTCATGTCACTATCTTGTCATTTATTAATACGTATTGCCTAGTCGAAACGAGCGGTGTACGTTATTCCTACAAATACGTATTGGCCGGTCCGCCGGCCCAGGCGCTCAGAGAGGAGCGAGCATGACGAACCGCATCAACACACCCCTGGATCGACGTACTTTGTTCAAAATCGGAGGTGCGGGATTGGCCGCCGCAGGTCTCACGTCCCTGACAGGATGCTCGACCTTTGCAGCAGGATCGGGGTCCACTGGGACCATCAAGATGCTCTACTTCGGCCAGCAAAGCGCAGCAACGGCACTGCAGAACGCCCTCCAACCACAGATCGCGAAGCTGGACAAGACTGCAAAACTCGAAGTCACTGGCATCAACGGGACCGACTGGAACGACTTCCTGGCCAAGGTGCTGACGCAGGTGGCTTCTGGTTCCGCACCGGACATCGTGAGTGTTGCGACCGAGGGCCTCCAGCTCATGGCATCAAAGGAACTCCTTACCCCACTTGACAGCTATGTCACGAAAGACATGTCGTCATTGCAGTCCTACTTCGACGACACTCATCCTGCCCTCATTGAGTCGATGATGTACCAGGGGCACCTCTATGAACTGCCCGACAGCTTCAACGCAGGAAGCATGTTTTATAGCACCAGCCTCCTCCAGAAGGCTGGCTTGGCTGAGCCTTCTGCAAACTGGACGATGGACGAATTTCACACCAACGCCACCAAAATTGCCCGGTCCGGTGGCGATACAAACGCGTTCGACTGGGTGGTGCGTCTCTGGGGCAGCTGGACGTCGTTCCTGTATGCCAATGGCGGCAACCTCCTCGAAGAAGGCAAGTACTCAGGTGGAGACTGGCTGTGGAACAAGGCCTATGCAAACAACGGGACGGCCACAGCCGGCCGCCAGGGCGGGTGGAAGTGGGGCACGCCCACGGCAAACTCAGCGGAGGCGATCGAGGCTCTCGAATATGTCATCGACCTGCAGCGGTCCGGCCTGTCACCTTCGCCCGATGTGGGCGGTGGTTCAACACTCCAGGGACTGTTCGCGTCGGACCGTATCGGCATGACGATTGGCGGTGGATTCTGGGCTGGTGGCTTGCACAACGCGGGGATGAAAGACGGCAGCTTCAACGTGCAGAAATTCCCCACCTGGAAGACCAACAAGTCTCTGTTCGGCGCTGGGGGTTATGGCATCTTCGACTCCTCAAAGAAAAAGGACTTGGCCTGGGAGGTTGTGAAGATGATGGTGCAGCCGTCAAGCTTTGACCTTATTTTCCCGGGGAACGTCACGACGTCGGGGCGGAAGTCACTGAATACCGCCGAACGATACAAGACGACGGGACCTGCGAATTGGTCTGTGTTTTACGACCAGTTGGATGGTTCTGTGCCGATCTCGGCCCCGCCCTACTACAACGCATTGGCGACGTCCTTGAACCAGCGCACGACACAAGCGATCTCATCCGGCAACGCCAAGGCGGCGCTGGATGGCATGCAAGCAGACCTTGAAAAGGCTGCGGCGGCGTCCTAATGTCATCCTCAACCGACACACTCGAATCGCCAAGTGCGATTCCTCGCCCCCACCCGGAACGCCGGGTCGCTCCTCGGCCCGGCGCACGGCGCACAGCGCGACGCGAGGGAATATTTGGATTCCTGATGATCTCGCCCGCCGTCCTCTTCGTCACCGTCTTCACGCTCGTTCCCATCCTTGCCTCACTCGTGTTGTCTTTGTTCTCCTGGGACGTCATCACGGCACCGAAATTCGTCGGTCTCAACAACTACCAACGCCTTGCCGCTGATGGAACGGTCTTGCATTCCTTCGGAGTCACACTGATCCTGGCCCTCGGTATCGTCATCCTGCAGCTCGTTTGCGGTCTCGGCCTGGCAGTGTTGGTGAACCAGCGCCGGAAACCATGGTCGAAGGCTTTTTTCAGGACGACCTTCTATTTGCCGCTGCTGGCCTCGACCGCGGCAGTGTCGATCTTCATGGGCTACATGTTTGACGCCAAGTTTGGGGTGATCAACTACTACCTGACATCGCTCGGCCTGCCCGCCATTCCGTGGCTGACCAGCACCTGGGGATCCATGCTGACGATCGTCTTGATCACGGTCTGGCAGCAGGTCGGGTTTACCTTCGTGATGTTCGTTGCGGCTCTCACATCGATGCCGAGCGATGTCCTCGAGGCAGCCGCCATCGACGGTGCCGGCCCACTCCGTACTCTGGTCCGGGTCAAGATCCCGTTGATCAGCCCGACAATATTGTTTGCGACCGTCGTGGCCATGATCAACGCCATGCAGCTCTTCGACCAACCTTTCATCATGACAAAGGGCGGACCAGGCACAGCAACCACAACGGCCACGATCGTCATGTACCAGGCAGGGTTCCAGAATCTCCAATTCGGTTACGGATCAGCGATCGCGATGGTCTTGCTGTTGATCATTCTTGCCATCACCGGCCTGATATTCATCGCGTCACGAAAGCTGGTGTTCTACCAATGACCGTCTCCACCGTTACTCCCCGCCGTCCCGCCGTCAAAATCGGAACCATCGTCGGCATTGTGGTGCTCGTTCTTGCGGCGATGGTCGCACTCGGTCCCCTGCTGTGGACGCTGACCACCTCGCTGCGAACGCCCGCGGAGGCGTTTACGAACCCCCCGCAATGGCTTCCGCTGCACCCGGATTTCAGCAACTACGCGGCAGTGTTCCAACAGATACCGATCGGGCAATTCTTCCTCAACAGCACAGTAGTCACGGCACTTATCGTCGTCGGGCAGACAATCACCTGCACGCTATCGGGGTACGCATTCGCTTTGGTGAAATTCCCTGGGAAGAACGCCATCTTTGGAATATTCCTGGCCACCATGATGGTCCCACTGCAGACGATCATCATCCCGGTGTTCGTCATCGTGAAGACGCTGGGTCTCTCCGACAGTATCGGCTCACTCATCATCCCTGCTCTCGGGAGCGCCTTCGGCACCTTCCTCATGCGGCAGTACTTCATGCAGATGCCTCCCGAACTTGGCGAGGCGGCACGCATTGACGGAGCGTCGCACTTCAAGGTCTTCCTCCACGTCTATGCACGGATGGCGGCCCCGGCCGTAGCAACGCTTGCGATTCTGAACTTCTCCGGGTTCTGGGCCGAGTTCTACCGACCCTTGATCTTCCTCCAGTCTCAAGAGCACTTCACCCTCCCGTTGGGGCTCGTTGGCCTTCAAGGAAACCTGGGTACCGGTTCGATCTCGGTCGTTTTGGCCGGCGTCATCCTCGCCATGATCCCAAGTGTGCTCCTGTTCGTGTTCGCGCAACGATACTTCATCGAAGGTGTCACAACCGGCTCGTTCCGCTAAGCACTCCCCCAACAACCGTTTGCAGCAGCACCGGGCCCAGAAGGCCCGGGAAAGGTCTCTCACTCATGTCCGAACCGCACCTCCACCATATTCCACAGTTCCACATTCGGCTCCCGCGCGGGTTCCTCAACGATCCGAACGGCCCTGTCGAAATCGACGGTGAATTTCACCTTTACTTCCAATCCCGCCCCTTTGCGGACATGGATGTCCCGGTCGAATGGGGGCATGCGACGAGCCGGGATCTGGTGCACTGGACACTTCACCGTCCCGCCATATCACCGCTGCCCGGCGGGCCTGACACCTTCGGATGCTGGTCTGGGAACACCGTGATCCACGACGGGCGGGTCCGCGCTTACTACAGCGGCAAACTCAACACCAGCATCTACCAGTCGGTCCTCATGTCCGAATCCGACGACGGGAACACATTCGGCGAACCGACCCAGGTGGTGGAGGACCCATCCCCCGAAGAGGGCATCAGCATGTTTAGGGACCCTTTTGTCTGGAAAGACGTGAAGGGCTGGGGAATGGCGGTCGGGGTTGCCGGTCCGCGCGAAACCGCCGCGATCCGGGGATATCGGTCCAATGACGGCATTCAGTGGAAGCACGACGGCGACCTGGCTTCTCTCCGCCGGACCGTCTTGGAAGGGGAGGACACCGGAGAAGGGTGGGAATGTCCGCAGATCATGAACGTCGATGGTCGCCCCGTTGCCATCGTGTCTTCGTGGTCTCACCTCTCCGGGCCAGCGAAGGTTCTCGCCTTCGCCCTGGACCGGACCCCAGAGCCGCGCTCGGTCGACGACGGACAGAACTTCTATGCCGCCTCCGTCATGGGCGACAGCAGCCGCGGGCCGGTCATCTTCGGGTGGATTACGGAAGGGCGCGACGACGCCTGGTGGAAAGAAGCCGGCTGGGCGGGCGCCATTGCATTGCCCAGGCGTGCATGGCTCGACGGCCACCGGTTCGCTTCAGAACCGCATCCTGTTCTCGGCTCTCTGCGGGCCGGTGACGGTAGGCCTGCGGACGGAGCAATCATCAATGCGCAAGCAGAGATCGCTGTCTTTGAGACTGATGGTCGCGTGCGTCTTTGCTTCGGGAAGGAAGAACATGTCGACATCTCCCTTGACTCACACGCTGGCACAGTCACCATCGACCGGAACTCGGCTAGCTCAGACCCCCGGGCTCATGCCGGCTTGGCCACGGCCGCCGACGCGTTCGACTCCACGGCGGATCGCCCGTCAATTCGGGTTTTCATCGACGGGTCCGTGATCGAAGTGTTCACCAGTTCAGGCCGAACACTCACCAGTCGCGTGTACCCGACCGCAACCCCGCCGTGGCGGGTCGAAGCACCTCAGGGATCCCAACTTTGGGATTTGCGTAAAACCATCAGCTCTTCTTCTTCAGGCACGCCATCTGCCGTTTCCGCCCTGACACCTGCATGAAGGGGAGTATCTCCCACCCGAGCCGGCGCCAATCCTTCACAGCAGGCAATTCATGAGGAGGGTTGCGGCCACGAGGGGGCCGTCGTCGGAAGCGTCCAGCGCATCGGCGGAGCCTAGAGTCACCCGGTGGATGCCCTCACAAATTTGGCTCGGCAGCGAACGCTCGAATCACCTGTCAGCAGACAGAGGCACAAGCTGTGCAAGCCGTTCTTCTATCGACAAGCACCATTGCCATTGATTGCTAAACACTCCCTCAGCTACCAGTGAGATTCGACGGACAGTCGTCACTGGCATTCTTCGCACACAGCTGAGGGACAACGGTATCGAACTTGGCTGTGCACGTCTCATCCGTCTCGTCCCACAACCGCTATCTGACTGTCGCGAGCTTGATCCAAGCCCGCCAAACCGTGAAAGGAACGTACTCATGATCGCCCACATCTCGCGACGCAGAGTCCTGCAAGGCGCAGGAGCGGGAGCGCTCGCACTGCTAGGAAGCAGTGCCCTGCCCTCCCCCGCGCAAGCCGGCGTCTCCCTTCGCGCAAACTACCACATGACCCCGCCATCGGGTTGGCTTTGCGACCCCCAACGTCCGATCGCCACCAATGGCGCGTACCAGCTGTATTACCTCCATTCTGGGCAGAACAACGGCCCCGGAGGTTGGGATCATGCCACGACGACGGATGGCGTGGCATTTTCGCATCACGGTACGGTGATGCCGCTTCAGCCGGACTTCCCCGTCTGGTCAGGCTCCGCAGTCATTGACACTGAAAACACTGCCGGATTCGGCGCCGGTGCAGTCATCGCCCTGGCAACGAAACCCACCGATGGCATCCGCAAGTATCAGGAGCAATACCTATATTGGTCGAACGACTCTGGATTCACCTTCACCGCCCTTCCGGATCCCGTAATCGTCAACACCGACGGTCGCACCGCCACCACGCCGGAAGAGATCGAAAACGCGGAGTGGTTCCGCGACCCTAAGACCCATTGGGATGCCACTCGAAGCGAGTGGGTATGCGTGATTGGCCGGGCACGATACGCGGCTTTCTATACGTCAACGAACCTGCGTGACTGGGACCTCAAGCGCAACTTCGACTACCCAAACCACGCCCTCGGCGGCATCGAATGTCCAGATCTTTTTGAGATGACCGCGGACGACGGTACACGCCACTGGGTCCTTGGAGCCAGCATGGATGCCTACACTGTGGGGTTGCCAATGACCCATGCCTACTGGACGGGCGCATGGGACGGGGAACAGTTCGTAGCCGATGACTTGAGCCCCCAATGGTTGGACTGGGGGTGGGATTGGTATGCCGCAGTAACGTGGCCATCAGTCGAAGCTCCAGAGTCGCGGCGCCTCGCAATAGCTTGGATGAACAACTGGAAGTATGCTGCACGCGATGTTCCCACAGACGCATCCGACGGCTACAACGGCCAGAATTCTATCGTGCGCGAGCTGAGACTTGAACACCAGCCGAACAACAGCTACAGCCTGCTTAGTAGTCCTATCCAAGCGCTCGAGAGCTATGTGACAGCGACCACCATGTTCCCCGACCTGGAAGTCAACGGAAGCTCTTTACTGCCCTGGGGCGGTGTATCTTACGAGCTTGAACTTGATTTCACCTGGGACACCGCGACCAACGTTGGCGTCTCCATAGGCCGCTCTGCAGACGGTTCTCGGCATACCAACATCGGCAAGTACGGCAACGAGGTCTATGTTGACCGCGCACCGTCGGACCGCAGTGGATTCTCGTTGTCACCGTACTCGCGTGCCGCTGCGCCCGTCGAAGAGAATACTCACTCGCTACATCTGCGGATCTTCGTCGACACGCAAAGCGTCGAAGTGTTCGTCAACGACGGGCGCGTCGTGTTATCGCAGCAAGTCAACTTCGCCGAGGGAGACACTGGCATTTCGCTCTACACCGATGGTGGACCGGCGTCGATCACCGGCATCACGGTCCGCGAAATCGGCAACGCCACCTAATTGCCCAACCAATGCCTAACCGCTCACCGCACAAGACGATGGGCAACCATCACGCTCGACCAGGCC
>Ga0075017_100001515_pt1 | contig 14208 bp, 8 predicted proteins | sample AleBraG_ABR_2012_FD_71475 | JGI IMG/M metagenome (GOLD analysis project Ga0075017, IMG submission 71475) | Freshwater sediment microbial communities in response to fracking from Pennsylvania, USA - Alex Branch Run_MetaG_ABR_2012 | ecosystem: Environmental > Aquatic > Freshwater > Creek >... | reverse complement strand
AGCAGGCGCGTTTGCAGGGACAGCGGCATGTCGCCAATCTCGTCCAGAAACAGCGTACCCCCAGACGACATGGCAATGCGGCCGCGCATACCCTCGCGGCGCGCACCGGTAAAGGCACCGGCGGCGTAGCCGAACAGTTCGCTCTCGATCAGCGCCTCAGGAATGGCCGCACAATTCACGGCCACGAACGGATACTTCGCCCGCGCGCTGGCCATGTGTATGGCTTTTGCGAACGCTTCCTTGCCACTGCCGGTCGGGCCGCTGATCAGCACTGAGACCGGGCGATCGGCCACACGCCGTGCGTTGTACAGATTGCGGATCATCTGCGGATCCTCGCCCGCTAGATCCTCGAGGCTCATGCCTGAAGGCGCTGTCTGGCTGGGCACCTGGACGATGGTTCTGGGTGCCGTGGTGCTGGTAATCCGCGGGCGCAGATCCGGCTGAGTGACCGCTGCAAAACTGGCAAAGTAGCGATTGCCGTGCACCAGGTCGCGCAGCTCCCAGATGGCTCGTCGGTCGGTCTGCGAGGTGTGCATCAGCTCGTCGCAGTTGGCGTCAAACACATCGCTGAAGGGCCGCCCCACCAATTCCCCGCGATGCTGCGCACCCAGCAGTCGAAGGCCGGGCATATCGGCGGCCACTATGGTGCCATCGGCCGCCACTGCGAGGGCGCCATCGTGCAGTAGGTCAACGAACTCGGGTCGATAGTGAAATCGCAACACTGTATCGGAGCGATGACGGCGCAGGAACAGACACTTTTCGATACAGCGTGCGGAAGCGTTAACCAGTGCGACCGTATGCATCTGCGACTCACGTGAGCCGCGCGCACCGACGCTGGAGGCATCCAAAACCGCCACGATCCGGCCAAACGGATCGTGTATGGGTACCGCTGAGCAGGACAACCCGACGTGGCGGGAGCGGAAGTGATCGGACTGATGAATGGTAATGGCGCGTCGTTCCGTGGCGCAGGTACCGATGCCGTTGGTGCCCTCGCGCTGCTCGCTCCATTCGGCACCGATGATCAGGCCGGCGCCACTGAACATCTGCTTCAAATTAGGATCGACCCGCTCTGCCAGGATGACGCTCGATGCGTTGGCCAGGAGTAGTGCATAACCGGAGCCAGAGATCTGCTCGTATAAGGAGTCCATCTCGGCTTGAGCAATTTCCACCAGCTCCTCGTGTTCGGATTGCAGGTCCTTGAGCAGGGAGCTGTCGACGACCAACGGCTCGTAAGCGCGGGTCGGGTCGAGATTGAATTCATTCAGGCAACGCCGCCAGGAATTATCAACGGCAGGAAGCAGGTCGCCTGGATTGCTGGACGCGTTTTGCGCGGCCACACGAAATACGAGATCGGCATGCGGCTCGCGCTGCGTACTCATTTCGCAAACTCAGTCATGTCCATAAGTACCCCCGTCGCCGACGACGGCAGTATCGCTGTATCGCGACTGTGCCGAGCGGTAGGTGACACCTGTCACACTAGTGCCATGGTTGGTTGCGGTCAATAGCGGCAATCCGGTTGTTTTCGAGCGACCGCAGGGTGGTTGGCCGCTGGGCAGCCCACTGAGCGCCGCAACCCCCTTCTTCTCGTAATTGGCACGACCCTTGCTTCAGCAGGATCCGCTAGACGTTGCGTGCCAATTTAATCGGGGGAGAAAAATGCAGAACAGAAACATCGTGGCGATGGCGCTAGGAGTGGTCGCGGGAGTGTGGTGCGCCGCCACACCGGTACGGGCAGTTGACCTGACCAACGGGGACTGGAAGTTTTCCGTGGACGGGAACATCAACGTGCACTACATCCTCTCCAGCTGCCAGAGTGCCTCTTCGGCGCAAGCCGTGACGGGAGGCCTGGCGTGCGTGGGGTCGGCCAGCACCAGCAGTGTGTCGAACATTGGGAACGGATTGTTGCCCGCGGCCCTGACCTTTGCGGTGGCCACCACGCAGGCGGGGATCGATTTGTCGGCGCATTTTGGGCTGTACCCGGGCATTGCCACCAATGATGGGGGGAGCCCGAATTTGCAGGGCACGCCGGGGAACAGCAACACGGCGCTGGGCACGACGGGACTGGATGTGCGCCAGGTGTACATGAGCTTTGGGAACAAGGACATGGGGACCTTCACGCTGGGGCGCAACTTTGGACTGTTTGGGTTTGATGCCATTGTCAATGACATGACGTTGCCCGGAGTGGGGGTGGCGGGCAGCGCCTCGGGGGCGAACCCGGCCAACACCACGTTGGGCTCCATCGGGTTGGGGTACATCTACACCGACACGCTGGCGCAGATGAACTACACCACGCCGGACTTTGGGGGGTTGAGTTTCACGATCGGGATCTACGATCCGCTCAATTCGCTGACGGACCCGGGTGCCTCGCAACCCAAGGGTTCGCCCGGTTATCACGGCAAGGTGGCCTGGAGTAATTCCTGGGCCGAGGGCAGCAAGCTGTCCTTGTCGGCCACCTTCATCGGCCAGAAGCATGCCTTCGTGACGGGTGGGAACAACTACAGCTACAACAGCACGGGCTTTGATGTGTTTGGGAAACTGGATCTGGGCGGGCTGTCGCTGATGGGGGCGTACTACAACGGCAAGGGGATGGGCACCACGGGGTTGTTTGTGTTTGCCGCGGATACGAGCGGCAACACGCGCAACTCGGATGGGTACCTGGCGCAGGCCACGTACAAGTTTGGCGAGGTGAAGCTGGGGGTGAACTACGGGGTGAGCAATCTGGATCTGGCCAACAGCCAGGATGCTCCCACCCTGGTGAAGAGCAACAGCAAGGTGACGGGGGGCATTTACTACTCCCTGACCAAGAATCTCACGCTCCTGGGCGAGATCAGCAGCGTGGAGGCCAAAGCCCATAACGGCAACGACAACAAGAGCAATAACTTCAACGTGGGCGCGTTCCTGGCGTTCTGAGCGCTACGGCATACGCGCGTAACGCGCAGCCAAGTAGGCCGGTGCATGGGCGCCGGCCTACGCGGCTATACCGTTGCGCTCTCCGGGCGCAGCCAGCGCGCCGCCAAGGGCGGAACCAGCAGCAGGCTCACCAACGTAGAGGACACCAGCCCGCCGAGGATGACCACGGCCATGGGTCCTTCAATTTCGTGACCGGGTTGTCGCCATTGCACAGCCACGGGCAGCAGCGCCAATCCGGTCAGCAACGCGGTCAGCAGCACCGGCGTCAGTCGTTCCTCGGCCCCGCGCAGCGCTGTGGTCAGGCCCCACGCGCACAGCTCGCTGCGAACCAAGTGATCGTAGTGAGATACCAGCAAAATGGTATTACGCGCCGCCATCCCAAACAGCGCAACGAAGCCCACCATGGCCCCTAGAGACAGTGTTCCACCGGTGAGCGCGACAGCGGCGACCCCACCGATAAGAGTACTGGGCAGCGCGGCCAAAGTGAGCCACACGTGCCGCGCACGTCCGAAAGCAAGAGCGAGCAGCAGCACGATCAACACCAACGCGGCCGCGGAATGGAGCAACAATTCGTTGGCCGCCGCACCCTGCGCACTGGCCGCTCCGCCGAATCGCAGGTACACGCCCGCCGGCAATTTCACCTGCGCCGCGATGGCCCTTGCCGCCAGGTCGGCGTAACCCTTTTGATCCGCCGCCGGCGGGTGGGCCTCCACCACCTGGCGCCGCAGCCCGTCTTCGTGATCGATGGCGCTGCGTGCGGAGACCAGCGTGAGATCAGCCACCGCTGACAAGCGCACATTTGCGCCGCTGCGAGTGCGAATTAGCAGCGCACCCACGGCCTGGGGCGAAGAGGCGTCGCCCAGCATGCGGACCGTGACAGGAATATTGCGATCCGCCTGATTGAGCTGCGCCACCACGGCACCGTGATACGCCGCGTTGACGGTCTGCAGCACATCAGCAGCCTGCAATCCGTACTGCGCCAGCTGCGGCGCGCGAAGTTCCACATGCAGTTCGGGCTGGCGCGGGGGCACCTTCAGTCGCACGCTGCCGCTTCCGCGTAGCCCTTGCAGCACCTGGCGGATCTGGGTGGCGACCGCATCGTCCTTATCCAGATCCGAGCCATAGACGCTGACAAAGAACGGCGCGGCATCTCCGGCAAGAGTTTCACCAATGCGCTCGGCCAGCACCGAATAGATTTCCACCAGTTGGTTGGGAAAATCCTCAAAGGTGCTGCGGATCTGCGCCTCTATTTGCGACGCCGTGGCACCGTGCTCGCGGTCGATCTGCACTTCGAATTCGCTCTTGTTTGGGGCATCGGGATCCTGGCCGTTTTCGGCGCGACCGATCTGCTCGGCGACACTCTTGACGCCCGCAATCGCGCCCAGTCGCTGCGCGATGCGCGCACCCACGCGTGCGGTCTCGGCCAAAGCGATGCCGGGCCGGAGCGAGGCGTGCGCAATCAGGTAATCCTCGCGAAAATCCGGCAACAGCCGCGCTCCAAGCAGTGGCATCAGGACGATACCGGCAACTCCAGTGGCCAGCAGCAGCGCCAGCACCGCACGTGGATACGGGTACAAGGAGCGGATTACCCATTGTTGGGCGCGCTTACAGGAGCGCAGGAAGGGTGCTTCCGGGTTGGGCTGGCTGCGGCTCATGAGCAGCGCGCACAGCGCCGGTGTGGCGCTCATCGCCACCAGCAACGAGACGGCCACCGCCAGCAGGAACGCCAGTGACAGGGGTCGAAAAAATGAACCTTGCAGGCCCGAGAGCATCAGGATGGGCAGGAAGGCCACGGCCACGGCCGCTGTGGCGTAGAACACGGGCTGACGCACCTCGAGGGAGGCACTGACAAACAGCGCGCGAATGTCGGCCCCGAGCGCGGCGCCGCGGCGCCGACGGGTGATGTTCTCCACATCGATGACCGCGTCATCGACCACCACCCCCAGAGCCACCACCAGTCCGCCCAGGGTCATGGTGTTCAACGAGATTCCAAGACTCCCCAATATCCACACCGTGGCCAGGAGCGAGAGGGGTATGGCGCTGAAGGACACGAGCGCGCCGCGCCAGTCACGCAGCGTGACCAGGAGCAGTGCCACCACCAGCAGCGCGCCGATCAGCAAGGAGTTGCGCAGTTTCGCGATTGCGCTTTCGATAAAGCTGGCCGGACGGAGCAGGGCGGGATGGTAATGCACGCCGCGGCGCTCCAACTCGGGCGCCAGCGCCGCCAACCGCTGCTCGAGAGCGCGGGTGACCTCCAGGGTGTTGGCGCCAAACTGTGTGGAAGTTTCCACCAATATGCCCGGCCGGCCGGCGATCATTGCGTCGCCAAATTTCGGCTCGGCGCCATCGGCAATAGTGGCGATGTCGCCAAGTCGAATCGGTAGTCCCTGGCGCTGTGTGACCAGCACCTGGGCCAGCGCCTCGGGTGTTGTGCCGCTGGCCTGCGCCTGTAGCACGATGCGCTGCGTGGGCGTTTCAACAAATCCGCCGCCGATCAGCTCCGTGCCGCGGCGCGCGGCCGCAAAGACCTCATCGAGAGTCAGGTCCGCGGCCGCAAGTTTTAAGGGATCCACCCACACTTGGCGTTCGCGCGATTCGCCTCCGAGGATATGCGCCTGCGCCACGCCGGGCACACCCAGAATCTGCGGCTTCAGTGTCCAGCGCACCAGATCGCGCAGTTCCAGCGCCGAGAGCCGCTCACTCGTGAACCCGAAATGCACCAGGTACTCCATGGACGAACTCAGGGGCGAGAGGAGCGGTGGTCCCGCGCCCACCGGCAGCAAGCCGTTAGCCTCCGCCAGTCGCTCCGTAACCAACTGGCGCTGCTGGTAGGGATCGCCGCCACGGGTGAAAACCACTTGAATGGCCGACAGCCCTTGATTGGACGTGGATCGCACGGCCTGCACATTGGCGGTGCCCGCCAGCAATTCCTCCAAAGGGCGCGTCACCAGCGCTTCGACCTGCATGGCGTCCAGCCCCGGTGCCTCGGCCTGCACCAATACGTGCGGCGGCGCAAAATCCGGAAACACATCGAACTGAGCCTTTACGAGCGAGGCGGCGCCCAGGACGGCGACCAGCACCGACAGCGCGGTGACGATGCGCGGATGCGCCAGCGACGTGCGAACGATGAAGGCCAGCATGCGTCAGTCGTGATCGTCTTCTTCCGCCGAGAAACTACCGATGCCTTGGAGCGACCAAAGCACGCCGGCGCCGCTGGCGACAATCAGTTCGTTCTCGTTCACGCCCGCGACCAGCCAATCCGCGCCCACGGCTTGCAACAGCTTTACGTTCACAGGCTCGTAGCGGTGAACGCTCGCGCCGCCTGCCACCTGGCGATACAGGTACGTGCCCTGCGGGCCGTACAGTAACGCGCCGCTCGGTACGAGTACGCCCCCGCGCGCAGCCCGCTGCAAGCGCACCGGCACGTGCGCGCCCGGACCCAATCCGGGCGGAGCCGGCTCGACCTTCAGGAGCACGCTGGCACTGGGCAGTTCAGAGGGACTTCGTCGCAGTACGCCCAGCACCCGTGCAGGGACGGGTGCGCCGTCCACCGTGAGAGTGGCGAGGGCGGAGAGCACGCCCAGATCGAAGCTGCCCGGTACATCGGCGCGCACCAACACTGCTTTGCCATCGGCGAGGGATTTGATGAGCGCGCGACGCGGCTCCTCAGTCAGTTTTGCTACCGGACCCCACTGCAGTGCGAAGCTCGCGTCAGCGGTCCGCGCCAGCGATTCGGCCTCGAACGCCTGTGCTTGTGCCGTCTGCACCGCCCTCAAGGATGCGTCGCCCGCGCTGCGTGCCAGAGTGTCCAGCCGGTCGGCCTCTTGACGCGCAACGCGCGCATTGGAGCGCAGGGTCTCGGCACGGCCCGCCTCCGTCAGCAACATCACCGGATCGAGTACCTGCCCGAAGCCCTCGACAAACGGAGCGGCGGTGGACATCACAGGATGAGTCACGGTCACGCCCGCGGCTTGTTGCTGCTCTTGGCTCAAGTGGGCATCGGCGCCGCTCACTTGGGCCTCAGTGCCGGCACGCGGCGTCGGCGCTTCGTCCTCATCGGCCCAAGTCGCAGCCGCCACGGCAGCGAGCGCCAGTGCGGCCAGCGCCAGCACGGTCGACGCCGGGTTAGAGCGCGGTGCAGAGTGTCGATACGGCCCGGCTTTTGATACAACCCGCTTCATAGTTCTCTCTGCAGCCCTTCGATGGTACAACCGTAGGAATCTCCGCAGAAAATAGCAACAGCGACGCTGCCACGGCCTGTGTCATTTTCGACACAGCAACCCGTCTGAGCCACTCGTGCGAACGCTGATTTTTACCTGGATTTCGTGGTTGAATGTGCCGCACCGTCCACGAACGGCTAGTAGCCACTGGGGTTCCATGCCACTGCCACTCACTGCGCCTTCGCTGCTGGCCAAAGAGCGAACTGTCGCCGGTCCCGGGTTCAATCGATGGTTGGTGCCCCCAGCCGCGCTGGCCATCCACTTGTGCATCGGCATGGCATACGGGTTTTCCGTGTTCTGGTTGCCGATGTCCAAACTGCTGACCCAATCCGATCCAAACTGTCCGAAGCCCGGGAGCTGGACTTCCGACTTGCTCAGTGCGCACTGCAATTGGTTGGTGTCATCGGCCACCTTCACGTTCACCCTGTTCATCGTCTTTCTAGGCGTTTCGGCGGCACTTTGGGGCGGGTGGTTGGAGCGCTCGGGCCCGCGCAAGGCGGGCGTGGTGGCGGCGCTTTGCTGGTGCGGGGGGTTGTGCGTGGGTGCCTTGGGCGTCTACGTACACCAACTGTGGATTGTCTGGCTGGGTACCGGCGTACTGGGCGGCATCGGATTGGGCTTGGGCTATATCTCGCCCGTGTCGACACTGATCAAGTGGTTCCCGGACCGGCGCGGTATGGCCACGGGCTTTGCCATCATGGGCTTCGGCGGGGGCGCCATGATTGGCGCGCCGCTGGCCGCGCTCATGATGAAGCATTTTGCACCGGGCGGGTCCAATGGGGTGTGGCAGACCTATTTGGCGCTGGCGGCGATATACGGGGTGTTCATGCTCGCCGGTGCCTTCGGTTACCGTGTGCCGCCTGGCGGCTGGAAACCCGTGGGGTGGTCGCCTCCGCCCAGCGCCGATAGGTTGATCACGCAGCGGCACGTGCACTTGAATCAGGCTTGGAAGACGCCGCAATTCTGGGCTGTCTGGGGCGTGCTGTGTCTCAACGTCAGCGCCGGCATCGGAGTATTGGCGATGGCCTCACCCATGTTTCAGGAAGTGTTCGGAGCCAAGCTCCTCGGTACGGGCACAGGGCTCGGGGCCGCAGGGGCTGCGCCGGGCGGCACGGCGCAAATCGCCGTGGTGGCAGCGGGGCTGGTAGGTCTGCTCAGTCTCTTCAATAGTCTAGGCCGCATTTTCTGGGCGTCGCTATCGGACCCTATTGGCCGCAAGCGCACCTACTACGTGTTCTTTACTGTGGGCATACTGGCCTATTGTGCGCTGCCGCGGTTCGGGCATCTGGGTGCCGTGGCTGGGTTCGTGGCCACGGCCTGCCTGATTATGTCCATGTACGGCGGTGGCTTTGCCACGGTTCCTGCGTATCTCGCGGATTTATTCGGCACACAGATGGTGGGCGCCATACACGGTCGATTGCTGACCGCCTGGTCGGTGGCCGGCGTGGTGGGACCCCTGTTGGTCACGAATCTGCGCGAATTTGAAACGGCGCAGGGCCTGGCGCCCAATCTGGTCTACGATGTCACGCTGTACCTGCTGGCAGTGCTCCTGGCGGGCGGACTGATCTGCAATTTTCTGGTCAAACCGGTGGCGGAAAAGTACCAGATGAGCGACGCGCAATTGCAAGCCGAACGTCAGTTGGCGCATGAACTTGGCGTGGATCCGCGGGCCGGCTCGGCAGCCCAGGGCAGTATCGGCGCGGGAGTGGTGCTGGCCTGGATGGCGGTGGGTTTGCCATTCGCCTGGGGGCTTTGGACGGCGGTACAAAAGGCGGCGGTCTTGTTTCGTTGAGTCTCACGGCGCGAGGATCGCAGTGAGACGAAAGAGGACGGCGAAGGACATGACGAAGGCACATTTGCAGGAACTACCGCTCCGGCCCATGCCCAACGCGCGAGGCATGCCCGAGGCGCAGCGCGTGCCCGTGCTTGGCATTATCGAGCGCTGGCGGGGGCGGCCGGGCGCGCTGCTGCCCATACTGCACGGCGTGCAGGAGGCGCTTGGGTGGGTATCCGCGGCCGCCGTGGCCTTGATCGCCGAGGAGTTGAATCTCAGTCGCGCTGAGGTTCACGGGGTGGTGAGTTTTTATCACTACTTTCGTACGACGCCGCCGGGGAAGCAGGTGGTGCAGTTGTGTCGCGCAGAGGCCTGTCAGGCGGTGGGCGCCGTGGCCTTGGAAAAGCACGTCAAGCGACGGTTGGGCATCGACTTTCACCAAACCACGAGCGATGGAGCCTTCACTTTGGAGCCCGTGTATTGCCTGGGCAACTGCGCTTGCGGACCTTCGCTGTTAGTGGGCAAGGAGCTGCACGGTCGGGTCACGGCTGAGCGATTCGATGAGCTGGTGCGGGGCGCCGGATGAACGGGCCGGGTGTCAAAGTATATGTGCCGCGCGATTCCAGTGCGCTCTCCTTAGGGGCCGAGGCCGTGGCCCGCGCAATTGCCGCGGAATCGCAGCGGCGCGGATTGGCGGTGCAGTTAGTCCGCAATGGCTCGCGCGGCCTGTTCTGGCTCGAGCCGTTGGTTGAAGTGGCCACGCCGGCGGGGCGCGTGGCCTACGGTCCGGTAGGTGTCGCTGATGTGATCGGCCTATTCACGGCAGGCTTCCTGGACGGCGCTGCGCACGCTTTGCGTCTTGGCCTGAGCTCTGAGCTGTCCTACCTCAAGGGCCAGGAGCGGCTTACCTTTGAGCGCGTCGGCATCACCGATCCGCTCAGCCTCGAGGATTACCAATCGCACGGCGGGTTTAAGGGGCTGCGGCGGGCTTTGGAACTGGCTCCGTCCGAAATAGTCAAACAGATCACGGATTCGGGACTGCGCGGCCGCGGCGGCGCGGCGTTCCCGGCCGGCATCAAATGGCAAACCGTATTAAAGACCGAGGCCACCCACAAGTACGTGGTCTGCAACGCGGACGAGGGCGATTCGGGTACGTTTTCCGACCGCATGGTGATGGAGGGGGACCCGTTCCTGCTCATCGAGGGGATGAGCATCGCGGGACTGGCTACGGGGGCCACCCAGGGGTACGTGTACCTGCGCTGCGAATATCCGCACGCTCACAAGACACTGGTGGCGGCCTTGGCCACCGCCTACGAGCACCACTACCTGGGGTCCGATATTCTGGGCACTGGCAAACGCTTCGATCTGGAAGTGCGATTGGGTGCCGGTGCGTACATCTGCGGCGAGGAGACCTCGCTCCTGGAGAGTCTCGAGGGCAAGCGCGGTCAAGTGCGATACCGTCCGCCCCTGCCGGCCATCAAGGGATTGTTCGGCCAGCCCACGGTGATCAACAACCTGGTGACCCTGGCTTCAGTGCCGGTGATTCTGGCCAAGGGTGCGGAGTTCTACCGGGATTTTGGCGTCGGGCGCTCGCGCGGTACCCTGCCGTTTCAGTTGGCGGGCAATATTCGCCATGGCGGCCTCGTGGAAAAGGCCTTCGGCTTGACCTTACGCGAACTGCTGTACGATTTTGGCGGCGGATCGCTGAGTGGTCGACCGCTCCGCGCCGTGCAGGTAGGTGGACCGCTGGGCGCTTACGTGCCCGCCGCGCACTTCGATACGCCGCTGGACTACGAGGCCTTTGCCGGCATTGGCGCGATGGTGGGGCACGGCGGGCTGGTGGCCTTCGACGACACGGTCGATATGGCAGCTCAGGCGCGCTTTGCCATGGAGTTTTGTGCACTCGAGTCCTGCGGCAAGTGCACGCCGTGCCGCATCGGCTCGACCCGTGGAGTCGAGGTGATCGACCGGCTGGTGGCCGGCGAGCAGCCGAGCGCGCAGGAGGCGCTGTTGCGCGATCTGTGCGAGACCCTGACGCACGGATCGCTCTGCGCACTCGGTGGTCTTACACCCTCACCAGTGCTCAGTGCACTCAATCATTTCCCGGAAGATTTCAGTCGACGCCACGCCCTGGGCGCGGTGCGCTGAAGGAGATCAGCTCATGTTATCCATAGTGGAAAAAGACCTGGGCACGCCTGCGGTGCTGGCGGCGAAGCAGGTCACGCTGAACGTGGATGGGTTTGAGGTCACGGTGCCCGCGGGCACTTCGGTGATGCGCGCGGCGGCCCTGGCCGGCGTCGGCGTACCCAAGTTGTGCGCCACCGAACAACTCGAAGCCTTTGGCTCCTGCCGCCTGTGCCTGGTGCAGATCGCCGGGATGAAGGGCTACCCTGCCTCCTGTACCACACTGGTGGCCGAAGGCATGCAGGTGACAACGCAGAACCAGAAGCTCGCCCAGCTGCGCCGCGGTGTGATGGAACTGTACATCTCCGATCACCCGTTGGATTGTCTGACCTGTCCGGCCAATGGTCACTGCGAGCTGCAGGACATGGCCGGCGCTGTGGGCTTGCGCGAGGTGCGCTACGGCTATGCAGGCGAGAATCACCTGCACCTCAATAAGGACGAGAGCAATCCCTACTTCACCTTCGATGCCAGCAAGTGCATCGTCTGTTCGCGCTGCGTGCGCGCTTGTGATGAGGTGCAGGGCACCCTGGCCCTGACCGTGCAAGGGCGAGGCTTTGATTCAAAGATCGTGGCGAGCCAGGACGACTCGTTCCTGGACTCCGAGTGCGTTTCCTGCGGAGCCTGCGTGCAGGCGTGTCCCACGGCCACGCTTTCCGAGAAGTCGCTGATTGACAAGGGCCAGGCTGAGCACAGCGCGATCACCACCTGTGCCTACTGTGGCGTGGGGTGCTCGTTCCGCGCCGAAATGCGCGGTTCCGAAGTGGTGCGCATGGTGCCCAATCAGAACGGCCATGCCAACCACGGTCACTCCTGCGTAAAGGGCCGCTTCGCCATCGGTTATGCCACGCATCCGGACCGCATCACCAAGCCCATGATCCGCGCCAAGATCACCGACCACTGGCGCGAGGTGAGCTGGGAGGAGGCCATCGCCCATGCGGCCGGAGAGTTCCGACGCATCCAGGGGAAGTACGGCCGCGATTCCATCGGCGGCATCACCTCATCGCGTTGTACCAACGAGGAAACCTATCTGGTGCAAAAGCTGGTACGCACGAGCTTTGGCAACAACAATGTCGATACCTGTGCACGCGTGTGTCACTCACCCACCGGCTACGGCCTGAAGCAGACGCTGGGCGAATCGGCGGGAACGCAAACCTTCGATTCGGTGATGCAGGCGGATGTGATCCTCATCATCGGCGCCAATCCCACGGACGCCCACCCGGTGTTCGCCTCGCAGATGAAGCGTCGCTTGCGCGAGGGGGCCCAGCTCATCATCGCCGACCCACGGCGTATCGACCTGGTGCGCACGCCCCATATTCAGGCCGCTCATCATTTGCAATTGCGACCGGGCACCAATGTCGCGCTACTCAACAGCCTGGCCCATGTGGTGGTCACCGAAGGACTGGTCGATCAGGCCTTTGTAGCGGCGCGCTGTGAGACCGAGGCTTTCAGCAAATGGCGCGCCTTCGTCGCCCAGGCGCGTAACTCGCCTGAGACTCTGGAAGCCGATACGGGTGTGCCGGCGGCATCGGTGCGCGCGGCGGCACGCTTGTATGCCACGGGCGGAAACGGAGCCATTTATTACGGCCTGGGTGTGACGGAACACAGCCAAGGCTCCACCGCCGTGATGGCCATCGCCAACCTGGCCATGGCGACCGGTAATCTGGGTCGAGTGGGCGTCGGCGTCAATCCGCTGCGTGGCCAGAACAATGTCCAGGGCTCGTGCGACATGGGCTCGTTTCCTCACGAGTTCCCCGGTTACCGCCATGTGAGCGATGGCGCGACACGGGCATTGTTCGAGAAGGAGTGGGGCGTGAATTTGCGCGCGGAACCGGGCCTGCGCATTCCGAATATGTTCGAAGCGGCACTGGACGGGGAATTCAAGGGCTTGTACCTCGAGGGCGAGGACATTGCGCAGTCCGACCCCAATACCCAGCATGTCACGGCCGCGCTCTCGGCGATGGAATGCATCGTGGTCCAGGATCTGTTCCTGAACGAGAGTGCCAAGTTTGCGCATGTGTTCCTGCCCGGATCCTCGTTCCTGGAGAAGGACGGCACGTTTACCAACGCGGAGCGACGCATTTCGCGCGTGCGCAAGGTGATGGGCGCGCCGGGCGGCTACGCAGACTGGGAAATTACCGTGCTGCTGTCCAATGCGTTAGGTTACCCGATGCACTACACGCACCCGTCCCAGATCATGGACGAAATCGCGCGCCTCACCCCCACTTTCACGGGTGTGAGCTTCGAGAAAATCGATAAATTGGGCAGTATTCAGTGGCCCTGCAATGATCGGGCGCCCGAAGGTACACCCATCATGCACGTGGATGAGTTCGTGCGCGGCAAGGGCCAGTTCATGCTCACCGAATATGTGCCGACACGCGAGAAGGTGAATGGACGTTACCCGCTTATTTTGACCACGGGTCGCATCCTGTCCCAGTACAACGTTGGCGCCCAGACCCGACGCACGGCCAACAACACCTGGCACGCGGAAGATAAACTGGAGCTGCATCCCCATGACGCGGAGGAGCGCGGCATCAAGGAGGGCGATTGGGTGGGCGTGCAGAGCCGCGCCGGGGAGACGGTCATGCGCGCGCTCATCACCCCGCGCGTGCAGCCAGGACTGGTGTACACCACTTTCCATTTTCCGGATTCTGGCGCCAACGTCATCACCACTGAGAACTCGGACTGGGCAACCAATTGCCCTGAGTACAAGGTTACGGCGGTGCAGGTCACGCGGGTCACGCAGCCCTCGGACTGGCAGAAACGCTACCGGAGTTTCAGCCAGCGCCAGGAATCGCTGGCCCAGGGGATGAACGAAGCGTGAACGGGGAGTCACATTCGAGCAGCGCGCATCTGGTGAACATGGCCAACGACATCGGCGCCTTCTTCCATGCCGAGCCCGTACGCGCCGACGCGGTGAGCGGCATTGTCAATCACATGCAAAAATTCTGGACGCCGCGCATGCGCCAGAAATTACTCGAACATCTGCGCGGCGGTGGAGCCGGGCTGGAGGAGTTGGCGCGTGAGGCCGTGCAGCGCTTGACGACGTAGCGGGGGTGGAGGCGGGAAGCAGCTCAACCGGGCAGCAGCTCAACCGGGGACCAGTTCAACCGGGGAAGTGAC
>Ga0075017_100001514_pt1 | contig 14209 bp, 10 predicted proteins | sample AleBraG_ABR_2012_FD_71475 | JGI IMG/M metagenome (GOLD analysis project Ga0075017, IMG submission 71475) | Freshwater sediment microbial communities in response to fracking from Pennsylvania, USA - Alex Branch Run_MetaG_ABR_2012 | ecosystem: Environmental > Aquatic > Freshwater > Creek >... | reverse complement strand
GCATGGCGTTCAGCAGTTGTCCGGCGCGGCCCACGAAGGGCTCGCCCTGGCGGTCTTCGTCGGCGCCGGACAACTGCTGAACGCCATGCTGCGCGCCATGGGTACGCCGCGCGAGACGGTCTATATCGCCAACGTGCTCAAGTGCCGTCCGCCCGGGAATCGCGACCCCGCGGCGGAAGAGGTGCGCTGCTGCCAGCCCTATCTGCAGCGGCAGATCGATCTGCTGGCGCCGCGGCTCATGGTGGCCGTGGGCCGCATCGCCGCGCAGAACCTGCTGGCCACCGACACGCCGATCGGCCAGCTGCGCGGCAAGCTGCACCGCTACGGCAGCCGCGGGACGCCGCTGATCGTGACCTATCATCCCGCCTACCTGCTGCGCAGTCCGGGGGAAAAACGCAAGTCCTGGGTCGACCTGCGCTTCGTGCGCCGCGAACTGCGCCGGCTGCGCGCCGGCCCCGACCTTCCGGGCGCCGGCCCGGGCCATCCGGGAGGCTGAAGGCCGTGGCCGCAGCGGGCAATTCCATCCCCCTGCCGCAGATGCGGCTGCGGCCCATGCTCGATTCGGACGTCGCCGCGGTGGTCGCCATCGAGCAGCGCGCCTACCCCTTCCCCTGGAGCGAGGGGATCTTCCGGGACTGCCTCCGCGTCGGTTACCACTGCACCGTGCTCGAGGTGGACTTCGTACTCATCGGCTACGGCATCGTCGCCTGCGGTGCCGGCGAAGCGCACCTGCTCAATGTCTGCATCGGCGAGGACTTCCGCTGCCGCGGCTTCGGCCGCGCCCTCATGGAACACCTGCTGCAGGCGGCCGAACGCGCCGGTTCGCGACTCGTGTTCCTGGAGGTGCGGCCGGCGAATGTCGGCGCCATCCGCTTGTATGAATCGCTGAATTTCCAGCAGATCGGGGTGCGGCGCGGCTACTACCAGGCGGCCGAGGGGCGCGAGGACGCGCTGGTGATGCGCCGTAACCTGCCTTGAGTTCCCCGGACCAGGAAATCCTGCGGCGGCGCACGTTCGCGATCATCTCGCATCCGGACGCCGGCAAGACCACGCTGACGGAAAAGCTGCTGCTGTTCGGCGGCGCGATCCAGATGGCCGGTACCGTCAAGGGCCGCAAGGCCGCGCGCCACGCCACCTCCGACTGGATGCGCCTCGAGCAGCAGCGCGGCATCTCCATCACCAGCTCGGTGATGCAGTTTCCCTATCGCGACTGCATCGTCAATCTGCTGGACACGCCCGGCCACGAGGATTTCTCCGAAGATACCTATCGGACGCTCACGGCGGTGGATTCGGCACTGATGGTGATCGACTGCGCCAAGGGCGTGGAGCAGCGCACCATCCGCCTGATGGAGGTGTGCCGGCTGCGCGACACGCCGATCATGACGTTCGTGAACAAGCTCGACCGCGATGGCCGCGCGCCGATCGATCTGCTGGACGAGATCGAGTCGGTGCTCAGGATCCATCCGACCCCGGTCACCTGGCCGATCGGCATGGGGCGGGATCTGACCGGCATCTACCACCTGCTCGAAGACCGCATCTACGTGTACGAGGCCGGCGCACGCGGGCGCGTCGGCGGCAACCGCGTCATCGAGGGGCTGGCCTCGGCGGCAGCGCGTGAGCTGCTGGGCGACGGCGCCGCCGCCTACGACGCCGAGGTCGAACTGGTGCGCGGTGCCACCGCGGCCTTCGATGCGGCCGCCTACCGCGCCGGCCGCCAGACCCCGGTGTTCTTCGGATCGGCGATCAGCAACTTCGGGGTCGAGGAGCTGCTGAGCGCGTTCGTGCAGCACGCACCGCCGCCGCTGGCGCGCGCCACGCGCGCGCGCCTGGTCGAGCCGCTCGAGCCGGCGCTGACCGGCTTCGTGTTCAAGATCCAGGCGAACATGGATCCCGGGCACCGTGACCGCATCGCCTTCATGCGGCTGTGCTCGGGCCGCTACCAGCGGGGCATGCGCATCTACCACACGCGCCTGCGCAAGGAAGTGCGCATCGCCGATGCGCTCACCTTCATGGCGGCCGACCGGACCCAGGCCGAGGAGGCCTACGCCGGCGACATCATCGGCCTGCACAACCACGGCACCATCAACATCGGCGATTCCTTCAGCGAGGGCGAGGCGCTGGCCTTTACCGGCATCCCGGACTTCGCTCCCGAGCTGTTCCGGCGCGCGGTGCTGAAGGATCCGCTGCGCATGAAGGCGCTCGCCAAGGGCCTGGCGCAGCTGTGCGAGGAGGGCGCCACGCAGCTGTTCAAGCCGCTGCGCAACGCCGAGCTGATCCTCGGCGCGGTCGGCCAGCTGCAGTTCGAGGTGGTCGCGTTCCGCCTGGCGGATGAGTACGCGGTGCAGTGCGTGTTCGAGAACATCAATGTGCATACGGCGCGCTGGGTCAGCGCCGCCGACCAGCCTAAGCTGGAGGAATTCCAGGCCAAGGCCTACGACAACCTCGCCCGCGACCACAGCGGCGCGCTGGTCTACCTGGCGCCCTCGCGCGTCAACCTGCAGCTGATGCTCGAGCGCTGGCCGCAGATCCGCTTCAGCGAGACGCGCGAACACCTGGCGGGCGGGGCGGATTGAGCCGCTGGTACCGGCGTCCTGCGGTACTCGCCTGGGCGCTGACCGCCTGGGCCAACCACGGCTTTGCCACCACGGTGCTGGTCGGGTTCTTCCCGCTGTTCCTGGACAGTTACTGGGCGGCGGGGCTGCCGGGGACGCGCTCGACGCTGTACCTGGGCCTCGCCAACTCGGCGGCCAGCCTGGTGGTGATGATGATCGCCCCCTGGCTCGGGGCCTACGCCGACCGGCGCGGTCAGAAGAAGCTCTGGCTCGGGGTGTGCACTGCGCTCGGCGTCGCCTGCACCGCGCTGCTGGCGGTGATTGGCCGCGGCGCCTGGCCGTGGGCGCTGCCGGTGTTCGCACTGGCCTCGATCGGCTTCTACGCCGGCTCCTCGTTCCAGGACGCGCTGCTGGTGCAGGTGGCGGCGCCGGCGGAAGCCAACCGGATTTCCAGCTACGGCTACGCGGCCGGGTACCTGGGCGGCGGTCTGCTGTTTCTGCTGAACGTCCTCATCGCGCTGCACCCAGCCTGGTTTGGCCTGCCCGACAAGGTCGCGGCCACGCGGCTGGCGTTCCTCGACGTCGCCGTGTGGTGGGCGCTGTTCACGCTGCCGCTGTTTCGCTGGGTTCCCGAGGCCGCCTCGGTCGCCGAGGCGCCGGCCTGGCAGGAACTGCGGGCCACGCTGCGCAAGGTATTCGCCGATCCGACGGTGCGCGGCTTCCTGTTGGCCTATTGGCTGTACATCGATGCCATCGGCACGCTGCAGCAGATGGCGGCGGATTTCGGGAGCAAGCTCGGCCTGCCGACCCCGGCGCTGATCCAGGCGCTGCTGCTCGTGCAGTTCATCTCGTTTCCCTCGGCGCTGTATTTCGGGCGCCTGGGCGACCGCATCGGCGCGCGCCGCGCGATCCTGATCGGACTCGGCGTGTTCCTGTTCGTGACCGTGTGGGCGCTGTTGCTGCGCACGATGTGGCAGTTCTACACGCTGGCGGCGCTCGTGGGCACGGTGCAGGGTGGCGTGCAGTCGCTGTCGCGCTCGCTGTACTCGCGGCTGATCCCGCGCGAGCGCGCCGGCGAGTACTTCGGGCTCTACAACATGCTCGGCAAGTTCGCCGCGTTCCTGGGTCCATTGCTGGTCGGCGTGACCGCCACGCTCAGCGGCAGCTCGCGCATCGGCGTGTCCTCGCTGCTGCTGCTGTTCGGCGCCGGCGCGGTGCTGCTGTGGCGCGTGCGCGTGCCGCCGGCCGCGGCAGGTTCCGCCGCGGCCTGAACCGCGCCGGCCGCTACTTGGTCGCGATCACCATGGTTTCGGCCGCCGTCAGCGCCACCACCGCGGTGCTGCGGAAGCCCGTGGCCTTCATCCAGCCGCGGCAATCGGCCGGCGTGTAGTCGAAGCCGCCCTTGGTTTCGATCAGCATGTTCAGGCTCATCAGCAGTCCCGCGGCGTTGCGGCTGCGCGCATCGTCGATCATGCCATCGTAGACCACCAGCACGCCGTGCCTGGGCAGGGCCGCGTAGGCCTTCTGCAGCAGCAGGTGTTTCTCCTGCAGGTTCCAGTCGTGCAGGATGTGTCCCATGATCAGCACTTCGGCCTGCGGCAGCGGGTCGCGGAAGAAATCGCCGGCGTGGAACTTCAGGCGCGCATCGAGGCCGAAGGAGCGCACGTAGTCCTCGAAGATCGGGCCGACCGGCGTCAGGTCGAATTCGCCGCCCTGCAGATGCGGGTGGGCGAGTGCCAGCTGCACGGACGCGCAGCCCTGCGCGCCGCCGATGTCGATGAAGCTGCGGTATTTCTTCCAGGGCACGCGCCGCGCGAGCGCGCGCGCGGCGCCCATGCTCAACCCGGTCATCGCGCTGAGGAAGCCGCGCAGCCGCTCGGGGTCCGCGTACAGCGTGGTGAACATGTCGCCGCCGCTTTGCGCTTCATTCTGCGGCAACCCGGTGCGCAGCGCTGCGGTCAGCGAGCCCCAGAACGGATAGAGGCGTGCCGCGGCCATTTCCAGGATCCCGCCGACATAGGCGGGTTTGCTGCGATCCAGGAACGCAGCGACGTCCGGCGTGTTGCGATACCGGCCCGCGCGGCGATCCAGCAGTCCCAGCGCGACCAGCGCATCGAAGAAGTCGCGGCTGGAACGCGCGCTCAAGCCGAGCTGGCCGCGCAGCTGCGCTTCGTCCAGGGGGCCCTTGCCGAGCGCGGTGAACACGCCCAGTTCCACGGCGCTGAGCAGCGCCCGCGGTCCCCAGAAGCCGAAGCCGAGCTGCAGCAGCCGCTCCGGCGTCGGCGCGCGCTGCGGCGCCGTACGGGGCGCCCGGGCCGCAGTGCGAGTCTGCTTCTTCCGCGGTACGGCTTGCTGCTTTGCCATGGCCCTGGGCTCCTTGCGAGGGGGTGGCGCAATCTTACTCAATCCGCGGCATCCGCAGGGTGCGCGGCGCGCGCAATGCGGTAGGCGCGCGCCGCGCGCAGGAAGGCAGCCAGCTGCGCCGCCTCGCCGGGGGGGCCGAAGCGCAGCGCCACGTAACTGCGGGCCAGCGGCCTCAGGGCCGCGGCGATGCTCGGGTGGGAGCGGGCGATGCGCTCGCAGTAGGCCAGCACGCCTTCGTGCGCGGCGCGCTCGAGGCCGGCCCGCGCCAGGCGCCGGTCGATCCGGGTCCAGGCGCGCGTGAGCCGATCGGGGCGGGCCGCGCGCGCGAGGCGGCGCAGCGACCAGGCGATCCAGAGCAGCCACAGCCCCATGCCGGCCCCCAGGGCGATGGCCAGGGTCTGCCAGTCACGATCGCCGAAGCCCAGCCACCCGGCGATGTTCAGCTGCGTGGCGAAGTTGAATCCCACCACATCGTCCTGCCACCAGGCATTCAGGGCGTCCCAGGCCTGTGCCATGCCGTTGAGCCAGGGCGCGGCGCGGACGGTGCGTGCCGCGGCGCTGCCGAAGCCGGCGCCGAAGTCGAGCAGCGGGCGGCTCAGGCGCTCCGGTGCCACCATGGCCGTCGGGTCGGCGCGCACCCAGCCGCGCCCGTCCAGCCAGATCTCGGCCCAGGCGTGCGCGTCGGATTGCCGCACCGTCAGGTAGCTGCCGATCGAATTCCATTCGCCGCCCTGGTAGCCGGTCACGACCCGCGCCGGCACGCCCGCCGCGCGCATCAGGTCCACGAAAGCGGAGGCGAAATGACCGCAGAAGCCCTGGTGCGTGTCGAACAGCAGTTCATCGACCGCATCTGCGCCCAGGCGCTGCGGCGTCAGCGTGTACTCGAAGCCGCCGTCACGGAAGTAGCCGAGCACGCGCGCCGCGTAGTCGGCATCGCCGGACGCCGCGGCCCGCAGCCGCAGCGCCAGCGCGCGCGCGCGCGGATTGCGGTTGGCCGGCAGCTGCAGGTCCATGCGGCGCTGCGGGCCCGACAGCGGCTCACGGCTGGCCGCGTGCGGGTAGGCGTTGAGTTCGAAGGCCTGGGCCTGCGACAGCGGCCGGCGCGAGACCAGCTGGAAATCATCCGAGTAGTAGGTGTTGGGCAGCTCCGGCGGGCGCGTCATCTCCAGGGCCACGATCGTGCCGTGCAGGTTCGGCTGCAGCGTCATGCTGTAGTGATAGGAGGGCCCGGAGAATTGCAGGGCCGAGTGCGCCGCGGGGTCCATGGGCAGGGCGCCGGCGCCGCCGCGATGGCGGCGCCAGGTGTAGCCGTCGAAGTCGTGCAGGACGGGACCGCGCCAGTAGCGCTCGATCAGCGGCGGCGGTGCTCCGGCGAAGCGGGCGCGCAGCGCCGGCTCGTCGGACTCGACCAGGCGCGCGATCCGCCCCGGGCTCATTTCATCGCTGAGGCCGGTGACGCCCGCCTCGTCGCCGGGCAGGGCCCAGAAGGCGCCGGGCAGGCGTGGGAAGAACAGGAACAGCACGACGGCGAGCGGCACCGCGTAGAGCAGCTGCCGCGCGGCGCCCCGCAGCAGCGGCGCGGCCGCCAGGTTCTCCCCCCCCGCGAGCCCGCGCAGCGTGGCCAGGACGAGCCAGAGGTTCAGCGCATACAGCGGCAGCCGCCACAGCTGCTGGCGATCCAGGCAGGCCGCCAGCAGCAGGAACAGCGTCGCGCCGCTGATCACGAACCAGTCACGGACGGTGCGCGCCTCGAACAGCTTGGCGGCCGTCATGGCGGCCAGCAGCGTGGCCCCGGCGGCCAGCCCGTTGAGCGTGCGAAAGCTCGCCAGGACGCCGGCCGTGAGCAGCAGCGCCAGCCCGGCACGCGCCCAGCGGCCGGGCTGCGCGTGGCCGCGCAGCGACGCGTGCAGGTGCAAGGCGCTGGCCAGCACCAGCAGCGGCAGGCACCACCAGGCCAGGTGGTGCAGGTTCATGGCCGCCGTGCACAGCAGCGCCGCGAGCCCGAGCCCCGCCGTCGTGCGTCCCGGATGGGCGGCGTTCACGGGGCCTCGCCATACAGGGCGAGGGCGCGCAACAGCTCCGTGGTGTGCACGGCGCCGCGCCCGAGCGGCAGCTCGAGACCGGGCAGGCGCAGCGCGCAGGCGGCGTCGCGGCGCGCGCATTCGCGGATCCAGGCGCACAGCTGGCTGAGCCGCGCCTCCGGATCGAGGGGTTCCAGCCCGGCGAAACTCAGCACATGCTCGCTCCCGTCCTCGCCGGCGTACTGCGCCACCATCAGCGGTGCGCCGCGTGCCACGGCCTTCCAGGCAATGGCGCGCAGGCTGTCTCCGGTCTGGTAGTGACGCAGGCCCGCCCACTCGTCTTCGCCGGGCGAGCGCCCCGGCGACGGGCGTCGCGCGGGCCCGGCCGCCGCCCGCGGCAGCGGCCGGTGGCCCAGCGGCTGCGGGTACACGAGCGCATCGAGCGGCAGGTACAGCCAGGTCCAGCAGCGAAACAGCCCGAAAGGCGCCGTGGTGGCCAGCTCCAGGCGGTCGATGCGCTGCCGGCCGCGGCGCGGGGCGTTGAAGGCGGCCGCTACGCGGATCTCGGCGCCGGCCGCCAGGCTGAAGGCGGTGGGCGCGGCGCCGGGCACGCGGATCGACAGCGCGCGGCGCGCCTGACGCGACCGGTTTTCGAACCGCAGTTCGACGCAGCCGGCCATGCCGGCGTAGCAGTCGCCCGCCTGCGCCTGCAGCAGCCACAGGCCCTGCAGCGTGCGCTGGCACTCGTGCATGCCGACCAGGATGCAGCTGCCCAGCACGAAGGTGAGCAGCAGCGCCAGGCTGTTGGTGTAGTTGAGGCCGGCGATCAGCATGACGAACAGCAGTGCGGCGAAGGCGAGTCCCGCGCCGGTCGGCAGGATGTACAGGCGGCGCGACAGCAGCTGCACGGGCAGTGCGTCCATGCCCTGACGCTGCCTGGCCCAGCGCGCAACGCGCTCGGCGAGGCGGCGGCGCAGCGAGGAGAGCACGCGATGCGCGTCCTAGACCGGCACCGGCACCGCGGCGAGCAGGTCGCTGGCGAGCCGCAAGCCGTCGGCGCTGCCGTCCTGGTGCGGCTCGAGCCGATGCGCCGCCACCGAGGGCAGCACGGCCTGCACGTGCTCGGGCAGCACCGCACGCTCGCCCGCCAGCAGCGCCCAGCCCTGCGCGGCCCGCACCAGGCCCTGGGCGGCGCGCGGCGACAGTCCGAGCTGGAACAGGCTGCGCGAACGCGCCACCAGGGCCTGGACGTAATCGAGCAGCGGCGCCGCCACGTAGATCGCGCGCACGGCGCGCTGCGCGGCGAGCAGCTCCACGGGATTGAGCACGGCGGCAGTGGCTTCCAGCAGCTCGTGGCGCTCGCCGGCCAGCAGCAGCGCGCGTTCGGCCTCGCGGTCCGGATAGCCCAGGCTGACACGCATCAGGAAACGGTCCAGTTGTGACTCGGGCAGGCCGAAGGCGCCGAGCTGCTCGTGCGGGTTCTGCGTGGCCACGACGAAGAACGGCTCGGGCAGGCGGTGCGTGAGGCCATCGATGCTGACCTGGCGTTCCTCCATGGCCTCGAGCAGCGCGCTCTGCGCCTTGGGGCTGGCACGATTGATCTCATCGGCGAGCAGCAGCTGCGTGAATACCGGGCCGGGGCGGAACTGGAATTGCTGCGTCGCCCGATCGAAGACCGAGACGCCGACCACGTCGGCGGGCAGCAGGTCGCTGGTGAACTGCAGGCGCCGCCATTCCAGTCCGAGCACGCGCGCCAGCGTGTGGGCCAGCGTCGTCTTGCCGACGCCGGGCACGTCCTCGATCAGCAGGTGGCCGCGGGCCAGCAGGCAGGCCAGGCACAGGCGGATCTGCGCGGGCTTGCCGAGCACGACGCCTTCGATCGCCGCCACCGCATCGCTGAGGCGGCTCATGGTTGCAGCGCGCAGACCTGTTCGAGCTGGTGCTGCAGGCGGGCGAGGACGCGCTCGAATTCCGCCAGGCGCTCGCGTTCCTGCACCACGACCGCTTCCGGCGCGCTGCGCACGAAATTGTCGTTGGCGAGTTTCCCCTGGGCGCGGGCGATTTCCTCGCGCGTCTTGCGCAGCCGCTTTTCGAGCCGGGCGCGTTCCGCCGCCGGCTCGATCAACCCCGCCATCGGCACCAGCAGCGCCATCCCGCCGGCCAGCGCGGCCGCGGCCGGCGGCGAGCGGGTACCGGCCGCGAGCGGCTGCGGCGCCTCGATGCCGGCCAGGCGCATCAGCAGCCCCTGGTGGCGCGCCGTGCGTTCCAGATCCGCCGGGTCCGCGTTCTGCAGCAGCAGCGGCAGCCGGCGCGCCGGGCTGATGTCCATTTCGCCGCGGATCTGGCGCACGCCGAGGATCACGCGCATCAGCCACTGGATATCCTGCTCGGCCGCCTCGTCCCGCGCGAACGCGGCCGCCTGCGGCCAGGCCGCGAGCATCAGGGTCGGGTCGGTGGCCGGTGCCGCGCCGGGCACCAGCGGCGCGATGCGCTGCCAGATCTCCTCGGTGATGAACGGCATCAGCGGATGCAGGATGCGCAGCAGCGTTTCCAGCACCGCCAGCAGCGTCTGGCGTGCGCCACGGCGCCGGGCCGGGCTGGCCTCGGTTCCCTGCAGCACACCCTTGGCCAGTTCGAGGTACCAGTCGCAGTACTCGTGCCAGGTGAATTCATACAGCGCCGTGGCCGCAAAATCGAAGCGGTAGTCGGCGAAGGCGCTGTCGACCGACCCGATGCAGTGCCCCAGGCGCGAGCGGATCCAGCGGTCCGCCGGCGACAGCTCCACGGCCCCCGCGGCGGCGGGGTCCGCGTGCTGTCCGGCCGGTGCGCGCGGGTCGGCCGGTGCGCCCGGGTCGGCCGGCGGGCTCTGCTCGACCGTCATCGTGACGAAGCGCGCGGCGTTCCACAGCTTGTTGCAGAAGTTGCGGTAGCCGGCCACGCGCTGCAGGTCGAAGCGCAGGTCCCGGCCATGGGTGGCCAGCGAGGCGAAGGTGAAGCGCAGCGCATCGGTCCCGTAGGCGGCAATCCCTTCCGGGAACTGCCTGCGGGTCGCCTTCTCGATCGCCGGCGCCAGGTGCGGCTGCATGAGCCCGGTCGTGCGCTTGGCGAGCAGCGCATCGAGCGCGATGCCATCGACGATATCGAGCGGGTCGATGACGTTGCCCTTCGATTTCGACATCTTCTGGCCTTCGCCGTCGCGGATCAGGCCGTGCACGTACACGTCGCGGAACGGCACATCGTCCATGAACTTCAGGCCGAACATGATCATGCGCGCGACCCAGAAGAAGATGATGTCGAAGCCCGTGACCAGCACGCTGGTCGGATAGAAGCGCTGCAGCTCGGGTGTCCGCTCGGGCCACCCGAGCGTGGAGAACGGCCACAGCGCCGACGAGAACCAGGTGTCGAGCACGTCCTCGTCCTGGCGCAGCGCAACGTCGCGCCCGAGTTGCGCGCGCGCCTGGGCGGCCGCGGCGGCGGCATCCCGCGCCACGTAGATGTTCCCGGCATCGTCGTACCAGGCCGGGATCCGGTGCCCCCACCACAGCTGCCGGCTGATGCACCAGTCCTGGATGTTGCGCATCCACTGGAAATAGGTCTTGTCCCAGTTCTGGGGCACGAAGCGGATGCGCCCGCTCTCCACGGCCGCAATGGCCGGCGCCGCCAGCGGCTCGACCCGCACGTACCACTGGTCCGTGAGGTAGGGTTCGAGCACGGCGCCGCTGCGGTCGCCGCGCGGCACCATCAGCCTGTGCGCGTCGATGCGTGCCACCAGCCCGGCCGCGCTCAGCTGTTCGACGATGCGCGTGCGCGCGGCAAAGCGGTCGAGGCCGCGCAGCGCGGGCGGGGCTTGCGCGTTGAGGCAGGCATCGTCCGTGAACACGTTGATCAGCGGCAGGCCGTGCCGCTGCCCGACCGCATAGTCGTTGAAATCGTGCGCCGGCGTGATCTTCACGCAGCCGGTCCCGAAGGCCGGATCGACATAGCTGTCGGCGATCACCGGGATCTCCCGGCCGGTCAGCGGCAGCGCGATGCTGCGGCCGACCAGGTGGCGGTAGCGCGCATCGTCCGGGTGCACGGCCACGGCGGTGTCGCCGATCATGGTTTCGGGCCGGGTCGTGGCGACGATGAGCGCGCCGCTGCCGTCCTTGAGCGGGTAGCGCAGGTGCCACAGCGATCCCTGCTCCTCCTCGCTGAGGACCTCGAGATCGGACAGCGCCGTATGCAGCACGGGGTCCCAGTTGACCAGCCGCTTGCCGCGATAGATCAGCTGCTCCTCGTGCAGCCGCACGAACACCTCGGTCACCGCGCGCGACAGCCCGGCATCCATGGTGAAGCGGTCGCGCGACCAGTCGACCGAGGCGCCGAGCCGGCGCAGCTGCCGCGCGATCGTGCCGCCGGACTGCGCCTTCCACTGCCAGACGCGTTCGAGAAACTGCGCGCGCGTGAGATCCGTGCGCCGCTTGCCCTCGGCGTTGAGCTGCCGCTCGACCACCATCTGGGTGGCGATGCCGGCATGGTCGGTGCCGGGCTGCCACAGCGTCGCCTCGCCGCGCATGCGGTGATAGCGGCTCAGGGCGTCCATGATCGTGTCCTGGAACGCGTGCCCCATGTGCAGCGTGCCGGTCACGTTGGGCGGCGGGATCATGATGCAGTAGGCGCCCGGGCCGGCGCCGGGGGCGAACCAGCCCTTCGATTCCCAGTGCGCGTACCAGCGCTGCTCGATTTCCGCGGGAGCGTAGGCCTTGTCCATCGCGCGAATTATACGGACTCGGGCCGTGCGTTAACGAACTTTGCCGCGCCGTCGGCGGCGCGCGCGGCGCATCAGTCCGCGCTCACGTTGTGGGTCGTCGGCTCGATGCCCAGCTCGCGGTACCTGCGGAAGCGCGCCCGTCCGGCCTGGCGCCGCGCCGGGTCGGCGTCGATGATCTCGATCACGCGCCCGGCCGTGTCGATGCCCGGCGGCATCCCGGCGGCGAGGTTGACCAGGACCTGCGGTGGCGCCGGCGGGCTGGCCGCCGCGCTGATCAGCACCGGCGTCTCTTCCCACGAGGATTCCGGAGTCAACAGCTCGTGCGGCACGAAGCTGCGGTCGGCGAAGGTCCACAGCAGCTCATCGAGTGCGGCGGCCTCCGTTTCCGAGTCGCACCAGACCAGCACGGTTTGATCCGCCAGAAAGGCCTTTTCGATCTCGCGGCAGGCGAACCTGCCGCGTGCGCGCGACTCAGTCCCCGCCAGCACGTGGAAGTCCACAGGCGGCACCGCACCGTCCTCAGGCGCGCGCGCGGCGGATCAGGAAGTCGGCCAGGAGTCCGAGCGGACGGCCGGTCGCGTTCTTCGCCGTCCCGGTCAGCCAGGCGGTCCCGGCGATATCCATGTGGGCCCACTTCAATCCCTTGGTGAAGCGCCCCAGGAAGGCGGCGGCCGTGATGGCGCCGCCATCGCGGCCGGCGACATTGGCGACGTCGGCGAAATTCGTCTTGAGCTGCTCGCCATACTCCTCGGTCAGCGGCAACTGCCAGGCGCGGTCGTCGGCGCGGGTGCCGCAGGCCACCAGTTCCTCGGCGAGCGCGTCGTCGTTGGCCATGATGCCGGTGTGATGCGCGCCCAGCGCGATCACGCAGGCGCCGGTGAGCGTGGCGATGTCGATGACCGCGGCGGGCTTGAAGCGGCGGGCGTAATGCAGGGCGTCGCAGAGGATCAGCCGGCCTTCCGCGTCCGTGTTGAGGATTTCCACCGTCTGGCCGTCGGCGCTGGTGGCGATGTCGCCGGGCTTGATGGCCCGGCTGCCCGGCATGTTCTCGCAGGCGGGCACGAGGCCGACCACGTTGAGGCGCAGCTTCAGCCGCGCCGCCAGGTCAAGCGCCGCCAGCACCGTGGCGGCGCCGCACATGTCGTATTTCATCTCGTCCATGCCGGCGGGGTCCTTGAGCGAAATGCCGCCGGTGTCGAAGGTCACGCCCTTGCCGACCAGCACGACCGGCGCGGCGCCGCGCCGGCCGCCGCGATGCTCGAGGATGATGAAGCGCGGCGGCTCCGCGCTGCCGCGCGTCACGGCCAGCAGGCAGCCCATCTTCAGGCGCCGGATCTGGGCCTCGTTCAGCGCGCGCACGCGCACGCTGCGGTGGCTGCGCGCCAGCTGGGCGGCCTGGGCCGCCAGGTAGCGCGGCGTGCAGACGTTGGCCGGCAGGTTACCGAGGTTGCGCAGCAGGCCGGCGCTCAGGCTGATCGCTGCGCCATCGCTCAATCCGCGGCGGGCGTCGGCCAGGCCGACCGGCGTGCACGGACCGAACTTGATCCGCGCCAGCGCCGGCGGCGGCGGGCGCCGGCCGGTCTTCAGATCGTTGATGCGGTAGAGCGCGGACCCGCAGGCTTCAGCCGCGGCGCGCGCCAGCGTGTACTCGTCCAGCTCCCGGCCGGCGGGCCGCTCGATGGCGAAGGTCGCGCTGCCGATGCGCGTGCGCCCGAGCGCCGTGATCGCGGTGCCGAGGGCGCGCTTCCAGGCGCGCCGCTGGTAACCGCCCGCAGTACCCAGACCGACCAGCAGCAGCCGGCTGCCGCGCAGTCCGGGCAGTTCGGTCAGCAGCAGCGACTCGCCGGCGCGGCCGGAGAAATCGCCGCGCCGCAGGAGCTCCTTGATCCGCCCGCCCACGACTCGGTCCACCGCCCGTGCCTGATCGCCCAGTTCGCGCGCCTCATAGACGCCGATGACCAGGCACTCCGACCGCTGCGCGACGCTCTGGCCGCTGTAGGCTGAAAATTCCATGCGCGATCCTTTATCCCTTTGGGTTGAGCGGCCGACGGGCACTTCGGTATAAGGTGGGCTGCCGGCCTTGGGGGTCAGGGCCGGCAGTTTAGCCGAAGCGGCCGAAATCGTGAGGGCGCATTGCGAATTCTGCAGCGATACTTCTTCCGCGAGATGGCGCTCAACTGCCTGGGCGTCACGCTGGCGCTCGCGGCAATCCTGTTCATCTACCAGATCGGCACGGTGCTGCAGCGGGCGGCCGAATACCAGTATCCGCGGGCGCTGGTGCTGCGCCTGTTCGCGCTGGGCGCGGCCGAGAACTTTTCGCTGCTGCTGCCGCTCGGGCTGGTGCTGGGCATCGTGCTGGCGCTCGGGCGCATGTACAGCGAGAGCGAGATGACCGCGGCGCAGGCCTGCGGGTTCGGGCGCGCCCGCGCCTGGTGGCCGGTCGTCGCTCTGGCGCTGCCGGTTGCCGGCTTGAGCGCCTGGCTCAACCTGCAGCTGGCGCCGCAGGCTGCGGCGCACCGGGC
>Ga0075017_100001513_pt1 | contig 14212 bp, 11 predicted proteins | sample AleBraG_ABR_2012_FD_71475 | JGI IMG/M metagenome (GOLD analysis project Ga0075017, IMG submission 71475) | Freshwater sediment microbial communities in response to fracking from Pennsylvania, USA - Alex Branch Run_MetaG_ABR_2012 | ecosystem: Environmental > Aquatic > Freshwater > Creek >... | reverse complement strand
GTCCGTGACTGTGGAGACGGGTCAGTTGGCAGGATCCGCAGGCAAGCGAAGTCCCGCCGAGGCCATGTCTGCCGCCAGGACACCAGCGAGCTTGGCATGCCCGGCAGCATTCAGGTGCACGCCGTCCACCAGGTCCCCGGCGACCTGATATTTGGTGATCCAATCGCCCACGCTGAAGAAGGTCGCTCCGGCCTTTGCCGCGATGGTGCCCAGTAGCGCGTCAACCTGCGTACGGCGGCCACCGCCGGCGTTGGTACCCCTTGCCAGGGTTCCGATCATCGCAATCTTCGCCAGCGGATACCTCTTCCTGAGGGCTGCAATGAGCCTGTTGGCATTGCTCGTGATCTGCTCATCGCTCACTTTGCGGGAAGCATCGTTGCCGCCGCCTTGGAGGACGATCAGGGGTGGCGTCCCATACGGCAGTACCCAGTCTCCGCGTTGCAGCGCATCGATATAGTTGCCGGTGGTGCTCGTGGCGGCCACGAAACCCGTTCCGCCGCGACCGACTGTGTACACCTTGTAGCCAATGGCGCCCAAGGCTGCCCGCGGCCAGGATCCTTCAGGCTGGGACTGTGAGTCGCCAATCAGGACGGCCGTGTGCCGGACGTCCGCGAGGATGATCTCGTTCCGGTTGTCGCCGGGATTCTTGTACAAGGACCCCACGGGAAGCTTTGACGGGTCCTGCCCCGAATCAACCTTCCTGGGACCTTGGCCCGCTGCCGCCGGACTCCCCGAGGGGGCAATCGGTGCCGCTGTTTGCCTGCCGCCGGATGAGTCGGACGGTACGGTGGCCGCTTGCGAACAGCCCGCCAAGAGCACTCCGGCGGCGATCACGGACGCAGAGAAGCGGAATATGCGAGATTTGTGCATCGTCCTGTACCGGGCTTGCTTTCTGTTCGGTTTAGCGGTGGTGAAGCACCATTCCATTACTCATAGGCGGGTGACGGTGCGAGCCGCCGGCCTGCCTACGTCGGAGTCTATTGGATCGGGACCGGGAAGGTCACCGCGACGTCGGAATTAACCTCGTCGGACGGCCGGTGTGGAAGAATTTCATTTCGCACCCCCATCCTTCCGACGCACAGATAGGAACCCCGTGCACGCACCGGCGCCCAAGCCGGGAACCCCGCCTGTCCCGGACGTCCGCTTGCGGCGATCATGGACGGGAAGGCTGCGCTCAGCGCAGCTCACGTTGGGCTTTGTCATCGTTTTCTGGGGATTGGGAGCCCTGACCTCAAGTCTTGCCACCGGACCGGACGCGCAGTGGCGGCTCAACGTCGCCCTGACGCCCCGCTCCTTGCCTGATCACTGGGAGGCCATCGTGGCTTCCGCCGCCTGGGCCAGGGATCTGACGGGCTATGTGCTGGATACTGCGTTGGTGCTGCTGCTGGGCGTGCCTTTGGAGCGGCGAATGGGGCGGCGAGCGTTCGCCATAGCTGCGGTCTCCAGCCAGATTCTTGGCGTCGGCATTGCCCTTGGATTCCTTGCTGTGGCCCAGGGCCTGCTCGGTAACTGGACCGAGGAGATAGGCAGTCACCTCTTCTTCGGTCCGAGTGCATTCATCATCGGTACGGCGATGGCGGGAACTGCGTCCGTGCCAACCCTGTGGAGGCGCCGCATCCGGCTGGTCGTCTCCGCCCTGCTCCTTCTCCTGGCCCTGTACAGCGGAGGCTTTGCGGATCTGGTCAGGCTCGGCGCCGCAGGTGCGGGCATGGCTCTCGGTCCATTCCTGATGGGCCGTCGGCCGCGGTTCGCGCGCCCGGTCAGTTCCCGGCACGAAGGCCGGGTGCTGCTCTCGCTGCTCATTGCCGCATCGGCGATCGGACCGGTGGTCGCCGGCCTGATCCCGCATGCCGTGGGACCGTTGTCCATCCTGCGTTTCCTGTTTACCAACATCCAACCTGTCGATCCCCAGACACTCCAGAGCCTCTGTTCGGATCCGGCGCAAGCGAAGGACTGTGCCGTCGCACAGCTGCAGTTGCGCGCCGGCGCCGGTGGGATCTTCATGGCCATCCTTCCGTCCTTCCTCCTGCTCCTGCTTGCGGAGGGCCTCCGCCGTGGACGGCGCTTTGCATGGGTGGGGACGCTCGTGATCCAGGTGGGCCTTTCCGTCCTGGCCGGAATTGCACTCGCCGGAGTCCTGCAGCCGTCTACTTCGGACACCGGTGCGAGCGAGGGGATCGTCGCAATCGAAGGTTCGGCCTCCTCGCAGCCATTCACCTTGGCACTCCCCCTCCTTTTGCCCCTTGCGTTGACCATCATCCTGCTCGCAACCCGGAAGCTGTTTCACGTCAAGGCGCCGAAGGGGACTTACAGACGCCTCGCCATCAGGGTTCTCGCGATGGCGGCCGTGCTCAGTGTTGTCTATGTGGGCGCCGGGCTCTTCCTTGCCCGGGAATTCTCCCCTGTTCCGGGGCTGCCGGACCTACTGGCGGATGTCCCTGACCGCTTCCTTCCGCTGGGCTTCGTCCTGGACGTGCCCCCGGCCATCTTCCCCCTGGGCACGGCCGCCGTTCTCGTGTACGAGGGCGTGGGGGTCGTCTTCTGGGCCGTCGCGGGTGTCCTGATCTTCAGGACTTTCCTCCACCAGTCCCACACCCGGCACGACGCCAGTACGGAGCGTGCCCGGAAGGTCATCAAGACGTGGGAGGGAAGCTCGCTGTCCTGGATGACCACCTGGCCGGGAAACATGTACTGGTTCTCAGCGTCCGGGCAGTCCTTTGTCGCCTACCGGGTCAGCACGGGGGTCGCCCTCACGCTCGGCGGCCCGGTGGGCCCCAAATCCGAGATGAAGGCAGTCTTCGACGAATTTGTCCTCTATTGCAGGGGCAATGGGTGGACGCCGTGTTTCTACTCCGTACCCCAGGAATTGCGCGACCACGCTGATGCCTCCGGTTGGAGCTCGGCACAAGTAGCCCAGGAAACGGTCCTGCCTTTGCATTCGGTGTCCTTCAAGGGGAAGAAGTTCCAGGACATCCGCACGGCGTTGAACAATGCCTCGAAGGCGGGCATCCGCTACGAATGGACGCGTTACGCCTCGGCGCCGTTCTCCGTCCAGGTCCAGATCGAGGAAATCTCCGAAGAGTGGGTGGCTGACAAGAACATGCCCGAAATGGGCTTCACCCTAGGCAGCCTCGACGAGCTCGACGACCCCGAAGTGCGTTGCCTGCTCGCAATCGACCAGCGCCACACCGTTCACGCCGTCACGTCCTGGTTGCCCGTTTACCGCAACGGGCACATCGTGGGCTGGACCTTGGATTTCATGCGACGACGCAGCGGCGGCTTCCGTGCCAGCATCGAATTCCTCATCGCTTCCGCGGCCCTCAGCCTCAAGGATGAAGGATGCGAATTCGTGAGCCTTTCCGGCGCGCCCTTGGCACGGGTCGAGGAGGATCCTTCCGAGATGCCACGCCCGAGGCTCCGATCCCGGCCTCCGGGCAACCTCGACCGCTTGCTCGACTGGTTGGGCGCGACTTTGGAACCGGTGTACGGGTTCAGGTCCCTCTTGGCGTTCAAGGCAAAGTTCCGGCCCCGGTACGAGCCCCTCTACATGCTCTACCCCGATGCCGCGTCCCTGCCTGCCGTTGGAACCGCCGTGGCGCGGGCCTACCTGCCAATGCTCAACCTCGGGGCCGGGCTTGCCTTGGCAGGCCGGATCTTCCGCTGGCCCAAGCGCGCCGGAACCTCAGCTCAAGGCCGCTCCTGAAGCCGGCTACGATTCATGCGACCCTGGCGACGTGTCCGACGGCGGGACCCCGCCGATCGGTACATTGCTGTGGTGCGCTTTGCCGTGGTGAAGTTGCAAGGCACTGAGCACCATGCCGAAATGGCTGAAGGCCTGGGGGACATTGCCAAGTTGCCGGCCCTCCTGGACGTCCCATTCTTCGCTCAACAGTCCCACATCATTGCGCAAGGCCAGAAGCCGCTCGAAGAGCGCCGTCGCCTCCGCGCGGCGCCCGGCCCCCAAAAGCGCGTCCACCATCCAGAAGGAACACGCAAGGAAGACTCCCTCCCTGCCCGGCAGCCCGTCGTCGCTGTCCTGCGGACGGTAGCGCAGCACAAAGCCGTCTTCCGTGAGCTCGCGCTGGATGGCGTCAATGGTGCCGATCACGCGTGGATCGTCGTGCGGCAGGAAGCCTACTTTGGGGATCAGGAGAAGGCTCGCGTCCAGTTCCTTGCTCCCATAGGACTGGACAAAAGTGTTGCGGTCCGCGTCGAATCCGTGGGTCATGACTTCGTCATGGATGGTGTCCCGCAAAGCCTCCCAGCGATCCAAGGGGCCGGGCATCCCCGACTCACGGATTCCGCGGACCATGCGGTCAGCGGCAACCCAGGCCATCACCTTGGAGTGCACGAAGTGCCGCCGCGGGCCGCGTACTTCCCAGAGCCCGTTGTCCGGCTGGTCCCAGGTGCTCTCAAGGTGGCGCATCAGGGCGGTCTGGATTGCCCAGGTCTCATCGCCGACGTTCATCAACGATGCGCGGGTCAGGGACAGGCAGTCGAGGACTTCTCCCCAGACGTCCAGCTGAAGCTGCTCCGCTGCCGCATTCCCGGTGCGCACCGGCGTCGACCCCTGGTACCCCGAAAGCCAGGTCAGCTCCGCTTCAGGCAACCTCCGGCGTCCGTGCAGGCTGTACATGATCTGGAGGTCGGCCGGGTCGCCTGCCACAGCACGCAGGAGCCAGTCCCGCCACGCGGCCGCCTCCTCGGTATAGCCCGCTGCGAGGAAGGCCTGGAGGGTCAACGTGGCGTCACGGAGCCAACAATAGCGGTAGTCCCAGTTCCGCGGGCCGCCGATCTGCTCGGGCAGCGAGGTGGTGGCGGCGGCAACAATGCCCCCGGTGGGCGCGTAGGTGAGGGCCTTCAACGTGATCAAGGAACGCAGAACGGCTTTCCGGTAAGGCCCCCGGACGGTGCAACGCTTGGACCAGTCCGTCCAGAACGCCGCGGTGTCGTCGAGCGCGATATCTGCCTCGACCGTGCGTGGCCGCCGTTCGTGGCTCGGAGCCCAGGTCAGCACGAAGGGGATGTGGTCGCCGGCGTTCACCGTGAATTCGCTGACCGTCGTGAAGTCCTTGCCTTTTAACGGCGCCGGGGTCTTGAGGTAGACGGAGTCCGGACCGGCAACGGCGCGGAGGCCATGCCTGTCGCGGCGCACCCAAGGCACGACGTGCCCGTAGTCGAACCTCAGGATCAGCTCGCCGCGCATCTTGACCGTCCCGCGGATCCCTTCAACAACCCGCACGATGTCCGCGACGGCGTCGCGCGGGGGCATGAAGTCGATGACCCGGACGTGCCCCTCCTCGGTTTCCCAGTCTGTTTCCAGGATGAGGGTTCCGTCCCGGTACTGCCGGCGCGTGCAGATTCCCCCGGCCTCAGGCGCCAAAAGCCAGCGCCCTGCTTGCGGTGAATCCAGGAGCGCGGCGAAACACGCGGGCGAATCGAAACGGGGGAGGCACAGCCAGTCTATGGAGCCCGTCGTGCTGACCAGGGCCGCGGTGTGCAGGTCCCCGATCATCGCATAGTCTTCGATTCTCTGGCCGATAGGCGGTTGACCGTTCACAGTCCCTTTCCTAGTGCTGATTCAATGGCGGTTATGGCCTTGGCAGTGATCTCTTCCCGCTGGCCGGAACCTTCCACAGCGAGCACGATACCGCGCTCGGAGTATCGCTCCACCACGGCCTGCGTCTCGTTGCGGTAAAGCTCCAGCCGACGCCGGATCACCGGCGCTGTGTCATCGCTGCGGCCCTGCTCCTGCGCCCTGCGGAGCATTCGCGCCACGAGTTCGTCGTCGTCGACGGTTAGTTCGACGACGGCGTCAAGCTCCTGCCGGTTGCCGGCCAGGATGCCGTCCAAGGCATCGATTTGAGCCGTTGTGCGGGGGTATCCGTCCAGGAGGAACCCAGCCAGGACATCGGCGCCGCCAAGCCGCTGGCGGACCATGGCATTGGTGACGTGATCCGGCACGAACTCGCCGCTGTCCATGTACTTGCTCGCTTCGGCTCCGAGTTCCGTCCTGCCTCCGACGTGCGCGCGGAAGATGTCTCCGGTGGAAATGGCGGGTATACCGAAATGCCCGGCAATATGTTCGGCCTGGGTGCCCTTGCCCGAGCCGGGAGGGCCCATGATGATCAATCGCAAATGTCACCTGTCCGTTCGTGAAGCGGTTTCGCGTGCCCCGGCATTGTGGCTCGAGCTTAGCAACTGCGGAGCGCTCGCGGCAGGGCTTGACTCGCCCTTAGACCGTGGCGGGGTCGGTGTTGGCACCGCAAAGAATCACGGCCACGCGTTCCCCTTCGGCAGGAACATACGCTCCGGAGTTCACGGCCGCGAAAGCAGCTGCTGCGCCGTGTTCCACGACTATCCGGTACTGCTCCCAGAGCAGCGAGCGCGCCGCGGCGATATCGTCGTCGGACACCAGGACGGTCTGGACGCCCGTGCGGACGGCCACGTCGAAACCGATCCGGCCGATCTGCCGGGCGCCGAGGGAATCCGCGGCGATCCCGGAGACGGCAACTTCGACAGGTGCGCCTGCGGCGAGGGCCGAATAGAGGGTGGGAGCATTGTCCGGTTCGACGCCGACAACACGGGCGTGGCCTTCGACGGCGGCCGCGATTCCCGCCATGAGCCCGCCGCCGCCAACGGCCACCACGACGGTGTCGATGTCGCCCAGCTGGTCCAGGAGCTCCGAGCCCACGGTTCCGGCCCCCGCGGCGATTTCGGCTTGGTCGTAGGCATGGCAGTAGACCGCCCCGGTTTCCGTGGCGTAGTCGAGGGCGGCCTCAAATGCTTCGGCGTACTCCGTTCCGCGCTGGACCACCGTGGCTCCGCTGGCCTTGAGTTTCCTGACCTTCACGGCAGGGGCGGTTTCCGGGACAAAAACGGTTGCGGGCACACGGAGTTGGGCTGCGGCGTAGGCATTCGCCAACCCCGCGTTGCCGCCCGAGGCGACGACGATCCCGATTTCTTCCTTGAGCTCGCCGCGTTCCCGCGCGGCCAGCACACGGTTGAGCGCGCCCCTCGCCTTGAACGTCCCCGTGTGCTGCATGAACTCGCATTTGAACCACAATTGTCCGGCCACCGTCCCGGCATCCGCCTCGAAGACGGGTGTGCGGCGGATCCTCCCCGCAATCCGGGCAGCGGCTTCATCGACGTCGACGCGTGTGATCATGGGAGGTCCTCGTTCCGTGCGGTCCGATCGTGGGCAGGCGCTAGCCTCAGGCTATCGCCTACCGTGCGGGCTCACGCCGGTGGGGACTTAGAAGGACTCGACGTCGGCCGATCCGAGCTGCTGCCGGCGGGCCTGGCGGTTCCGCAACCAACGGCGGGCAAGGTCCACGGCGGCCCAGATTCCAGCGAGGGGAGACAGCACAACCACGCCGTAGATGAAGATCAGCCACGTCAGGATTGCCAAGGGCTGCTGGGCTCCGCTCAACCAGGACAACCCGCCGAGCAAGCCGATTGTCCAGAACAAAACCACGCCCAAGAGCACGGCTCCCGCCGGAAAATACTCGCTCCTCACTACAGCCATCAGCGTCTCCACCGGCTGCCACCTGCCTTCCATCACCGCGCCCGAATAACTTCAGTATGCATCCGCAAAAACGCCGGACACGGTCAGCGCGCGGGCGAAGTGACGAACATAACCACGAGGGCCGTGTCGCCACGGATTTCGGGGCCTATGTGAAGGGACGAATGGCGGCGTAATCTGTAAACACGCACGCTCGATAGCTGGAAAAATGGCTCCGAAGAACAGCCCGAAAAGTGGTTTGGCGCGGGTCCTGCGAAGGATCTTCGGATTCTTCGTGGTGAGTGCGCTGTGCGGCGTGCTGGCTGCCGGGCTCGTGGTCCCCGGCGTAGCGTCGGCCGGGATGGCCGTCAGCGGTTCGATCGAGTACTTCAACAACCTCCCGGGTGATCTGGTGGTCAACCCGCCGTCGCAGTCCACGAAAGTGCTCAGCGCGGACGGAAGGACGATCGCCACCTTCTATGCCGAGAACCGGGTTCGGGTCAGCCTGGACCAGATGTCGCCCTACATCAAGGAAGCGATTGTCGCCATCGAGGACAACCGCTTCTACGAGCACGGCGGCATCGACCCCCAAGGGATTCTCAGGGCATTGGCATCCAATTTCACCAAGGGCACCAACGAGGGTGCCTCGACCCTGACCCAGCAGTACGTGACCAACGTGCTCAACGAGTCCCGTTTGGCGGCAGGCCAGACCGGGCAAGTGGTGCTCAGCGGTCAGAAAACCATTGGCGACAAGGTGCGCGAAATGAAACTCGCCGTCGAACTGGAGAAGAAATTCACTAAAGACCAGATCCTGGAGGGCTACCTCAATATCGTGTTCTTCAACCGGGACGCGTACGGCATCGAAGCCGCGGCGCAGCACTTCTTCAGCGTTTCCGCCAAGGACCTGAGTCTTCCGCAGGCCGCCCTGCTCGCCGGCCTCGTCAATAGCCCCAGCTACTTCGACCCCTCCGTCCATCCGGACAACGCCATCCAGCGCCGCAACCTGGTGCTGTCCGACATGCTCGCTCAGGGCAAGATCCAGCAGGCAGCGTATGCCGCCGCCGTCGTCACTCCCTTGAAGCTCACCATCACACCAGCGAAGCAAGGCTGCGCCGCCGCAAACATGGCCGCGTACTTTTGCGACTACATCTCCCACCTCATCCTCAACAACCCTGCGTACGGTGCCAGCGTCACGGACCGGGAACAGCTCCTGTACAGCGGCGGCTTGACGATCACCACCACGCTGGACAGCCGGCTCCAGGCAGTCGCCCAAACACAGGTCGATGCCACGGCAGGCGCGAACCCGGACAAATGGGGCGCCTCCTTGGTCACAGTGCAGCCCGGCACGGGCAAGATCCTGGCCATGGCGCAAAACACGGTATTTCTTCCCCAACCCGGAAAATTCGATACCCAACTCAACTTCAATGTCGATTCCAAAGACGCCAACGGCAATGATCTCAACGGAGCCGGAGGCTTCCAGCCGGGTTCCGCCATGAAGCCGTTCACTTTCACGGAGTGGCTCAACGAGGGCAAGTCCATGACCACGGTGGTGGACGCGTCGAGGAGGGTCTACCCACTAGGATTCCCTTGGAGGGACAGCTGCGGGCGGGTACTGGGCGGCTACAGCACGGCCCAGAGAATTGCCGGCCTGGGCACAGCTGACGATCTCCGCAACAACGACGAGGGCTACTACCGTCCCATGCCCGTCAACTATGGGCTCTACAACTCCATCAACACCGCAACCTTTGCCGAGGCGGCCCAACTGGACTTCTGCGGCATCCAGAAGGTGGTGGACGAGGTGGGCCTCCACAGTGGCGTGGACAACGCACCGGTCAACATGCACCAATTGGGCAATCTCCTCGGCGGCACCGAAATATCGCCGCTCGTGATGGCCGACGCCTTTGCCACTTTCGCCGATGACGGCACGTACTGCTCGCCGATCGCCATTGTGGGCATCACCGATCCCTCCGGCGGGAAGCTGCCCGCCCAAGCCGGTTCATGCCACCCCGCCATCAAGCCCGAGGTTGCCCGGGGCGTCGACTCCGCACTCCAGGACGTCTTGAAGCGGGGATCCGGCATTTACATTCAGCCGAAAGTCCAGGACATGTTCCCCACCGCGGCAAAAACGGGAACGAACAACAGCAACGGCTCCACGTGGGTGGTCGGATACACCACGGGGCTCGCCACGGCGTCCTTCTTCGGCGACACCATGGCAGGACAGAGCCGGGCCGGACAAAACGTCACGATCAACGGCAAGTTCTACACCGCCATCGACGGATACATGCTGGCGGGGCCGCAGTGGGCCAACTACATGACACAGGTCGCCGGGCTGTACCCGGCGGCTGCTTTCCCTGCGCCGCCCGCGTCCATGACGGGCACGCCCCCGCCGAGTCCTTCCCGGTGAGAATTCCGGTCGATGAGGGACACGACGGCCTGCACAACCCCGGGGGTTACGCGGATTTCCTGTGAGTTCCGGAAGAGTTCGGCTACCCGCAATTGAACCTGTCGTGAACGTTTCTGCGGTGCGGCCCAATTCGGGGGACGGAGGACCTCCCCGCAACAAGAATCAATCGGGGACGCATTCTCGAACGATAAGAACGCAATAGCGAAGGGTCTTACTTCCATGAAGACAGCCAAGAAAAACAGGCTTGCCACAGCAGCGGTCCTGGGGGCCGTGCTGGTGGCCGGGTCCGCGGTGGCGCCGGCGATGGCCGACGACGCTTCACGCGGCGGCCAGGACGTCCAGGGCCAGCAGGCATCAGACGGCAGCAAGGGCCAGGGCGGCCAGGGCGAAACGGCGAAGCACGTCCTGCTGCTTTCGGTGGACGGCCTTCACCAGAAGGACCTGGATCTCTACGTGAAGAACCACCCGACGTCGGCGCTCGCGTCGCTGGTCAACCACGGCACCAGCTACACGCACGCCCAGACTCCCGTGCCCTCGGATTCCTTCCCCGGCATGGTCGGCCAGCTGACCGGCGGCAATCCCGGGACCACCGGCGTCTACTATGACGACACCTTCAACCGGGCACTCCTGCCGGCAGGCACTACGGATTGCAAGAACACCGCGCCCGGCGCCGAGGTGGCCTTCACCGAAGCGGCGGACAAGGACCAGAACGCCCTCGACGCCGGCCAGGGCCTGCCCGGGCTTCCGGGCAGCATCCTGAACATGACCGGACAGCCCGGTTCGCTCCTGGACCCCGCAGCCCTCCCGGTTGACCCGGCGACGTGCAAGCCGGTCTACCCGCACCAGTACTTGAAGGTGAACACGGTCTTCGAAGTGGCGAAGAGCGCTGGCCTGACCACCGCATGGTCGGATAAGCACCCGGCCTATGAAATCCTGAACGGCCCTTCCGGGAAGGGCCTGGATGACCTCTTCACCCCGGAAATCAACAGCAAGGCCGCCGCTCCGTTTACTGGCGACTGGACGCAGGACAACGCCGCTACCCAGCAGTACGACGGCTACAAGGTCCAGGCCGTGCTGAACGAGATCGACGGCAAGGACCACTCCGGCACCAAGACAGCCGGAGTACCGGGCATCTTCGGGATGAACTTCCAGGCCGTCTCGACGGCACAGAAGCTCCCGACGTCGGACGGCCTCACCGGAGGTTACCTTCAGGGCGGCACCGTCCCCGGGCCGCTTTTGAGCAAAGCCCTGGACTTCGTCAACGCTTCCGTGGGCAAGTTCGAGTCCGAGCTGGCCGCTTCCGGTCACGCCAAGGACACCACGGTGATGCTTTCGGCCAAGCACGGACAGTCGCCGATGGACTCTTCGACGCTGACCAGGGTTCCTGACAGCGCAATCATCGATGGCCTGAACGCGGCATGGAAGTCGGCGCACCCCGGCTCGGCAGACCTCGTGGCCTTCTCCACCGACGACGACATCATGCAGCTGTGGCTTTCGGACCACTCGCAGGCGGCAGCCAAGTTCGCCAAGGACTACCTGGCAGCGCACTCGGCCGCCGGCAACGACGTCAACGGTGCCGCCAAGACCGTGACAACCTCGGGGTTGAGCAAGGTCTACGCGGGCAGTGAGGTTGCAAACTACTTCGGCACCAAAACCAGCGACGCACGCTACCCGGACATCCTGGGCATCGCCCAGACCGGCGTGGTGTACACGGGCGGCAAGGCCAAGATCGCTGAACACGGCGGAGCCAGCGCGGACGACCGCGATGTGCCCCTCGTGATCTCGGGCGGCAACGACCAACACGCCCGGACCGTGACCACCGCCGTTGAGACGACGCAGATTGCGCCGACCATCCTGAAGACGCTTGGCCTGGATCCGAACAAGCTGCAGGCCGTGCAGATCGAGGGGACAAAGGCACTCCCCCAGCGCTGATCCAGCGCGCTTCGAACACTGGAGGGGCCCCGCGGCCGGACGGCCGCGGGGCCCCTCCCTTGTGATCTTCGGACCCGTGGCCGCACGAAATGAACCGTTCGGCTGGCGAAGCTGCATTGGGCGCCACGCGACGTCTGCTTACAATCAAACGTCAGCAACTACTGAGGGAACCATGAAGAAAATCACCACAGCCCTGCTCGCGGCCGGGCTCGTCCTCTCCGCATCAGCTTGCTCCGCACCGCAGCAGCTGAGCACCGCGGACACCTGCAGCCGGGTCAAGACCGTCATCTCGAACCCCACGAACACCACGGACAAAACGGGAACCATCCGGGTAGCCAACCAGCTCCGCCCGATCGAAACCGTGTCCTCGGATGAGCTGAAGCCCACCCTGAAGACGATCGTGGACTACCTTGACGAGTCCTCGAAGGACAGCCCGGATACCGCGAAGCTCAACGCCCTGAAGAACGATTACCAGAACGCGGGCACCAACTACAGCAAGTACTGCGGCGGCTAAAGCCAGCTTGCATTCCGGACCCGAGGACTGGCCATGGCTGCCCAGTCCTCGGGTGCATTGCGTCGGTATGGCGTGCGCAGTGTCGGCTTCATCCTGCCTGTGAAGGGACGCTGACCGCATGGATGGTTCGAACCCGCGGGACGTTTTCCGGATTCCCGGCTACCTAGCTTTCTGGTCGGCCTACACAGTGTCGGGTTTTGGAACCTACATCACCACTTTGGCCCTGCAGGTCCTGGTGCTGGATTCGCTCCGAGGAACAGCAACCGACGTCGGTCTGCTGAACGCTGCCCGGTGGCTCCCCTATCTCTTCTTCGGATTGCTCGCAGGTGCCCTCGTCGACCGACGGCCGCGGAAGCCCGTGCTCGTGGGAACAGACCTTGCGCGGGGCATCCTCCTGCTGGCCATTCCTGTTCTCTACGCCGTGGGACGGCTGAACCTCGTTGTCCTCATCGTCTTCGTAGCTTTCTTCGGCGTGTTCTCCCTCTTCGGCGACGCGGCATCCCAGTCGTTCCTCCCTCGGATCGTGGGCAGGCGGGACTTGCTGGCTGCACACGCGAGGGCCGACCAAAGCGATGCCGTCGCCCAGACTTCCGGCCCGCTGGTTGCCGGCGGCTTGGTCACGCTCCTGGGGGCTCCCTTCGCTGTCCTCGCCGACGCCGTGTCCTATCTCTTTTCCGCGCTGGCGATCTCCCGGGTGCGTGTTGTGGAGCCCCGGGAAGTATCCGGCTCATCCCTGCGAGGCCTCCGCGCGGAGATCGCCGAGGGACTCCGCTGGGTCTACCGGCACCGCGTTCTTGCGCCAATGGCCGTCGGATCCCACGTCTGGTTCCTCGCCAACAGCATGCTCGGAACAGTCTTCGTATCCTTCGTCTTGCTCGAATTGAGGTTGTCGCCTTTCGAGCTTGGCATCACGCTGGCGGCCGCCGGCGTCGCGGGGCTGCTCGGGAGCAGCTTCTCGACCAGGTTCGGGATGCGATGGGGTGCCGGGCGTGCGGTGATCATTTGCAATTTCCTCATGTCGGTCGGCTGGGCGATCATCGCCGTCGTGCCTACCGGCAACGGACAGAAGTGGCTCGTGATTCTCTTGCTGGCCGCGGGGCAGGCCGTCTACGGACTGGCCCTGGGACTGAGCAACGCGAACGAGATGGGTTACCGGCAAGCGGTAACACCGGACCATCTGCAAGGACGCATGAACACCACAATTCGGTCCGCGAACCGCGCGATGATCGTGGTCGGCGCACCGGCCGGCGGACTCCTCGCGGTATCAATCGGATACCAGCCGACGTTGTGGATCGGAATTGCGGGATTCGCGGCAGCGGCGTTGCTCCTTGCGGCCTCTCCGTTCCGCTCTGCGCGGCACGGCGACGCTGTCCAGGGCAGACGCCAGTAAGGGCTGGAGCTTCGCGACCCGCAGCCCGGCCGCCGTTACAGCGCGGTGTGCTTCCCGAACGGATGGTGGCCCGTGGCCGGCTGTCCGTGGCTCCCCAGCCATTCGGACAGGGCCTCGCGCAAGATCTCGCTGGGCGTGAGGCTAAGCGTTTGTGAAGCCGACTCCAGGGCGCGGTCCAGTTCTCCGGGAATCTGGAAGTCCAAGGGCGAGGGACGGCGGTCTTCCTGCGATTCGGAAGGCACGCCATCGCCGCGCAACAGCTTGCCGACGGCTGGCTTCATGTCATCTTCAGTCCACGCCGAAAGGCGCTCGAAATGACTCACATCTCGTGTCATGATTTTCCCTCCCATCAATCAAGCATCCTCCGTTGTCGGGCCGCCGTCACCCTCTGCGAGTAATTACTCTCTAACCATCGCGAATTGCGTCGGGCGCGCGGCGAGGCCACGGGTTCATGTCCCGTTTTGGCGG
>Ga0075017_100001512_pt1 | contig 14214 bp, 11 predicted proteins | sample AleBraG_ABR_2012_FD_71475 | JGI IMG/M metagenome (GOLD analysis project Ga0075017, IMG submission 71475) | Freshwater sediment microbial communities in response to fracking from Pennsylvania, USA - Alex Branch Run_MetaG_ABR_2012 | ecosystem: Environmental > Aquatic > Freshwater > Creek >... | reverse complement strand
CACCTGTTACAAGCGCTTTACGTCGCCCGCAGCGCTGCCAGCAAGGTGCGACCGGGAGGAACGCTCATCTTCATGGGTGGCACTGGTGGCCGACGCCCAGCCCTCGGCATGAGCATCGCGGGCGCAGTCACCGCTGCGATGCCCTCAATTACCGCTAACCTCGCGCTTGAGATTGCGCCGGTGCGAGTCAACCTTATTGCCGCCGGCTTCGTGGATACGCCACTGTCCGCGGAACTGTTGGGCGATCAGCTCGACAAGCGTCGCAACCAGCTTCGCACCACGCTTCCTATCGGACGCGTAGTCGGGCCGGCCGACGTGGCCGCACTCGCCGTACACATCATGACCAACACCGCCCTCACGGGCGCAACGTACGACATCGACGGTGGACAGCAGTTCGTGGCCGCCTAGCTAAAGAAGCCAGTTTGAGCAGGATCGACCGCAGTAACAAAAAACGAGACTAAGAATCCCGGTCCTCTTGAGAAGCTAAAGAGGCATTTTAACTGAACGCCTGAGAGGAAAAAACATGGCGAATCCCATTTTGGTCACGGGCGCGGCGGGCCGTGTCGGGGCGGTAGGACGAACGGTCACCGAACTGCTTTTGAAACAAGGTAAAGCGGTGCGCGCGATGGTGCGAACTGAGGACGACCGCGCGCAAGCTTTGCGCAACCTTGGTGCGGAGGTGGTGGTCGGCGACCTGCTCGACCTCGATGCGATGCATAGGGCGATCACCGGCTGTCAGACAATGTACTTCGGCATGTCGGTTTCGGATTCCTACTTGGCTGCGACGGTCAATGCGGCGGCAGTAGCGAAACATCACGGCGTGAAGGCGTTCATCAATATGTCGCAGATGACCGTCTCTCAGATGAGCATTTCGGAGACTACACCGAGCCCACAGCACAAGCTGCACTGGCTCGCCGAGCAGGCGCTGAAGTGGTCCGGTCTGCCGGTTGTGCATGTGCGTCCCACAGTGTTTCTCGAAGGCTTCTTCCTGACTCTGACTCCGGATTCAGTGAGGGAATCTGATCAAATCCGGCTACCGTTCGGCGAGGGTAAGACTTCGCCGGTGGCAGCGGAAGACGTTGCGCGTGCGATTTCCGCGCTGCTCGCTAATCCACAGCCGCACATCGCCAAGATCTATCACCTGACCGGCCCACAATCAGAGAATATGCATTTCTTTGCGGAGGAGTATTCGAAGGCGCTCGGTCGCAGGATAACTTATCAGGACATTTCGGTTGGGCCATGGCGGGACGAACTACTCAAGCGCGGTTGGCCGGTTCACGTAGTGAATCATCTGGCGGCATTGTGTGATCTGCATCGAGCAGGACGCTTCGACCGCACGTCGGACGACGTCCGCACACTGACGGGGCAAGGGCCGCTGAGTGTGCAGGAGTTCATCCGAAAGAATGCTGCAGCATTTACGGAAGCGGCAAAACCAAATGAAGCTCGAGTGTTTGCGGATGCACGGATATAACAAATCTGATCCTCGAATTGTGAGCTCAAGAATTTAGTGACTGGCCGAAAAGGAGCACGCATGTCCACACTACATTTTCATCAGACAAGCACCTTAACGCCCGAGCAATATATTGCCGGGCTCACCGACTTCGGGCCTGGCCGCGCGAAGCTCTTTGGCAATAGCGCCGACGAGTACCTTAAGGTGCATAACCGCGGCCCTTCGCAAGCCGACGTCACGGAAGGCTCGGGCGGCATCTGGGAACGCCTGTACTACGACTGGTCCGATCCTAACCATGTCGTCCTCACGACGACCGATTCCAACACGTGGGGAGGCGCGTCCGGCCACACCTATGACTTCACGCGTCGTCCTGACGGTATGACCGACATTGACCTGGTCACCGTACGCGATGGCAAGAACCTTAAGGGATGGCTGCTCGGCCTCGTAGTTGGAACCATCGGCAAGAGCGTTTTGGAAAAGGCGTTTGTAAACTCCGTCAAGGCCATTGAAGCCCGGAACGGCGCGGTGAGAGAGGTGGGCGCAGCGTGACGCGGGCCCCGTATCGTCGGAGGCATATCAAAGGAGAAGCTTCATGAAACGGATTGGTCTTTTGGCAATTGCAGTGGTAACGGTGGCTTGCCTTGTTGTCTCTTTCATTTCTGCATCTGGAAAGGCGGCTGGAGAAGCCGCCCCGATCTACCTTGCCCAAATTCCTCCCGGATACCGCGACTGGAGGCTGATCTCGGTGGCCCACGAAGAAGGCAACCTCAACAGTCTTGGTGCGATTCTGGGCAACGATACCGCGATCAAAGCCTACCGCGACGGGAAGCTTCCGTTTCCGGACGGCACAATCATCGCCGCTTTGCACTACCGTCATGTCGCCTCGGAGGAAAACAACAAGGTCTTCGGCCGCGCCCAATCGTTCGTTCCAGGGACACCCACAAACGTACAGTTTATGGTCAAGGACTCAATAAAGTACGCCGCAACGGGCGGGTGGGGATTCGGTCACTTCAACGCAAGCGACGGACAGCCAGGCGATGAGGCGTTCATGAAAACCTGCTTCCCCTGCCACGCACAGACCAAAACTAGCGATCTTGTCTTTACCCATTACGCACCTTGATGCTGGCAACTAACCAACGGACACTTTCGACGTACAAGCAACAGGAGGAAAAGAAAATGGCAACTTTGAGAGTAGCCCCAAACAACGAACCAGCCAGTGTCACGAGCACTGCAAAAGTCGACATGAAGTTCGAGATCGTCGTCATCCCTGTCTCGGACGTCGATCGCGCCAAGGAGTTCTACTCGGGGCTTGGGTGGCGCCTCGACGCCGATTTCGATAACGGTAAAGAATTCCGCATCCTGCAGTTCACGCCGCCTGGCTCCGGTTGCTCGATCATTTTCGGCAAGGGTGTCACCGACGCAGCTCCCGGCTCCGCGCAGGGCATGTACCTTATAGTTTCTGACCTCGAAGCCGCCCGCAAGGAGCTGCTCGGTCGCGGCATCGCGGTCAGCGAAGCTTTTCACAATACCGGTGAATACGCCGGCAGCGACGAACCCTACTTGTTTGGTCATCGCCGCGTCAGTGGTTCGGATCCCAACCATGCAAGCTATCGCTCGTTCGCTTCGTTCCGCGATCCGGACGGCAACGGCTGGCTGTTCCAGGAACTCACTACGCGCCTGCCCGGTCGCATTGATTCCGCCACAACGAACTTCGCCTCAGTCAGTGACTTGGCTGGCGCCCTCCGGCGTGCAGAGTTCGCCCACGGCGAGCACGAGAAGCGCACGGGTCAGCGTGATGCGAACTGGCCTGACTGGTACGCCGCGTACATGGTGGCGGAGCAGTCCGGCAAGGACCTGCCGAAATGAAACACTTCGACGCAATCATCATCGGGACGGGCCAGGCGGGTCCGTCCTTAGCGGCGCGGTTTTCCGCAGCGGGCAAGACCGTTGCCATCATGGAACGGCAAAAGTTTGGCGGCACCTGTGTGAACACGGGTTGCATCCCGACAAAGACGATGGTTGCCAGCGCGTATGCAGCCCACGTTGCCCGCCGAGGCGCGGAATACGGGTTCAGCGTCAACGGTGATGTGCGTGTCGATATGAAACTTGTGAAAGCGCGCAAGGATGCCGTCTCCGGACGGTCGAACAAAGGAGTAGAGGAATGGTTGCGGGGGCTGAAAAATTGCACGGTCATCCAAGGCCATGCCCGCTTCCAGTCATCTTGCACAGTCGTGGTAAACGATGAAGTCTTCGAAGCAGACAGAATTTATGTCAACGTCGGTGGGCGCGCCTCGGTGCCCGAAATGCCGGGAATTCACGAGATCCCATTTCTCACCAACTCCTCGATGATGGATGTGGACTTTCTTCCGGAGCATCTGGTCATCGTGGGTGGAAGTTATGTTGGGCTGGAGTTCGCGCAAATGTATCGCCGCTTCGGCAGCGAAGTGACAATTGTCGAGATGGGGACACGCTTGATCGGGCGAGAGGACGAAGATGTTTCGCGAGCCGTGCGCGAAACATTGGAGGCGGAGGGGATAAAGTGTCGCATGGATGCGAAATGCATCTCACTGGCGAAGCACGCTAGTGGTGTCGCTGTCCAGGTCACATGCGAGGAAGGTTCGCCGGAAGTGGTGGGCAGTCACGTTTTGCTGGCGGTAGGGCGGATCCCCAATACCAGCGACATCGGTCTCGACAAGGCTGGCGTTGTAGCGGACGAACGCGGTTACATTCTCGTGAACGATCAACTGCAAACTAACGTGCCAGGAATCTGGGCCCTGGGTGACTGTAACGGGCGCGGTGCTTTTACACACACTTCCTACAACGACTACGAAATCGTCGCCGACAATCTATTCAATTCGGACCATCGTCGCGTGTCAGACCGGATCCAGGCATACGCGCTCTATATCGATCCGCCGCTGGGCCGCTGTGGCATGACGGACGCAGAAATCCGGAAGTCCGGACGCCGCGCGCTTGTCACGAAATATCCGATGAGCCGGGTGAGCCGGGCATATGAGAAGGGCGAGACCCAAGGGTTCATGAAGATCTGCGTGGATGCTGAATCAGGGCAGATTCTCGGTGCCGCGATCTTCGGCACTGGCGGCGATGAAGTCATTCACGTTGTGCTGGATGTCATGTACGCAAAGGCTCCGTACACGGTGATCCAGCGTGCGATGCATATTCATCCGACGGTTTCAGAATATCTGCCAACCATCTTGGGCAAACTGGAACCCTTCGCATAGGAATTGAGAGCCAATACCTTCGTCTAATTGCGTCTTTTCCACGCGGTGGATAAAAATGCCTTTCGTCCGGCAACAGCAAAGCGGTTGTTGAATCCGATCGCTTCGCGCTCACTCGCCGGACGCTTCGTTCACTTTCAGTTTCGAGAGGAGATTCTCATGAGCGCCTCCACGACAGCCGTAACCTCATCCGCGGGCGTGAAATCCAGCGGCGGTTACAACACCACTGCGTTCTGGGAACGCTTGTGGCGGACAGCTGGTATCCAGTCTGTCCTCTGCTTCGTGGTCGCGTACATCATCTACGGCCATCAGCCGCAGGTCGGCGCATCGGCCGAGGCACTGGCAGCCTTCTACGGCGGCGAGCGCATGCGGATTTTGATCGCCGTGGTGTTCTCCGGACTGGGGATCCTCAACCTCATGTGGTTCGCGGCAGCGCTCCGGACCGCCTTGGCGGATGCCGGACAAGACGGCTGGGGCGCTGCGGCGACCGCCTCCAGCGCCGCGGTGGGAGCGCTTTTCCTCCTGCTCATGACAGTGGTCGCAGCCCTGGCGTACTCGATCGCCGGCTCCGGAAATACCACGCTGACATCCGGACTGAACGACTTCGCATGGGCCCTTGTCGTGTTGACCTCGTTCCCGCGCGCGATGTTGGTCATGTCCGGGGTGTTTGGGCTCTGGCGGGCGCGGCTGATCTCGAACGCGCTCTTCGCGGCTGGGGTTGCGGCGGTTGTGCTCGGGTTGCTGGGCGGAACCACGTGGCTGAGTGGCGGATTCTGGGCACCAGACGGCGCCTATTCGCGGTTCGTCTGGCCCATCATCGGCGTCGCGTGGGTGGTGGTTGTAAGCCGCGTTCTCCTGACCCGAAGTCCTCCTACCCGTGCCGGATGGTGAGGACGCCGCGGACCGCGGGCGAGGGTCTCGATCGGTCTGAGCGTACCAGAGGCATTGCGCTTGCTCACGCGGCGCGGCGCGGAATTCTGAGATTTGGAAAAGAAATCAGTGGGATTTACGCATCGATCATTAGAACAGCAATTTAAGGATGGAGGCAGAGATGGCAACATTGAGAGTCACCCCAAAACCAGAAGTTGCACGCATGAAAGCTGCACAGATAGCCAAGCCTGGAGCGGAGTTCGAAATGGTGGATCGCCAAGTTCCTGAACCCGGTGCCGGACAGGTGCGCATCAAGGTAAAGGCCTGTGGCATCTGCCACAGTGACGTACTCGTCAAAGAGGGCGCGTTGCCTTGGATTCAGTATCCTCGTGTTCCGGGACACGAAGTTGCAGGCATCATTGACGAGGTTGGACCCGGCGTCACCGTGTGGAAGACAGGGCAGCGTGTTGGAGTCGGCTGGCATGGCGGGCATGACGGCACCTGCCGCGAATGCCGCCGCGGAGACTTCCGCAATTGCCGCAACGGTAGGGTGACCGGCATCAGCTACGACGGCGGATATCAGCAATACATGATCGCTCCGGCGGAAGCGCTAGTGCCGATCCCACAGGGCTTGAGTGATGTTGAAGCCGCACCCCTGCTCGACGCCGGGATCACAACCTACAACTCTCTCCGCAACAGCGGCGCGATGCCGGGTGATCTTGTCGCTGTGCAGGGCATCGGCGGCCTCGGTCACCTGGGAGTTCAATTCGCTAACAAATTTGGTTACAACGTCGCGGCAATCGGACGCGGTTCCGAAAATGCCGCGCTGGCCAAAAAACTAGGAGCCCACATCTATATTGACAGCCAGGCGACGAATGCCGCCGAAGAGTTGCAAAGACTCGGAGGAGCGCAAGTGATCCTCGCGACCGCACCCAGCTCCAAAGCCATGTCCGCGTTGGTCGACGGCCTCGGACCGAACGGCAAACTGCTCGTGATCGGTGCGGGTCCCGATCCCATTGAGGTCACGCCGGCGCAGCTGATTTTTGGCAGCAAAACGATCCAGGGATGGGCGGCGGGAACGCCTGCCGCTTCAGAAGACGCTCTGAACTTCTGCGTGCTGACTGGCGTGCGTCCCATGATCGAAACCTATCCCCTCGAAAGGACGGCCGAAGCCTACGCACGGATGCTGAGCGGTAAGGCAGAGTTTCGGGTGGTCCTAACGATGTGAGTGAAGGCGCGAACCCTTTTTGGCGACGAAAGCCGTGCTCAAGGGCGAAGCGACCACGACCGTTCACGCGAGCAGACCTGCGATGTTGGTGATGGCTAGTCCGAATGCGCTGGTGCCAAGCCAAATCACGTAAGGCTTGGCATGTGTTATCCAGGACCAAGCCATACTTGCGAAGACCGATTTACGCGTTCGCCGAGGGAATCGATGAGAAAGCTGACCCTGCTCTGCTTAAGTTCCGTGCTTTTGTTCCTGACGATAAATCTGCAGGATTGGGCGCAGAACGCCCATACCCACGATAGTCGATCGGCACCTGGCTCTGTCTTTGGCGAACTAATGATGAGCATGGACGGGATGCATACCCGGACCAAAGAGATAAGACCCATTGGCAACAACGATACAGATTTCGTCCGCATCATGATCGTTCACCATCAGGCCGCCATTGATATGGCCAAAACTGAGTTGCAATACGGGAATGATGATCAAATGCGTCGTCTCGCACAAGAGATTGTCACTGATCAAGAATCCGAAGTCGAACTGATGCAACTGTGGCTGAAAGACCACAGCCCGGGCTACGCACCCAAAGCAAACAGTCCCAATGTTGGTGCCGGCAAGGAGAATTAAGGTGAAGCTTACCAACGTCGTATCGGTTCTTTTCCTTCTTCCCTGTGTATGGGCCCAACAGGCACCGTGGGGTCATCAGGCCATTCCGGCGTCGTCCCGGGACCGCGTTTATGCGGCTGACCAGACTTCCAACACAGTGTCGGTCATCGATCCGTCGTCAAACACACTACTGGGCGTGATTCGCCTCGGTGATCCAGTGCCCGCTGCACTGAGTCCCCTCTATCGAGGTGAATTGCTTGTTCACGGACTTGGCTACTCCCCGGACTCGAAGACGCTGGCCGTTGTATCCATCGCATCGAATTCCGTCACTCTTGTTGACACAGCCACCAACAAGATCAGGGGCAAAGTCTACGTTGGGCGTTCGCCACATGAGGCATTCTTCACTCCCGACGGACGTGAGCTATGGGTGACAGTTCGCGGCGAGAATTACATTGCGGTGCTGGATCCCGTGGCAATGAAGGAAGTGCGCCGCATCGAGGTGGCGAATGGACCGGGGATGACCATGTTTGGCCCTGACGGGACTTACGGGTTCATCTGTTCGAGCTTCGTCCCCGAGTTGGATGTAGTCGATGTGGCAAAACATCAAGTGATCAAGAGAATTCCTCAGGCAAGTCCCTTTTGTCCGAACATCGCGGTCAGCCCAGAGAATGATGAAGTGTGGATCACGCTGAAGGACGCAGGTCGCGTACAGGTTTTCAGCGCGAAACCACCATTCGAACAACGGGCGGTGATCGAAACCGGCCCGATCACCAATCACGTAAACTTCGCGAACAACAAGAATGGAAAATTCGCATACGTGACGATTGGCGGAGCAAATGAAGTCAAGGTTTTTCGCAGGGGCGCTACGCCGGAATTAGTGGCCACAATCCCGGTCGGAAGTCTTCCCCACGGAATTTGGCCTTCCGGGGATGGATCGCGGGTTTACGTGGCTTTGGAAAATGGAAACGCCGCGATGGCCATCGATACGCTGACAAACAAACCAATCGCGGATATTCCAATCGGGCAGACCTCGCAAGCCCTTGTGTACGTCCCTAATGCTGTACCTTCGGGCGATGGCAGAGAAAATCTGACGCCGCTTGGGGCAGCGGCGAATACAGCGCACCTGTACTTGACAGCCGCAGAAACTTCGCTACCGCAAGCAGAGGCCTCCGTAGCGGTGAACTCTCTCGGCCTCCTCGATCTGGTTCAAATCGCTGCAAGAGGGCTGGCACCCAAATCGCAATACCAAGTCTATCTTTCGAACTCGAATCGCCAACCTCTCGGCAAACTTGAACCCCTCGCGGTTCTAAAGACAAATGGGGACGGCGCAGGAATTGTGCAAGCTTTGGGGCCCTTGAAGTCTCTGACTTCGCGACCTTCTGAAATGTCGGACTTAACTGCGCGTAGATACCTAGTGGTTATTAGCGAAGGCGGAAAGGAAGTCGTCCTGTTGCAGGATGATTCTCCCACCGCAAGCACAAAAGCAAGAGCCTTCGACAAACGAAGCAACTAAGGACGCGGCAACTCAGCTTGTGACGAGATGAAAGGCGGCGGGTCATTATTCGAGCATACGCTTAGCCCCTAACGCACATTTCCGCGCACGCTCTACGTATGCAGCGTAGCGAGCAAGGCGCTGAGTCCGTTCCACATGATCTGGACACCGATGCAAACCAGCAGAAACGACGAAAGCCTAACGATTACGATCATTCCAGTCTTTCCGATCACTCGAGCGAGTTGGTCGGCTAAGCCGTAACAGAGCAAAATGCTGACCGCAACTGCTGTCATTGCGATGAGCGCGGCAAGAATGATCGCGATATGGAAGCCGTAGCGGCGGGTGGAGTTTGCACCCAGAGTCACCGCGACGGAAATCGATCCTGGTCCAACCGTCAATGGCAAGGTCAACGGATAGAAGGCGCTGTGAAGAGCATCGGAGCACGTCACGCTGCTACGGGCTGTTTCATGAGCTTCATCCTTTTCCAGTAGGATGCTCCAGCCCATCGAGACGACTACCAGGCCGCCGCCGATCTGCACGACCGGGAGTGAGACTCCAAAAAAGTTGAGTACGTGCGCTCCTACAAAATAGGAGCCGACCATGAGAACCAAGCTGTTCAGGGCAACGCGCCAGGCAAGTACCCTTCGGGTCTGAGGTGAATACTCCTGCGTCATCGCCAGAAAAAGTGGGCTTCCGGCAAGCGGATCGACGATTGGAAAGAGCGCGCTTAATGTTAGTAGAAAGACCGCAATGGCATCGCCCACGAGTGTTTCCTATTGTTGTTGCCAGCCTCCGCCGAGGGCCTTGTAGAGTTGAACGAGGCTTCTGTATTCGTCGCCACGTGCTGAAGCGAGCGTCAACTGGGCGCCGTAGAGTGATCGTTGCCCGTCCAATACTTCCAGGTAAGTCGTGGTGCCACCTTTGTAACGAAGCGTGGAGATGCGGACCGTCTCCTCCAGATCCGAGACGGTGTCCTGCTGCCGCAGTCGAACTTCGTGGAGCTTCTCATAACCGATTAGGGCGTCGGAAACCTCCCCGAAAGCACGCTGGATGGTTTGGCGGTAAGCGATAAGAGCTTGTTGATTTTCAGACTTGGCCAACCGCAGATTCCCGCGAAGCGCCCCGCCCGTAAAAATTGGCTGGCTCACCTGCGCACCATACGACCAGATGCCAACCTGGGATGCCATCAGGCTTGAGAAAGCGCTGCTTCGCCCGAAAGAACCACCGCCTGAGCCTGTCAGTGCGATTTGTGGGAAAAACTGAGCTTTGGCAACTCCAATCTCTGCATTCGCCGCGATCAGAATTTGCTCGGCCTCTCGAATATCAGGACGTCGCTCGATCATTGAAGACGGAAGGCCGGGCGGAACTCCAGGCGGCAGAGTCTGTTCGACCAGAGGAAGTCCGCGGGCAACATCATGCGGATAGTCGCCCACCAGGATGCTGATAGCGTTTTCTTCCTGGGCAATTGCCCGCTCAAGGTCCGGTATCTGCGCATTTGCGGTATCGAGCACTTGCTGCGCTTGAAGTACATCCAGCTTTGTGGCCACCCCCCGATCAAGGCGCAGTTTCGTCAACTTCACAGAATCGGTCTGCGTACTGACCGTTTGACGCGTGATTTGAAGTTGAAGATCCAGTTGTAGGAGAGTGAAGTAGTCACTCGCAAGGTCGCTGACGAGCGTCAGAGTTACCGTTTGCTGCGCATCTTCCGTAGCCAAGAGTTCGGCGCGTGCCGCTTCAGTGGCTCGACGCAAGCGGCCAAATAGATCCAATTGAAAGGCTGCGTCTCCGGCGAGGGTTAAGAAGTTGAACTTGAATTGAGTAGCGCCGTCCTTGCCACCATTGAAATTGGCATTGGCCGCAACCTGCGGAAACAAGCTGGAGCGGGTGATGATGACCTGGGCGCGGGCAGCGTTGATTCGTTCTGTAGCCAACTGCACGTCATAATTCTGTTTGAGAGCGCTGCGAATGAGTTCCTGGAGTTTCGGATCCTGAAATACCTGCCACCAGGGAAGATCGGCATACGAAGCCGCTTGAGCCTGCTGCTGAGGATCGGGTGCGATGTCCCGGAAGGCGTTTGGCGTTTGTACCGCGGGTCGATGATACTTGGGTCCGACCGCACAACTCACGAGCAGTTCGCAGCACAGCATCGCGCAAAGCAATTTCGATATTTTCACCGGCCCGTTCATGTCCGCCCTTAGTCTCCCGGTACTGGGGAAGGGGATGCTTGTAACAATCCTGCTTCAGGTTCCTTGCCGGCGCCAGACCACTTCTCGACCATATAGAAAATTCCCGGCACGAAGAAGATTCCAATCGCACTGGCGGCGATCATCCCACCAATTACAGTGGTTCCCATGATCTGGCGTGCTACCGCACCGGCGCCCGACGCGGTCCACAGAGGAACGCAACCGAGTATGAAGGCGAAACTCGTCATCAAAATCGGCCGCAGGCGCAGCCGCGCGCCGTCAAGGGCAGCCTTCGCCAGTGGCTCTCCTTTCTCGTATGCATCTTTGGCAAACTCGACGATCAGAATTGCGTTCTTGGCGGCTAAGCCGATGAGCATCACCAGTCCGATCTGCGAAAAGACGTCATTTTCGATTTGGACCAGATAAGGCGGCAGAAAATATCCAAGCACGACACGGCGCAGCCAAAGTATGGCGAACGCTCCGAACACGGCGACGGGCGTGCTAAGGAGAACGCTGAAAGGCAACGACCAGCTTTCGTACAGGGCCGCGAGAATTAAGAAGACAAACAGAAGCGAAAGACCGAAGATGATCGCAGGCGGGACACCTTGCCGGGCCTTTTGCTCCTGGAACGAGATTCCGGAGTAGTCGAACCCCATTTCCCGCGGCATGGTCTGTTTGAAGACATCTTCCAGAGCGTTTGTTGCTTGGTCTGCGCTGTACCCCGGAGCCGCACTGCCATTGATTTGAGCGGACCGGTATTCGTTGAAGCGCTGCGTGAATTCCGGACCAACTCGTGAGTTGATTGTCGTGAGAGTGGACAGCGGTACGCTTTCTCCTTTGTTGTTGAGGACGTAGAATCGGCCCACGTTGCTTACGTCAGAGCGATCCTGCGCTTCGGCCTCGATATACACCTGCCATTGCCGGCCAAAACGATTGAAGTAGTTGATGAAATAGCCGCCCATGAAGGCCTGAATGGTGCGATACACATCAGTCAGAGCGACGCCTTGCTTCAGAACCTTATCGCGGTCAACCTCGATATATTTTTGGGGTACCGCCGGCAGGAAAGTGGTGTTAATGCTGCCAATCTCGGGGCGTTTCCGTGCAGCCTCAAGAAAAGCGCTGAGGTTTTTTGCAAGAAACTGAATATCGGAGCTGGAGCGATCCTCAAGCAGGAATGTAAATCCCCCGGCTGTGCCAACGCCAGGAATCGCCGGAGGAGCAAAACCGAACACAACGGCTTGGGGAACCTTGCCGAATTCTCGATTGAGGTTGGCCTTCAGCGATTCGAATTGCTGGGCCCTCGTAGTCCGCTCGTCCCATGGCTTGAAGTTCACAAAGAACGTTGCGTTATAGGTTGTACGAACGAAACTCAGCAAACTGAACCCAACAAAACACGTCGAGTATTCGACTCCAGGCGTGTTCATGATCGTTTTTTCCACGTCTGCGACAACCGCCCTTGTGCGCTCCAGAGACGCTCCGTTCGGGAGCTGCACGGACACATAGGCGTACCCCTGGTCTTCTTCCGGTAGAAAGCTCGACGGCACGCGTTGCGCGAAAAATCCCGCAGCAACGCCGAATACCAAGAGCAGCGCTATGACAACAGCCGTCTTTTGGACCAGCACTCCACTCCAATGGACATAACCGTCTGTGGCGCGCTCGAAGACACGGTTGAACCCATCAAAGAATCTTCGCAATAGCCCCTGACTCGGTTGACGCGGGCGCAACAGCAGCGCAGCCAACGCCGGACTCAGAGTGAGAGCGTTGAACGCGGAAAGCAGAACTGAAATCGCGATCGTAACCGCAAACTGTTGGTAGAGCCGCCCTGTGATGCCCGGGATAAACGCTGTCGGCACGAATACAGCTGACAGGACCAGAGCGATGCCTACAACAGGTCCAGAGAGTTCCTCCATCGCTTTCAACGCGGCATTCTTCGGTGTCAAGCCCTCCTCGATGTGCCGTTCTACGCCTTCCACCACAACGATTGCATCATCAACCACCAGACCGATAGCCAGCACGAGGCCGAAGAGTGAAAGTGTGTTGATGGAGAAGCCGAACAGAGGAAACAGAACGAATGTACCCACCAGCGACACAGGCACTGCAAGAAGCGGAATCAAGGTGGCGCGCCAGCCTTGGAGAAAAATGTAGACGACGACAATCACGAGAACGAGGGCGATCAATAGAGTATTGACGATTTCCTTGATTCCCTGTGTGACTGATCGAGTTGTGTCGAGCGCAACAACGAAGTCCAAGTCCTCTGGAAATCGCTGCTTCAATTGCTCCATCAGTTTCCTGACTCCGGCCGCTGCCTCGACTGCGTTGGATCCCGGTAACTGGTATGCAGCGATTACGGCACTTGGCTTTCCATTAAAGCGTCCGGCAACGCTGTAGTCCTGGGCGCCCAATTCGATGCGGGCCACATCCCTGACCCGAACAATGCCTCCATCGGGTGTCTCACGCAGCACGATCTGACCGAACTGCTCAGGTGAAACTAGCCGGCCCTGCGCTAAGACTGTGTACGTGAATTCCTGGCCTTTCGGAGAGGGCTCACCTCCGGCCTTCCCAGCGGGGTTCACCGTATTCTGCGCTTGAATAGCGCTAACGATTTGCGGAACGGTGATGCCCAGCTTTGCTAACGCGTCCGGCTTCACCCACAACCGCATCGCATATTGACCTGCACCAAAAACCTGCACGTTGCCGATGCCGGGCGACCGCAACACCGGATCTGCGAGATTGATGTAAGAGTAGTTCGCTAGAAACGTTGCGTCATAGGTTCCATGCGGCGAATAGACGGCCATCAGCATGAGGGGGGCAGTCACAGACTTTCGAACGGTGATTCCGTAGTTGGTCACTTCGGCAGGAAGCTGAGAAGCGGCCTGCGTTTCTCGCGACTGCGCCAGGATGAAATCAGTATTTGGATCGGTTTTCTGGTCAAAGTTGACGATCAAGCTTGTGGAGGAACTTCCCGTCGCATTCAGGGAATACATGTAATTCATGTTGTCCACACCGTTCATCTGCTGCTCGAGCGGAGTGGCAACGGCCTGTTCCAATGTCTGAGCATCGGCTCCGACGTACGTAGCCAGGATTTGGATTTCGGGGGGAGCGATGTTCGGGAATTGTGCGACAGGCAAATTGAGAATGGTAAGTGAACCGACCAG
>Ga0075017_100001510_pt1 | contig 14222 bp, 11 predicted proteins | sample AleBraG_ABR_2012_FD_71475 | JGI IMG/M metagenome (GOLD analysis project Ga0075017, IMG submission 71475) | Freshwater sediment microbial communities in response to fracking from Pennsylvania, USA - Alex Branch Run_MetaG_ABR_2012 | ecosystem: Environmental > Aquatic > Freshwater > Creek >... | reverse complement strand
CGGCAGAGGCTACCGGCGCCCCGCCGGGGGCCACCGGCGCCGGGGGAGGTGGCGTAGAGTTCGCCCCGTGGAGGCGACGGGCAGGCAGATCGTGATCACCGGGGCGGCCGGGGGAATCGGCCGGGCACTCGCCCGGCGCTTCGCCCGGGAGTCGCCCCGCGCGCTCGTGCTGGCCGACCGCGACCTCGCGGGAGTGCAGGCGATCGCCGCCGAGGTCGGCGGCCTGGCGGTCGAGCTCGACGCCGGCCGCGAGGCCGGCGTGCGCGGCCTGATCGAGACCGCGACCACCGCCAACGGTCCGATCGACATCTTCATCTCCAACGCCGGCGTGCCCGGCGCCGGGGGCGGGCCCGAGACCGCCGACGAGATCTGGGACGAAGCCTGGCGGGTCAACGTGATGGCCCACGTCTGGGCCGCCCGGGCGCTGTTGCCCGAGATGATCGAGCGCGGCGAGGGCTACCTGATCAACACGGCCTCGGCCGCCGGCCTGCTGACCCAGGTCTCCTCGCTCGTCTATTCGGTGACCAAGCACGCCGCCGTGTCGCTGGCCGAGTGGCTGTCGATCGAATACGCCGAACGGGGCGTGCGCGTCTCCTGCATCTGTCCCCAGGGCGTCCGCACGGCGATGCTCGAGCTCGCGATGACCGACCCCGCCGGTGCCGCCGCGCTGCTGTCCGGCGGCCTGATCGAACCCGAGGACGTCGCCGACTCGGTCATCGAGGGGATCCGCGCCGAGCGGATGCTGATCCTGCCGCACGAGAATGTGGCGGGCTTCATGGCCTTCAAGGGCACCGAGCCCGAGCGCTGGCTGAAGGGCATGCGGCGGATCGTCCGCGAAGCCCGGGCCGAGGAGCCCGCCTCCTGAGCGAGCGACCGCGGCGGCCGGCCGCGGCCTCAGGACAGCGAGCGCAGCCTCAGGGCGAGCAGCGGCCGGGCGCCGGTGCGCGAGACAAGGGTCAGATTGCCCGCGAGGCCGCCGCCGCCTGCCCTCGCCAGCAGCCGCCTGCCGGCGGCCGTCAGCCGCAGCGTGATCAGCCGGCGCGCGCCGGCGCCGAGCGACACCGCGGCGCCCGCCAGCGTCCGCCGAGCACTCGCCGCGAGCGAGAGCCTGCCGGCGCAGCGCGTGGTGAGCGCGCATTCGAGCTCGACCGCCAGGCGGCCGCCCCTGACCGCGGCGTCGGAGCGTCCGCCGCCGATCTCGCCGAGGCCGGAGGCGGCCTGCGCCAGGCAGTGGCGCGAGCCGATCAGGGCGAGCAGCGGCTGCGGGCCCGACAGCGGGCCGAGCCGGCGGGGCGCGCAGTAGCTGCCGGCGGCGACGGCGTACTGCGGGCTGAGGAAGGTGGCCCTCGTGGGGGCGGCGGCGGGGCCGTCCGTGGCCGTGACGGCGCAGCGGAGCTTCGCGCCGAGGTCGGCCTGCACGAGGTTGTAGACCAGCTGGGAGGAGCGGTGCACGGCACCGGTGGCGGCCAGCTGGTAGGCGATGTAGCCCTGCCCGGCGGCGAAGCGGTCGGGGCGCCCGACGGCGCCCGGGAGGACGTGCCCCCACAGCTCGGCGGCGGTCATGGTCTGGGCGCCGTAGGCCGCCGCGATGTTGCCGGCGAACGGCGAGGCCGCGACGGGCGGGCCGTCGAGTTCGTCCCGGGCGCCCGTCAGGGGGTTCAGTTCCTGGCTGGCCACCGTGACGGTCGCGGCGGGGGTGATCCGCTGCAGTGTGATCCTGATCGCATGGGCTTCGGCCAGGCTCTGGACGGCGGGCAGCGTGGAGGTGCCGGCGATGCTCGTCCAGGGCGCCGAGACACAGCGAACCTGGCTGGCGACGAACCAGGCTCCCTGCTGCGGATAGCTGCGCGTGGCCGGTGTCTGTGTGCTGATCCCGTCCTCCATGCAGATCGGCGTGGTGCAGCGCAGCGCGGCCGGGCCGATCGGCCAGGCCGGCTGGGCGGGCTGTTCGTGGACCGTCTGCCCGGCGCTCGTCTGCAGGGCCAGGGCACCGGTCGGGCCCTTGGCCGTCTGGCGGCAGGACAGGGCATGGCCGTCGTCGGCCCGCGGCGCGACGAAGGTGGCGGCCGTCGCCCCGGCGATCGGAGTCCCGTCGAGCAGCCACTGGGTGGCGACGCTCGCGGGCGACCAGACGACGCCGCCGCAGGAGGATCGGGCGGCGGCGAAGGCGCCGGCGGGGGAGACTTTCAGCCGGCCGGTGCCCGTCGGGGGGAGCGGCCCCGGCGGGGGTTCGGATGCGGCGATCGTGAATTCGAAGCCGACCGGTGACGGGGACTGTTCCGCCCCGTTCTTGGCCGTCAGTTCGACGTTCGTGACACCGACCGACGTCGGGGTACCGACGATCCGCCATTCGGTTTCCGATTCGAATGGCCCTTCCAGTTTCAGGCCGGGCGGAAGCCGTTCGGCTTCCAGCGTCTTCAGTTCCACGCCCTTGACCGAGAGGTTGACGGCGACGCCGAGCGTGCCCCGCTGAGGACCGAGCCTGGCGATGCCGGCGATCGTCAGCGGGAATCTGACCGGGCGCAGGGTTTCGTTGGCCATGTTCTTGGCCTGGAGTTCGACTTCCGTCTGCAGCGGCCCGTTCGGGGTGCCGACGATCCGCCATTCCGTTTCACCGCCGGAGTCTTCAAGTTCGAGCCCTTCGGGGAGCGCCGCGGCGCTGCTCAGGCGGGCCAGTTCCTGGCCGGTGACGGGCACCGCCACCATTGTCCCGACGACGCCCTTCTGCGCCCCGGGGCTGTTGATGCCCCCGATCGTGAACGTGAAGCTGATCGGCGCGGAGGTTTCATTGGCGGCGTTTTCGGCCTGCAGTTCGACTTCGCTGACCCCCGGCGTGGTCGGCGTCCCGACGATCCGCCATTCGGTTTCCGAGGCGAAGGGGCCTTCCAGTTTCAGGCCTGGCGGAAGCGGCTTGAGGGCCGTCAGGGTCTTCATTTCACTGCCTTTGATCCTTTCTTCCAACGGCGTGCCCACGATCCCCTGCATCGAGCCCGGGTTGAAGATGCCCACGGCCGCCGGGCTCACAGTGCCGGCGCCCCGGATGCCGGCGCCCGCGGGGCTCGCCTGTGCGGCGGGCCCGGCCGCCGCCAGCAGGATGACCAGGACGATCAGCGCCGGAACGAGACGCCGCAGGGGGTCGCTTGCGGACACGCCCGGATTCTCCCTCATATCGATCGGCGCGCCGCCGCCGGCCGGGCGCCGACGTTCGAGCCTGGCGGCCTATGCCCCCGGGGCGGTCCTGGCCGTGGCCTTGGCGGGCCCCTTCTTCGGTTTCCCCGGGGCCTTCACCTTCACCTTCACCTTCGCCTTCGCCTTGGCCTTGGCCCTGGTCCCGGCCTTCGGCGCCGGCGGCGGTTCGGCGATCGCCAGCAGGTCGAGCATTCCCCGTTCGATCCCCCCGGTCAGGACATCGATGTCGGGTGCGCCGTCATAGTCGCCGGTGACGCCGAAGTAGAGGCCGCCGTCGTAGGAGAAGATCGCGACGACGATCCTGATCGAGCCGACGACCGGGACGAAGGGGTAGGACTCGAGCATCCGCCGGCCCAGCGTCTGCACGGGCTGCTGGGGCCCCGGCACGTTCGTCGTGGCCGTGTGCATGTTCAACCGCGGCGAGGCCGTCACGAGCCGGCTGCCGAGCGCCAGCAGCAGGGGCGGGGCGAAGCCCGACATCGAGGAGAGGACATCCCCGGCGACCGCCTGCTTGGTCTGCTTGATGCCGTCCATTTCGGCCCGGATCGACTCCAGGCGGGCGGCGGGGTCGGCGAGCCCGACGGGGAGCCCGGCGAAGACGGCCGAGACGCGGTTGTTGTAGACGCCCCGCTCCCCCCTGCGGCGGACCGAGACCGGGACCATCGTGCGCACGACGACCTCGGGCCCGACGACCTCCCCGCGGGAGTCCATCAGTGCGCGAAAGCCGTTCGCGATGACCGTCAGGACGACGTCGTTGACGGTGCCGCCGAGGGCCGCCCGGACGGTCTTCACGTCGGTCAGGCGGATGTCCGCCCAGCTCCAGCGCCGGTGCGGGCCGATCGGGCCGGTCAGCGAGGAGGAGGAGACGGGACGCAGGCGCGGGCCGGCCGCGGCGGCGGCGCGGCCGAACTCCGCCAGCGAGCGCAGTGTTTCCCGCGGCGCCGACATGGCGCGCTGGAACGCTTGCAGCTGGCCGCCGGGGGTGGCGCGATGGATGATCGTCCGAAGCAGGATCTCCAGGCCCGAGGGCTCCGGCGGGGCCGACCACTCGGACTTCGTCTCGGCGGCCGTCGTGTCGGAGAACATGACCGACATCAGGTCGGTCGCCGCGACCCCGTCGACCATGCAGTGGTGGACCTTCGAGAGCAGCGCCCAGCGGCCGTCGGCGAGGCCCTCGACCGACCACAGCTCCCACAGCGGCTTGTTGCGGTCGAGGTGCTGGGAGAAGATCCGCCCGGCCATCTGGCGCAGCTCGGCGACCCCGCCGGGAGCCGGTATGGCGGTGTGGCGCACGTGGTAGTCGAGGCTGAAGTGGGGGTCCTCGATCCAGACCGGCGAGCCGACGGCCAGCGGCACGAAGCGGACCTTCTGGCGGTAGCGGGGGACGAGGTCGAGCTTGCCGGCGACCATCTCCTTGAGGTCGGCGAAGGCGGGCGGCGGCCCCTCGAACAGGCTGACCCCGCCGATGTGCATCGGGGTCACGTTGTTCTCGACATGGAGGAAGGACGAGTCGATCGGGCTCATCCACTCCATGCGGCCTCCCGGGAGCGCTCGAGCAGTTCCTCGAGGACGCGGTAGACGGCCCGGTGGACCGACATGCCGCAGTGGCTCGAGGAGACCTCGATGTTGCGCGCGTGGGGGTCCAGGCAGGCGTGCCAGTCGACGATCCCGTCGCTGCGCGAGAAGATCGAGACCGCCTCCATGTGCACGGGCAGCGGAGCCTCCATGTCATCCCAGAAGCGCTCGCAGCACTCACCCTCGGCGCAGCTCTTCGAGAAGACCCGCCGCACGCCCAGGTCGCCCAGCATCGCCATCAGCCTCACCGTCCGCAGGACCTGCGGCGAGACGGCGAGCGGGTCGGCGACCGGCGAGCCGAGCATCACCAGCGCGCAGACGTGGTCGGGCTCGCGGACGGCCAGCGAGCGGGCCAGGGCGCCGCCGCGGCTCTGGCCGACCACGACGACCGGCTCGCCGCGGTCCTCCGCGACCTGGCGGACCTTGACCTGCAGGCGGCTGACGATCTCCTCGGCGCAGCCGGCGTTCACTCGCAGACCGCTCATCGCGACGCTGTGGCCCCGGCCGCGCAGCCAGGAGCGCATGATCGCCAACGAGCTGTCGCCGGCCATGAAGCCCGGGATCAGCATCACCGGCTGCGCGTCGGCGCGGGGGCGGCGCAGCGCCCGGCCGCTAAGAGCGTGCCCGGCGAGCAGCCACGCGAGCTCACCGCCGTAGCGCAGCTCCCCCAGCAGGGGTGCCACGACCGGCGCCCCGACGCTCTCCCTAGTGGCCATCGTCACTAAAGGATACGCCCCGGCGCGCCCCGCGGCAGGCTGTCAGTTCTCGGCGAGCGTGGCGGGGTCGTGCGAGCAGACGAGGCGGACCTCGTCACCGTGGCGGGCGGCGAGCTCGCGCAGCCGTTCCAGGTTGTGCCTGCGCGTTGCGTTGTCGATCACGGTCAGCGCCTCGAACAGGGCCAGGCCCGGGGGGCAGCTGGGGGGCGTTTCGATCTCGGTGTGGCGGAAGTAGGCGTCACCGCAATGAAGCAGCCAGCCGTCGCCGTCGCGGACCGCGACGCCCGTATGCCCGCGCGTGTGCCCGGTCAGCGGGATCATCAGGATCTCGGCGTCGGAGCCCGGCAGGACTTGGACGCTCTCGAAGCCGAACCACCGGTCGCCGCCGGGCTCGTGCTCGACCCAGCGGGGGTTGTGGGCCCAGTGGGCGCCGATGTAGCGGGTCCGCTCGCGCAGACTTGGCCTCAGGGCGGCGCTCAGCTCGCGGGCCAGCAGGTGGACCTCGGCCTCAGGGAAGTCCGGCAGGCCGCCCGAGTGGTCGAGGTCGAGATGGGTCGTGATGATGTGGCGGACGTCGCCCGGCTGAAAGCCGCGCGCCAGGATCTGCGCGTGGGCCGTCTCGCCGGCGATCAGTTGGGGGCGGACCAGGGCCCTGAACGGCGTCCCCAGCTGGCGCGGCGAGCGCACGTCCCCGTTGCCGAACCCGGTGTCGATCAGCACGAGGCCCTCGGCGCCCTCGATCAGCAGGCAGTGGCAGACCAGTCGGGTCGGTTCCAACAGGCCGCCCTCGCCCGCCAGCATCCGTGCGCCGCGCGGGCACATCGTGCCGCAGTTCAGATGGTGAAGTGCCCGTGGGGATGAGTTCATCGCCACAGCCTACGCTCCGGCGCTCAGGTGCAGTTGAGCGGGAAGTCGGTGCCGGTGAGCGCGAATGAGCGGCCGCCTCTGCGCATGGTGAAGTCCCTGTTCGGGCCGCTCAGCGAGAGGGCCCAGCCGCGGAAGCTGCTCAGCCGCAGGAACGGCCGGCCGGCGGCCTCGGGCCTGGGACGGGTGCAGCCGTAGAGCGCCCTGGCGTGGGCCGCGCCCGTCGTCTCCCAGGCGAACAGGGCCAGCGCCGGCGGGCAGGCCGCGCGCGGGGTGATGTTGTGCAGGTCATAGACCTCGACGCCGGTTCTGACGGGGTGCTGGCACTCGTGAAGACGCGGCGCGGAGAGCGCTCGGGCGGGGGCCGGCAGGGCGACGGCGAGGATCGCCGCGAGCATTCCCGGAGGCGCCGACCTGCGCATCGGCGGACCGTATCACCCGGACGGGTAGCATCCGCCGGCATGGGGGCGGAGGATCCGACCGGGGTTCACTGCGGGGAGCGCTTCGCGAGCTACCCCGAGCTGTTCGGCCACGCCCTGCGTGCGACCAGGGGGCTCTCGGAGCTCGGCGTCGGCGCCGGCGACCGTGTGGCCCTGCTGCTGCGCAACTCGATCGAGTTCCTCGAGGCCTCGATCGCCACCGTCCCGCTGGGTGCGAACGCCGTGCCGATCAACTGGCACTGGCGCGGCGAGGAGATCGCCTACCTCCTGAGCGACAGCGCGGCCAAGGTCCTGATCCTGCACGCCGACCTGTGGCCGGTGATCGCCGATTGCGTCCCCGAGGGCGTCAGACTGGTCCTGGTCGAGCCGGATGGCGGCGCCGGCGCGGCGCGCCCGGCGGGGGCGCTCGAGTTCTCCTCCTGGATCGAGGAGCTCGCGCCCTGGGCCGAGGAGCCCCGATCGACGCCCCTGTCGATCATCTACACCTCCGGCACGACCGGCAGGCCGAAGGGGGTCGTGCGCAACCCGGCCACCGACGAGCAGCGCGAGGCGACTCAGGCCCTGCTCGGCGAGGTCTTCGGCCTCGCCGAGGGCGAGCGGACGATCATCCCCGCGCCGATGTACCACTCGGCACCCAACGCCTTCGCGCTCTCGGCGGCGATCCGCGCGATGGACATGACGATCATGACGAGCTTCGACGCCGAGGGGTTCCTGCGCATCGTGGCGGAGCGGCGCGCGAGTGTCGTGCAGATGGTCCCGACGATGTTCGTCCGCATGCTCGGCCTGCCGCCCGAGGTGCGCGAGCGCTATGAGCTCTCGAGCCTGCGCCGCGTCGTCCACGCCGCCGCCCCCTGCGCGCCCGAGATCAAGCGCCGGATGATCGACTGGCTCGGCCCGATCGTCACCGAGTACTACGGCTCGACCGAGACGGGTCCCGTCGTGCACTGCACGAGCGATGAGTGGCTGGCCCACCCCGGGACCGTCGGGCGGCCGATCGCAGACGCCGAGCTCAGGGTCTTCGACGCCGAGGGGAACGAGGTCGGGGTCGGCGAGTCCGGCGAGGTCTTCATGCGGGTCGATGCCTTTCCGGACTTCACCTACGCCGGGGACGACGAGAAGCGCCGCTCGATCGAGCGCGACGGCCTCGTCAGCTGCGGCGACATCGGCTATCTGGACGGGGACGGCTTCCTCTACCTCAACGACCGCCGCTCGGACATGGTCATCAGCGGCGGGGTCAACATCTACCCGGCCGAGATCGAGTCCTGCCTGCTGGGCCTGAGCGGGATCCGCGACTGCGCCGTCTTCGGGATCCCCGACGATGACTTCGGCGAGGTCCTCGCAGCCCATGTCGAACTCGACGGGGGAGCGTCGCTGAGCGCCGATCTCATCCGCGACCACGTCAAAGCGAACCTGGCCGGCTACAAGGCCCCGCGGGTCGTCGAGTTCAGCGACTCCCTGCCCCGCGAGGACTCGGGCAAGATCTTCAAGCGCCGCCTGCGCGACCCCTATTGGGCGGGGCGCGAGCGGGCCATCTGAGCGCCCCGGCGCCTGCCACTAGTACATACGTCCAATTCCCACATAGGGCCTACACCCTGACCTACGCTGCTGCCTCGCTCAACATCCACTGAAAAGGGCAAACCCGTCGCGAGACGGGGGCGCAAAGTCAGAGGTCTCCCCGGGAGATAGCTCGACCGCCAGGCTAACCATCTGGGAGGTCAGGCAAATGCAGGCAGCGAGGACAGGTTTAGGACGCGGCCACGGAGGCCAGGAGGGCTACTCCCTTATCGAGCTCCTGGTGGTGGTCCTGGTCATCGGCGTGCTCGCCGCGATCGCGATCCCGACCTTCATCGGGCAGACGACAAAGGCCTCCGACGCGCAGGCCAAGGAGCTGGCACGGACGGCCGAGACGACGGCCGAGTCGATCGCCACCGAGCACGAAGGCAAATACGAAAACGTCAGCGTCGAAGAACTGAAGAAAGCCGAACCGACGATCACGACGACGATCTCGAGCAAACAGGCCTACCTGAGCGGCACGACCCACGCGCCCAGCGAATACTCGGTCACGGTCACCTCGGCGACCGGCGACGAACTGACGATCAGCCGCAGCGCGGCCGGGGTGATCAGCCGCGAATGCACGAGCGCCGCCGGCAAGCACAACTGCTCGGGCAAAACGACATCGTCTTGGTGATGGAGACCTGGCACGGTTGAGGGACCGTGCATCGGGAGGGCAGAGCGGGCCACCCACGCGTCGATCGGGGGATCGACGGCAGGGAAGCAGCGGGGTGGCCTGCTCAGCGCCCCGGGGAGCGGCGGGGGAGGTGAAGGCGCACCGGCGTCGTTTGATGGATGATTCGCCCGTGCGGATGCGGAGAGCCAGGCGCAACCTGTTGGTGCTGTTGGCGGGCGCCGGCGCGGTGGCCGCCCTGCCCGCCCCGGCCGGGGCCCAGAACGTCGGCGCGCTGGACCCGAACGCAGCGACCCCGGGCCACGTCGTCCAGGACGCGGCCGGGACCGCCTACATCGCCTGGACGAGCAAGGCGGCCGCGGGCCGCGAAACGCCGGAGTTCTGCAGGGTGGCGCAGGGCGCCAGAGCCTGCCCCGCGCCGATCGTCCTGCCGGTGCCGGGCGGCGAAGCGGACGACAGCCCCGCCGGCGCCTTCCCCGTGCTCGCGGGCCCGAGCACGGTCCTCGTCGTGGCCCCGCGCTACGTGCGCAACGACGTCCTGATCTACACCTCGACCGACGGCGGCCTCAGCTTCGGGGCGGCCCAGGTCGTCACGAACTCCTACTCGAACAAGTCGAACCCGACCGAGGTCCTGCTCTCGAACGGGGAACTGCTGATCGGCGCCTACAACGCGGGCCTCGGCTTCAGCGCCCTGAGCACCTCGGGGACCGGCCTCGGCGCTTTCACGCTGGCCGAACCCGGGCCCGGCGGCGTCGCCGCCGAGTCGCTCGGCCTGGACCCGGCGGGCAACCCGGTACAGGCCTGGTATGACCTCAACTCGGGCCAGTACTCGCTGGACTTCGACCACTACAACGGCGCCGGCCCGAAGACCGCCGAAGCCGATTGGACTGGCCTGCAGGAAGTCACCAGGGGCTACAACCCCAGGCTGGCCGGGGGCGCCGGCGGCCTCTTCATGGTCAGCCAGGACTACAACAGCACGAGCGAGGCCTATCCCTCGGCGGTCGACGTGCGCAGGTACACGGGCAGCTCCTTCGGCCCGCCGCTCAGGCTGTTCGACGACAAGAACCCCGACCTCTTCGCCGGCGGCTCGATCGCCGAGTCCCCGGCCGGCCACGTCGCCGTCGCCTGGCCCGAATTCGCCGGCGGCCACGGCGAAATGCGCCTGTTCATCTCGACCAACGGTGGCGCCACCTTCGCCGCCGAGCCGAACGTCGCGGGGGTGGCCGGCGGCTACGCGATCAACGCCAACAGCTCGCTGAGCATCGGCGACGACAACCGGGGCTGGGTCACCTATATCGCCGAAGGCGTCCTGCAGCTCGCGAACCTCGGCAGCGGGGTGAGCTTCGAAGCGCCGACGACGACCAACCACGTGGGTTCGGACGTCATCACGCTGGCGGGTCCCAAGGGCTGCGTCGCCCCGGGCCAGAGCGTCTCGGTCACGCTGTCCGTCGCCTCCTCCAAGCGCAAGCAGAAGGTCGTCCTGAAGATCTACCAGGCGATCTTTGCGATCGACGGCAAACCCTTCAAGACGGTTCTGCGCGAGTCGGTCCGCAAGACCGGCAGGGTCAACCCGCGCCCGTTCAAGGCCAGCGTGCTTCGGACGTTCACGGCCGGCTCCAGGCACACGATCTCCGCCCAGGCGTTCATCTCCGAGAAGCACGGCCGCCACGCCTCGCGGACGCTGCGCGTCTCCTTCCTCGCCTGCTCCTGACGGGGACGTGCGCGAGCGCAACCTGCAACTGAACGGTGTCGAGCTGCACCTGCTGGAGGAGGGCAGCGGCCCGCTCGTCGTCCTCTGCCACGGCTTCCCCGAGCTGGCCTGGTCCTGGCGCCACCAGATCCCGGCACTGGCCCGAGCCGGATACCGTGTGATCGCCCCCGACATGCGGGGCTTCGGCGGCAGCTCGATCCCCGTCGAGGTGGAGGCCTACGACATCCTCACGCTGTGCGCCGACATGCGGGAACTGCTCGACGCCGAGGGCGAGGAGCAGGCCGTCTTCGTCGGCCACGACTGGGGCTCGTTCGTCGCCTGGGCGCTGGCCGCGTACTTCCCCGAGCGCGTCCGGGCGGTGGCCGGGCTGTCGGTGCCGTTCATCCCTCGCGCCCCCGCCCCGCCCCTGCCGATCATGCGGGCCAACCTCGGCGAGGACTTCTACATCGTCTGGTTCCAGCAGCCCGGCGTCGCCGACGAGGCGCTCGCCCGCGACGTCCGCCGCACGCTGACGACCTCCCGGCAGTGGACGGCCGAATGGGCCGCGGAGGGCGCCGAGGCGCACCGGCCCGAGTGGCTGGCGGAGGAGGACCTCGCGGTCTACATCGCCGCCTTCGAGCGGACCGGCTTCACCGGCGGGCTGAACTGGTACCGCAACATCGACCGCAACTGGGAGCTGACCGAGCCCTTCAGGGACAACCGGATCGAGCAGCCGGCCCTGTTCGTGACGGGCGAGCTCGACACGGTTCGGAGCTTCATGCCGGCCGCGGCCATGGACGGCTGGGTCACCGACCTGCGCCGCGAGCTCGTCATCCCCGGCGCCGGTCACTGGGTCCAGCAGCAGGCGCCCGACCGGGTCAACGCCGCCCTGCTCGAATTCCTGGGCGAACTGTAGAGTCGTCATCGTGGAGGGGACCGCGATCGCCGCAGCGCAGGCCGGGCCGCCCGAGCCGGGGGCGATCATCCGCCACGCCGGGCCGCGGCTCGTCCGCGACGCCTTCGGCCCCCTCGCCACGTTCTTCATCGGCTGGAAGCTGATCGGCCTCGGCGCCGGCATCGCGATGGCCGTCCTGTTCGGCGTCTCGATCTTCCTCCACGAGCGCCGTCAGGAGCGCCCGGCGACACTGGTCCGCGTCTCGCTGACGCTCGTGATGCTGAGGGCCATCGTCGGGCTGAGCTCGGGCAGCGCCTCGGTCTACCTCGCCCAGGAGATCGGGATCGACGCGCTGCTCAGCTCGGTCGTCCTCGGCTCGCTGGCCGCCGGCAGGCCGCTCTCCAGCTGGATCGCCGCCGACGTCTACCCCTTCACGGCGGAGATGCGCGACTCGCAGACGTTCCGCGAGGTCATGCGCACCGTCACCCTCGTCTGGGGCCTCTACTTCGCGACCCGTGGCCTGGTCCGCCTGAGCGCCCTGCTGACGCTCTCGACGAACAGCTACGTGCTGGTCGTCGCGCTCAGCGAGGCACCCTTCCTGCTCGCCCTGCTCGCCTGGTCGGTCCACTACACGACCCGGGTCTTCCGCGGCAGCGAGCAGTGGGGCGGACTGTTCGACGAGCTGCCCGCCGCCGGCTTGATCACACTCGACTGAGTGGCGCCGTGCGCAGGGCGATGTAACGACCGCGGCACACGCGGTGACTGAGCAACCAACGAGCCGAGCAAGGAAAGGACCACCCAAGAAGATGCCGATCCCCGACTCAATCTCAGCCTTCATCGAGGCCCAGGCCAAGGACGCCCCCGGCTCCTACGGGGACCTGCGCGTCGTGATCTTCAACGGCACGACCAAGCGCTCACCCGAGCCGAGCCACACCGACGGGCTGCTGGCGATACCGCTCTCGATCTTCGCCGCGCTCGGCGTGCGCTGCGACGAGGTGCGAACCGTCGACCGGACGATCCCGCCGGGCCTGTGGCCGGACATGACCGAGCACGGCTACGAGGCCGACGAGTTCCCCGAGATCTACCGCACGCTGGTCGAGCCGGCCGACATCATCCTGCTGAGCGGGCCGATCTGGCTCGGCGATCAGAGCTCGCAGACACGAATGATCATCGAGCGGCTCTACGGCTACTCGAGCGAGGTCAACGAGGCCGGGCAGTGGGCCTACTACGGCAAGGTCGGCGGCGTCCTCACGACCGGCAACGAGGACGGCGGCAAGCACGTCAGCGCCCAGGTGCTCTACGCCCTGCAGCACATCGGCCTGACGGTCCCGCCCCAGTCCGACAGCTACTGGGTCGGCGAGGCCGGCCCCGGGCCGTCCTACCTCGACGAGGTTGGCGGCGGGCAGCACAACGCCTGGACGACCCGCAACACGGTCTTCATGACCTGGAACATGCTCCAGCTGGCGCGGATGCTGAAGGACGCCGGCGGCTTCCCCGCCTACGGCAACTCGACCCACGACTGGAACCTCGAGGTGCCCGATCACCCGAACCCGGAGTACCGCGGCGCCACCGGGGCCTGAGGGGCCGTTTGCGATGAGGGGCGGATCGCCATGAGCGAGGTTCACTTCGTCAACCTGCTGATCGTCGTGGCGGTCGCCTTCGTGGCGCCGCTGGCGCTCGGCTTCTTCCCGCGGCTGCGCCTGCCGGCGATCGTGCTCGAGATCATCATCGGCATCGCCATCGGCCCCTCCGGGCTCGGCTGGGCGAGCCCCGACCTGCCGGTCTCGATCCTCTCGCTGGTAGGCCTGGCCTTCCTGCTGTTCCTGGCGGGCCTCGAGATCGACGTCGAGCGCCTGCGGGGGCAGACCCTCAGGCTGACAGCGCTCGGGTTCGTGATCTCCTTTGTGATCGGCATCCTGGCCGGGCTGGCGCTGCACGCGGGCGGATTCGTCAAGTCGCCGCTGTTCCTCGCTATCGTCCTGGTCTCGACCTCGCTCGGCGTGATCGTGCCCGTGCTGAAGGACTCGGGCAACATCGCCTCGGACTTCGGGCAGCTGGTGATCGCGGCAGCGTCGATCGCCGATTTCGGGGCGATCATCCTGCTGTCCCTGTTCTTCTCCGGCAAGGGCTCGACGGACACGGCCGGCAAGCTGGTCCTGCTCGGGGTCTTCGGCGCCCTCGTCGCCGCGATCGGCCTCGTGATCGCTCGGGCCGAGCGCCTCGGCGGGCTGTCGCGGGCACTGCTGCGCCTGCAGGACACGACCGCCCAGATCCGGGTCCGGGGCGCCTTCGTGCTGCTGATCGGATTCGTCGCCCTCGCCCAGAACGTCGGGCTCGAGACGATCCTCGGCGCCTTCGCGGCCGGGGCCCTGCTGTCGGTGATCGACCGCGACCAGGCGATGACCCACCCCCAGCTCCGCCTCAAGCTCGAGGCGGCCGGTTTCGGCATCTTCATCCCCGTCTTCTTCATCACCAGCGGGCTGCGCTTCGATCTGAACGCGCTCTTCTCGAGCGCCTCGACCGTCGCCCGCGTGCCCCTGTTCCTGCTCGCCCTGCTGCTCGTCCGCGGGCTGCCGGCCCTGCTCTACACGCGGCTGATCGGAAGGCGGCGGGCGCTGATCGCAGGCGCCCTGCAGGCCACCTCGCTGCCGTTCATCGTGGCCGCCAC
>Ga0075017_100001508_pt1 | contig 14231 bp, 16 predicted proteins | sample AleBraG_ABR_2012_FD_71475 | JGI IMG/M metagenome (GOLD analysis project Ga0075017, IMG submission 71475) | Freshwater sediment microbial communities in response to fracking from Pennsylvania, USA - Alex Branch Run_MetaG_ABR_2012 | ecosystem: Environmental > Aquatic > Freshwater > Creek >... | reverse complement strand
GACCTATCCACTTGAATCAAATTCGTAATGAGGAAGAGAACATTCGCGTTCATCACATTACGCATATTGCTGCTATCCGTGAATGGTTCCAATCGTTAGAGCACTCTCCTGAAAGCACCAACATTGACATCGTGACTCTACGTCTTGGCGGCAAACGACTTTTTGTCCTTGACGGCAACCACCGCTTATCTGCTTTGATTCATGAGCTTGAAAATGGTGGAAAGCCCAATGTGACCATTACGGAATACCGCTTGAAGAGCAAAGAATGGTCTTCAGAGTTACTCCCTGACATTCTGACTCTGCTCGACTAAGTAATGGCCTCCTGAATCTAGGAGGCCATTACTACTTTGTTCATGTATTCGTATTTGGCAGAACCTACATAATCGGATTGATAACGTAAGTCAATTTAGTGCTGTTCGTGGTCAGGGTCAGCTTGTGACCTGCGAACTCCCAGGTCTCCTCGTCGTCAAGCTCAATGAAGCTCTCATCTCCACGGTGACCCTTGAGGCCAATACGCTGCTCGTTGATGGACGAAATCTTACGCTTCATCCCACGGAAGGGATGAGGAGCGGTAGTGCAGTCGCCTCCGTCAAGGATTCCGTACTCCACAAGCACGATTTCCTTGACAAGCCCGTCCTTGGCTCCCTGAATAAAATCTTCGCGGTTCTTGAACATTTGGTTCTCCTCTAAATAATAAATGGTGGTGTTTTGGATGTTGAGTAAGCTCTTAGTAACCGAGTCGCTCGAGCGCTTTGCGGACACAGGTCTCAAGGCCATCACCGTAACGGTGAACGAACTTCTTCCCGCGATTCCACTGGTTGATAGAAGGATGGCGAGGTGACACGACAGCAGAATACATGTTCAGATCATCAGGCTCTGTACCGCCCGAAAGACGCCCGATGTTGATGGTCTGAACCGTCTTGTAGTTCACCTGAATCTGTACCTGGATTGGCATGTTGCTCTCCTTGTTCTTCTTTAATGTAACTCTACATCACACCACTGACATTCGTAGCACGGATAAGCCACCCCCAATGAAGAAGGGCCTCTCCTATAATTAGGAGAGGCCCTTTAGGGATCTAGTTAACCTGTAATCCCCTGGAAAGCGGAGCGGAGATTGATATGGAGAAGCTGAGGCTTAATCTCATCCTCGACAAGCTGTCGAGCAAGCTCAACACCTTCCTCCATACCAAGACCTCGAAGACCAATGATACCGTTGCTGGTCTTCGTCAGGTAACGAAGAGTCACAAAAAGAGACTTAAGGATAGTCAACTGCGAAATAGCAAGGTCGTTCGGCATGTGACGGTTTGCTTCATAATCGACCTCTCCGCTGACAATCTTGATAGCCGCAGTCAGAATGTCCTGGACCTCTACATCAGTGTAAGCGGTTTTGCTAAGCTGGTCGTCTGACTCGCTTCGCACCTTAGCAAGAATTGCGTCAACATCTTTCTACGTGTTAGCGTCTATCTTAGCCATGTTTCTCTCCTTGTGATAACTAATCTTATCTTAGCAGAAAGCAATGGACCACGCAACCCTTAGAGGACTTGCTTATTGGCCGTCAAAATGGTAGACTAAACAGTAGAGAGAATGAATTTCCGATAGGATATACGAGAGAATATGAACCAGCCTAATCCCCCACTGCTTCCGCCGCTGCCCAACCGTCCGAAGTCTGACTTCCATGCGGCTCCGTTGCCTCTCCCTCCTGTTCGTAAAGCGCCTGCCCCTGTCTCTACCCCGCAGATGCCCCTGGTAGCTGCTGTAGCCTCCGCTCAGCCCGTTCCTACGCCTCAGCCTGTCGTTACCTCAATTGCTTCTCCCGCGCCTGTAGAAGGCCGCTGGTCACCTGAGTTCGTTTCTCGCAAAAAAGACAAGGAGATGGTTGAAGAGTTCGTTTCTGTTCAAAGTGCTCTTACTTATCTGGATACTCTCCTCACGGAAAAGAACGATTTTGATGTGTGGCTCAAAGATAAGACCAAGGAAACTTACACTGTTGCCGCTTATGAAGCTGCTAGCGTAGTTCTTGCGACACACCCTCTTGATGAGCTTGCTGCGTTCCCCTTTGACATTCCTGCCGCAACTATTCAGGCCGTAAAAGAGCACTTCAATGCTTCTACTCTCGCTGATGTTCGCGGATACCCCTCAGCTAAGTTTGAGCAAGCGCATGGTATTGGGCCTTCCAAGGCCACTCAGCTTGCTCGCGCTGTCAAGAATTACAGCGCTGAACTTTCCCTTAAGGGTCGCATTGACTTGAAGAAGGCAACTGAGTCTGCATCCGTTTATGCTCTTCTTCGCCAGCTTTACATGCTTCGCTTCTATGGAAAAGCTCAAGAAAACTCAGCTACCGTAAATGCGATGCTTTATTTCGGTCAGAAGTTGGGCACCCTTGACATTGACTTTGATGGATTGACCGCATGGACTTCTATCTTCTTCCCTCGTAGCGCTAACCGTTCGCGAACTCGTGGACTCATGGCTACACTTCTGAACGAATGGGATGCCCTTAAGTCGGCTGAGACTATTGCTGATGAAGAAGATATTCGTAATGGTCGCAATAATCACCTGAAGGCTTCAGCAAACGTTATCTATCAGGACTTTCTTGCTTCTCCCTCAACTTACTTCGCTATTCTTTCTATCCTCGCTCCGAAGCAGGCTCGTCCTACTAGTGCGGCTGCCACTGTCAGTGAAGCATTCTCAGGAATGGGTCTGGATACTAAGCTTTGGGACGAAATCAACGCTCAGACTTTGAACCTCTCGCTCTTTAAAGCAACCCTTCGCCCTTACCAGGAATTCGGTGTAAAGTTTGCCGTTCACCAGAAACGCATGCTTCTTGGTGATGACATGGGGCTGGGGAAAGCGCTGGCTAACAGCGAACCAGTCCTTACTCCTCTTGGTTTCAAGCCAATGGGTGATCTTAAGGTAAATGAATTTGTCATTGGAAAAGATGGTAAACCGACCAAGATTACGGGTGTTTACCCTCAAGGTGAACGAGAAATCTATAAGGTTGTTTTCCAAGATGGCTCGTTTGTAAATTGCGATATTGACCACCTTTGGAATGTCCAAACTGGCAATGACTTCAGACGAGGAAAAGTCTGGCGAACGCTTACCACCCGTCAAATTATTGATAGTGGATTGAAAGAAAGTAGTGGTAACCGAAAGTATCGCATTCCCATGATGGATGCTGTGGATTTTCCCGAAATTGAAGTCCCTATTGACCCTTACATCCTTGGCCTGCTGCTTGGTGACGGCGGCATGGCTCATCGTGCCACCCCTGTGTTTTCCACGGCTGACAAAGAATTGTTAGATGCTTTTGCTATCCGAGAGCCATCTTGGACTTATAAGTATTGCGGACAGTACGATTATCGCTTTAGTAATGCGGCCCCTCAAATTCGTGCCGCTGGAATTAACCACACAAAAGGTCCAGCAAAATCTATCCCAGCTATTTACAAACAAGGGTCTATTGAGCAACGCCTCCTGGTTGTACAGGGTTTAATGGATACTGATGGTTGGATTAGCCAAGATGGAACGGCATGCCAGTTCTCCACAGTTAGCGAAAAGCTAGCCGAAGATTTCATTTGGATGATTCGTTCCCTAGGTGGAGTCGCTAAGAAAACAGTTAAGCCTATTCCTAAGGGCGGAAATTACAACCCTATCAACGTGACTGTTAATCTGCCTGCTCCGATGAACCCTTTCAAGCTCGCCCGTAAAGCGAATCTTTGGAAAAATCGCGAAAAGTATAAGCCAACTCGATTGATTGAGAGTATTGAATTTTCTCATATCGAAGAGGCGACATGTATTAAAGTCGCAGCAACTGATGAACTGTTTGTGACTCGCGATTTTGTCGTGACACATAATACCATCCAGGGTCTGGCAATGATTGCTCACCTCACCGCTTCCGCCTCAACTCACTTGACCCACCTCGTGGTTGCTCCTTTGAGCGTTCAGGAGAACTGGGCGCGTGAGATTAAGACCCATACTCCTTTCAAAGCTCTTCTTATCACTGATAAAGACCAGAAGTTCAATGCTGCAAGCTACGATATTATTGTCACGACTTATGAGCGCATTGGACAAGGACTGGCTTCTAAAATTAATGGCTCGGTAGTTGTTGATGAAGCTCACCTTGTAAAGAACCCTGAAGCTCAGCGCACCCAGCGTGTGCTTGGCGCTCTTGAAGGCCGCGAGCATGCTATTTTCATGACAGGTACCGCTATTGAAAATAGCCTAGAAGAGCTTACTCGCCTCATTTGTTTCGTTAACCCCGAACTTCAGGATGATCTCGAAGAGATTAGTGAGGCACCTACTCCTGAGGCTTACCGTACCGTTATTGCTGCTTCCTACCTTCGTCGCAATAAGGAAGATGTTCTTACTGAACTCCCTGAGCTTACGGTAAAGGATGAGTGGGCAGAAATGACTGACACAGAACGCAAGTACTATGAGAAGGCTCTTGATGAGGACTGGCATTCTACCCGTAAAGTCGGTTACTCTCGTGCTGACTTCAGTAAGATTACTCGCATGCGTGAGATTATAGAGAACGCTTCTAAGACAGGTGAAAAAGTTCTTGTTTTCTCCTTCTACCTGAATGTTTTGGATGCTGTAGCTGCTGCGTTCCCTGATATTCCTCAGGTGCGCGTTGATGGCAGTGTTGACGCGACAACTCGTCAGGACCTTGTTGACCAGTTCGGTGCCGTCAAGGGAACCTCGCTCTTCATTTCTCAGATTGGAACAGGTGGGGTTGGTCTCAACTTGCAGTCTGCTTCCCGTGTTATTCTTTGCGAACCTCAGATTAAGGCAAGCCTTGAAACACAGGCTATTGCTCGCGCCTATCGCATGGGTCAGATTAACGCTGTTATTGCTCATCGTTTGGCAACTGTTGATACAATTGATGAGCGTATCGTAGAACTGCGTACCGTAAAGGAAAACCTCTTTGATGCTTACGCTCGTGACACCGATTTAGGCGATATGAGCGTTGATCTCGAAGATGAGAGTAAGATTAAGAAGCAGATTATGGCTGCTGAGCGAGCAAAGCACGGAGTGTCGGCTTCTTAGTACAGCGCGATACTCCAAAATAGACTAAAGGGACATAGAAAAATGAGACACATCCAGAAATTGACTACGGGCCTCATTGCCGTGAGCTTAATTACTACGCTTGCAGGTTGTACAGGCACGTCAGACAAGACGACAGCCACGCCAACCCCTACAGCCTCGTCAAGCCTTCCAGGCCCTGTAGCTGCTACAGCCCAACAGACAGTAGCAACGGATTACGAGACATTCCTTAATGGGGTGTACTCTCTTGATACCACAAAGCTTACGGCTTTCTACAATAAGTATGGTTCTAACGCAAATTCTGCTGAACCAAGTGAAGCCGAAAAGGCTAAGGTTCTTGCTGAGCTTAGAGGTATTCTTCCCGCCCTGAATCAGCTAGATACAGCAGGTTTAACAAATGACCAGATTGCTACTGCCTACGGAAAGATTCTTACTCTTGGTTCTCTTGCGGTAAAGACAAAGATTGTTGTTACGGTACCACCAGCCTCAATCAAGGTGACTGACAATAAAGCTGTAGTTGATACAAAAAAGATTAAGGTTACTGTGAACGGTAAGGCTTCTAGCTCTACTGCTGACGCTCCAACTATTACCTACGCATACAAGAATAGTAAATGGGTTCTAGAGCCTTGGTCTGACCTTACAACGGCTGGTTAATTAGTCGTCTTCGCCAGGTTTAGGCTTATGCTTGGAGGACTTAAAAGGAAAGCCCTTAAAGAAGTTCTTTGCTCCGCGCTTAGCGCTGTCAACTTTTACGTCAAAGGGAGAAGCAACAGAGTAGACAAGGGTCTCATCACCTTCATTAAAGAAGAAATGCTTACCTTCCATCTGAAGCGTGCCTTCAAGGGCAACAGTGAACAGAAGACCTAGCGGGCTTTTGAGAATCATTCCGTCTTCATCAAAAATGATAATTTCAAGGGGAACTCCTCTTCTGTCATCAGAGCCAACTAGAAGGTGACCTGTGGACAGGCGGCGCTCAATAAGGGTAAGGTGAGTGATCGCACCTGATCTCACAGAATTACAAAATTCAGCTTTAGCATTAAAATTGGTCATGGGTCTCTCTTAGATACAGTAAACAGTTTCATTTTAGCATATCACCTTTTTTCCTTTACATTACAGAATTATGAAGAGTTTTAAGTTTTCATACCAAACGGTTGAGGTTACCCCTACGAATACCTTATATGACAAGTACAAGAACTCAGGTTGAAGAAGCTACTGTCGTAGAAGTGCGGAAGAAGCAACAATACCTCTTAGAGCAGGTTGCGCAGGGGGACAAGGAAGCATTCAGTGCGTTATATGAGGAGCTTTCTTCAAAAGTTCACGGTCTTGTCGTGAAGGTTCTGCGGGATAATGCTCAAGCTGAAGAAGTAACACAAGAGATTTTTCTTGAGGTTTGGCAACTTGCTCAACGTTATGATCCTGCTAAAGGTGGAGCATCCACGTGGATTATGACTATGGCACATAGAAGGGCTGTTGACAGAGTAAGAGCCTCACAAGCTTCCGTCAATAGGGACCTAAAAATAGGAGCACAAGAATACTCGGAAGGTTACGATGATGTTTCCGAAATAGTTGAAACGCATATCGAGAGCGAAAAAGTATCCAGTGCTATGAGTCGCCTAACGGTTTTACAGAAACAAGCTGTAACCTTAGCCTACTATGGTGGGTATACACAGTCAGAAGTATCAAAGCTTTTAAAGGTCCCATTAGGAACAGTCAAAACACGCATTAGAGACGGCATGATTCGTTTACGCGATGAACTTGGAGTTGTATCATGATCAATATAAACACAGATGATTTCCTCAATCTGACAGGTGCATATGCTCTTGATGCTTTAACTGAGGATGAAAGAAAAATATTTGAAGGTAAGTTACCTATGTCAGAACAACTTCGTCACGAAGCAACTGAACTTACAGACACTGCGGCTCTTCTTGGTACTGCGGTAGACCCTGTGGAGCCTTCTGCTGGCTTGAAGCTGAAGCTTATGGAGCTTATCTCAATCACACCTCAACTTGCTCCAGAAGAGGCCACAGAGGCTCCAGCAAGTGTTTCTACGTTTATTGCCCCCGTGGAATCTATCAAAGTTGGGAAAGCTGAAGCGAAAGCTAATCGTCATTGGTTCCAGCGTCCAGTCTTTGCTGGCCTATCAGTAGCAGTTGCTGCTTCCTTTATTGTTGTTGCTGCTACCACAGGACATATTGGCTCTAGCAACGTGGAACAAAGTAATCAAGCTAATGGCCTTGCCACTATAAGCCAAGCTTCTGACTCCCAAAGAGTTCAAGAGGGATTCAAAGGTGGCGGAACAGCAACTGTCATGTGGAGCAATAAGGCTGACAAGTCCGCAGTTTTCGTGAATAATATTCCTCATGTTCAAGCAGGTAAAAGCTATCAACTTTGGTATGTTAACTCAAAGGGCACGGCTCGCTCCGCTGGTCTTCTTTCAGATGCTTCTGTCACTCAAGGGTGGCAGGTATTAGACGGTACGATGAAGTCTGGAGACTCCATTGGTATCACGGTGGAGCCATCAGGTGGATCTAAGGCTCCTACCACCAAGCCTGTTCTATTCGTCGGAACAGCTTAACAAGACAAGTAATGCCCCACTCCTTTAGACAAGAGCGGGGCATTACTTGTTGCCATGCAGAAAAAATATAGGCCACAGAGCCTAAACTCTGTGGCCTATATTCTGGTCTGTAGGGAATTGAACCCTCATCTGGCCCCACTTTTAAGGGGACTATGCTAGCCATTGCACTACTAACCATTTTAGTTATCTCAATGTCGCATACAGTTTACTCCTGCGATGTACTGCACCTGATTCACCGTTTCATTGAAAACCTATTTAATTATATCGTAACCAAGGTAGGACTCGAACCTACACCTCTGGAGTTCACTGGGTAACAAGCCCATCACCTCCGCGCGCTCGACCATTAAGCTGCTTGGCACCTACAACAACTTCCGATTGATCAACTAGTGAGGAATCACTTCTCAGAGGTCTTTAGTTGTAAAGTCTATTTAATTATTCGTGTTACAAGTACCCGCACCTGGAGTTGAACCAGAACCGCTACATTATCAGTGTAGTATACAGAAACCGCTATACTATACGGGCATGTTACTACAATAGGTCAACGTTGTAGAACCGTCAGTGAACTTCGCGAAACCAATGATATCTTTGACTTCATTCACACCCTCAACGTTTACCGTAATAAACCCGAGGAGGAACTGTTACTTCTATTTAATTATTTTGTGCTTCCGATGGGAGTTGAACCCATATTCTGTTAACAGTGAACTGTGAACCCTCACGTAATTGGTTTGAGGGGGATTTTAATAATAACCCTTGTCCTCCAGGTTTTTCACCTGCGCAGGTTGAATATGCTCACAGCTTCTTAACACCCAGGCCTTCTGGAGAAGCATCTACAAGATGTTTTCTTATCTTGTAGTTTCAGTCTAGCACAACGGTAAGAGAAGCGCAAACTGAAAAGTCTATTTAATTATTTTTAATTATCTCAATGTCGCATACAGTTTACTCCTGCGATGTACTGCACCTGATTCACCGTTTCATTGAAAACCTATTTAATTATTGAGCGTCCAGAGAAGGAATCGAACCCTCTCCTCCGTCTTGGCGACGGTGCCCTTTAGCCATTGAACTATCTGGACGTTTGTTGCTATCTACTTGTTACGTGGATGTGGCAAGAGTCGAACTTGCTCGGTGGCCGTCGCCACAACACCAACTGTTTCACTGGGAATCGAACCCATTACCAAACCAATCACATCCATATAAGGCCTTGCTGCTGCCTTATGTATTAAGTGTAGCACAACGAGAAACGAAAAGCAACCACTCTACCAGATTAATCTGAAGTTTTTCTTCTTGACGTTATTTTCGCCTTTTCAGGGACTGGCTCATGGTGTACGGTGCCATACTCGTCAATTCTTTCAGTGACAAGCTGAAGTTTCAGAGCAAACCCCATTGAGTTCAATAGTCTTGCCAAGGATGAAACCTGAATGTTCCCTTCAGCTTCAAGAAGTTCATCAACACACTCTGGCGTTCCGTGAATTTTTTCGGCCAGTTCTTCGCGGGTAATACCGCTTGCCAGAATAGCATCCTCTAATAGGCCCGCTACTTCCATCGTAAGATTAGCGGCTGCCATCTCTTTCGCGAACTCAGAGTTCGTGAGGTACTCTTCTTGAATTAAAGAGAGTTGCTGTCCGTTAATTTTCATTGGGAAGTTCCTTCTTGATTACTACAAAAGTAATTTTAGCATAAATACGTCAAACTCTTACAACGACAGGTTCTAGGTAACTGTTAGAAATCATATGTGACCAAATATCATCTAACTACAGCGGGAAAAATAGGCAAGTGTACAGCTTCTGTTCTCCCCTGTCCCCGAGGACCGCATATTACTGAAGATGGTAAAGCTCGCATTAAAGCGGGGAGACCTGAGACGACAAATGAGAAAAAGATTTGGAACGTTCTCAAGCCAGGTTTGACCGTGAATCTTTCAGAAGCTACTCCTTCTCTTGAGTTAGAGAAACCCGCAAAGCAATTGCCTTCTGTTCATTTAGAGTCATTGGAAGACTATGCTGGCATGGATTACTATGACATCAATCAAGGTCTACGCGAGGGTACTCCTCTAAAACCACGTTTACAGAAGACAGTTGAACGCATGGATGAAGCGTTCAAGACTATTAAACCAGAAGCTCCTTACACAACGTATCGTGGAGAAGTTGTAACTATCGATGAAGGCCAAACCCCTGAACAGGCCATCCTGGGCAAATTCTTTCCAGGTTCTAAAGTTGAAAGCAAGAGCTTCTTCTCTACATCTCTGAACCCAAGCATTGCAGCTTATTTTGCTAAGAAAGCTAAGAAAAACCAAGTCTCTGTCATCCTAGAAGTCAAGGCAAAGAATGGTATCAGCATGCAAGGTTTACCTGAAGCGCCTCTAGAGGATGAAATGCTTCTTCCCCGTAATTCTTCATTCACGGTCTCAGCGGTGCGCCCTTATAGCACCTACCAGGATATTGAATTCAGCGAAGAATCCGTTTATCTGAAAGAAGAAAAAGGCAGAACTAGCATCTTTACTGTTGTCCTTGAAGAGAATTAATTCAATTTTTCCGATACTCTCCATGACCCTACAATTGGAGCCATCTTGGACGCATTCACTAACTACTTAGTTTCTGGAGTTATAGTGCTTGCTATTTGGGCTATTGGCGCTGTTTATATCCGACTCACAGGGCCTGAAACAGAACGTTATATTGCCTGGCTCAAGGTATGGGTTCTTCTTGCTGGGTTCTTAGCCGTAGGGGCGAGCCTTGCTTTGGGGGCAATTTTCCCTGACCCAACTACGAGCGCTATTCTGAATGGCATAACGAATCCTTCCATGCCAACTCTACCACCAGGGTTAACAGACCCTACTGACTACCCCACGGTCCCTTAACTTCACCAGAAGTGATGGTAACTCAAAGCATTTGTCATTGTTAGTAACTATGTAGAAACTTACCGAAGGAAAATAGTTTTGGCTAACCCCTATCATGATGGAGCAGGGCGCTTTTGCTCTAAAGGCGGAATGCGTACAGCAATTCAAGACGCAGCTAAAGCAGGTGACACGAAAACTTATCTAGCTTTGCGCACTGATTACGAAGCTACTTCAGGTGAGGTATACATGCCTGAAGCTATTGACAACAAGGCCCGCAAGTCTTCTGGTAGCGGTAGCAAAGCTAATCTTAAGGGAATTGCGCAACGCCGCACGGCACCTAAGCCAAAGGAAAAGGTTCTTACTGCTACTCAGATTGCGAAGCGGGTTGCCGAAGCGCGAGCAGCCAATGAGAAAGCCGTACTTGAGCAATTCCCTAATAACCGACCTATCACAGGTGCGGACTTGGACAACATTCAAAATCCAGAGGTTCGCGACTTTGTAACTTCTGTAACAGAACGTGATAAAGTAACTGTGACCCCTTATGATGTACATCTCATTGAAGAGGCTAGCAGTGATGCTTTCTCCGCAGGTTATGGCGAGGGGTATAGCAAAGGATATGGAGATTACCGCGAATCGTCTGATGATTTTAATCTTGAGAATGAAACCAAGAGTCTCATTGAGAAGACAACGTTCCAGGAGTCAACTAATCCCCGTTTGGTTAGTGAGCTTAAAGAAATTTTAGATAAAAGGTACCAAGAAGGCTCTGACCAGGGTCACTGGGACAGCTAAACTCTCTTATGAAGAAATCCGCCTACTCATTTAAGTAGGCGGATTTCTTTAATGCATTAACGAACGCTGTTTTCAGCTTTCCAGCTTTTCTTTTCCTGTTGTTTCAAGCTTTTCTTGGCTTTGCGATGATCAGCCTTGCTGTTATGACAAGAGCAACCACCATATGAGAGACCGTTAAATCCGTCATTTTTACCGCCACGAAGCATGCTAGTCATTATTCTCCTTTAAAACTGTTCTTCATTAAAATCGGTAAACGGAATATAAAGAAGCCGCTGAACAATTCCTGGTCAGCGGCTTCTTGGTTGTTGTGAGAAAAAGACACTAGCGGCCTCAAGTATCTACCCAGTGATCCCACTCCCGTCAGCGCTACTGCTTCCTAATAAGAGTCCCCGTAGGTATGTACATGCTCGGCCATTCCGTCTCGATACCTAGAGGGAATACGGGGCAAACTGAGATATGGCGAAGGACATATGCGTCTTCTCCTTACAACAAGAACATCGGGTCAATCCGTAAGTTTCAGCAATTCTTAGGCTGGCTCGCAACCAGCATTCTCTTTGGATTCGTTACCTAAATGCTAGACCCTTCTTGCTAAAAAATGAGAACCAGTAACACAACCCAAAGAGTTACCTTCGTGATGGGAATCGAACCCACCTGATTCAGGTTTTCCAACGCAACATTCATGCTGGTCAACCGTTTTCATATCTTATGTCATCGAGGAAATGCGCGGGACTCCGCTCCTACTGTTGCTAGTCGATTCTGAGTTTGACTCTTCATTCGCCACACCATCTCACTAAAACGATGGATAAGCTTTGTCGCCTAGATGACATGTTCGCTATTTAATTTCTTCCATAAGCATAGCATGAGTAAAAACTCTTGTCAAGCTTAAAAGCTAATAATTTCATGCGATGAGAAGAAATTAGTTCTCGGAGCGCCCAACACGGCCAGCGCTTTCCTTCTCATTCTGCTCTGCCGTTTCAGGCATGAAATCATTGTGTTCCCGACAGGATTCGAACCTGCACCCATTTACGAACTGCGTCGTACCCTTGCGGGGCTGCTCTACCACTGAGCTTCAGAGAACTTATTGCTTAGAACAAGTATAGCACAAAATAAGCTACACTGCCGATGTAATTATAGGTTAGTTGAACCTAAGAAGGCTTGAGAATGGCATACACTCCAGAAGCAAATAAAACAGTAGATAACATCCAATACGATTCCGCTGAACTCAGCGAAACAGGAGATGTTGTCAGCATCCGAGATGTATGGATGCCTAAAGCGCAATCATGGTCTTCTGTGTATACGCATCTTACAGATCCATTCTCTTTCGATCACTACACAGCGCCACGTTTACCCGTAGACCTTGGTTTCTTTGACATTAGCGCTGTTGAAAGGCTCCCTCGTGTTCTCCGAATGACCGTAAAGCCCGTGGGTGATTTGAACGCTTACATTCCTGATGAGCTTAAGGAAATTGAGCCTTTCCTCATTCAGGTTTTAGAATACGAGCGTATGATTAACGATAAGTTTGAGAATTGCGAAATACACGTAACCACCGACTATGGCTTCGTTAAGGCACAAGAGACACAGCGTTTCCCAGGATGGCACGTTGATGGCCTTCAAGGTGGAAAGTTCAAAGAGAAGATTCTTGCTGAGCATTCTTACGTAATCGCAACCAACAACCCTACAGAGTTCTGTATCCAACCCTTCTTTGTAAAACATTACGATGAGGATATCACCAATTACTTCAAGGCTTTTGACCAACAGGCAAAAGACGTAAATATTTATCGTGGTATCAAGAGTCACTTGTACCTTATGGATGCTTACATGGTTCACCGCACGCCTACTATTATAGAAGACACTAACCGTGGGTTCATTCGTATCACGGTAGCTAATGCTCCTCTTCCAATTGAGCACAACACTATGAACCCTATGCTTCATCAAGAGCGCCCTAAATTCAAACTTGATATTCGCGATTGGCTGCGCGCACCCGATTCTGGAATTCACTATGACTACTATGGTTTGGACGCAAAGATTGAAGAAAGCGACCGACCTAAGCCTGTAGAGGAAGTTCTGAATGAGCGTACCACTGCTAAGCAGGATATTGGTAAGTTTGAAAACGCTCCTCTGACTCCAGGTAAAGCATTTGTAGCTCCAGAGCGTTGGTACCCAAAGGTTCAACCTCTTTCCCCTACATATCGTGACATGGTTGAGCCTTTTGAACCACGTAAGTACACTAACCCTCGTCTTCCTATTGACTTAGGGACAGCAGATGTTTCTAAAATCCAGTCGGTACCGAATACCCTGCGCATGCCTTTGAAATGGTGGGATAGTGAAGAGATTAACCTACCTGAAGAGCTTCTTCCCATCAAGGATATCCTTGAGCGTTTGTTCACTTATGATAAGTGTCACAATCCTCTCTACAACAGCCAAGTAGCACATCTTACTCACGACACTCGTGAAATAGAAGGCGGGAAAACCCACCGTTTCCCTGGCTTCCACGGAGATGACCTTCAAGGTGGAGCTTTCCCCGAGAAGGAGATAGCTGCTCATTCCTATATCCTTACCACTAATCCTGGTACTGAGTTCTGCTTACAGCCATTCTTCGTGGGACACCTTGATGATTCTCATGAGCGTCACTTCACTGAGTTTGACAAGCAGGCTTCTGAGGAGAATATCTATACGGTTAAATCAGGTCATGTTTACTTGATGGACCCCTATGCTGTCCACCGCACACCTCTTCACACAATTCCTGGTCCTCGTACATTCTTGAGGTTGACTTTCTCTACCAAGAACATGTTACTTCCTCATAACACGCTAAATCCTATGTTTGAGGACAAGCAGAATGAGTATGAATCTCTTCCTATGCCTCATTTGAATGAAACTCGTTGGACTCAGGCTTCTGACAAAACAGTTCCTTACCAAATGTACGGTATTTCTAAATCGTAGGAGACAGCAATGAAGAAGGCCCCAGCTTTAATTAGCTGGGGCCTTCTTCATTGCTTAGGGTAAATA
>Ga0075017_100001507_pt1 | contig 14233 bp, 9 predicted proteins | sample AleBraG_ABR_2012_FD_71475 | JGI IMG/M metagenome (GOLD analysis project Ga0075017, IMG submission 71475) | Freshwater sediment microbial communities in response to fracking from Pennsylvania, USA - Alex Branch Run_MetaG_ABR_2012 | ecosystem: Environmental > Aquatic > Freshwater > Creek >... | reverse complement strand
CTCCCGCAATGGAGATCGCACGCTGATTATTTCAGTCGATGCAATCCAGCGTTCCCTCGCGGTGAGTGTCGAAGGCTACGACGTCGAAGCGCTTTAACTCATAACGCCCCCGCCGCTATTGTCACGAGATTTTGTAAGGAGTCCCCCCTTTGGCCGAAAACTCAATGCAATCTGCCCAAATTTTATTGGTAAGCAAGGATAGATCTGCTTTTGATCTCGACTGGATTCCGGGAGAAAACCCGGGCTGGCAGCTCGAAACTGCGGGCAGCGGTCTGGAAGCTTTGGACCGCGTACATGCGGGACCCGGTCCGGACCTTATCGTGCTTGACTTGATGCGTGGCGACTCTGAGGGACTGCACACGCTGCGCTGGCTACGCCGGGTTCGTCCGGACCTCCCTGTGGTTCTGCTGGCCAGTTCCGACGATGCGGGTCAGAAGCTGGAAGCAATTCGCCTGGGAGCGCAAGATTATCTGATCCGGCCGTTCCAGCCGGAGCAGCTCGCAACCGCGCTCCGCCGCTCGCTCTTTTACGACAGCGAGAGCGGCGAAAGTGAAATCGCGAGTGACGAAATTGAACAAATCGGTGACGATATGTTTTTCGTCGCCGCTAGTCCCAGCATGCGCAGAATGCGGGCTCAAGCAGAACTGCTGGCCCAGACGAGCGCGCCGGTCCTCATCTCGGGCGAGAATGGCAGCGGCAAAGAGTTGGCGGCCCGCCTCATTCATAAGCTGTCGGTGCGGTCGGGCTTCCGGTTTCTCAAGATAAATTGTGCAACCTTGCCGGGTGATGTGCAGGAGAGTGAACTCTTCGGCATGAGCGGTAATGGACGCACCAAACCAGGCAAGCTCGAGCTCTGCCAAAGAGGCACGCTGTTCCTGAATGAGATTACGGAAATGCCCATGAGCCTGCAGGCCAAGCTGTTACACGTCCTGCAGGACGGATATTTTTTCCGGCCGAATGGGGACAGCCAGGTCGAGATGGATGTTCGGATATTAGCGACCACCCAGTTCAACATTGAACAGGCGATTGCGGGACGGAAACTGCGCGAAGACCTTTGCTACCGCCTGAGCGCTTTCACCGTGCATGTGCCCGCGTTGCGCCAGCGCAAAGAGGAAATCCCGCTCTTGCTGGGCCACTTCATGAATCAGCTGGCGCGGCGTTACAGTCTGCCGGCACGAATCTTTTCGGCGGCGGCGCTTCAGGCTTGTCAGCAGCATTCCTGGCCGGGAAATCTCAGGGAGCTGGAAAAATTTGTGAAGCGCTACCTAGTGATGGGCGATGGCAGGCAGGATTTGGGCACTCTGGATCAGGGCGACGACACGGCATTCTGGAACTCATACCTGCCGACGGAAGAACCGGCTGGGTGGATGGTGGAACCAGCCGAACATCGATCCGGTATTTCCGGTCTGAAATCGCTAGTGCAGAGCGTCAAGGGAGAAACCGAACGCAATGCCATCGCCTGTGCGCTCGATCAGGCCCGCTGGAACCGGAAAGCCGCGGCACGACTGCTGAAAGTCAGCTACCGGACTTTGCTCTACAAGATCGAGCAGTATCACATGAGTCCCCGGCCAACCCCTTCTCCAGTTATGCAAACGGCGGCTCATCGCGGGACCACAGCCTCTCAAAAGGGGTAGACATTTCCGTTTCTTGGCGGCCCGAAAAGACATCTGAAAGACATATGCGTAGAGGATGCATCGGCGAGAATCAAGTGAAGGTTCAAAATGTTCAAGAAAATGGTGAGCCGGTCGGGTTGCGGGTTGCCTGCATCCTGGAAAGCCGGTCCATGGGATTCCGGGGGCACAAAATGAGTTCAAGATTGGGTGTTATCACGCAGCACTTCTTAACAATTCGCGGCTTCCGTTTTGTGTTGCTGGCCTTGCTGCTCCTGGCGACGATCCAAGGAGCCTGGTCTCAGAGCACGCCTTCGTCCGCCACAACGCCTCAGGTTGTGGAACCAACCACCCCCGTGCAGCCCAGCGGGTCGGTACTCACAATTGGGGGCGGCGACCTACTGAAGGTAAGCGTCTTTGGGGCGCCAGAGTCCGATCAAGAAGTGCGAGTAGATCCGGATGGAAATCTCTCATTGAACTTTATTGGCTCCGTGCATGTGGCGGGACTTACGAACAGCCAGGCGCAGGACCTGATCGCGAAAAAATTGATGGCAGGCGGATTCTACACTCAGCCCCAAGTTTCGATCTTTGTGAAGGAATACGCCACTCAGGGCGTTTCCGTCATGGGCGAAGTTTTGAAGCCTGGTGTATATCCGCTTCTCGGTTCGCGCCGGCTGTTTGACGTGCTCTCGCTCGCCGGAGGCACCGGCCCAAAAGCCGGAAGGGTAGTGAGCATTAGTCACCGCGACCATCCGGAAACGCCCCGCACCCTACTGCTCTCGAACGATGCCACGGAGTCGGCCAAGAGCAACGTCGATGTCTTTCCGGGGGACACCGTCGTGGTATCGCGCGCCGGGGTCGTATACGTGGTCGGTGACGTGCACAAGCCGAGTGGCGTCATCATGGACAATGGCACGGACATGACGGTGCTGCAGGCGATTGCCATGGCCGAAGGCACCAACCCTACAGCCTCCCTGAATAAGGCTAAATTGATCCGGACGACCCCCACAGGTCGTCAGGAATTACCTCTGGCTCTGAAGGACATCCTTGCTTCCAAGGCTCCGGACATGCGTCTTCAAGCCGAAGACATTATTTTTGTCCCAAACAGCGCGGCTAAGAGCGCGGCCCGTCGCAGCCTGGAAGCAATCGTTCAGACCGCCAGCGGCGTGGCTATCTATGGGATCCGGCCGTAGCCGGGTCGGGGGCATTCCGAGCGGTAAGGCCGGAATCAGAAGAATCAGGAATTGGAACAAGTCGGGAAGCCGGATAAACAAATCGAGTGCCGGGAGGCATAGGTGAGCAGAAATTTCGAACTAATGCGACAGGCTGGCAAGGGGATTGGGCAACGAAAGCCGTCCAACATCGTAGTTGATCCAGTGGAACATTCTGCTGTGCAGCCAGCGATGGGTGCATTTGGGCCTGAGGAGGGCAAAGCGTTCGAGTGGTTGCAGGCTCTCGGAATTCTGCAGAAGCACTGGAGGCTGTCCGCACTTTTCGCCTGCATCGTCATGGTCACTGTGGCCGCAGTCACCATCTTTAGCAAGCCGGTCTATGAGGCCACCGCGCGGGTTGAAATCGACCCCTCTGGCGAAAAATTCTCTTTGAACGGCTCCACAGGAGCGACCGATGCGGAATACCTGGAAACTCAGGCGCAAGTGTTGCAGGGAGATAGTCTGGCGATAACGGTGGTTCGCAAGCTGCATCTTGACCAGAACCCGGCTGTGATGGGCAAGCTTGGTGCCGAAGCGTCGAACGCATCGAATCTGAGCCCTTCCGACTCACAGCAACTTACACCGCAAGAGGACATTGCCGTAGCAAACTTCAAGGATGCTTTCAAGGTCAAACGTGACACCGCCAGTCGTCTTATTCTAGTCAGCTTTGCCAGTTCCGATCCTCAGCTCACGGCACAGGTGGCCAACACCGCGGTACAGTCTTTTATTGATCAAAGCTTTCAAAGCCGGCACGACGCTGTGATGAAGTCTTCGGAGTGGCTCTCGCGCCAGCTCGACGACATACGCAAGAAGATGGATGATTCGAGTCAGGCCCTGACCCAATTTCAGCAATCGATCGGGGTTACGGATATTGACAGCAATAAGAGCACCTTCACCGAACATATGGGTGAACTCAGCCGGCAGCAAACCATGGCCCAGTCGGAGAGGATTCAGTTACAGGCGCTGCTCAAGAACGTAGAGAATCCCGATTCCCTTCCTGAAGTGCGCTCCAACAGTGTGGTACTGCAACTGAGCCAAAGATTAGCGGAGTCGCGAGCTTCTCTTTCTCAGGCCCTGGTGGTGTACGGCAGCAATCATCCCGCTGCAAAGAAGCTTCAGAGCGAAGTGGATGAACTTCAAAGTCAACTGGAGATCCAGAAAAAAGCAATTGTCAATTCACTCCGCGCAAGTCTTGCAGCCGCCCAGGCACGTGAAGGCATGATGGGAGCGGAGATGAAGGGGACGAGCCAGGAACTGGACAAGATGTCTAAGTACGCTGCGCTCAAGAAGGAAGTGGAAGCCAACGTGGCGCTGTACAACTCCTTGTATGGACGGATCAAGGAGGCCGGGATCACAGCGGCCTCGAAGTCGGCCGATATTCAGATCGTGGATCCAGCACGGGTTCCGGACGCCCCGATTCGTCCGCGCCCGCTTCTGAATCTGGCTGCGGGTCTACTCGTCGCCCTGCTCGGCGGCATCGGTTTGGCTTTTATCAGCGAGGAATTGGACAACAAGCTGCACTCCCCGGAAGATATCCGGAGATGGATTGGAAGTGCGAATGTTTCCATTATTCCCGCCATTACCGAATCGGAGAACCAAGAGGGACGCCTGGGCTGGCCCAAGCGTCTGGTCGGAGTCTTTCCGGCCCCAGCTGAGGATAGCCGTACCAACACGTTCTTCCTGGAAAGACCCAATTCGCCTGAAGGAGAAGCGGTGCAGGCTCTATACGCCTCAATCATGCTATCGTGGCCCAACAATCCTCCCCAGACTCTACTGATTGTTTCCGCTCTCCCGGGAGAAGGGAAGACGACGGTTGCGTTAAACCTCTCCTACGCCCTGGCTCAACACGCCAATACCTGTCTGGTGGATGCAGATCTTCGCAAGGGCAGAGTGGCGCGTGCTTTTAGTGTAGCCACGGGACAGGGCTTGGGGGATGTCCTGACCGGGGACGCGACGCTGGAGAACTCCTTGCTGGACATCCCCGGCATGAACAATCTGTCCATCCTGCCGGCTGGGCGATCGAAGGGTAATTTTGGGCAACTTATCTGCTCCGAGAAATTGGAGCAGACTCTGGGCGGGCTTCGTGAACGGTTCGGCTTCGTGGTCATTGATTCCGCCCCGATTCTTCCCTTTGTGGACGGGCGAGCGCTGTCGACGCTGGTAGACGCCGTGGTTCTGGTGGGACGAGCTGGCGTCACCACTCGTCAGGCCATGCGCCGCTGCGTAGAGCTAATCGCGGAAGTTCACGGAGCGCCGATTCTCCAGGTCGTGCTGAATGCCGCAGAAGTGGGTTCGGCTGAGTACAAGTACTATAACTACGGGTACAGCAACTACTCCGCGACGAAGTAGGTCCCGCACCGTTTCGATTGATCCTTGCGCTGCGCAGCGAGAGTTCCGCAGGGACACCCCAGTCCGAACTAGAAGCAAAATACTTCATTCTGGGAGCTGGCGGCGAGACCGCAGCGGCAAGGCAATCCCCGAAGTTCACGGCGCTTGGATGGTGCAAGTCATGCCGAATGGCACGATTCGCCTATCCGTCACCTGGCATCTAAATAGTTGATACGCTGGGGTGGGTTTTGGAGTAACCTAAAGCCCCTCCCCCGATGTTTGGCTTCCCCCTCTTTTGCCGCCCTGGCAGCTTTGGCGCCCAGAGTAATGGCCGAAGACAAAACAGCGCTACTGATGAAAGAGAACTCTACTATGTCCGCTGGAACGATGGAGAATATTGGTGCTGTACCGAAGATCCCGCCGAAGAGCAGCGGTTTCTTGAAATACCGCGCGGTGCTGATTTTTGTCTCGCAGATTGTGATGGTCGCGCTCACCTACTACATCAGTTTTCTGCTACGTCTGGACACCAATCTGGACAGCGCCGATCTGGCTATCTTCTTGAGGACCCTCCCATTTGTCCTGCTGATCAAACTTGTTCTGTCCTATCAGTGTGGTCTTATGCATGGCTGGTGGCGGTATGTCGGGATGAGTGATCTACTGGATATCAGCAAAGCGTCCCTGATTAGTTCTACGCTGATTTTCTGCCTGGTGGAAGGCGTCTTCCGATTTCCCGGATATCCCCGCTCGGTGGTGATCATTGACTTGTTCCTGACGATCATGGTGCTTGGAGGCGCGCGCTTCGCGGTTCGCGCATACACCGAACGCGCTCGAACCTACGGCGCCCAACGCAACACTCTGATTATCGGAGCTGGCGACGCAGGCAGCTCCATCGTAAGGGAATTGCAACAGAACCCCAGTTTGAACTACAACCCGGTGGGGCTGGTGGACGACAATTTGAGCAAGAAAGGCGTCAAGATTCACGGGGTTAAGGTTTTGGGAAGCACTGACGAGTTGCATGAACTCATCCTCGAGTACGAGGTGACTTGCGTCATGATTGCGATTCCACGGGCCAACGGCAGACTGGTGGAAAGGATCATCGCGAAATGCCGGGAGTGCAAAGTGGATTTCAAGATTCTTCCGCCCATTGGCGAACTGATCAACAAATCCGCGTCGGTCAGCCAAGTCAGAAAGTTACGAGTTGAGGATCTGCTGGAACGCGAACCAGTGGCCCTCGACCTGGATCGGATTCGGGGGCGAGTCTCGGGCAAGGTGATTCTGATCACAGGGGCAGGAGGCTCGATCGGGTCGGAATTGGTACGGCAGGCGGCTTCCCTTGATGCCGGGCAGCTGATTTTGCTGGATCGGTCAGAGAATGACCTATTCAAGCTGGGGCACGAGCTTTCCCGCAAGTTTCCCCTTTTGGACTACATCCCGGTGGTTGGCGACATCCAGGACGTGGCCCTGCTCCGGGAAGTCTTTTCTACGTATCGGCCGCAGTCCGTTTTTCATGCCGCGGCTTACAAGCATGTCCCCATGATGGAGAGGAATTGCTTCCAGGCGGTCACCAATAACATTTTCGGCACATACAACGTTGCCCAGCTGGCACGGCAGTACCGGGTTCAGGATTTCGTCCTGATCTCGTCCGACAAGGCGGTCAACCCGACCAATATTATGGGAGTGACCAAGCGAGTGGCGGAATTGATCATGCAGAGCCTACAGGACAAGGGCACCCGTTTTGTGTCTGTGCGGTTCGGCAACGTGCTGGGCAGCAACGGGAGCGCCCTGCCGCTGTTCGAGCAGCAAATTGCCGCGGGTGGCCCGGTGACAGTCACACATCGTGACGCGCGGCGCTACTTCATGACGATTCCAGAAGCTGTGCAATTGGTATTGCAGGCCTCCAGTATGGGGCAGGGCGGAGAGATCTTTGTGCTGGATATGGGCGAGCCGGTGCGGATTCTCGATCTGGTGCGCAATCTGATCCGCTTATCGGGCTTGGAGCCGGACCGCGATATCAAGATCGATTTCGTGGGCCTGCGCCCGGGAGAAAAGATGTTCGAAGAACTCAAACTGGAAGGGGAGGATATCGGGCCGACCGCGCACGAGAAGATCCGCCTCCTTACCGGAAGCAAGATGACCCTCGAGCAGATGTCGATTTGGCTGGACCAGCTCTCTGTTTTGGTCGCGGCGAAAAATGTGCACGGCCTAGTCAGCAAGCTGGTGGAGATTGTGCCTGAGTATTGGCCCAGCCCGGAGATTATTTCGCTCGGTGCGGTCGATCGGCACGATCAGGCGCTGAACTTTCGCCTGGCGCACGCTAGCCTTTCTTCCGGGCAAGAATCCGGGGATTCTGCCGCCTGAATTCGGGATTGCCTCCCCTAATTCAAAGCCCGTCTACTCCACCAGGACGTACACAGCTTATTTATGACCGATAGTTCCTACGTACCGTTTCATCGCCCATCGATTGGCAAGGAAGAAAGCGAGGCTGTGCAAGAAGTGCTCTCTTCCGGTTGGCTCACCACGGGTCCGGTTACCATTGAGTTTGAAAAGCAGTTCGCCGCCTACGTGGGCTGTAAACATGCCCTGGCAGTAAATTCGTGCACTGCCGCTTTGCAGCTGGCGTTGGACGCCATTGGACTAAAGCCGGGCGACGAGGTTTTGGTCCCGTCGTACACCTTTACTGCGACAGCTGAAGTAGTCACCTATTTTGGGGCGCGTCCAGTCCTGTGCGACAGCGTGCCCGGCGGTTTCAATATCGACCCGGCGGATGCCGAACGGCGGATAACAGCCAAAACTCGAGCCATCATTCCGGTTCACGTGGCCGGGGAGCCTTGCGATCTTGATCCAATCCATGCCATGGCTCGGCGTCATGGGTTGCGCGTCATCGAGGATGCCGCCCACACTCTCCCAGCGTCGTACCATGGCCACCGGATCGGAACCACCTCAGAGCTGACCGCTTTCAGCTTCTACGCCACCAAGACGATCACGACGGGCGAAGGCGGTATGTTAACTACCGATGACGACCAGTATGCGCAGCGGGCGAAAACCATGCGCCTGCACGGAATTGGGGGCGATGCATGGAAACGGTATTCCAAGACAGGATCCTGGTATTACGAAGTGCAGGACCCGGGCTACAAGATGAACCTACCCGACTTGTTGGCGGCGGTCGGCGTGGCTCAGCTGAAGAAGGCTGATTTGTTCTGGAAGCAACGCTCCGAGATCGCAGCCTACTACCAGAAGGATCTCGGCAAGATCGAGGAGCTAGAGTTGCCGCCCGCGGGGCTGGAGGCGACGCAACACTCCTGGCACCTGTTCATTCTCCGCTTGCGCCCCGATTGCATGACTATCGACCGAAACCAGTTTATCGAAGAATTGAAGACGGCTGGCGTGGGCACCAGCGTGCATTTCATCCCGCTGCACCGTCACCCATTTTACAAGCGTGAATATGGATGCGTGCCGGAAGATTTCCCGCAGGCAGAGAACGGCTACTCGCGCTGCCTTTCCTTGCCCATTTTCCCCGACATGACCGAGGAGCAGATGGAGCATGTCGTCCAGAGCGTCCTGCATATCTGCCAGAAGAATCGAAAAAGGGCAATGACGGTTGTGGGCTAACAATGGTTAGCTAAAAAATGGATGGCAAAGCGGCCTTCTCAGAAAGCCTGCCCGAGGCGGGCATGGTGACATCTGGCAGTGCTCCGGCATGGAGCTGCTCCGGTGGCAAGCGGCTTTTCGACTTATGCATCGCCACTTCGCTCATGCTGGTTTCTTTGCCAGTGATGGTGGTCGCAGCGCTGGTGGTGAAGTGCGCATCTAGGGGTCCAGCTTTATTCCGACAAGGCCGAGTGGGCAAAGACGGCAGGATCTTTCAAGTCTTGAAATTCCGCACCATGGTTTACGGCAAGCGCAATGTCGGTCCTGGTGTGACGCAGCTGGGCGACCCCAGAATTTTTCCGGCAGGCCGCTGGCTTCGTAAATGGAAGCTTGATGAACTGCCTCAATTTTTCAACGTGGTTTGTGGAGATATGAGTCTGGTAGGACCGCGCCCGGATCTGCCCGGATACATGGCAAGCCTGAGCGAAGAGCAGCGGGAGATTCTTTCCCTTCGCCCAGGAATTACAGGTGCAGCAACCCTGCAATTTCGACATGAAGAACATTTGCTTGCGCAAATTCCTGCAGAAGAGCTAACGCAATTCTATACTTCTCACCTTCTCCCCGAAAAGATAGGGATAGAGCTTGCCTATGCCCGGGATGCGAACCTTTTCAGCGACATTAAAATCCTCCTCCGCACGGTGGCGACCATTCTGCCATGAACTTTTGATTTGGCGCCACGACTTGGAAATATAGTTGCCGTCCACGGCTGGTGGAGTCGCTCTGAGTTCGCTTCGGACGACAGCACACCCCGGTCCCGCTCTCTTCTGAGTAATGACGGGAACGAACTTCCAATACCGCTCCCTTTAATGATCGTGCTGCATTCTCGTCCCTTAACATTTCAAGGAGAATCTGTGGGCCACGGAACCTTGCTGCGGTGAGAACATTGACTCAATCTGGAAACAAGGATTTGATCCTCGACAACAGGTTCGCCTGGTTGCGACGGTTCGGATGGATCATCTTGTTGGTCGGCGGCGCTTCCTTCCTCGGATGGACCGTTGCCCACGAGAAATGGCTGCTGCTCCTGGCGCTGGCGGCTGTTCCGCTGGTTGCGTTCTGGCCTGTACCGCTGGCTTTTGGAGCTTATGTTTTTCTGGTTCCGTTCGATTCGGTTGGACTCATTGGACAGGAAAAGGGCGGATCGGCCATTACGTTTTTCGCGGGTGCGCTAGCGGGAGCAGTCCTCCTGGTTACCGGCTATCTGCGCCGGCGGCTTGAACGTCCGCCAGCGGCGGCACTATGGTGGTTTCTGTTTGTAACGTGGGGCGCCCTATCCTCCCTGTGGGCCATCGATGAGAATCGGGTCATTTTGTTCTTGCCTACTGCCTTGGGACTACTGTTCCTGTACGTGGTTGCGACATCTGTGCGAATCACACGCGAGGAGTTCTCGTGGGTTGTGCTGGCGACCATCGTGGGCGGATGCGCGGCCGCTATTTACTCCTCTTCTCAATACTATTCAGGCGTTTTTTTTCATGGAGGGAACGGCAGGGGCTCTCTGATCATAGGCGAAACCGAGACGGACCCTAACGTATTCGCAACCACCCTTTTCCTGCCTCTTTCTCTGGTCGTCGGGCGATTCTTCGAAACCCGGGGTTGGCACCGCATCCTGTATCTGGCGATGGGAGTCTTGATGTCTGTCGCCATAATGCTAACCATGTCCCGTGGTGCAATGCTCGGTATGGCCGCGATGCTCTTTATATACTTTCGCACGCTGGGGTTCGACCGTCGCGTGGTAATCCCGGTTTCGATTGTGTTGCTATCACTGCTGGCGCTACCCAACACTTTCCTCGGCCGATTAGAGAATGCCGCATCAACTGGAGGCGCCGGCCGGCTCTACATCTGGGAAGTCGGTTTCGCGGCGCTGAAGAGATACGGACTGATTGGCGCGGGCCTGCGTAACTTCGATAAGGCCTATATTGAATATATGGGCGCAGGCAGCAAGGTTTTTGCCCATAGTTCAATTGACGCCCATAATATTTATCTCTTGGTGGCTGTCGAACTCGGTGTCGTGGGACTAGGTTTAATGGGCATGGCGATGTTTTCCGCAATTCGAGCCGGTTGGCGAATACAAGAGCGGCTGAACAATCGCTTGGTCAATTCCCCGGTTGCATACGAAGCGGCGGCCTGGGCAATGCTTGCTTCTTCCTTCTTTGTCGGGACATTGTGGCGGAAATCATTCTGGCTGGTGTGGATCATGTATGCGCTGGTGGTGCGGCTGGCGAAGGATAAGGGCGGCCAGCCGGCGACCGGTGGCGCCAAAGCAGGGAGAGAGATGCGGCCATCGGCCCTCTCCTGGAGCCGATGAGCGTAACTCTCGTAGACATTGTAGACATTCTTGGGCTACTACTGAGGCAGTCCGTATTGTGCGTCTAGCTATCCTGACCCAGTACTATCCCCCCGAGACCGGTGCTCCTCAGCGCCGGCTTTCTCACTTGGCCGGACAGTTTGTTCGCGCCGGGCATTCCGTGACCGTGCTGACGGCGATGCCGAACTATCCCCAGGGCAAAATTTTCCCGGGTTACGGCGGGCTGGTACAACGGGAACAGCGAGATGGCGTGAATGTGATTCGCACTGCCATCTATCCAACTCAAAAAACTGGTTTTCTTCCCCGCCTGGCGAACTATTTTTCCTTCGTGATCTCCTCTGCAACCCTGGGCCCCTTACTCCTGCCGCGGCCTGACTACCTGTTCGTCGAAAGCCCACCACTTTTTCTGGGGTTAAGCGGTTATTGGCTGAGCCGGCTGAAATCCACGCGGCTCATTTTTAATGTGGCGGACCTGTGGCCGGAGAGCGCTGTACGCCTCGGAGTCCTGCGAGAGGACAGTTTTTCCTTCCGGGTAAGCGCGTGGCTGGAACGCTTCTGTTATCGCAGATCGTGGTTGATCACAGGGCAATCCAAATCGATATTGGAGAGCGTTGCGCAGCGCTTCCCCAAAGTTCGCCCTTTCCACCTCTCCAACGGGGTGGATACTACAGTGTTCAAACCGGAGAGGAAAACTCCGGCGCAGCGTGCGGCCTTGTGCAGTAACGGGGACTTTCTGGCGGTTTATGCCGGACTGCATGGCCTGGCGCAGGGGCTGGAGCAACTTCTGGATGCGGCTGAGATTCTGAAATCGGAGAGCAGCTTTCAATTTGTCCTGATCGGCGACGGACCGCAAAAATCGGCGCTACAGGAGCGCGCCCGCGCTCGACAGTTGAGCAATGTGCGCTTTCTCGATGGCCGGTCGGCCGACCAGATGCCAGAACTGTTGGCCTCCGCAGATGTGCTCCTGGTGCCATTGAAGGGGTTCATTCCCGGCGCTGTGCCTTCGAAGCTTTATGAGGGCATGGGCAGCGGCCGTCCCGTAGTCCTCATTGCCGATGGCGAGGCTGCGGATGTGGTCCGTGAAGCCGACGCTGGCATGGTGGTGGAACCGGGAAATATCAGCGGCATTGCCGATGCGCTTCGGCGGCTGCGGGCAGACGCCCAACTGGGTGCGAAGATGGGCGAAAACGGTCGCAAAACAGCCTTGGAACGCTTCGACCGGGACAGGATCGCCAAAGGTTTTATTCAGCGTCTCGAGGAAGGAATGGGCGAGTGAGTGCGATTGGCGCCCACCCTGAGGGACAAGAATTGCGCGGCCGGTTGGCCCACGTTGCCGGTGAGCTGATGGAGAGGAATTATTCGGCCGCGGTCAGCGCAGAAGGAATCCAAAAGCCTTATCACGCTGTGACGGAGGAAACTGAAGGCGGTATGAAACTGGTATCCAAGGATGGCGCCGGTGTTTGCCAGTTGCCCGTAGCTGATCGAGCCGGACAGAGTGGTACGGCAAAGTCCCGCAGTAGATCTGGTTCCCCTTCGGTACTGGTGGTGGACGCGTCCTGTTTTTCCCTGCCGTACGATTATTCGTTGTGTGAAGCTTTGGCGGGCCGCGGTTGTGCCGTGACGTTGGTCCGCAGCGAGTTCGTGCACACCCCCTGGCAGGCCGCGAATTCTTTTAAAGTCTGGAATCACTTTTACGAGCGCAGCCACGCTCGCCCCCGCAGCCGCGCCCGCGGTCCATTGTGGAAACTATTGAAGCTTGCAGAGCATACCCGGGACATGGCTCGATTGGTGACGGAATGCGAAAAGAGAAAGCCTGACATCATTCATTTTCAATGGCTGCCTGTCCCCATGATCGATCGCAGGTACTTGGCCAAACTGCGACGCATTGCCCCCCTAGTATTGACTCTGCATAACACCACTACGTTTCATGGCTCACTGGTCCAGCGGCTGCATCAGGAAATTGGATTTGGCGCGATCTTTCAGCACTTGAGCGGCCTGATTGTGCATACTGAATTTAGCAAGAGAATGGTGATCGAACGCGGGTGGCTCCCCGCGGAAAAAGTACACGTCGTGCCGCATGGCGTGCTCGACTACTATCGCTCGATTGCTGCTCCGCCGCCTGCACTGGCGCCCGGGTCGGACGCGGAACCAGCTGAGCCAACGGTGCTTTTTTTTGGAGCGATTGAGCATTACAAGGGAGTAGATCTCCTGATTCGCGCTTTTGCGGCCTTGCCGCGCGACATGCAGGCAACCAGCCGGATGTGCATCGCGGGCAAACCAGGCATGGACGTGAGTGGATTGAGAGAACTCGCAAGCTCGCTGGGGATCGAGCAACGAACTAACTGGATTCTACGATTTGTTAGCGAAGAGGAAATCCCGATGCTGTTTGGTTCCGCCGCCGTAGTTGTGCTCCCATATCGCGAGATCGATCAGAGCGGAGTGTTAATGACTGCCATCGCTTTTGACAAACCCATCATTGCGTCCCGGGTTGGCGGGTTGGCAGAAACGATACGAGACAACGTGCACGGCCGTTTGTTCCAGGCTGGCGACGTCCCCTCTCTGACGGCGGCCATGGCGGAAATTCTTGGCCAGCCCGAGAGACGTCGTGACATGGAGAGGGCAGTGCGCAGACTGCGCGAGAGTCTTTCCTGGGAGAACAGCGCAGGCCGCACTATTGAAGTTTATGACCAATATCTATCCGGCTCGTAGTAGTGCGGAATCGGATATGTCGATTTCTACGATTTCAACCAAATTTCACATAATTTGGACACGCGATCCACTCCCAGAATATTTCTGAGGTGACATGCTACTGGGCGCCTTGATCGAGCCCAGTGTACCGCTACCATGCCAAGACTCTTGCTGATTACATTTCACTATCCTCCACGGCCTACCATTGGCTCCGTCCGCCCCGGGGCACTCGCGAAATACTTGCCCCAGTTTGGTTGGGATGTTTTGGTGGTGACGCCGCACGGGCCGGATAGTCCTCGCCCCGCCGCGACAGTAGTGGAGACTCCTTATCAGGATGCGCTCGAGAAGTGGAAAATGAGAATCGGTCTGAATCCTCATCGAGCGCTACACGCCCAGCTGAATCTGCCTGTCTCCACTGAGCCACGAACAAGATTTGTGCACACGCG
>Ga0075017_100001506_pt1 | contig 14235 bp, 14 predicted proteins | sample AleBraG_ABR_2012_FD_71475 | JGI IMG/M metagenome (GOLD analysis project Ga0075017, IMG submission 71475) | Freshwater sediment microbial communities in response to fracking from Pennsylvania, USA - Alex Branch Run_MetaG_ABR_2012 | ecosystem: Environmental > Aquatic > Freshwater > Creek >... | reverse complement strand
GATGCCCGCGCACGTCAAGCGGCTACCGGGGAAACGCTTCCCGTGGCTCTGCGCAACAGTGTCCCCGCTTCTGGAGACAAACCTGTAATCCATCTTGGCAACGAAAGCTACCTTGACTTGAACAAGGACGCTCCTCACCTGTTCATCTCGGGCAATCCGAAAACCGGCAAGACGGCTCTCGCCAAGCATATTCTCCGGGAAGCGGGAGGCAGCGGCATGAGCCTCACTGTCTTTGCGAGCGATCCCCGAGAATACAATGATGAGTTCCCCGGTGTAGCGATGGTGGACGCTGGCGGGAGGGTTCAGGCAGCGGACCTTATGCTGGATGCACTCGCCACCAGCGCACGTGGTGGTCACCGGAACGACATCCCCAAACTGATCGTCATCGACTCGCTGCAATCAATCTCCGAGGACGGTCTCATCAGCCTTCAGATACTGGCACGGTCGGGGCGCGCGGCGAACATCCACCTAGTCATCCTGTCCCAGAACGCACCGGAACATGGGATTCTCAAGTCCCATTCCCACCATGTTGTCGTAGGCAGGGGCGGGTTCTGCATCATGGATGAGTCCTATCCATTCCGGATCGGTGAGCCAGCGCGCAGCAAGACTTCAACCCTGAAAGTCGGTGACGGTGCCCAGTGGAATATCGAGACAGGGAACCTGATGATTCTTGGGAGACCCGGCATCGGGAAAACGGAACTGGCTAAGCAGATCGCCCGCGAAGCGCTGCTGTCCGGTAAGAAAGTCACTGTCATGGCATCGCGTGGGAACGATACCTCGTGGAGGGATACTTTCAGCGGCACCATCCCGGTCTTTTCTGAACTGTCAGCGGACACCATCGATGAGCTGACAGCGCGAGGACTGGACGAGGGAGGCGACACGAGGGTGCTCATCGTGGACGGGTTCATGATTGAGGATGAAAGCCCTTTGACTTTTGACGAACGGTTGAGTCAAGCAGCGCTCATCAACATACTCCGGGGCGGTCACGTCAAAGTTGTTGTTACTGCCTTCGAGGCTAATGAGCTACAGTCGCTCTTCGGCAATGCAGTTATTCTCTCCAATAGCGTTCCCAACAACGAGGACGTAATGAAGGGACTCACGTTGAACCAGATGACGGGAGCGGAGCGCCGCAACCGAGATGACGACGAGGCACAGTTCACCCATCTTGGTGTTGGTCACGGCTGGATGATCGGCTTGCACCGTGGCGTCTACGAGAAGTTCGTTTTTGCTGTCTGACCTTCTGGGTTTGAGCGACCCCGGTCTACAAATAGACCGGGGTCGCTTTTTATCAGAGAGCAACCTCTTCGCTGCGGCTCGCTATCCTATCTTGTATGAAGCATCATGGTCTGGTTCCGGAGCGACGCACTAACAAGAATGGTGTCACTACGACCCGTTGGGTGAAGCGCGATCCCTTATCGAAGCCGGTTACCGCTGCAAGGACTTTCCCCGTCATCACTGGCAGGACGCCTGAGACTGATCGTAAAGACCGTTTGCTGAAATCGATTCTCCCTGCGAAACAGTTCAGTGACGAACGCCAGAGAACATTGGAGAACATTGAGTTCCTTGATGAGACAGTCCCGGACCTGCTAGACCGTATTGCTGCTGTCTGCGACGGCTTCGGAGGAGCGGAACGAGATGAATGGTCCGGTCTGTTGGGACGCGTGGACTACGCTGCGGTAGAGCAGTTTGCCCCCGGTATTACCCGGAGTGGGGTAGAGCGTGCGTTGACGGTCTTCCCTTACATCGAGCGGCTCTGTGGGGACAGTGTTGATTCATGGATGATGATGGATTACATGGAGCATTACTATGACCTTGCCACGTTCTTGACCGAGGAGAGCGGTCGGAAGGAAGTTTCGGAGAACGAGACGAAGGCGATGGTCCTCGCCGGGTTCATCCGAGGGATCAAACCGAACATGTCGTGGGAACAAGCGGGCATGGACAGGCTGTACTCCGAGATGAAGGCTGATTTGGCATACTTGGCGTCTCACCTTGAGGAAGTCGAGGTGTTCCTCCCGGAACTGGTGGCACGCAAGAATTTCAGCCGCGAGTACATTGAGAGCGTGTTGACGAGTGATGCACGTTCACTGTCGAGTGGCGTGCTCTGATATTGATGGCGGCTTGTTATTCCGGTAGTATGTGCAATAGTCAACATCATTGACACTAGATCATCAGACTGATAGCTTGACTTCATGCATACTCTCCAAGCCACTTACATTCCCATGACGACTCCTAGTGTCTACGCTGACCCCTACTTCATCGCGTTCAGCATCGTGAGCACTGTTATTGCAGGTGTGGCTTTCTGGGCTGCAACCCGAAAATTCAATTCTCGGGAAACGCTGTTCGTTACTATCCCTATGGCTGTGGGAATAGCTGTTATCGGTTCCGTAGGAACTTACTGTATTGTTCAGTCATCAAACCCGATTTATCAGACCGCCACGCAGAAGATCATCCATAACATTGAAACGAAGTACGACATTGTGTCAGTGACGGTGGACGTTACGGATGCTCCCGGCAACTTCATCGTGGACTCCAAGACCGGGAATTACTTGTCCAATGCATGGGTCACCCGCACGGTGAACGAGACAGTTTCCTCGGAAATCTATAGCGTAGTGGTGGACGCCAAGACTGGCGAGCCAACGCTGAAACTGGAGAACAGCGCTGCCTCGGTGACGGACCCGAAAACGTTCCTGCGCTAACAGATTCCCTGTAACACAATTACAAGGCTCTCCGGTCTATAAATAGACCGAAGAGCCTTGTTTCATCGCTGGTTAGCTTCCCGAGAGGCAGGGAATGCCCAGTTGTATTCGACCCGTATGACTACATAGTTAGATCAACTGTCGCTATTGTTGACAAATCAGTGGTAAGGTAAAGCCAGTAAATACTTCTATGAATCGGGGAGAACTTGGCTATTAGCAAGAAAGCTGCTGTTGTGGCATCGGTCCTGTCGCTGGCAGTCGGACTGGGCGCGGGATTCGGTGCTGGCTCATTGACACATCAGGGAGGTGCTGGGTCGGTGCCATCGGCTACGTCCACTTCGGCATCTTCTGGTTCCGCTGTTCCTGCTCCCTCGGCAAGCCCCGGCGTAACGCAGGCAGATGCGAAGAAGACGGTAGACGCGTTCTTCGCGCAGGTTGCCGCTGACACGGATATCTATGAGAGCAATCTCGGTGGCGGAAAAACAGACGCTCAGATCAGTACGGCGTTTGACGAATCGTTCAGCAAGACGTTTACCTTCCTGAAACCGGATGCTTTGACTTCTCAGACGCGCCATGCGATGGTTGCGGGGTTTGCCCAGTTCTACATCATTGATCCGGGAGCGAAGATTGAAGCTCCTGAATCTGCATATGAGCTGAACGGCAATACCGCGACAGTCAAGGCTTCTGACTTCGTTATCATGCTTCATGGCAAGGTGCAGGAACAGAAGGCCGCCCCATCGGGCAAGTCCGGACAGCTCACACTGACGTTGGAAAATGGGAAGTGGCTTATCAGCGGCTTTGAAACTGCTGGCAAGTAGTTCGTTCAGTTAGCTTACGAAGGAAGGCCGTATCGAAAATCTCGATACGGCCTTCCTTCGTTTGTAGGAGTGGTCTTACTTCTGGGATTTGGCGGTTATGTCCCCCGTTGCACCGTTGATCTGGCGGTACGCCCACCCCGATGAGAAGTCATAAAACTCTGGATGGTTGTACCCGTCACCGTGGACTCTATCAACTATTTTGTAATCATTGATGTCGTTCATGAGGGTTTCGTAATCGACAAACCCGTTGGAGTCCAGAGGTTCTTTAGCGTCGCATACAAGGTCCTTATCACTGCACACGTTGAGCACCCGGTCAGTTTCATCGGATGGGTATGTCTGGGGTGATACTACATCGGAGAAGCGCAGGAGGGCTGGCATGAGTCCACAGAAAATGAATGTTGACACCGGATTCTTTATGAAGTACCAGAAGTCCTCGCCCCGCTGTTCGTCAGCAAGCTTATTCTGGGCGAGACATACTGTGTCAGCTTTCGCGACCATCCTCATGACACCCATCCCCTCGAAGATCACTGAGCCGTTATCTTCAACTGTGATGCTGTTTCCCATGAATGTCAGCGCGTTGGCGTCATTCGGGTTGCGGATCGCATCTGCAACCAACACGGTCGTTGCAATATGAGACCGCTCTTCAGCATTGAGGCCCATTAGAATCTCATGAATGACGTGTCCACCCTGACTGTAGCCGAGCATGACAACTCTTGTGGCTGGACAGGCGGCGATGAGGTCCCGGAACTGTTGCGGCCCGTTTTCCGGCTTGATACCGGTATAAACAGATGCAGGATACCCGGACCACGGTCGGGTTGCGTCACCAACTGAGAGCGCTTCGTAGCTTACTGCCACATGATTGAACGTGGTCGGAGCGCCCTTCGCATATTTCTGTTCGATAGCGAATGCCAATGATGCCAACGGCGTCCCGAATCCGGGCTTGAAATCTTGCGTGGTCGCTTCTTTCTGGACCGGAGTTCCGGAGTAGGACGCCTCGCCGGAGCCGCGCGCTGCGAAGAAAGTGATATCAGCACACATTGCTGTGATTTTATCGCTGACCCACCGTGCAGGTTCAGAAAGATACTTGCTCGTCAAATATGCTGGGTAAGTATTACTCGCGCGCACCCCGTCGCCGGATGGACTGAAGCAGGACGCGTCGTCTTGCTTGCATATGTTCATTACCCGTCCAGCCATGAGAGGACTAATCAGATGGTCGGCTGGCGCTTCCTTAGCTAACCAGTCAGTGGAGTTGATACCTAGGGCTTGCCGAAACGGATCAAGTACAGCTCCCTTGCCAACGAACGCAGCCGCACCTTGTCCGGCATAGTTTTTCTGGCTTGGGTCCGAGGAATCATAGATAGGGTCGCCGGTCAGAACTACAGCGGCGATCTGTTTGCGTTCAACATCAGGAGTTGTAATAAGTGCTTCGTGAGCCACCTGTGCACCTGAGTCAGTGCCTACCATCACCAACTTGGTCTGCGGACAGGCTGAGAGCGCCTTCGCCATAGCGTCATTTGCGACTCCGGTTGCTGTTTTCATGGCAACCCTAAACTTGTCTGCATCCCCGAAACTATGGGGGTTAGCGTTTACCGCTACGTAATCGTAGGGAACGACTACCTTCTTGATAGTTGCGTCTTGCGGAAGGTCGCCCTTGATACTGTCCGCGAGCCTCGAATTGAAGGTTCCGAACGGATCAACGTCAGCACTTCTGCCCGAGTTAATGTCAAGCAAAAGTTTCTCATAGAAGTCGCCACCTCGCAGACCCAGTACGGTTACGTCTGCACACGCGTCTTGCGGGACTTCGATACCAGTAGCCTTAGCTGGTGCCGCTCCTCCAGCGACAAGACTAGTGGCAGCAATGGAAGAGCCTGCCAAGGCAATCAGCATAGAGCGCAAGATATTCTTCAAATTTTCCTCCACGACAGCGATATTTACTCGTATCGTATCACCTTATTGTCAACTTTATTGACAATAGTCCCTATTGACACATGGATATCACAGTAAATTTGATTGGCATCAAGTGATTTCTGGATTTCGGGGGGGGGCATCTTCGATGGGTTTATTGGCTGGGTTGGGCTGCTCACCACAGTCTTGGTGTTCACCTATGCCCAGCTTGCATTCTGGCTCATGTTCAAGGCGTACACGCTGCCAGAGTACATTCGGCATGGAGGAATTCCCGGCGTCCTCTACTTAGGCAAGTGACGCGTGATCTAGCCTTACCGCCAGACCTGCACCCTGTCCTTCAAGACCAACGGCTTGTCTTCCGGTCCCTTGATATACGGTGCGATCCAGACCCGCTCGTGCCGCTGACCTCCAATAGCGTTCCGTGGTCCTACTGGCTGGTTTCGCATGTGACCTCGGACGATCCAGCGGTGAGAGTATTCGCGTGCTTCGGCTTCCCGTTCAGACTCCGAGGCGTATTCCCGCCGTCGCAGCAAAGCACAGGTGACTGTCTCAATCTTCTTGTTCTTAGCTTTCTTCCTGCCGCCGCCCGCGCTGTTCCCGATTGTCTCCTCGCGCTTCTCTCCCAGAGACTCTTCACGTGCCAGCCGCATGATGATCAGGGCTAGCTTGCGGGGCAGGAACTTCAAGTTGTAGAAGGTGACGTATGTTGGTATCCGAAGAGAGTCGATGAGGTTGGATTCCACGTCCAGCGGGGAAAGCACGCTGTCCCATTGGGTAGAGTCGTGAGCGAGTGCTGGAGACGCGGTGAGTCCCATGAAACGGGGCTTTCCGATATCAAGTCCTTCGATACCTGATGACCGCGCACTGGGGGTGTACCAAGCAATGGCGTTGATGGACAGCAACTCCGAAGGAGTCTCCCCCGTCTCAAAGAACTGTGCATCCGGTAGCCGCTTCGTGAGCAGCGCTGGTCCGCCTCCGCCGTTGAGCCACATGATGCCGCTGGGCGCGGGTAGTTCCTTCTCATCCAAGTCATCCGGTTCGGTCCCTGAAATAGCTACGTCCCAAGCGAGCTTTGACATGTCCTCGCTGACCCACCACATCTCGCTGGAGTGTTCAATGGAGTCAGCGATCTCTTTGAAGTAGTTGATGGTGGTCTGGTTGAAACTCATATTGGGTCTCGTGGGGAAATGCCTGAGTTCCTTGGCAAGGTCGTTACGTATGCGCGGCATGACCCGAGGGGAATACTGGACGGGGCTTTGCTGGTGTTCATCATCGGAGTCGAGAGCGTGCTTGTACTCGTACACGTCCACACCGTCGAGTTTGGTGCACGTGACGCCGCTGGCTGGGTTCTCGCTGGCTGACATCATGAGAAGACATACCATTGAAGCGATGTACCCGCTGGTGTCGCGTTCCAGCTTCGCACCGTCATGATAGAAGTAAGAGGTGTTGATCCTAGTGAGTTCTCCAGCATCATTGAACTCGATAGCCGCTATACCAAGTGTCCCGTTTGCTTCATTATGGAAGGTGAAATCAGCAAGCATCTCTCCGCGTTCGGACAATATTTGCGTGATGATGAGTCGGGTGCCGACGTGGCTGGCTCTGACGACTTGACCGCGTGCATAACTGGCGGCTGATCTGCTGGCTATACGGGCGGCGTCACTGGTCACAAAGTAGGAGGGGATGCTGGAGACCGTGGTCTTGTCCACGGTGAGACCTTGCGCCCATGGAAGCCGCTCATCCTCATTCAACGCCTGTACGAGGGCAGGCAGTAGAGAGTTGATTGTAGTGACAGTGATGAGTTGATCGGTGGGGACGTTAGGCATGGTCCCATGGTAATCGAAAGCATATTGAATGACAATAATATTTACATACGTTCTATTCAGAAGCGGAAGATCATCCGTCGAACCGTTGGTTAATGATCGACGCCGAGTTCTGCCATCACCTTGTCGTAATCATAGATTCCACGACTGACTAGTTTAGCCAGTGTCTCCCTGTCTTCAGGGTGCGTCACGTAGTGTGCTGCAAGCTTAGTGACGTGAGGTCTGTAGAGTTCGCTGTAGTTCAGTTCCGCGATGCTGAGATCATCGTTTTCATGGAACGGCGTCCACGCAAAATCAGTGAACTCGGCGTAGGAGATTAGCAGGTCTTCATCCACGATCTCGGAAGGGTCTTCAAACCCGCCTTCCCGCAGTGCCTTCAATACACCGGAGACTTCAACGCTGCTGATGCGCTTACTGTCCTTGTACTTGAGACGAAGCCTCGCCTCGGTCTTAATGTAGTCCAACTGGCGAAAGTTCTCGGCTTCCCGGACGGCCTTCTGTCGCTTCTTCTCGTCTTTCTGAAGTGATATCTTCTTGGCGATTTCGCGATGTTCCGGGTTACCGACTTCGGCGCGCTGCCGAACCAGACCCGGTGCGGGCAGAGAAGTAGACTTGCCCGGTTTCTTCTTATTTTTCTTCTCGTTCTTGACCCAGCGGGTAACGAGCGTGCCGTCCTTCGTCGGACGCTGCTCGGGGACCAAGTTGTCTCTGTTCATGCAAAATAAAATAGCGGGGAAGGAATAGCCAAACGATTCGAGGAGTGCGATTCTCTCTATATCCGCCTGCTTCCCATTAACCTTCTCTGACGCAGCTTTGCAGCAGCCTTTTCCACGTGAGAACCGTCGTGGGATTCACCTTTTCTGCCGAGTGCAGCCATGCCGTGAGCCAAGTGGTTCCATTCGTTGCCGGAGTGCCCTTTGACCCACTCAAAGCGGACTTCAATACCGTTCAACGACAGTTCCTCTGAAGCAGCGAGAATCGCTCCCAGTACATCAACGAGGTCGTGCCGTGCCTTTTTGTTTCTGACAGCGGTGATGGCGTAGTCACTGTCAGAGTAGACAACAAGACTACTGCTACGACTCCGCAATTCGTCCAACTTCAGGACAGCCTCCATAGCGTCCTTGATAGCTTGCAATTCCATCGAGTTGGACGAATGGTGACGTTCTGGCAAGTAGCTTCTGCTGCCGAGAACGATCTCGGGGTTGTTCGCCCCGTCATGGAACCCGATGACCCATCCCGTGCCACCGAGGGCGACTTCGTTACTGTTCCTACCCACGGGCATATATGACGCGTCTGAAGTGATGATCGCTTCGCCGGGTTCCATCGTTGCAGAATCAGGGTGCATGCGTTGAGTACGAAAACTTACTTCCTGAGGCTTGCCACGCTTCTGCGCTGACGTACGAGAGTTACCTTTTCTGTTCGGCGCAGTGGAGAAAAGGTACTCGAACAGATCATCGTCCTCCTTGACGGGATCATCCGAGTAGACAAGCCGGGAGTGAAGCTTCAAAACGTCCGCGAGGTGTCCACTGTCAACTTTGGACCCGGCAAGTTGAATCTTGAGCTTCCACCCTTCGGCATTTGAAATATCAGCGAGGCACGCGACAGCTTCAGTTACTAGCTGGTCAACGTTTGCGCTGCCCAGAGGGAACTTATTGATTACGGTACGGCGTTTGATCCCCTTGAAGTAGAGCATCCATCCGCCAACCGGCGTGCGGTTGAAGAGAACGATGACAACGCTGCCGTCAACCGCTTCAGAAGATGGAATCATGTTGACAGCATATCGTGTATGCCCAGATAGGAATTAGTAATCGTAAATCAGGTTACACAAGGAGGTGATTATAACCCGAGTACGTTGATTTGTCAGCGAAGTAACATAACTCGTCAAAACCGATTCTACTCACCAGTAGCAGCAACGATCCGGACAGCGTTGAAGACCTCCTGTTCGAGTGGAGGTCATATGAGGGAGATTAGACCAATTCCTCGTAACAGAGCAATAGCACTGTCAATTTTGACTCCAATGTCGATAGCCTATGAGCGCGTCGATGATCACGGACGCATAACGAGGGGAGACAGTGATGGGTGTGAGTGCGGCGCTCAGCGTTCTGAGACACTGCTAACGCACTGCACCGTATGGCGTCGAGTGGGGACGGCAACTGCCATCGCCATCCCCACCGCCTGCTGGTAACTCTCACCATTGCGGTTGATGAATCCAACAAGACTCAACCTAAGCAGCGGTTCAGAGTTTCAGCCGAGTAATACCAGTGAGAACGCTGTGCGTTCTGGATAGAGAGTGACCGTCGCTTCCTCGCATGGTTCGAGGACGACAACTCCACGCAACGTCGATCAACCACGTTAGCCGTTCATGCCGAACATGTCCTTGGCTGGTGGAGCACACGCGAGTGCCGATTGAACTGGCACGCCACGACATCAGGTCGCCTCATTTGGCATGCCCTGATTCATTGCACATCCATGAAACAAAACACCGTATAGGGGATTCTCTAATGCAAACGAAGACCAAGTACCGCCTGCTCGGCACAACAGCTCTGATGGGACTGGGGGTTGGAGTCAGTGCCCTGACTGCTGGCGCAGCATCAGCCGACACGGGAACCGCTATGAAAGACAAATCTCCGGCAGCGAGCCAGCCATCGCAGCAGGTTTCAGCGAACCAGAAGGCTGCTCAAGAAAAGGCTGTCGCGGATCAGAACCGCGCCTACACTGCCCAGTCCGCTCCTGCTGCGCAAGCATCTCATAACGCTGCCCAACAGACAGTCAAAGTACAAGCCACGACACATGAGGCATTCACCACCAAGCTAGACAAGGTGATGCCTGTCGCTGACCCGAAGAAATCCACGAACACGGAAGCAACCGCTGCTGGTGGTCCTAAAAATGACCAGTCGCCTAAGAGTGACAACAACGTTTGGAAAACGGATAAGGGAACCCCCTCATCAAAGGGGGACCAAAGTGACAAGAAAAACGTCGATCACGGGAGCACATCACCCAAAGATGATAATGGTGGCTCCAAGAACGACCACGGAAACCAATCATCCGTGGACCATGGCAAGGACAACAACGGTGATAGCCGTTCCAAAGGAGACAACTCGTCACAGAAGGGCGATGAGGGGCACGGAACCCAGACCTCCAAGGGAGATAAAACCAGCAACGGGCATGACAACGGCGGAGACCACGTAGTCAATGTCGATTCCCATAAGAAGTCTGACTCGGGGAACAGTGACGGCAGTGACAAGCACGAATCGGATCAAAGGGACCATAACAAGAACCACGACAAGTCAGCAGACCATCATGACAACGGTGGGGCAAGCGAAGGCAACAAGCGGGATGGCTCCAAGCAAGGGAACAGTGATCATCATGTCAGTTCTGCCGGGTACGAGAACAACACACACGGATCGGAGAAAGGCAGCAACCGGGAAGAACACGGTGACAATCGGAACCGCTCAGACCATGAGGGCAACTATCGTGACGACTCGTCCAAATCGAACCGAAACGACAATGGTGAGACTCGTGCCGGATTCCACGAGAACAACCGTGGCTCAGATCAGGAGAAGAGCAACCGTGACAAGAGCTACCGCCACGAGGTGAACAACGGAGAAGATAACAACCGTCAGCAGACGTGGAACGACGGCGCTGTGCACGTGGCAAGTTTCAGTGAATTCTGGAACAAATCCGACTCTCAGGAACACTCCAGCGGCAATGAGCATCACTCAAGCCGCCACGAGAACTCCGGTGAGCGCAACGACAACACCGGATGGTGGGACAGCCGGTCACGCTGGCACAGCAACGAAGACCGTGCTGGTTGGCGCGACGACAACAATAACTGGCGCGACGAGAGCGACCGCGCGGGATGGTGGACCGGTCGCGACGGGAAGTGGCACAACAAGGACGGATTCTTCGATCAGGAAACGAACTTCCACCGCAGCGGACCGCAGCACCGGGAAAACAACGTGTCCGTCATCTTCATCAACTTCAGCGACTATGGTTGCGGCACGGGGAACATGGACACAAACCTCCGGTACGCACGCACTACATGAGAGGAGGAGCCTATGACGTTGTTCTGAGGGTAATTTCAAATCACTCAAAATAGCATACCCCCCATAAATGAGTGTCTCCGGTCGCGAGATAGGCCGGAGGCACTCATCGCTTAAACGAGAATTTTTATGTCACCAATGTTTACTCTGAATGTTATCCTTTGTACAGGGGCAAAATCCAATATTTCATTTCTGAAAAAGGTACTGAGAACATGTCAGAGAACCCGTCCGTGCCACAGGACCGACCGCCGCTGGAAAATGAATCTCCACACGACGAAAACGTCTCCAAGCTGTCAACCGTCATGGTCACTAACATTGTCCTGCTAGTGATCGTTGCCGTTGCTTCAGCCGTGATCCTCATGTTCGGTGACTTTGAAGGCAAAGTCATCAGGACGATCACCACGCTTATCCTATTCGGCGTGTTCACGGCTTTTGCCGCTTTCGACTCCACCCGGAAAGCCCCGCCTCGCTACATGATGCTTTCCCAGATCGGGCATATGTATATGCTTGCCTTGAGCCTCATCCTGATCTGGGGATCACTGCTGGAGAAGCGTAATTACTTCGATGACTTCTCGATCCTGACGAAGACGGTTTTCATTATGGCACTGGTAAAAGCCGGGATCATCGCAGTCCAGAGGATTTCTGACTCCATCTACGCACCTCAACAACAGACTTCTCTAGTGGCTAAGTTCTGCGTCGGGTTGTTCGCGCTTACCGCCGTACTGCTTACTCTTCCACTCGGAACTGATTTCATTGTCACTTACGGTGATGCATACTGGAAGTTCACGGTCGTCATCGTGATCTTCGCAGCCCTGTCCATCTCCTTGACACTCCTGCTCTCTTGGTACTTCGGCAATAACTCCAGCGTGAAACTCCGTCGTGCGGAGACCAGAGATGAAGCAAGACCAGCATCAATGGAAGCAACACCACGCAGCGAGACTAGGCAGGACCAGTCTCAGCCTCTCGCAGTTACCGAACCAGCACCGGGGCACCGACCAGCAGTCAACGCCCAACCTCCAGCGAGCGGCTACCATCCTACCGGAGCACCTCCAAACTACGCTCCTCCGGTAGCTGGACCTCAGCCGTGGCCCGTGTTCCCCAACGGTCAGCCGCTGCCCGCAAAGCAGAACGGGCGTCCAGACTTCGCCGTGCTCCAATACGTGGCGTCAGTGCATGCAGAAGCAGAGCGTCAATGGTTTAGCTAGAAACCAGTCAGATAAAGAGAACCACCCGGATCACTAAGATTCAGGTGGTTCTCTTTATCTGTGGTTACAGTGTGCCTCTTCGGAGCGCTGTGGTCTGGTTCGCGAGATAGGATTCCAACGCTTCAGTGTCCGGTTCACGCTCCATCAGAAAGGCCAGAATTGATTCAACCTGCTGGGTGTTTTCGTGGATGATCTTCAGGATTGCTTCGTTATCAGGCACTCCGGCGATATCGAAATAATCGAAGTAGCCGGACGTAGCGATTACCATGTGCGCCGAAACCTTTTCCACGTAATCGGCGGGCTTGTCGTTGCCGTACAGGCCGTTGACCGCTTCAATAACGTCAACAATCGTGGGGTAACTGTAGTCGGATGAGTACTTATGGAAGATTCGCATGGCTTCCATGTCGCCGTCTCTGATGTAAGGAACGACTTGAGCCATATCGACAGCGACATCTTGGTGCGTGCCGCACATGTCCAGCACGCCAGCGACAGTGGCCCAGTCCTCTTTGGTCATGGAAGTAACACCGTTCTGGGGTAGGACGATGTTGTTGATCGGCGCGGGGGAAGCAGTCGGCGGCGGAAGTTGTTTAGCGGACGAGGGCGCGCCTGCATCCGCCTTGACGTGACGGAGCACCATCTTTCCGTTCTTGTCAGCGCGTCGTTCCGGCACGAGATTGCTCATCGGGTTCCTCTTTGCTTGATGCGAGATGCAAATAGATTAGCGAGGTCGAGCAAAGTCGTCACTAGAGCAAGCCGTCTTGAAGCGCCCCGCAGCTTTTCGCTTCACCGAGGCCTGTGATGATCTCGTCATAATCAGTGACGCCACGCTGGATGAGGGACCGGACCACCATCTCGTGCTCTAGATGCTCGAATACATAAGCGATGATCAAGTCGTGGTTCGACTTGCGTGCAGTGCGGTCGTTCGCGCCATCAACGAATCTAAGCAACGCGCCAGTAACGAGTGCCGCGTCGATCTGGCTTTGCGTAAAGAACGGGGCAGGAACGGCTTCATCGGTGGAAGTGGTCACAGAGTCCCCTCGGAGAGTGGTCGTGGCTGAGCGCACATTTCGCGATACAGATCGAGGACGACCGCAGGGTCCGTGATGCCACGTGTCCGAATCAGGGAAACGATCTGCTCGTACTGTTCGGGGCGCTCTAAGACAGCCTTCAGGAGAGGAATATTGGGGTGATGGCTTTCCATCACCTCGTAGCCTCCCACGTTGTTGAAGACTCTGGCACCAGACGCCACTTGCAGGGCAAAGGCAGTTTGATAGAAAGCCGTCACGTGTTCCTGCGTGAAGTACTTATCCAGAGGTTCGTCGGGGACTACGTGACGAAGGTGAGCTACGTATTCGTGGGTATTATCCAGAGCACTTCCGGGAACAAATAATGCGTCGAAGGCCCGAAGTAATTCGAGGTCACCGGAATTGTAAGCAAGGTCGAACTCATGCTTGATGTACGCGTGTGTGCTCGGGTCGGAGTCGGCGCGTTCAATAAGACGGGAGCGCAGCTCTTTCATCTCCTGCTGTTTCGATTCGTTCGCCATCTTGGCGCACTCCTTGAGTGATTAGGTTTCGCTACGGTGGCAAGCTGTCTCTACAGAATTCCATCTTGAACTGAAGCATGATGCTTATCGGCAGCAGCAACAGCGGCAACAATTTCAGCGTAGGTAGTGATGTCACGCTGGATGAGATAGCGGACAAGAAGTTCGCGGTGCATATTGGTGAGAACGAAGGCGATCACCAGAT
>Ga0075017_100001505_pt1 | contig 14240 bp, 11 predicted proteins | sample AleBraG_ABR_2012_FD_71475 | JGI IMG/M metagenome (GOLD analysis project Ga0075017, IMG submission 71475) | Freshwater sediment microbial communities in response to fracking from Pennsylvania, USA - Alex Branch Run_MetaG_ABR_2012 | ecosystem: Environmental > Aquatic > Freshwater > Creek >... | reverse complement strand
AGCATCAGGACGGCTTCCACCGGCGCGCGCGAGTAGAGCCCGGCTATATCGTCGATCTCGTCGCCAATCACGTTACGGTTGCGGAGCGAGGTGATAACCGCGAACGCGCCCAGGTTCATGAACGTGTACACCAGCAGATAGACCAGGATTCCCTTGAAACCGTCGATAAAGCCTGGGCTATTGGGAGCCGAAGTCCCCATGGCCACGAAAGCCAGCAGCATGTAGCCGACATGCGCGATCGAAGAGTAGGCGAGCAGGCGCTTGGTGTTCGACTGCGTGAGCGCAGCGAAGTTCGCTCCCGTCATGGTCGCAATCGAGACGAACACGATCACCGGCGTGTAAGTTGCGCGCAGCGGGAACAACCCAAACACCAGGATCCGCAGCAGCATCGCCCACGCGGCCGCTTTCACCGCCACTGACATGAATCCGGTGATGCTGGTGGGCGCGCCTTCGTAAGCGTCGGGCGCCCACTGGTGGAACGGGATGGCGGCTATCTTGAACAGCAAGCCGGTCATCGTGGTGACCATGGCGATGATCGCGACCGGCTTGTACTGGCTGTTGAGCACGTGGCGAGACAGTTCCTGCTGGATGACTGCTAGGTTCGTGCTTCCGGTCAGGCCGTAGAGCAGTGACAATCCGTAGGCAAAAATGCCGGAGGAAAATGCGCCCAGCAGAAAGTATTTCAGCGCGGCCTCGTTGGAGCGGCGGTCGCGACGCAGGAATCCGACGAGCACGTAGGTGGAGATCGCCATCAACTCCAGGCCGATGAAGATGAGCACGATGTCGAAGCCGCAGGCCATGCACATCATGCCCGCGACCGAGAGCAGCATCAGCGCATAGTATTCGCCGTGGTTTTCGTGCTCGATTTCGAGGTAGCGCACCGACATGAGAATCGCGATGGCTGTCCCCGCCAAGAACAGGTAGAAGAAATAAATGGCGAAGCGGTCGACCAGCATAGTGCGCATCATGCCGTAGGAACCGCCGGCGCCGCTGACGTCTAACCAGAGCTGAATCTTGTAGACGCCCGCGGCGGAGAACAGCACTCCGATCAAGGCGGTGACGGCGTTGGCCCACTTCATCTCTTTGGGGAGCATGAAGTCGATGAGCAGAATGCCGAGCGCAAAGAGGGTAAGCAGAGTGATGGGCAGGGCCAGCAGGTAGTCGGTCCACGTGTATCCGAGCGCTGGCACTAGTTCATCCCCTTCTTCGGCGTAGCGGCGACAGGTGCATTCGCGGGTGGCTCGACCGCCGCGGGTGCGGGAATGGTTGCCGGCTGCGTAGCGGCGGTGACCGTGGCTCCGGGCTGCGGATAATCAGGCCGCACTGTGGCCACCAGGTGGTTCACCGGCTGTTCGAGAATCTGGAAGAACGGCTTGGGATAGAGGCCGATCCAGAACGCCATGATGATGAGCGGCACAAACGTGGCCACTTCGCGCGGCGTCAGGTCATGCAGCTTTTCATTTTTCGGATTCGTGACCGTGCCGAAGAAGACGCGCTGGTAGAGCCAGAGCAGGTACGCAGCGGCCAGCACGACTCCGGGGACGGCCCAGGCGCCCCAGCGCCAGTTCTCCATGAACGTGCCTTGCAGGATGGTGAACTCGCCGACGAAACCGTTGAGCAGTGGCAGTCCCATCGACGACAGGAACATGATCATGGTGATGGTGGCGTAGACCGGCATCACGTTGGAGATGCCTCCGTATTCGGAGATCTCGCGCGTGTGGCGGCGTTCGTACAGAATGCCGACGATCAAGAACAGCGCGCCGGTGGAGATGCCGTGATTGATCTGCTGCAGCACAGACCCGCTGATGCCCGCCGGATTCAGCGCGAAGATGCCCAGCGTGCAGAAGCCGAGGTGGCTGACCGACGAATAGGCCACCAGCTTCTTCATATCTTTCTGCATCAGCGAAACCAGCGCGCCGTAAATGATGCCGATAATCGAGAGGGCGATCATCCAGCCGCGCACTGGCGTGTGCGCCAGCACCTCGGGGAAGAAGGGAAGCGAGAAGCGGATGAAACCGTAAGTGCCCATCTTCAGCAGAACGCCGGCCAGGATGACGGAGCCTGCGGTCGGCGCTTCCACGTGGGCGTCGGGCAGCCAGGTGTGGAAGGGGAACATCGGCACCTTGATGGCGAAGGCGAAGAAAAAACTCAGGAAAAGCAAAGTCGCTATGTGCGGGCCGTAGTCTGTGTAAATCTGCGGCGCGGTCTTGTAGAGCTCAGGAATGCTGAACGTGTAGAAGTGCGGCTGCGATGCGCTGTAGTGGTGGAAGTAAAGGAACAAGATGCCCAACAGCATCAGCACGGAGCCGGCGAGTGTGTACAAGAAGAACTTGATGGCGGCGTAGAGTTTCCGCGGGCCTCCCCAGATGCCGATCAGCAAGTACATCGGCACCAGCATGGCTTCCCAGAAAACGAAGAAGAGGAAAAAATCGAGCGCCATGAAGACGCCGAGCATGCCGGTCTGCAGGACGAGGAACCAGATGTAGTATTCCTTGACGCGGTTCTCGATGGCAGTCCACGAAGACAGGATAGAGATCCAGCCGAGGAGCGTGGTCAGCATGATGAGCAGGAACGAGATGCCGTCGATTCCGAGGACGTAGCCCGCGCCAATCGAGGGGATCCAGTTGTTGGCCGAGCCCTCAATGAACTTGAAGCCGGGCTCGAAGCGCTGCGCCCAGAACCACGGCACCAGCGGCAGCGAAACCAGGAGACCGGCCAGCGCGAAGAAGTTCGCGATCCAGCGGATGGCTTCCTTGTTGTCTTTGGGGACGAACAGGAGCAGGATCGCGCCCAGCAGCGGCGTGAAGAGGATGATGGATAGGATGTGGTTATACATTGTAAGCAGTTCTCAGTTGCCAATCACGAGCATTCAGCACTCAGCAGTCAGCATTCAGCCCTTCGAGATTCTTGCGACATCAGCAAGAGCCATCGCTGGCTGAATGCCGAGTGCTGAATGCTTAGTGCGCCTCAGTGGTACACGTAATAGAACACGAAACCTACCAGGCCTGCGGTCATAACCAGCGCATACCATTGCACCAGGCCCCACTCGAACAGCCGCGCCAGCCACGAGAATGGGAGCGTCGCGTAAGCGATGCCGTTAACCCCGACGCCGTCGATGATCCACTTGTCCCACCAACTGGAGATGGTTGCGGTGAGCCGCGTGATCCAGCCGGCGCCGTTGACTGCGCCATCGACAATGTTTGCATCGAACCACGAACTGGCTTGGCCCAGGCCCATGACCCCGAGACGAACGTCTCCCACTTTCCGGCGGCCGGTGAAGGCGTAGTCGTAGGCTTCGTCGACGTAGTACTTGTTGAGCAGCGTGTTGTAAACGGGCGGAGCCGCAGCGGCGATGGGCTCGACGTAATCCTTGCCTGCGTTGCTATAGGCCCGCGAGGCAAAGAACCAACCGGCTCCGGCGGCGGCCACCGAAAGGAACATCAGCAAGTATTCGGTGCTACGCGGACCTTCTTCAGTCGCGGGCGGGGCTTCAGTCGCCTCCGCGTGATTCGCGAACACGGGTTCCAGAAATTTCTCAAAGCGATTCGAACCGCCGAGGCTCGGCGAGACGCCGAGATATCCCGCTGTGATCGAGAAGAACGCGAGAATCACCAGCGGCACGGTCATCGACTTGGGCGACTCGTGGATGTGGTGCTCGACTTCATGGCTCGTGACGCGCGACGGGCTCCAGAACGTCAGATAGATCAGGCGGAACATGTAGAAGGCCGTCATCAGCGCCGTGACGAAGCCGATGGCCCACAGATACGGGCTGTATTTCCACGCCTGCCACAGGATTTCATCCTTGGAGAAGAATCCGGCGAAGCCGGGGATTCCGGCGATGGCCAGCGTGGCGACGAACATGGTGCGGAAGGTGACGGGAATCTTGCCCGACAAGTCGCCCATTTTTCGCATGTCCTGCTCGCCGCTCATGGCGTGGATGACCGAGCCGGCGCCCAGGAAGAGCAGCGCCTTGAAGAAGGCGTGGGTGAAGACGTGGAAGACGCCGGCGGCGAAGGCTCCAACGCCGAGCGCGAGGAACATGTAGCCGAGCTGCGAGACGGTGGAGTAGGCCAGGACGCGTTTGATGTCGTTCTGCACCAGGCCGATGGACGCGGCGAAGATCGCGGTCAGCGCGCCCACGATAGCCACCACCATCATTGATTTCGGCGCCACCACGAACAGCGCGTTCGAGCGCGCGACCATGTAGACGCCGGCGGTGACCATCGTCGCGGCATGGATGAGGGCAGAAACCGGCGTTGGGCCCTCCATCGCGTCGGGCAGCCAGATGTAGAGCGGAAGTTGCGCGGACTTGCCGCACGCTCCGACGAACAGCAGCAATGTGGCGGCGGTGATGATGGGATTTCCCATCAGGCTCGCGGCGTGATCCCGCGCGAAATGTGTAACGTCGATGTAACGCAGCGATCCGCACATCCACGCAATAAAGAACATCCCGAGAATGAATCCCGCGTCGCCGATGCGGTTGACGATGAATGCCTTGTTAGCGGCGTCGCTGGCCGACTTGCGATGGAAGTAAAAACCGATCAGCAGGTACGAGCATAGGCCCACGCCCTCCCAGCCAACGAACATGAGTACGTAGTTGTTGGCCAGAATCAGCGTGAGCATGGAGAACATGAAGAGGTTGAGGTATCCGAAAAATCGGTAATAGCCGCCCTCATGCGCCATGTAGCCAGTGGAATAAATATGGATCAGCATGCCGACGCCGGTGACGAAGAGCAGCCAGATGCTGGAGAGCGGGTCAAGCAGGAATCCGGCGTCGGCCTGGAACGGAGCTTGCGTGCCGTCGGATTTCACGTAGGTCATGTGCCCGGTGTCGGTGCCGAGCCAGGTGTAGAGAACTTTCTCGTAGGGTTGGTGGTCGTGTGCAGGGGCCCAGTTCGTATACTGCCAGACTGCCCCGCAGGCCATGACGAAGGCCAGCACGACCGAGCCTACGCAGACCGCGCTCACCGTGGACTTCTGCAGCTTGCGCCCGAAGAAAAACATGAGCGCCGCGCCGATGGCGGGCAGCAGCGGGATGAGATAGATGTGGTCGAGAAATAGCATTTCATTCGTCTTAATGCGTTGTCATTCTGAGCGAAGCGAAGAACCTATGCAGTTTGCTGGCACGAAGGATTGCATAGGTCCTTCGCTTCGCTCAGGATGACAAGTTCTTACTGGGTACTCGGTACTGGGTACTGATTTTCACCACTTCAGTAAATTCACTTCGTCTACGTTGACCGTCTCCTTATTGCGGAAGAAGGCGATCAGGATGCCGAGGCCCACCGCGGCTTCGGCAGCGGCGTCGGTAATTACGAAAATCGCGAAGACCTGGCCGTGCAGGGCCATTGGTCCGTGCAGTCCCTGCCAGTAGCGCGAGAAGGCGACCAGGTTCAGGTTCACGGCGTTCAGGATCAGTTCGATCGACATCAGGACGATGACCACGTTGCGCCGGGTCAGCACGCCGATCACCCCCAGCAGGAACAGCGCGGCCCCTAGGACCAGGTAGTGCAGGGTCGTGATGTGGAGCATTGCGTCCATTTGGCGCTGCTTCTGTTAAATCCTCTTCTTCGCCATCACTACCGCCCCGATGATCGCCACCAGCAGCAGCAGCGAGGCGATTTCGAAGGCGAACATATACATTCCGATGCGCTGGTCAAACAGCAGGCCTGCGATCGCCTGCGTGTTTTGCGATTCCGCGTAGAACAACCGGCCTTCGGGGAACAGCGACTTTCCTTTCGTGTACACCGAGATGAATAGGCCGCCCAGCGCGGCCGCCGCAACGATTCCCACCAGCCACTGCTTATTGAACTGGCGCTCTTTCTCGCTGCGCTCGATCGAGATCAGCATGATCACGAACAGGAACAGCACCATGATGCCGCCGGCATAAAGAATGATTTGCACGCCGGCGACGAACGGCGCATAGAGCATCAGGTAGATTCCCGCCTGGGCCAGCAGCGCCGTGATCAGCGCCATTGCCGAGTGCACCGCGTTCTTGCGCGTGATCACCAGGATGCCGCCGATGATCATCGTCGCCGACAGCAGATAAAAGAAAAACGGTGTTGCGACCGGAGGATTCATTATCGGTGTAACACTTCCTGTAACTGACTCCACAGTTCCGTTCGCATGCCCATGACCGCGGTCAGAACCAACAATCCCAAGCCTGTGGGCAGCAAAACTTTCCAGCCTACTCTCATGAGCTGGTCAAAGCGGTAACGCGGGAACGTGCCACGATACCAGATATAGAGGTACATGAACGCGGCAACTTTGGCCGAGAACCAGAAAATATCGCCCACGCGGTCGCGCACCGGGGGTACGAACAAAGCCAGCCCGATCAGCCCGAGCACCGCGCCGAATCCGGCCAAGCCCATGGTCTGGATCTTGAACAGGGGATGCTTGGGCATGCGAACGACGTTGAAGAACGTAATGCCCGCCAGGAATAAGAAGGTCAGTCCGGGGAAGAGTGAAAAAACCAGGTCCCAGGTAGAGCCGTGCAGCAGGTTCGGGAACGGCCGCAGCCACCCGCCGAGCCACAACGTCACAGCGATCGAAGAAACCGCGATCATGGCGGAATACTCCGCCAGGAAAAACAGCGACCAGCGAAAGCCGCTGTATTCGGTGTGGAAACCGGCGGTCAACTCGGACTCGGCTTCCGGCAGGTCGAAGGGGGCGCGGTTGGTCTCGGCGACCATGGCGATGGCGAAGATGAAGAATCCGACCAGGCCGAGCGGGAAGAACTTGAAGATGTACCAAATCCCCTGCGCTTGCTGGGCCTGCACGATGCCGATCATGCTCAGAGTGCCGGTGCTCTGATCGTTGAGGCTGGTCATTAGAATCACTGAGACCACGGCCAGCCCCATGGCAACTTCATACGAAACCATTTGCGCGCTCGACCGCAGCGCGCCGATCAGGGGATAGTGCGAGTTCGACGCCCATCCCGCGGTGACGATGCCCAGCACGCTCAGCGATGACACGCCGAGCATGAACAGGATGCCGATGTTCATATCGGTGATGGCGTGCGTCGGCCCGAAGGGAACTACGACGAACACGGTGAACGCCGCCAGCACGACGATGAACGGGGCGATCCAGAAGACCAGCTTGTCGGCTTCGGCCGGGATGATGTCTTCTTTGAGCAGCAACTTCAGGGCGTCCGCAATTGGCTGAAGCAGGCCGTGCGGGCCCACGCGCATAGGTCCGAGCCGCACCTGCATGTGAGCGAGAATCTTGCGCTCGAGCCAGTTCATGCAGATGACGGCGACGGAGAGACCGACAAAAACCAGCAAGACGTAGACCGTGGCCCAGAAGAGGTTGCCCGCGCCGCCCGGCGTCTTGTCGCTGTCGAGGTAGCCTTGGATGTACTGAATCAGGTCGTGCATCAGCGATCCACCTCGCCCAGAACGATGTCGAGCGTGCCGATGACGGCGATGACATCGGCGACCAACTGCCCGCGGCACATCATATCCAGAGCTTGCAGGTTGACGAACGACGGCGGCCGCACGCGCAGTCGGTAAGGCTGGGTCGAGCCGTCGCTCACAATGAAGTATCCGAGTTCGCCTTTGGGCGCTTCGATGGAGTGGTAGACCTCTCCGACCGGCGGCTTCATCACCTTCGGCACTTTCGCCATGATGGGGCCTTCGGGGATGCCTTCGACGGCCTGCTCGACGATGCGCAGCGATTGCCGCATCTCGACCATGCGGACCAGATACCGGTCGTACGTGTCGCCGTTCTGGCCGATGGGGATTTCGAAATCGAAATTCTTGTAGTTGGCGTAGGGCAGGGCCTTGCGGATGTCCCACTTCACGCCGCTCGCCCGCAGCACGGGCCCGGACACGCCCAGCGCGATGCAATCCTTACCCGAAATTACACCCACACCCCTCGTGCGTTCCAACCAGATTCGATTGGTGGTGAGCAGTTCTTCGTACTCGTCGATCTTCGGCTTCACGAACGAAACAAAGTTCTTGACGTCTCTCTCGAATCCGTCATAGGCCTCATACTGCAAGCCCCCGATACGGAAGGCATGTGTGGTCAGGCGCGCGCCGCAGTATTTTTCGAAAATCTTGAGAATCTCTTCCCGGTCGCGGAAGGTGTAGAACAGCGGCGTGATGGCGCCGATGTCGAGTGCGTGCGTCCCCAGCCACAGCTGGTGACTGGCTATGCGGTTCAGCTCTGTCAGAATGACCCGGATGTATTGCGCGCGGGGCGGAGCCTCCACGCTGAGCAGTTTTTCGACCGTTTCGCAGTATCCCAGGCCGTTCGAGACCGCGGCCACGTAGTCCATGCGGTCGACGTAGGGATTGAACATCGTGTAGGTGCGGTTCTCGCCGATTTTCTCGACGCCGCGGTGCAGGTAGCCGATCACGCACTCGAGTCCAAGAACCTTTTCCCCATCGAGCCGCAGAATCACGCGGAGCACGCCGTGGGTCGCGGGATGCTGCGGTCCCATATTGATGACGAGCTCGTTGGCGTCGAGGAACGTCTTGTCGGGCGTTTCGAGGTCGAGCGGCGAGAGTGGGGTGGAGTCGGTCATGGTTGTACGAAGTTAGTATTCAACCCTTTGATAGCCAGTGCTCCTGAAAGGCTCGGCGTCTATTACGACCGGCGATATCCCCAGCGGCAACCTTATTGTTCGCATGCCCAAGACTTTTTCCCTTTGGGTCGCTAGCAAGACGTACTCTCCAGCTGGAATGTTCTTAAGGGAGAATTCACCCAAAGAGTTCACTTTCACATTGAGGACTTCTCTTGAGTTGGTGGACGCCATGCGAATTCGGATTGGCCACCCAGAAGTCTCGGCGCCACGAACACAACCCGAGACAGCCGAGGTATGAGGACTCCTTTCCGTCTCGATAATGCGTCTCAAACATCCCAACGGGTGGAATTCTAGCCCGAAAGCGGAGTTGCCAGGAACAGGTTGAGAGCGCGCGTAGGTAGCGCCGAGGAGATAGACAAAGACAATGCAAACAATGCGGCAGCGATCTCTCGGTAGTCCGATTCCTGAAATCATTGGCCGCTCTCGATTCCCAGGTTGATCTGGACCCATTCGTTGTCTTGCTGGAGGATGCCGTAGTCCTTGCGCAGGGGATGGCCCTTCCAACCGTCGGGCAACAAGATCCGCTTCAGGTCGGGATGGCCGTCGAACTTGATGCCGAACATGTCGAAGACTTCGCGCTCCAGCCAGTTGGCCGTCACCCAGATGGGGACCGAACTCGGCAGGCTATCGCCATCGGCAATTCGCGCCGTCACGCGGATGCGCTCATTGCGCGCGAACGAATACAGTACCCAGATCACATCAAACTGCTTCTCGCGTTTGGGATAATGCACTGCGGTGATGTCCACGCAGTAGTCGAACTGTTCGTCGTTGCGGAGAATCTGCAGGATTTCAGGAATCAGCGAGCGATCGACCACCATGTAGTTCTGGCCGAGGTGAGTCAGAGCTTCGACGCCGGAGCCGTATTCACGCTTGAACTTGGCGACCATGGGAGAGTCCCAGGGCGTGGGCACCGGCACGGCGGCTTTCGCGGTTGCAGGTACGGCTGGCTTCGCGGCAGCCGGAGCGGCGGGCGCGGCTGGGACAGGCTTGGGTGGCGTTGTGGCAGCCAGCGCCGGCGTTTCTGGAGTAGCTTTCGTTTCCGATGGAACCGATCCCGCCGGAGTAGCCTTCACCCCGCCCGGGCTAACGGGCTGATCCGCCGACGGCTTCGGTTCACCTTCCGGCGGCGGTGACGAGGGGGATTTGATTTCGTCCGGCATAGCTCGCGAAGGCACAAACCTCCGGCGCAGTGTGCGTTAAGAAGAACGTTAACTTTTATCAGCTTGAGCATACGGTGTCAACGAGGGCGAGTGGATTTCGCGACCTGCCGAACGTCCCCCAAAGCCCGGTCGCAGCCATCGTATTGCCGCGCTCAGAAAGATCCCGGAAAAAGCACAAAAAACAGACGGGCCGCATCGCGGCCCGTCCGTGGTTCGCGCGGAATCCGCAAGCAAGGGAACTATTAGTGCCCAGGGTATCCCGGCAGCGCCGTGGTTTTCTCCACCTGCACCGCCTTGAGGGCCGCCGGGTTCAGTCCCAGAGCCTGCAAGATGGTCGGAGCAACCTGCGAAGTTTCCACAGGGCTCTTGATCACGCTGTGCGTCAGGCTCGGGTTGGAAACGATCAGGCCTACGTTGGTGTCGCCGAAGCTGAACCCGCCGTGTTCGGCATTCTTTGCCGTGGAGGTGGTGTAGATGGTGCCGTACACCGGCTGCACGATCACGTCGGGCGTGCGGCTGTCGGTGATCGGGTCGTTGAACTTCAGTTTCAGCTCATTGCCTCCCATGACTTCCTCGACGAACAAGGGATTGGCATTGGTGTTGATGTAGTCGGAAACCTGCTGGCCCATGTTCTGGTCGGCCAGCCAGATAAGAGCGACGTCGTCGTCGTTGACGAAACCGCAATTCCCGGTGGCACAGGCGTTGGCGCTGGTAATGGCGATGGCCGCCGGATTGGTTGTGCCATCCGGCAGCGACATAACCACGTCAGCGAAATGGCCGGGCTTGACCGTTTTCAACGGATTGATCGGCGATTGCCCGTGCTTGGCGGTGACGATGAACAGTGTCGAATCGTACAGGTTTTGGCTCTTGAGGCCCTTGATCATGCTGGCCAGCGCGGCATCGGTCTGGTCGAGAGCGTATGCGAGGACGGCGCTGGGAGTGCCGGAGCCGTCGAGGTAGCCGCCAGGCGTGCCATTCAGGTAGCCGTTGTCGGCCACGCAGCTGCCGTCGTAGTTGTCGGTGATCAGCTTCTCCCCAACGCTGACGCCCTGGAAGTTCATGCCGAACACTTCGGGGGCGCCCACCTTGGTCTTCCCGTCGTGCGTGAAGCCGTTGATTTCGTTGAGGATGCCCTGCACCTTTAGCTGGTCGTTCATGACTGTGCAGACGACGCTGTGCGTGTTGTCCAGTCCGCCGACGTTGGTGATTTCGGGCGTGTACAGGTCGTCTACGCCGGTTCCTGACGGGCCATTCACCAGATCATAGGCTGGATGCTTGTCTTCCCATGCGGTGCGTCCACCCGAGGCTTTGACGACTTCAAAGATCGTGTTCGTGCGCAGCGCGCTGTGCGGGTACAGACGCGAGCAGTTGCCGTGCGCATCAATGTAGTTCGGCAGCTTGGTGGGATCGATCATGTTCTGCGACACATTGTTCACGTAAACATCGATGCTTTCATCGAACACCATCATGTTGCCCGCGGGCAGTTTGCAGGTCGTGTTGGTCGGATCGAAGATGGTGCGGTCGTAACTGACGTCATAAAAGAGTCCGCCGGTGACGGGCGAACCGCCGGTGACCAGCGCCAGCAGGCCGGGGAAAGAATCGGAAAGCCGGGGCGTCCGGGCATTGGAATAAGTATTGCCGTGGCTGGCAAGCGCTGCCAGCGCGGACCCCGGATGGGTTTGGATATAACGCTCGACGTCGAGGGCATGCATGCCGTCGACACTGATCAGCAGGACGTGGCGGATCGTGTTACCAGCCTCTGCGGCGACCGCGCAGAGGGAACCGAGCAACACAAGCGACAAAGCCAATACCAGATTTCGTTTCACAGAAGAACCCCTTCTAAGTAGGAAATTTACGGATGACGACGAGTAAACACGGTCGTTGCTACAGGAGTGTTAAGCGAATATGAATGTTGTGTGAACTGGAAGGAGTGTCGGAAGTTTTGTGTGCCGGCGTGCAACGCCGGCTCAAAACCACCACCCGAAGGGCTACTTGGACTGTGCCTGGTAGGTTTCGATCAGATCGCGGATGCGCTGGGCGTCCGCCTTGCGGTGACCGTGGCTGGTGATGGGGTCGGTCCCGCCCGTGGATTCGATTACGATTTCGGACCAGAACACCCCTGTGGAAATATGGACCGACGCGATCTTCGACATGGCAATGCTCTCTTCGTTGCTCCCGAACATCCGCGACTTAACCCGGCTGACCCGCTGCGGGCTGATCACCAGCCGCGTGGGGAAAAAGAAATTGCCTTGCGTCCAGCGGCTGGCGGTGAAGGTTTCCGCGGGCGAGGAGTCCATCGAGTTGGTGGGGGTGGCGGTCATGATTTCGGGTAGCGCCGCCGTCTCGGCGACTGTCGCGGGGGCGTCCCGCCCACGCAGTTTGCGCTACACCCATTCCAGCGCGCCCTTTTTCCACACCCAGATGTAACCCACAATCAGGATCGCGAGGAAGATCAGCATCTCGACCAGTCCAAAGAGTCCGAAGGCCTTGAACCTCACCGCCCACGGAAACAGGAAAATGGTCTCCACATCGAACACCACAAAAAGAATGGCGATGATGTAGTACCGGACGGTGTACCGCCCCCGGGCGCTGTCGATCGGATCAATGCCGCACTCATACGGCATGAGCTTGGTCTTACTGGGATTCGAGGGCCGTACGAGTTTCGCCAGCAGCAGCGTGATAGGCAGCAGTGTGCCCACGATGGCGATGAAGATGAAGATTGGAACGTAGTTTTGGGGCATGGCCTTTGGCTCCGGAATCGCCGGAGCAAGCCATAGTAGCGCCGATGACGGCGCGGTTCAAGCCGGATGCACGCGCGACCTTCAGATCTGGTAGGACGGCGGTTTGATGCCCTTGTCGCGGAGATAGATTTCGGCCTGTCCCCGATGATGCGCGACGTGCACGTACATGGCGAGTAAAATCTCGCGCCCGACGAGGCGCCCATCCGGCGAGTTGTGATATTGGCTGAGTTGCGCTTCGCTCAAGTTAGGGATCACGCCGGCGCAATAGTCGAACGAGCCAGTCAGCAGCTTCACCACAGCGTCTTTGTCAGTCGCTGCCGGCGAGGGCGTCGCGGGGGGATCGGAATCCTTCAGGCCGGCGCAGAAGGCGTAGTTGGTGCTCGCGATGTGCAGCATCAATTCGCCAAAGGTCATCGATTCAGGATGCGGCCGGAAGGAATACTGGTCCGCAGGCATCGTCCCGGCGACGGCGATCGAGAGCTGGCTGAGAGCGTCAAGGTGCTGGGCATATTCGGTGACGGGTTTCGCGGGCGAACCAACGGCATTCGCGGCGACGAGTGACAACGCAACTAGAACAGCAGAAACAATGGCGACCGGGTATCTCACGGAAGCCTCCTTGGACAGAGTTGTCTTCGTTAGCGTCACCGGCGCTAGAGGATTGGACGCGCTCCTCGTCCTTTTCGTTACGGGGATTCGGCAAGGGAAGGCTCCGCGAGCGAACCAGACTCGACCTGTGAGGCCGGGGCTCAGGCCCGGACAGGCGCGAGAGACCACTCGCTAAGCGAATCCGTTTCTAGTCAGCGGCAACTCGCGCACCCTCTTTCCCGTCGCCGCGAACACAGCATTGCACAGCGCCGGAACAAACGGCGGCACTCCCGGCTCGCCCACTCCCGCGGGCGGTGCGTTGCTCTCGACGATGTGAACGTCCACTTGTACCGGGGCGTCGTTCATCCGCGCCACAGGGTAATCGGCGAAATTCGACTGGTCCACTGCGCCACCGGTCGCGGTAATTTCTCCGGTGCGCGCGATGCTGGTGCCGAACACGGCCGCTCCTTCAAACTGCTGCCGCACCATCTCCGGGTTGGCCACGATTCCCGCATCCACGGCGGTGTGGACCCGCGGAATGCGGATCGCGCCCTGATCATCCACTTCGACCTCGACTACGCTCGCAACATAAGTGAAGAAGCTGCGGTGCACCGCGATGCCCATGCCGCTACCCTTGCCGGATTTCTTTTTGCCCCAGCCCGCTCTTTCGGCGGCCACCTCGGCGACATGCCGCAGGCGCGCGATGTCATAAGGATATTTTTCGTTCGTCCCCGGAGGCCCTTGTGGGCCTACATCGAGCGTACGGTCCGATCCGAGCAAGGTCAGCAGGTAGTCGTAAGGATCGCGATTGGCCGCGTACGCAAGTTCGTTCGCGAACGACTGCACCGCGAAAGCATGATAAATATTCGCCACCGATCGCAGCCAGCCGATGCGCACGTGGGCCGTGGCCTGCCCGTTCTCCGCGCGGAAATTCGGAACGTCGAAGGGAACCGCGCTCCATCCCATCGACATTTCGCCGGCGCCGCCGTAGACAGCGTCCTTGTCGAAACTGGATCCGATGGGCGGAAACACCGAGCGCTGCAGCCATGCCTTCGGCTTGCCCGCATCGTCGAGCGCCGCCTTCAGATACATCGCCGCGACTGAGTGGTAATAGTCGAACTTGATGTCGTCTTCGCGGCTCCAGACGACTTTGACCGGCTTGCCGGTTTT
>Ga0075017_100001504_pt1 | contig 14241 bp, 13 predicted proteins | sample AleBraG_ABR_2012_FD_71475 | JGI IMG/M metagenome (GOLD analysis project Ga0075017, IMG submission 71475) | Freshwater sediment microbial communities in response to fracking from Pennsylvania, USA - Alex Branch Run_MetaG_ABR_2012 | ecosystem: Environmental > Aquatic > Freshwater > Creek >... | reverse complement strand
GTTGATCCCGAGCTCGACGAGGCCGTTGCCGCCCTGTCCCCAGACCGAGTGCTGCAGGTCATAGAGGACGTCCATGCAGAGGAGATAGAGGCCACCACCGGCACCGAGGAGGAGCCACATCAGCGCTGCTCGCCGACGAGCGATCAGCGACCATGCGGCGAGGACCAAGCAGAGCACCAAGAAGAAGTCCGCCACCGGGAAGGCGTTCTCGAAGATGACATAGGAGCGCGAGGTGGAGCTGGCGACCAAGGATCGGTGAACGGTCCAGAGGATCCAATAGGTGATGATCACGACGCTGACGATGACGAGCCCGGCGGCCATCCGGCGACGGCCCTGGTCGCTGATCTGCGTCGTCCCCACGGCTCGGGACCGTACCTGGAGGGCGTTTCGCTATGGGGGATCGTCCCATCTCTAGCCTGGCGACGACCGTTGGGGAGATCCCCAATCGATGACCAAGTCTGAGTGGAGCTGCAGCGTGATACCCGGGGTGGCTCAAAAGGGAAGTGAATATATTTACGGCATCATTGATGGCAAGATTGCACATGTCAGAGGAGTTCGCGGCGGTCAAAAGACCGTGTACGGTGTCCGACCGTTGCCAAAGACCAGAACAGAGGAACCCATGGCGTCACCAAAGAGCACGATGACAAAAGAGCACAAAGAGGCACTGGCCCAGGGCCGCCGTGAGGGCGCTGCCGTCCGCCGCTACCTCGAGGCCATCGCGGCCAACAAGGGCAAGCGCGGTCGCAAGCGGACCCCCGACTCGATCCAGCGCCGCCTGAAGGGCATCGACGCAGAGCTCTCCGCCGCCGACGCCCTCGACGGCCTCCTGCTCCGCCAGGAGCGCAAGGACCTGGAGATCGAGCTCGACCGCATGTCGAGCAAGGTCGACCTCAAGGCCCTGGAGAAGGAGTTCATCGACGCCGCCTCGGCCTACGGCCAGCGCAAGGGCATCGACTACTCCACCTGGCGTGAGGCTGGCGTCGAGCCCAGCGTGCTGGCCAAGGCCGGCATCAAGCGCACGCGCCGGCCGAGCTGAGCCTCAGCGGCTGACAGCCAGGCTCGCGGCGTCGAGCAGCGAGGCGAGCAGGACGACCCCGTCCGAGGAGCCGAGGAGCTCGGTGACGGCGCGCTCGGGGTGCGGCATGAGCCCCACCACGTTGCCCTCGGCGTTCGAGATGCCGGCGATGTCGTCGATCGAGCCGTTCGGGTTGTCGAGGTAGCGCAGCAGCACCCGCTCCTCGTCGTTGAGCATCCGAAGGGTGTCGAGATCGCAGGTGTAGGAGCCCAGGAAGTGGTTGATCGGCACCTCCAGCTCGTCGCCGACGCTGGCCCTCGAGGTCAGCACCGAGCGCGTCGAGCAGACCCTGAGCCGGGCGCGCTCGCAGAGGAAGGTCAGCCCTCGGTTCTTCTGGAGGGCGCCGGGCAGGAGCTGGGCCTCGCAGAGCACCTGGAAGCCGTTGCAGATCCCGACCACTGCTCCACCGGAGCGAGCGAAGTCCGACACCGCCGCCATGATGGGGCTGAAGCGGGCGATCGCGCCGGGCCGCAGGTAGTCGCCATGGGCGAAGCCGCCGGGCAGGATCACCGCATCGAGGCCGTCCAGGCTCGACTCGGCGTGGAAGACCAGGCGGGCTGAGCCCCCCAGCCGCTCGATGCCGGCGACGACGTCGTGCTCGCAGTTCGTGCCGGGGAAGACCACGACGCCAACGGTGGGAGCCATCAGGCCTCGACCACCTCGATGATGCTCTCCTCGATCACCGGGTTGGCCAAGAGACGGTCAGCCAGTGCGGCGGCGGTGGACTCCGCGGCGCCCTTCGAATCGGCATCGAGCTCGACTCGGAAGGCCCGGCCGGCGCTCACCGCAGCGATCCCGTCGAAGCCCAGCGCGGGCAGCGCTCGTTCGATGGTGGCGCCCTCGGGATCAGCGATCCCCGGGCGCAGTCGGACCTCGACTCGGGCGACGTACCTCACGAGACGGGACCGTACCAGTCCTGCAAGGAGCGCCCCGTCACCCGCTCGTAGGCGGCGACGTAGCGAGCCGAGGTCACCGCGACGACGTCGTCGGGCAGCTGGGGGGGCGGCGGCACGCGGTCCCAGGGCTGGGCGGCGAGCCAGTCGCGGAAGGGCTGCTTGTCGAAGGCCGGGGGCGTCTGTCCGACCACCACCTCATCGGCGGTCCAGAGCCGAGAGCTGTCGGGGGTGGCGATCTCATCGCAGAGCACCAGGCGATCGTCGATGATCCCGAGCTCGAACTTGGTGTCGGCCAGGATCAGGCCGGCGGCGGCGGCGCGCTGCGCGGCGGCCTTGTAGAGCGCCAGGCACATCGCCTGGGCCTCCTCGAGACGGGCCGATCCCACGATCGCCGCCGCCTCGGCCAGCGAGATGTTCTCATCGTGGCCCGTCGTCGGCTTGGTCGACGGGGTGAACATCGGCTCGGGCAGGCGCTCGGCCAGCGACAGCCCGGCGGGCGCCGGCATCTTGTGGATCGTTCCGCGCGCTCGATACTCGTCGTAGGCCTGCCCGGCTAGATAGCCGCGCACGATGCACTCCAAGGGCAGCATCTCGGCCCGGGCCACAAGCATCGATCGCCCGTGGAGCTCGCTGAGCGCCCCGAAGCCGGGTAGTGCCGCATCGATCACCATCGGGTCGCAGCTGAGCAGGCTGCCCGGCGCCACGTCCCCCAGCTCGGTCGACCAGAAGGCCGTCATGGCGGTGAGCACCCGGCCCTTCTCGGGGATGGTCTCGCCCATCACAACGTCGAAGGCGCTGATGCGGTCTGAGGCCACCATCACCAAGCGATCGTCGCCGACGGCATAGAGCTCGCGCACCTTGCCCTCGTGGATCGGATCACCTCCCAGCGATCTGAGCGAGTCAGCCATCAGTCGATCCGGATCGCCTGGAGGGCGTCGAGGTGGCGGTGACGGTGTTTGAGCATGCGATCGAGGTCGAAGGCCTCATCGAGCTCGGCCGGGCTGAGGGTCACCTCGTCGCTGGCGTCGAGGATCCCGCGGAAGGCCTGCTGGTTCTCCACCGCCTCGCGCGCCGCTGATTGGACGATGCGGTAGGCGGCGTCGCGAGTCATGCCGTGGTCGATGAGGGTGAGCAGGACCGACTGGCTGTAGACGAGGCCGAGCGAGCCCTCATTGAGGTTCTTGCGTGCCCGCTCCTCGTTGATCACCAGGCCATCGACCAGGCTGGTGGCCTTGCGGAGCATGTAGCAGCAGAGCATCAGGGCGTCGGGGAGCACGACGCGCTCGACCGAGGAGTGCGAGATGTCGCGCTCGTGCCAGAGCGCGACATCCTCGATCCCGGCCGAGAGATAGCCCCGCAGCACGCGGGCCAAGCCGCAGAGCCGCTCGGAGAGGATGGGGTTGCGCTTGTGGGGCATCGCCGAGGAGCCCTTCTGCCCGGGGGCGAAGGCCTCCTCGACCTCCCCGACCTCGGAGCGTGCCAGGTGCCTGATCTCGGTGGCGAGATGCTCCATCGTCGCCCCGGCGGCGGCGCAGGCCCAGAGCAGCTCGGCGTGGCGATCCCGAGCGATGACCTGGGTCGCCGGCACGGGAAGGAGACCGAGCTTGGCGCAGACGAAGTCCTCGACGCTGGGATCGATGTTCGAGTAGGTGCCGACGGCCCCAGAGAGCTTGCCCACCGCGATGGCCTCGCGGGCCCGGCTGAGGCGGACCCGGTCACGCTCGGCAGCCAGTGCGAAGAGGGCGAGCTTGGCGCCGAAGGTCGTGGGCTCAGCGTGCATGCCGTGGGTGCGCCCGAGCACCGGGGTGTCGATCAGCTCCCCGGCACGGCGGACCAGCACGGCGACGAAGGCGGTCGAGGCGTCGTGCAGCAGGTCAGCGGCCTTGGTCAGCTGCCAGCAGAGCGCGGTGTCCACCACGTCCGAGCTCGTCAGGCCGTAGTGGATCCACGCGCCCTCTGGCGCGCCGATGGCGTCCTGGACGATGTCGACGAAGGCAGCCGTGTCGTGGTTGGTCACCGCCTCGCGCTCGTCGACCTTGGCTACGAAGGCCGCGTCGATCTTCGGCGCGCGCGCCCGGCAGGCGGCGGCATCTGCCGCCGGAACGATGTCGAGCTCGCTCAGGGCCTCCGCGGCCAGCAGCTCGACCTCGAGCATGGCGCCGAAGCGGGCCTCGTCACTGAACAGGGCCGCCATGTCAGCCGGTGCGTAGCGGGGGATCATCGTCCCTCCTCCTCTGCGGCCCTCGCCGCGATGTCGTGGCGCCGCTGGACGCCGTCGAAGTCGATGCGATCCGATGCCTGATAGGCCAGCACCCGAGCCGCGGCGAGGTCCTCGCCGAGGGCCGTGACCGCCAGCACGCGTCCGCCGGCGACGAGGAAGGGAGCCGACGGATCCGAGCGGGCAGTGCCGGCGTGGAAGACGGTGACCCCGTCGAGGCCGTCGGCGAGCTGGCCATCGGCACCCAGGCCGCTGATCGTCGCCCCCAGCACCGGAGACTGGGGGTAGCCCGCCGCGGCCAGGACGACGGTGACAGCCGATTGCTCGACGAAGGTCGGTCGCCCTTCGATCAGGCCGTTGGCCGCAGAACAGAGCAGCTCGAAGAGTCCCGGGCAGAGCCGCGGCAAGATCACCTGGGCCTCGGGATCGCCGAAGCGGACGTTGAACTCGATGACCTTGGGTCCCGCCTCGGTGAGCATGAGCCCGGCGTAGAGCAGGCCGCGGTAGTCGATGCCGCGCGAGCGGAGTGCGTCGAGGGTGGGCAGCACGCAGAGATCCATCAGCTCGGCCGTCAGCGACTCGTCGACCTCCGGCATCGGTGAGTAAGCCCCCATGCCGCCGGTGTTGGGCCCCCCGTCGCGGTCCTCTAGGCGCTTGAAGTCCTGGGCGGGGGCGAAGGGCACGGCCCGCTGCCCGTCGCAGAGCGCGATGAGCGAGCACTCCGGACCCATGAGGCCCTCTTCGATCACCACCGTCGCTCCCGCGGCACCGAAGGCGTCGCCCGACAGCTTGGCGGCGACGTCGGCCATCGCCTCGTCCAGCGAATCGGTGACCAGCACGCCCTTGCCCGCCGCGAGGCCGTCGGTCTTGATCACATAGGGCGGGCTGAGCCCGGCGAGCACCGAGGCGGCCTGATCGAGCTCGGTGATCGTCCAGTGCCCTGCGGTGGGGACCTGGGCGTCGACGAGCAGCTCCTTCATGAAGGCCTTGGAGCCCTCGAGCTTGGCGCCATCTGCGCCGGGGCCGAGGACGAGGCGGCCGGCCCCACGGAGCTCGTCGGCGAGACCATCGACCAGTGGGACCTCCGGGCCGATCACGACGAGGTCGCTCTCGAGCTCGCTCGCCGGACGAGCATCGATCGAGATCGACGCTCCCCCAGGGAGCCGGCCGGGCATCCCGGGGTTCCCCGGGGTCACGGTCACGTTGACGTCGCAGCCGGCCAGGGCCATGGCCAGTGCGTGCTCGCGACCCCCCGAGCCGACGATGACTGCGCTTGGCCTGGCGCTCACGCGGTCTGGAAGGAGACGAACTGCTCGCGACCCGGCCCGACACCGACCAGCCGAACCGGCACGCCGATCTGCTCGGCCAAGAAGGCCACGTAGTCGCGGGCGGCGGCGGGCATCTCCTCGATGCTGGTCATCTGCGACAGATCCGTCTTCCAGCCGGGCAGCTCGACGTAGACCGGGCTGACCCGGTGCAGCACCGACTGGTGATAGGGCGGGTAGTCGTAGCGAACGCCATCGGCCTCGTAGCCGATGCAGACCTTGACCGACTCGAAGGTGTCGAGGACGTCGAGCTTGGTCAGCGCCACCTCGGTCAGGGAGTTGAGCCGCACGGCCTGACGGGCCATCACCGCGTCGAACCAGCCGACCCGCCGCATCCGGCCGGTGTTGGTCCCGAACTCGTGGCCTCGCTCGACCAGCAGGGCGGCCAGGTCGTCGAAGACCTCGGTAGGGAAGGGCCCGGCCCCGACGCGGGTGACATAGGCCTTGGCGATCCCGACGATCGAGCTCAGATCCATCGGCCCGAGGCCGCTGCCCGTGCAGGCGCCGCCGGCGACCGGGTTCGAGCTGGTCACGAAGGGATAGGTGCCGTGATCGAGGTCCAAGAAGGTGGCCTGGGCTCCCTCGAGCAGGATGTTCTTGCCCGCCGCCAGCGAATCGTGCAGGAAGCCGACGGTGTCAGCCACCATCGGCGCGATCTCCGGCGCCAGCTGGCCGAGGTAGACCTCGCAGATCTCGTCGGCGCTGAAGGGCAGGCGGTTGTAGACCTTGGCCAGCAGCGCGTTCTTCTCGCGGAGCACGAGCTCGAGCTTCTGCCGGAAGATCTTCTCGTCGAGGAGGTCCTGGACCCGCAGGCCCACCCTGGTGGACTTGTCCGCATAGGCTGGTCCGATGCCGCGCTTGGTCGTCCCGAGTGCGGCTTTGCCGAGGTAGCGCTCCGTCACCCGATCGAGCTCGCGGTGATAGGGCATGATCAGGTGCGCGTTGCCGCTGACGAGCAGCGCCGAGGTGTCGACGCCCTTGGCCTGGAGCGACTCGATCTCCGCCAAGAGCACCGCGGGATCGACGACCACCCCGTTGCCGATGACGGGCGTCACAGCCGGGTAGAGGATGCCGCTCGGGATGAGCTGGAGGGCGAAGGCCTCGCCGTCGACCACGATCCTGTGCCCGGCGTTGTGGCCGCCCTGATAGCGAACCACCACCTCCATCTCCTTGGCCAGGAGATCGGTCAGCTTGCCCTTGCCCTCGTCACCCCACTGGGTCCCGACGACCACGGTTGCCGGCACACGCGCTCCTTGTTCGGGTGGAAAGCCTCGCTTACCCAGCCATTCTACCCGAGTGGCCTGGGGCAGCCCGCTGGCTCAGCTGAGCTCGAGCTTGTCGCCGATGACCCCGAGCCGAACCGTCGAGCCCTCCAGGTACTCGCCCTCCAAGAGCTTGAGGGCGAGGGGGTCTTCGACCTGGCGCTGGATCACCCGGCGGAGCGGGCGGGCGCCGAAGTCCGGGTCGAAGCCGGCGTGGGCCAGATAGGCCTCGGCTGCCTCGTCGACCTCGAAGTCCAGGCGCCGCTCGGCCAGGCGACCACGAAGTCCGCCCAGCTGGATGCCGACGATGATCGCCAGGTCCTCTTCGCTCAGGGAGCGGAAGCGCACGATCTCGTCGATGCGGTTCACGAACTCGGGCTTGAAGAAGCTGGAGGGGTCGACGGCCAGGTTCGACGTCATGATCAGCACCACGTTGCTGAAGTCCACCGTGCGCCCCTGGCCATCGGTGAGCCGGCCGTCTTCGAGGACCTGGAGCAAGATGTTGAAGACGTCAGGGTGCGCCTTCTCGATCTCGTCGAGCAGCACGACGGCATAGGGCCGGCGCCGGACCGCCTCGGTGAGCTGGCCGCCCTCCTCGTAGCCGACGTAGCCCGGAGGGGCGCCGACCAGGCGGGAGACCGAGAACTTCTCCATGTACTCGCTCATGTCGATGCGGACCATGGCCTTGTCGTCATCGAAGAGGAACTCGGCGAGCGCCCGGGCCAGCTCGGTCTTGCCCACCCCGGTGGGACCCATGAAGAGGAAGGAGCCGATCGGTCGGTTGGGGTCCGACAGCCCGGCCCTCGATCGTCGGATGGCGTTGGAGACCGCCACGACCGCCTCGTCCTGGCCGACCACCCGGCTGTGGAGCATCGTCTCCATCGAGACGAGCTTGGCCACCTCGCCCTCGAGCATCCGTGCCACCGGCACCCCGGTCCAGCGGCTGACGACCTCGGCAACATCCTCCGCGTCGACCTCTTCCTTCAAGAAGCGCTGTCCGGATTGGAGCTCGTCGAGCGCGGTCGATGCGGCCAGGATCTGCCGTTCGATCTCGGGCAGCTCGCCGTAGCGGACCGCCGAGGCACCGGCCAGATCGCCTTCGCGCTCGAGGCGGTCGGCGTCACCGCGACGCTCTTCGAGGGCGGTCTTCAGCTCCCGGATCGACTCGATCTGCCCCTTCTCGGCCTGCCAGTGGGCGGTCATCTCGCTCGCTTGCTCGCCGAGCTCGGCCAGCTCAGCCTCGAGGCCGGCCAGGCGCTCGAGGGAAGCGGCGTCGGTCTCCTTCTCCAGGGCCACCTTCTCGATCTCGAGCTGGCGCATCCGGCGGGTGGCGACGTCGAGCTGCGTGGGCATCGAGTCGATCTCGATGCGCAGGCTGCTGCCGGCCTCATCGATGAGATCGATGGCCTTGTCGGGCAGGAAGCGACCGGTGACGTAGCGATCGGACAGCGTGGCGGCCGCCACCAGCGCGGCGTCCTGGATGCGGACCCCATGGTGGACCTCGTAGCGCTCCTTCAGGCCACGGAGGATCCCGATGGTGTCCTCCACCGAAGGCTGTCCGACGAAGACCTGTTGGAAGCGCCGCTCGAGAGCGGCGTCCTTCTCGATGTACTTGCGGTACTCGTCAAGGGTGGTGGCACCGACGAGGCGCAGCTCGCCGCGGGCCAGCAGCGGCTTGATCATGTTGCCGGCATCCATCGCCCCCTCGGCCGCGCCAGCACCAACGATGGTGTGGATCTCGTCGATGAAGGTGATCACCTGTCCCTCGGCGTCCTGGATCTCCTTGAGCACGGCCTTGAGCCGCTCCTCGAACTCCCCGCGATACTTCGCCCCGGCGACCATCGAGCCCAGATCCAGCGCGATGACCCGCTTGTCAGCGAGGCCCTCGGGGACGTCGCCCTCGACGATGCGGATGGCCAGCCCTTCGACGATGGCGGTCTTCCCGACGCCGGGCTCGCCGATGAGCACCGGGTTGTTCTTGGTCCGTCGGCTCAGGACCTGGATGACCCGGCGGATCTCCTCGTCCCGACCGATGACCGGGTCGAGCTTGTTCTGCGCCGCTGCCGCCGTCAGGTCGCGCCCGTACTGCTCGAGGGCCTGGAAGGTGTCCTCGGGCGTCGGCGAGGTCACCCGAGCACTGCCGCGGACCTCTCGCAGTGCGCCGAGCAGCTCGTCGCGCTTGGTCCCCAGGCTGTCGGCGAAGGCCAGCAGCAGGTGCTCGATCGAGACGTAGTCGTCGCCCATCTCGACGCGGGCCCGATCGGCCTCCTCGAGTCCGTCATGGAGCGTCCGGCCGATGCCTGGCTGCGAGCCGCCGACGGCGCGGGGCAGGCGGCTGAGCTCCTCGCCCAGCCGGCGGGCGACCGCCGCGCTGTCGACGCCGAGGCGCGCCAGGATGGGCCCGGCGATGCCCTCGCCCTGCGCCAGGATCGCCGAGAGCAGGTGAGCGGGGGTGACCTCGGCGTGGCCGGCGGCGGTCGCCTGGGTGCTGGCGGCCGAGAAGGCCTCGCGGGTCCGGTTGGTCCACTTCTCAGGATCGATGGGCATGTGGCTTCCTCTTGGTCACTAACTGAGCTTGGTCTGCGTCGCGTCGGGTCGATCAGCTGGGCCGTCGGCCCCGGCGATAGAGGGCGGGCGCCTGGTTGAGTGGAACGATCTCCCGGCGATGGGAGCGGTGGGCCTCGTCGAGCTGGGCGGCGTGCTCGGCACGCAGGCGTGCGATCTCGCTGCGCAGCTCGGCGACCGTGGCCTCGAGACGCAGGACCTGGCGCACGCCCTCGAGGTTGAGGCCCTCGCTCGTGAGCTCCTGGATCCGCCGGAGCCGCGCCAGGTCGCGCTCGGAGAAGCGCCGCGATCCACCGGCGGTGCGGCTGGGGTCCAGCAGCCCCGAGCGCTCGTAGTTGCGAAGGGTCTGGGGGTGGACCCCGGCCAGCTCGGCGGCGACCGAGATCACGTAGACCGCCCGGGTCGGGTCGGGGAGCCGCTCGGCGCTCACGCCGAGACCTCCTCGTCCGCCGCGGCGTCGTCCTGGGGATCATCGACCACTGGGTCCTCGCCGAAGGCGGCGGCCATGGCCTCGACCGCGCTGCGCTGGAGCTCGGTCAGGTCCTTGGGCACGGCCACCTCGATCTTGACCAGCAGGTCGCCGGCCGCCTTGGCCTTCTTGCCCGATCCGGCCGGGACGCCGCGACCGCGCACGCGCAGCGTCGTGCCGGGCTGCGTGCCGGCGGGCACCTTCATCGTCACGGACTCGCCCAGGGTCGGGACAGTCACCTGGGTCCCGAGGGCGGCCTCAGAGAAGCTGACCGTCGCCACCGTCGTCAGGTTGCGTCCTCGCCGCCCGAAGCGGGCGTCGTGCCCGACGTGGACCACCACGTAGAGATCGCCAGCCGGTGCCGTGGCCTCGCCGGGCTCTCCTCGCCCCTTCACCCGGATGCGCTGGCCGTCCTCGACCCCGGCGGGGATCCGGACCTTGACGCGGCGGGTCGAGGCCTCCCGGCCACTGCCGTGGCAGGAGCTGCAGGGCGAATCGACCAGCTGGCCCCGGCCGCCACAGCTGGGGCAGACCGTCGAGAGGGAGAAGGGGCCCTGGTTGTCATCCAGGCTGCCTCGGCCCTGACAGCGCGAGCAGGTCTTGAGCGAGGTCCCCGGCGCGGCGCCGCTGCCGTGGCAGGTCGAGCAGGGGACGTCGGAGGGCAGGTTGACGCTGCTGGTGACACCACCGACCGCATCGGCAAAGGAGAGGTGCAGGCCGGTCTCGATGTCTTGTCCCCGCTGTGGGGCGCGGCGACGGTTGCGCCCTCGTCCGAAGAGACCGCCGAAGAGGTCGCCGAGGTCGCCCATGTCGTCGCTCCGGAAGGTTCCCGAGCCGAAGCCACCGGCCCCGGCACCACCGAAGCCAGCGGCGCCCATCGGACCGAGCTTGCGGACCTCGTCGTACTCCTTGCGCCGCTCCTCGTCGCCGAGGACGTCGTAGGCGGCAGAGATCTCCTTGAAGCGATCTTCATGGCCCGGGTTGGCGTCGGGGTGGTGCTCCTTGGCCAGCTTCCGATAGGCGCGGGTGATCTCCTTGGCCGTCGCGCTCTGCGCGACACCGAGCACCTTGTAGTAGTCCTTCTCGAACCATTCGCGCTGGGCCGTCACTGGCTCAACCCCTCACCCGCACCATCGCGGGGCGGACGACCGTGCCGCGCAGGCTGTAGCCAGAGCGAAGGACCTCGTCGACCACCGGGCCGTCGGCCTCCTCCTCGTCAGCGGCGTGGGCCACCGCGTCGTGGACCGTCGGATCGAAGGGCGCGCCCGCACCGGCCACGGCTTCGAGGCCCTGCTTGGCCAAGGTGTCGACCAGCAGGCTCCGTGCCTGACGGAGTGCGGTGGTCTCCATGCTGGGCTCGCCGTCGCCACTGAGATGCGCCTCGGCCAGCTCGAGGGTGTCAAGCACGGGGAGCAGCGAGGTGATGATGTCAGCGGCCAGGCGGGCCTGGAGCTCCTCGCTCTGGCGCGCCACGCGCTTGCGGTAGTTCTCGAAGTCAGCTTGCAGGCGCTGTGCGGCCTCCCGGAACTCGTCACGCTCCTTGGCCAGCAGGCCGAGCTCGTCGAGGTCCTCCTCGACGAGCTCGGCGCTGGCGGCTTCACCCAGATCGCTGGGCGTCTCGAGATCCTCCGCCACCGGCTCGGTGTCGGGGCCGTCGCTCACTTGTCCTCCACGATCTCCGCGTCGACGACCTCGTCATCGTTGGCGGTCTCAGAGCTCGTCCCGGCGCCGCCGGTCTCGTTCTGCGCGGCTGACGCCGCCTCATAGAGCTTCTGGGAGAAGGTCTGCGAGGCGGTCATGAGCGTCTCGGTCGAGGTCTTGATGGCCTCGACGTCGACCCCCGAGAGGGACTCCTTGACCCCCGCCAGGGCGGCCTCGACGTCGGCCTTCTCGGTCTCGTCGATCTTGTCGCCCTGCTCGGAGAGCAGCTTCTCGGTCTGGTACACGAGGGTGTCGGCCGTGTTGCGGACCTCTGCCTCCTCCTTGCGGCGGCGGTCGTCCTCCGCGTGAGATTCGGCGTCCTTGACCATCTGCTCGATGTCGTCCTTGGCCAGCGAGGACTGCCCGGTGATCGTCATCGACTGGGTCTTGCCTGTGGCGCGATCCTCGGCGGAGACGTGGACGATCCCGTTGGCGTCGATGTCGAAGGTGACCTCCACCTGGGGGATGCCTCGGGGTGCGGGCGGGATGTCGACCAGCTGGAACTTGCCCAGGGTCTTGTTGTACATCGCCATCTCGCGCTCGCCCTGGAGGACATGGATCTCCACGCTGGGCTGGTTGTCGTCCGCGGTGGTGAAGACCTCGGAGCGCTTGGTCGGGATCGTCGTGTTCCGCTCGATGAGCCGGTGCATGACGCCGCCCTTGGTCTCGATGCCGAGGCTCAGCGGGGTCACGTCCAAGAGCAGGACGTCTTTGACCTCGCCCTTGAGCACGCCGGCCTGCACCGCGGCGCCGATGGCGACGACCTCGTCAGGGTTGACGGACTTGTTGGGCTCCTTGCCGGTGAGCTTGTGGACCAGCTCCTGGACCGCGGGGATGCGGGTGGAGCCGCCGACCATGACCACGTGGTTGATCTCCGCGGTCGTGAGCCCGGCGTCCTTGATCGCCGTTTCGAAGGGGGAGACGCAGCGCTCGACCAGATCGGCGGTCAGGTCGTTGAACTTGGCCCGGCTCAGCGTGAGGTCGAGGTGCTTGGGGCCCTCGGCCGTGGCAGTGATGAAGGGCAGGTTGACCTGGGTCTCCTGGACGCTCGAGAGCTCGATCTTCGCCTTCTCAGCGGCCTCCTTGAGGCGCTGGACGGCCATCTTGTCTTGGCTCAGGTCCACGCCTTCGGTGTCCTTGAAGGACTTGACCAGCCACTCGATGATCTTCTCGTCCCAGTCGTCGCCGCCGAGCTTGGTGTCGCCGTGAGTCGACTTGACCTCGAAGACGCCATCGGCGATCTCGAGCACCGAGACGTCGAAGGTCCCGCCGCCAAGGTCGAAGACGAGCACCGTCTGCTCGGTCTCGTCCTTGTCGAGGCCATAGGCCAGGGCGGCGGCCGTCGGCTCGTTGATGATGCGAAGCACCTCGAGGCCCGCGATCTGACCGGCCTCTTGGGTGGCGGTGCGCTGCGCGTCGTCGAAGTAGGCGGGCACGGTGATGACGGCCTGGGTCACGCTGTCGCCCAGATAGGCCTCGGCGTCGCGCTTGAGCTTCATCAGGATTCGTGCCGAGATCTCCTGCGGTGTGTAGGCCTTCGAGTCGATGTCGACGGTCCAGCCCGTTCCCATGTGCCGCTTCACCGATCGGATGGTCCGGTCGGGGTTGGTGATGGCCTGGCGCTTGGCGACCTCGCCGACCAGCACCTCACCGGTCTTGGAGAAGCCGACGACGCTCGGCGTCGTGCGCTGCCCTTCCGCATTGGGGATGACGACGGGCTCGCCCGCCTCCAGTGCCGAGACCACCGAGTTGGTCGTCCCGAGGTCGATTCCCACAGCCTTCGCCATGTTGTCCTTCTCTCTTCTCTTGTCATCGGGCCAGCTGGCCCGTCTCTCGGTCAATCCTCCGGGCCTCTCGGCACCGGTCACAGATCCAAGTGTAGCAAACTTGATACTGGATATATCAAGTTTCCTTAAGAACTTCGTTAGAAGTTCTCGCCGTGCGGACCCACAGCGGCCTGGCTACGCTCAGTTGCGTGCCTGAGCTCATCCTCATCCGCCATGGCCAGTCCGACTGGAACGCCAAGAACCTCTTCACCGGCTGGGAGGACGTCGATCTCACCGAGCGGGGCCGGGTCGAGGCCGTCGAAGCCGGGAGGCTCCTGGCCGAGGCTGGCGTCGACGTTCGCATCCTGCACAGCTCGCTGTTGCTCCGTGCCATCCGCACCGCACAGCTCGCCCTGGAGGAGATGGGACGGCTCTGGGTGCCGGCCAAGCGGCACTGGCGGCTCAACGAGCGCCACTACGGCGACCTGCAGGGCCGCAACAAGGTCGAGACGGCAGAGAAGTACGGCGCTGAGCAGGTGAAGATCTGGCGACGCAGCTACGACACGCCTCCCCCGCCGCTGCCCGAGGGGGACCCCCGTCGGGCTGAGGGCGACCCTCGCTATCGAGACTTGGCGCCATCGGAGATCCCGGTGGCTGAGTGCCTGGCCGACGTCGTCGAGCGGACCCTGCCCTACTTCTTCGACGCGATCGTGCCCGACCTCCGCGAGGAGGCCCCCAAGGGCGGAGCAGTGCTTGTCGTGGCCCACGGCAACTCGCTGCGAGCGCTGCGCAAGCACCTCGACGAGATAGGCGACGACGACATCGTCGGCCTCGAGATCCCGACCGGCATCCCCTTTCGCTACGAGCTCAGCGACGATCTGACGGTGCTCTCGGCGGGCTACCTCGGCGATCCTGACGCCGCGGCTGCTGCCGCGGCCGCCGTTGCCCGCCAGGCCGGCTGAGC
>Ga0075017_100001503_pt1 | contig 14252 bp, 11 predicted proteins | sample AleBraG_ABR_2012_FD_71475 | JGI IMG/M metagenome (GOLD analysis project Ga0075017, IMG submission 71475) | Freshwater sediment microbial communities in response to fracking from Pennsylvania, USA - Alex Branch Run_MetaG_ABR_2012 | ecosystem: Environmental > Aquatic > Freshwater > Creek >... | reverse complement strand
GTCCAGTCCATCAGCCAGGTTGAAGGCATTGGTGCCGCCAAGCAAAAACAGCAGCGTCAGGGGCGAGGCCAGCCAGGTCGGTACCGGCAGGCGTTCCGCCCAAGTCAGCGCGCTGATCTGCACGCCGCCGCCCAGCATGACCACCAAGGCGGCAATCAGCTGGCCCAGGAACTTGGGCGCCGCGCTCAAGCTGGAGCGATCATCCCAGACCCCGAAACACAGCAGGATGCTCATGCCCACCATGAGCGCCTGCATGGGAAAGGCGCCCAGTCCACCGAGCAGCAGCGCCACCAGGACGCCCAGCACCATGGCGATACCGCCCACCCGCGGCACGGGATTCACGTGCACCTTGCGGGCCCCGGGCATATCGACAATGCGCAGCGGCACGGCCCAGCGCATCAGCAGCGGGATGAGCACCATGGTGATGCTCATCGCCAGGGCAAAACCCAGAATGGTCTGCACCCTCGGCTTACCCGAACACGTAGCGCAGGGAGACCAGGGCCACCAGGACCGTCGCTGCGGCAGCGGCCAGTGGCGGGGGCAAGGCCCGCAGGCGCTCGGGCAACTGGCGCGGAACAGCAGCTGGCAGTTCCAGCCGGAACGCGTCACGCAACGCGCGGGTGTCGCCGCTCAGCCAATGCAGGGCGCGCACTTCCAAACCCAGGAGCGCGATGCAGGCCATGAACACCAACCAGCCTTCCACTTGATGGGCGAGACCCTTGGCCAGGCCCACACCCCAGCGATTGACCAGAAAGGCGATGGCGGCGATGCGCACACTGTTCATGGCCACCGTGAGCGGGACCGTTGACATGACCAGCAGCGCACGCCGCCACAGGGGTGAGCGGTAGCAGCACGCCATCAGGTAGCCCACCGTGGCCATTGGCAGCAGGTAACGCAATCCACTACAGGCATCAGCTACTTGCAGTGCATACCTGCCCATGTCGATGACATTGCCCTCCAGGTATACGCTCAGACCTCCCGAGCGGATCAGGTAGACGCCCAGTCGGGCGCAGGCGACCTGCAGGTCCGAGGACAGCGCGGCCAGTGCGGGCGCCGGCAACGGAATCATGAAGACCAGTACGCCCAGCGCCGGCGCCAGCACACGCAGGGCCCGCCAGCCGGCCAGCGCCAGCACCACACCCGTGACGACGATCAGCAAGGCCAGCTGCTGCAGCGCGTACTGATCTGCCAGCCGTCCCAGCACCTCCAGTTCCACCCCCGCCGCCACCACCGCACAGCCGCTCCACGCCCCACCAAACTCCATGGTTTGCAGCTGCGCGCGTCGCTGCCACACCAGAAACAGGGCGATGAGCGGAATCAGATAGCCATGACTGAATTCCTCCAGGCCCCACTGCCCGATCATGGAGACAATGGCCTGGCTGAACATCAGGTACACGAGCGCAGCGGTCATCAGGACCAGCAGCAGCGTCCAGGCGGAAAACCGGTACAGGTAGGGCTTGGCGGAAGCATTCATCGAGCTGACCAGTTGGCGATGACCGCAAGCGCCGGCGGCCTCACCGGCATTATCGGCGCTGGTGTGACGTATTTATTACACCCGCGGTCGGCTGTTGCCATCGACACGGCGCCCCGCCCCCCGCGCTGCAGCGCAGCGCTGCGACGTTCCCCGATTTGTCACACAGTACGGCTAGCCTGAGCGGCTATCGTGTCCGATCGCTCTCCTCTGCTTCGCAACGGCTGGCTTGCCGTGGTTCAGGCCTTGTGGACCACCGGAGCCCTGTTCGTCGTGTATCGGCTGATTACACGGCACAGCGGACTCGGCGTTCTGGGATTGTGGTCAGCAGCCGCATCCATGGGTGTGATGGTTGCGCTGGCCGATGGCGGTCTGTCCGACCTCATGGTGCGGCAAGTCGCGCAGGCGATCGGCAGGCACGCGTGGCCCCAGGCGCGCGGCCTGCACCGCGCCCTGAGCGTCAGCGCGCTGGTTGGATTGTGCGCACTGGCGCTGCTCGTCGCCCCAGCCATACAGGGTTTTCTAGCCCCCGCAACGCCAGCGTCACTGCTGCCGTCCTTGCGCTTCCTGGTGCTCGGTGCACTGGCGGTCGCTTGCCTCAATACGCTCGGGAACGCCCAGCTGGGCGTACTGGAAGCCCTGGGACGCTACGATTTGAAATTGGCCGCAGCCGTTCTAGCCAGCGCCGTGATGATTGCCACCGCGCAGACCCTGGGTACCGACCACCGGGGGTTCGCGCATGGGCCGCAAACCGTGGCGGTCGTATTTGTTAGCGGCGCGGCGACCAGCGCGGTGATGGCGGCGTTGCTGGCGCGGCAACTATTGCGCCGACAGGCCAAGACCGTTGAGCGCATTCCGTTGTCGGTGCTCATCGGTCTGGTACGGCTGGGATTGCCCGTGCGGCTGGCCAGCCTGCTCACGCTGGGGCTGGAACCCGTGACACGCGCCGCTTTGACGCGATTGGCAGGCATCGAGACCGTCGCCCTGTATGAAATCGCATATCGCGTCGTGTTCCAGCTGCGCAGCGTCATTGTGGCGGGTCTCCAGCCCATGGTGCCGCACCTGGCGCGCATGGGTGCCCACTCCGCGGGACATTTCAGCAGTATTGTGGTGCGCGCTGCGGCGTACGGCATGATGGTAGCTACACCGCTCATGGGCCTCGCGCTGATGTGCCTGCCGACCCTTTCGATAATGATTCTCGGCCGGCCCGAACCCATGGTCTCACTGTTCGCCGGACTGCTTGCGATGGCGTGGCTGGTCAACATTGCCTCCGCGCCCGGCTATTTCGCCAACCTGGTTCAGGGCAACGTGTATGCGAACTGGGCCTCGCAGGCCGTGATGTGCATCACCAATGCAGTGCTCGCGCCTTGGGTTGGGCGCTACTGGGGCGGCATCGGCATCGTTGCGGCGAGCGCGGCGGCGATATTGCTTGGCAGCCTGGTGTCGCTCGCGAGTCGGCCTGGCGAAGCCAAGCGCTTCACGAGCCAATTGGCTGCCTGGGACTGGCTGGCCTTGCTTGGAGGTGCGGTCGGCGTCGCAGCCCTCTCCGCCTGGTGGTGGCATGGCCTCAACGGGTTGGCGCTCATTGAAGTGGAAGTCGCCTTGGTCGTCGCTTACGGCACGCTACTGGCCATGGCGACCAGGCGTCGACTGCCAGCGCTGCGGCGCGGTCTGCAGGCATGAAACCCCATCGCGTCCTGATTATCGAGCCCTTTGCCTCAGGGCACCGTGGTGTCTGGCTACGACGGATCAGTTCACAACTGTTTGCGCGCGGATGGCGTGTGCTCATCGCGACGCTCGAGGAGTCCACTCGCCATCCATCCATGTCCTGGTTGGCGCAGTCGTCCATAGCGGTCGTCACACCTTCGCCGGCTGCCAATGCCACAGCCGTTGGCACTGCCGGCGCGCCTGCCGGCATCTGGCCGCTGGCGCGCGCCGAGTGGGCAAATTTTCACCTGCTGCGCAGTCTCGAAGGCGCGGCACGCGCTCGTCACGAATTCGACCTGGTATTGCTGCCATATGGCGACTACGCCTTGCACGCCGTGGGCCTGCTGGGCAGTCCCTTTGTCTCGAAGTGGGTCTCGATTGTCATGCGCCCGACCTTCCATCATCGGGAGGCGGGGGTGCTCGCACCCCCACCGCGCCTCGCTCGCCTGCGACGATCATTGTTTCGAGCCTATGTCCAGACCGGCACGCAGGCGCGCTGCCTGACCATCGATCAGCCTCTCTACGAAACCCTGCGCCATGATCGAGTGGTGGGAGCCAGGTTGGCATACCTGCCCGATCCGGTCGACGCGCCTCTGCCCGTGGACGGCGCTCGCGCGCGTGCGCGACTGGGCATTCCAGCCGCTGCCACCGTGGTGTTGATTTACGGTACGCTGACCTTGCTAAAGGGCGCGCAACACCTGCTCGCCGCGCTCCAGCAGCTTGCATGCCATGACGTGCATCTGATCGTCGCGGGTGCGCAGGACGCCGATTTCAGGGGCATGTTGCACAGTGCGCCGGCCCAGGCCCTGCGGCTCGCAGGTCGCCTGCACGAATTCTCAGGTTGGCTCGATGAGCTCAACGAGGCGTTGGTCTTCGGTGCCGCGGACATCGTCTGGCTCGGCTACAGCGGACACCATCAATCGAGCGGCGTGCAGGTGCAGGCTGGGCGCCTCGGGCTACCGACCATTTCCTGCGACGCGGGACTGATCGGCTGGCAGACGCGTCGGCACGCCAGCGGCTTGACGGTGCGCGTTAGCGATTCCGCGGCGGTCGCTGGCGCCGTGACTGCTCTGGTGGATTCGGCACCGCTGCGTTCCGCCCTGGGACGCAATGGTCAGCGCGCATTTGCCGATTACACCTGGGAAGCGGGCGGGGATGTGATCGGCCAAGCCCTGGAAGAGGCCCTGGCGAGCGTCGCGCACGCGGCGAAACCCGTCGCAGCGCGTGCCCTGGGCAAGCCCCGGGTAGCCGAGATCGAGTCGTGATTTCGGCGCCTGGATTTGTGATCTACGTATTGCTGCTGAGTCTGCTGGCGATCGGCGCTTGGCTCCGGCCGCCCGTGGCCATCGCGGCCCTCGGCAGCCTGTTTGCACTCAAACAGCTTGGTTCGGCCTCGCATGGTTGGCTGGCGGCCAACGCCGCAGCCACCAACTATGCCGTCGCGCTTATCGCAGGCCTGGCATTGGTGCGGCGCCTGCTGCAAGGTCGTTTGTTGCGCCAGGGCGCTCCGCCGCTCATGGGCATCGTCCTGGCTCTGTATGGGTACATGCTGGTCTCGCTGATGTGGACACCGGTTGGCAAACTGATCGGCGGCTTGTGGGGTCACGACTATCCGTACATGGTGCTGCTGGTGGGTATCGCCCCCTGGCTGGTGGCTACCACCGAGGAACTGCAACTGGCCTTTGCTTGGTTCGCTGCCGTAGGGGGTGTATTGATTCTCACGCTACTGCTGGCGCTGCGCTGGGGGGATCGTGGGTTGATCGTGACGACGGGAGCGCTGCTGGATGAAACCAATCCGCTCGCCATCGCCGACGTGGCCGGTGCGGTGGCCCTGTGCGCGCTGTTCATCGTGTCCAAGCGGCGCAATGTATTCGTGACTCTGGCGCGCCTGGCCTGCGCGGCGCTGTGCGTGGTAGCGATCATTCGCTCGGGCTCACGTGGCCAACTGTTGGCCGTCTGTGTGGCGATACTGCTGATGATTCCGGTGGCCTATCCGCTGACCAGGCTCAAGGGTACGGGCAGCGCCCTGCTCGGCCTGCTGGCCGTGGGTTTGGGCATCGCCTGGGGCGTTGGCCATTACGTGCACTGGTATGACGAGCGCTGGGCGCAGGGCCAGGAGGTTGGCGACGTCGCGGGGCGCTGGAGCATGGTCTCGGCCCTGTTGCAGGCGTGGCGCCAACATGCGGTGAGCGTGATCTTCGGCATGGGCAATTCCGCCTCGTTTCTGCCTTCCATCGCCGGCTTCTACCCGCATAACGTACCGCTGGAAATACTCGGCGAAGAGGGGCTGATCGGATTCTCCATGTACCTGGCGATGATCTGGCTGCTGCTGGCCTGGGCGGTGCGCGGATTGCGCGCCGTAGGCGACGCTACGCAGCGACGCGGGTTGCTGGCCATCGCCTTCGGTTGCTTCATCTTCGCGCTGATTACCACCTTCAAACAGGGCAACGCTTACGGCAGCGTCACGTTCTTTATGTTCGCCATGCTGGCGGCCCGAGCCGCCCAGCAGGTGGCCCGCACGACGGCGCGCGCGAACACGGCACGCGACCCCAGGTCGGTGAGCGCCCTGGGCGATGCCGCCCTGCCCAACTTGATGCGTTAGCACCGAACGCAGTGGCTCGCCCATGACCAATCCACGCGCCTGGCTGAAGGACACGGTGCGAGCCGCCTTCCAGGCCTGCGGCCTGGACGTGCGCAGTCGCGCCTATGCCAACACCGAACAGACAGTCATCAAGAGTCTGCTGCGCTCGCACTCGCCCACAGCGGTGATCGATGTCGGTGCCAATGTCGGCCAGTTCGCGTTGCAGATGCGCGGCTGCGGATTTCAGGGGCGAATCGTCTCCTTCGAGGCATTGCCCGCAGTCCATGCGCAATTGGCCAAGCGCGCACGAGCCGACGCCAACTGGACGGTGGCGCCGTGCGCAGCCCTGGGCAACGCCGCCGGGAATCTGTCGATGCATGTTTCGGCCAATACCGTAAGCAGCAGTCTCATGCCCATGCATGAGATCGTCTGCGTCCAAGCGCCGCAGGCGCGCTACGTCGCCGAGCAGACGGTCCGAATCGAGCGGCTCGACCACATGCTGCCCGCCTTGCTCGACTCGCCCGGTTCGCTCTACTTGAAGGTGGACACGCAGGGCTACGAGATGGAAGTTCTGAAAGGCGCGACGGCGGTGTTGAGTCGCATCGCGATCATGCAATTGGAACTGTCGCTGATTCCTCTGTATCAAGGATCACCCAATCTTGTCGAGCTCATGGCTTACGTCGAACGGCTGGGGTTCGAACCGTTCAGTCTGGTGCCGGGCTTTCGCAATGCGACGACCGGGCGAATCCTGCAGATGGATGGGTTCTTTGTGCGCAGCACGCCGGCATCCTCATAAGTGACCTCGAGCGTTCGCCCAAACATGACTCCCGGCAACGTAGGCGGGGCTCGAGCGCGCCTGCTCGCCGCGCTCGTCTGCTTGGTCGCCTGCGGTGCTGCGCTGGGCGCTACCAAGTCCGCTTGTTTTCGCGTGTTCGATGCTACCCTGTATGCGGGAAAACCTGACCTCTCCGTGCTGGGCGTCCAGCGACTGAGCGTCGCGGAGCCGGAACGCTGGTGGGGATCGCTCGCGACATCGAATCTCACCGCCCGACGCGCGGCCACGATGGCAGGAATCGCTGCGCTGCACCCGCAGCCCTCCTCCCTGGCTGTGGATCTGGAGTTGCCCGAAGACGGTAATCTCGGCAGCACGATTGATAACGTCGCCGAATACCAGCGTGTCGCCCAGTGGATTCGAGATGGCGGATTCGGCGGCACACTCGGGTTCTACGGCCTATTGCCCCTGAACGACTACTGGTCCGCCCAACCAAGTGCGGGCCCAGAGCGCGCCAAATATCTGCAAAATGCCAACGAGCACTACCAAGTCTTGAATGCGTCAGTGGACGCGCTCTACCCGTCCCTGTACACGTTCTATCCCGATCAGGCCGGCTGGCGGCGCTACGCGATCAGCACCGTGCTGTCCGCGCGTCACCTGTCACCCGCTAGACCGCTGTACCCGTTCATCTGGCCGCAATACCATAATTCCAATGCCACGCTGGGCCTGCAATACCTGGACGCGTCATTCTGGCAGGTGCAGTTGGACACCTTGTACGTACTGAGCGATGGCCTGGTGGTGTGGGGCGGTTGGGATTTTGGCGCCAACCGTCAGGCCACCTGGGACCCTCAGGCACCCTGGTGGCTGGCCTTGCAGAACTTCCTGCGCGGCCATGCCCGGGTCTGTGCGGCCCAGCATCTCATGCTTCAGGATGCCGGCGCCGGCCATGGCCTCGGCACACCCAATACGTCGCCGAATGCACGGTTGCCAACCACTGCCTCGGGCTCGAGTGGATCCGACACCCCGTAGCCCAGCGCGCACAGGAACTCGAGCACCTCGCGCGCCGATGAAGCATTCCGGCGCAACAACGGCTCTGACAATTCCGCCAGTACGATCGGACGGTGGTGAGCCAGCGTTTCGCGCGCGCCTCGCAGCACGACGTGCTCCATGCCCTCCACATCGATCTTGATGAAGCCCGGGCTCAGCCCGGCGTCCCGGACGAGCATATCGATGCTCGCCATCGGCACCTGGATTGACTCGAATGCCGCCCCAACGATGCTCGGGTGACTGAGCTCGCCGAGGCTCGAGTACTCTTCGCGCCCGGCGACGACCTTGATGTCCGCGGAGCCGGCGCGATCCGAGGCGGCGCCCGCATAAACCTGCACGCGGTCCGCGACCGCGTTGAGTGCCAGGTTCTTGCGCAGATTGTTCAGCGCCCCGGGCGTGGGTTCAATGGCTAGCACGCGTCGCCCCGGAAGCGACTTGGCCATCAACACCGAGTACATCCCGATATTGGCCCCCACGTCAATGGCATCGCGTCCGGCGATGAGATGGTCGGCGCAAATGCTGGCTAATTCGGGCTCGTAGGACCGGGTCATAGCCAAGCGACGGAACAGAGCACTCTGGCGACCCATGGCAAAGCGGCCCTTGAATTCCGGTACGCGAACCACTGGATCCTCGCAGAGCATCTCGCCAAGGTTCTCCAATACTCCCGCGGCCACACCGGAGCGGAAGCGCAAGGCCGTCCTCCGGGCGGCAAGCGCCGGGAACAGCAGCATACGCAATGCGGAGGACTGCTTGATGCTCGAGCTCCAGCTCCTGCGCTTCGCGCCCCAACTCATGATGCCGCCCGGGCAATACCCCGACACGACTGCGCATAACTGCTGGCCAGGCGGCCACCGATGACCGACCAGTCGTAGCCCTCGCGAACCATGGCTTGTCCGGCCTTGCCCATGCGCGTGCGCAGCGCGGCGTCACTCAACAGTCTGTCCAGCGCCTCCCCAATGACTTTGGTTTCATTCTCGACGATCAGCCCGGCCCCGTCGGTTGCCAGGGACGGGAAGTGGGCGTGGCGAGTGGTGATGACGGGCAGACCCGACATCAGCGCCTCGAGGATGGTGACGCTGAATCCCTCCTGGCGGGTGGCGTGTCCCAGGCACATGGCGTGCCGCAGCAGGTGCAGCTTATTGGCCCCGTAGACGCCACCCAGATAGTGGATGCGATCTAGGAATTGCGATCTGGCGATGTCGCGACGCAGGCGCGCCAGCGCACCGAAATCGGGACCTGCAAAGACCAGGTGCACGTCCGGATGGCGCGCGGCAATGCGCTCGAAGGCCTCGCACAGCAGCTCTGGCCCCTTGGACTGGTGCAGGCGCGCCAGGAACAGGATGTATTTGCGGGGCAGCGCGGCACAGAATTGGTGGTCGGCCGCCTCCGCGACGGCCATTTCCTGCATCGACACGCCGTTGGGCTGAATGACTGCCGGGGCCGTCAGCCGCAGTGCCCGCGCGTCCGCTCGCTCCTCATCGTTGAGGTAGTGCAGGAACGCCGCCTGATCCAGCACGGTGCTCCACCCCAGTGCCAGGCCCAGGGTCTTCTTCACCCGCTTCTGCGACACCGCCCATTCGGTCAGCATACCGTGGGGGGTCACGCAATAGGGTACGCCCGCCGCGACACTGTAACGCGCGGCCCGCAACAGCAACGGGCGCCACACGCCGTGCACATGCAGGAAGTTGGCGCCGGCAAATACGGCCGGAAATGCTCGGACCGCCGCCGCAGCGCCCAATCGATCGACCAGCGAGTCCTCGTCAAAATAGACCTTGCGCACCTGCTCATAGCCGCCGACACGCGCATAGGCCGCCGCCAATTCCTCTGGTCCGCAACGCGGCCGGTGTGCGGCGATCGTCACCTGATGACCCGCCAGGGCCTGGGCCGCCGCAAGACGCGCCGCTACCGCCGGCGGCCCGCCATCGCTCGGATCGAGCCGATCGACGAGATGCACTAGGCGCATGCCGCACTCGCTGGCGTATTCGGGAACGCGCGAGCTGAAATCAACGTCCGGCACCCTCCATGATCGGCGACGCTGCCGCCAAGGTGCGCGCCACGCGCCAACGCTTGGTCGCATACCACAGATCCATCAGTCCAGACAGCTGGAAACGGACCAGGGCATCCGCGAACTCCGCCTCCAGGTGGGTGCGATCCAACGCCAACGGGTTGCTCCCAGGCCAGATCAGACGGGTATTAGTCGTAAAGCAGAAGCGATAGCTGCTGGCAATCAGGCGGGCCGCGGCCGGGCAATAGGCGAACTCTTCGCCCCCAACCCAGGAGAAGGAATCCACCGCTTTCTCCACAATATCCTCGAGCTCGCGGCGCGAGTCGAGAATCTCGCCGCGCAGCCGCGCCTCCGAAAGCTGCGCCGACAAGCGCACATGGCTGGCCGTATGGCAGCCCACCTCATGGCGCCGTGCCAGGTCGCGGACTTCATCGCGCGTCATGAAGACGCGCGGATCGACGCTCGTGTCCTGCCCGTGCAGCACTCGTTGGCGAATCGCCGCGGCGGGCTGTGCGGATGGCGGGGTCAGCACCATGCCGGTCGGCACAAAGAACCAGCCGCGAAAACCATGTTTCTCCAGGCACGGCGCCACGGTCTGGTAGTGGGATCGCAGGCCGTCATCGAAGGTCAGCAGTACACCGGATTTGGCGTAGGGCCAGCGACCCGCGTCGACCAATTGCTCCAGATCAGCGCGGGTAGCCGGGACATACCGACGTCGCAGATAACCGAGCAGGCGATCGAACCGATCGACCTGCGCGTCGGGCACATCGTGGAGGTAAAGAATGCGCAGACTGCGGGCCAGCATCCCAGATTGGACCGCGGCGCCAAGCCGCAACAGACCCAGTGCGTCCAAGGCGCGCGCCAAGTTGTACTTGCTGGTCCGTACCTTCATGACTGCACGACCATGACATGGGTCGGATCCGACCGCTCCAAACCAGACAGCGCGGAGCGTTGCACGAACAGCAGGTTCGAGCCGCTGACATGGCACAGTTGATAGTCGGCGCGGCGCAGCAGTTTCAAGAACCGCAGCGCGCGCGGCAGCACCCACAGTCCGCGCGGCCGATTGAATTCCTCGAATTCCACCAGCAGCTGGCGCGGCCGGATGGAGCCACTCGCCAGGTCCTTGATGACCTCGGCTTCCGCGCCCTCGATATCCATCTTGAGCAGCGCCACCTGCCCTTGCTCGCCGGCATCCAACAGCGTGCTCAGGCGTCTGGCCTTGACTTTGATCGTCGTACTCGTGTTCTGCAGATTCACGGCCGAGAGGCTCACATGACTGGGATCGCGTGGCAGATACAGGTCCAGATCCGCATCGCGCGACCAGACCGCAAAGGGCAGCAGCTGGAAGCGCGCGCACTCAAAGCCTCGCAGCGAATAGCGCCACGCACCCTTGGCGTCCTCAAACGTCGTTTGCTTGGTCGCGCTGGCCGCGAGCAGCGCCTCGACGTGCGCGATAGCCCGCGGGGTGGCGTCAATGCACTTGACCCGCATGCCAAATTGAGCGTTGAGGATGACATCGAACGAGACGTCCTCGCCCGCACCGATGCACACGGCCAACTCACCGTGGCGCAGCAAGTCCGTGAAGCAGTACCAGCCACCATAAGCGGTACCCAGATGCCGCGGCGAGTGACCGGCACGGCGGGCCCAGAGCCAGCCCATCACGGCGCTGTTCACTACCCCCCAGCGCCGTGTAAGCGCTGCGAGCAGGCGCCGCGCTGTCATGCGCCGTCCCGCTCCGGCATCGCGCGGCGAGGAGGGGCGCCGGCCGCCAGCAGCATGCCTTCAGGGCGGGGCGCTGGTCGCATGGGACTGCAGGGATGGCATGGCGCGACCACTGGGGCGGCGCATCGCCGAGGCGGCGCAGGCCGCGCTGATGAAGCGCTCCACCATGTTGGGCAGGGTGTAATCGCGGGTGACGGTATTCAGCGCCGCGGCGGACAAGCGGGCGCGCAGCGCCGCGTCCGTGCACAGCTCTGCGACGCGACGCGCCAGGGTCGCGTGATCACCCCGGGGAAACAGCAAGCCGTTTTCCCCGTCGCGCAAGGCGGCGATCTCCGGATTGTGCTCGCGGTGCCGATCGTGCGTGAGCACCGGCAGAGCGTAGCCGAAGGCCTGCATGAGACTCAGCCCAATGGGACCGGGATACAAAAAAGCGGTAGCCGACAGGAACCAGGGCGCCAGTCGCGCCTCGTCATAGATCGCGCCCAGCCAGCGCACGCGCTGGTGAATGCCCAGGGAATGGGCCACGGCCTGCAGGCGCGCGGCGGCCGGCCCATTGCCGATGACGGCCAACTCCACGTTTTCCATCCTGCCCGAGAGCATCGGCAACGCACGCAGCGCCACGTCCAGATCAGTGGGAGGGTCCTGGCGCAGCCGGCCGCAGAAGAGCAGCAGCTGCCGCCCCGTCAGCCCCTGCTCCCGCTGGAACGTGGCCAATTGCTCCGCGGACCACTGGCCGCGCGCCGCCTGAATGGGCCGTTGATCGATGGCGTTGTTGAGGGCAAAGAGGCGCCGGCGATCGAAGCCGCACGCGGCCAGATCCTCGACCTCGGTTTCGGTGTACACCATGATGGCATCCATCAAGCGCATCAGCCGCATGCGCACCGCCGCGCGCCCGGGCGTGGACGTCGCCGACCAGCCGTGACCCCACCAGGCCACGGCGGCGCCCCGTCGGCGGGCCGCCAGCATCAGGGGCAGATTGGAAAGGAAGCGCGGGTTACCGGTCACCACCAGCACATCGCCCGGGCCCAGCTGCGGGTGCAGTCGCAGGCCTCGCTGCCACAACAATCGGCCGCCAAAGAGACCCGTACAAGCGTGTGAAATATCAATGTGTTCGCTTGTACAGTTCACTGAATCCGGCAACCCCGGTGAGCGCGGACTCGCTGCCACGGAAATCTGCAGACTGGGCGAGCTGATCAGCGCCTCGAAGAACGGCCGTCGGTAGGCGGCCACCACGGGCTGAATCACCTGGACGCGCGGCACGAACTGCGAACCCGGCATCGAGCAAGCTCCTTTGGGATCTGGACGGAACGGATGGAGCGTAAGCGTGGCAGCCGCCCATGTAGATCAGATGACAAGGCCGCGACCCATGCGCCGCGACCCACCGGCCGCGACCCACGGTTGGTCATCAACTCGTCACGGACCGGCCCCTACACTGAGCGGCCCATGGACTCGACCGCACCGACTCGTCTTGCCCGCAACCGCCGTGTGACGCAGCTCGGCCTGGCGGCACTGGCTTTGGCGCTGCTGGGTGTGGCGTTTGCTGGCGCGCTGGCCGACATGTGGCACGAGTGGACCCATCGCGACGAATACAGCCACGCGCCGCTGCTGCCGCTCATAGCCCTGTTCATGGCGTGGCTGCGAGTCGATCGACTGCGCGAACTCACGCTGCGCGGATCGTGGTCGGGTTTCTGGCTGGTGGGTGTAGGACTGGTGCTCAATGCGCTCGGCAGCCTGTCCACCATCTTTGTCATACAACTGTATGCCATGATGCTGGTGCTGGTCGGCGCCGTAGTCGCCGTCGGCGGTTGGCGCCTGGCCCGGGAATTGTGGATGGCGCTGACGGTGCTGGCGCTGATGATCCCGCTGCCCTACCTGGTCCTTAACACCTTGTCGGCGCAGTTGCAGCTGGTCTCCTCGCAGCTGGGCGTGTGGATGCTGCGGGCTGCCCAAATCAGCGTGTACCTGGAGGGCAATGTCATTGACCTGGGCACCTACCGCCTGCAGGTGGCGGAAGCCTGCTCGGGTCTCAACTACCTGTTCCCGCTCATCACGCTGGCGTTTCTGATGGCCTGCTTCTTCCGCGCACCGTTCTGGCAGCGCGCGGCGCTGGTGGTCTCGGCCCTGCCGATTACGGTCATCATGAACAGCCTGCGTATCGCCATGATTGGCGTCATGGTGGAGCGCTGGGGCATTGCCATGGCCGAAGGCTTCCTGCACCAGTTCCAGGGCTGGGCGGTCTTCATGCTCAGCGCCGTGCTGTTGTACGGGGAAATGCTGCTGCTCGCGCGCCTGGCCCGCGTGCGTACACCGTGGCACCGGCTGCTCACCATCGAGTGGCCGCAATCGATGCAAACGGCCCGGCAGGCCGGTGCGGCCGTTGCACCATCCATGCCGGGGACTGTGTCGCGGGCGAGTCTGGGATGCCTGCTGGCCCTGGGCGTGGCAGCACTGGCCGCGGCAGCGCTGCCAGCGCGCGGCCTGATCGTGCCCGAGCGCGAGGTATTCAGCTCCTTTCCCTTGCGGGTGGGTGCCTGGCAAGGTCAGCGCACAGCCCTGCAGCAGGTCTACCTGGATACGCTCAAGCTCGACGATTATTTCCTCGGCGACTATGCGGGACCGTCGCTGCGGCCCGTCAACCTCTACATGGCGTGGTACGACTCGCAGACCTCGGGGGTCTCCACCCATTCGCCGCGCTCCTGCCTGCCGGGAGGCGGCTGGCGCATCGTCGATCTGCGTGAATTTCCCATCGCTGCCGTGCACGCCGGCAAGCAGTCGCTGCGGGTCAATCGGGCCTTCATCGAATACGGTGCCGATCGGGAGCTCGTCTACTACTGGTTCCAGCAGCGCGGGCGCGTCATCACCAACGAATATCTGGTCAAGTGGTACCTGTTCTGGGATGCCTTGACTCGCCATCGTACGGATGGGGCGCTGGTGCGCCTGATCGTAC
>Ga0075017_100001500_pt1 | contig 14256 bp, 17 predicted proteins | sample AleBraG_ABR_2012_FD_71475 | JGI IMG/M metagenome (GOLD analysis project Ga0075017, IMG submission 71475) | Freshwater sediment microbial communities in response to fracking from Pennsylvania, USA - Alex Branch Run_MetaG_ABR_2012 | ecosystem: Environmental > Aquatic > Freshwater > Creek >... | reverse complement strand
GGCCGCGAAGCAGGCGCCATCCGCCTGCGCGCTCGCCGTGTAGGTGGCCAGCACGCCGGCCGCGACCGGCAGACTGGCCAGAATTCCCGCAATGCCGAGCATCAGCGCCGATTTCATTGCTTCGTCTCCATCTTAGCCCTACTATATCGTTATATGGCGATCAATAGCAAATGCAGATGCAGGACCGACTGCGATCGAATCCGCTATCCGCAGCCTGCGCAATAGGGGATCTACGCAATGCGGGGGGTGCGCAATTGAAGGCAGCGGATGAACCGGCACTGGGCCACGTTGCCGAGTACTTCCGGGCGCTCTCGCAGCCCATGCGGCTGCGGATTCTGAATACGCTGCGCGACCGGCCACGCAATGTCGCTGAGCTGACGCAACTGCTCGGTTGCGGCCAGGCCAACGTGTCCCGGCACCTGGCGACGCTGATGCGCCCCGGCCTGGTCGATCGCGTACCGCAGGGGGCCAGCGCCTATTACCGCATCGCGGATCCAGGCGTGTACCGGCTCTGTGACCTGGTCTGCGGGCAGATGGCCCGGCGTTTCGCGCGCCAGGCGCAGCTCCTGGGTGCTGCCGCCCCAACGACCCGCAGCCGCCAGTCATTGCCCTAGCCAATCATTACCCTAGCCAGTCATTGCCCTGGACAATACGCCTGCATTCGGCCGGGAGTACCGTGGTTATACGGATGCGAATTTCCACAGCCCGTGTAACCTGAGCCAGTGACTCGGTGCGTCGGAACCCGCGGTTTCGAATGACCCGCGGTTTCTAATGACTTGAACGACGGAGAGACTCCATGACCGCTAACGTTGGAACCATCGATCGCTCCCTGCGCATCATCGTCGGCCTGGCGCTGATCGCACTGGCCGCCACCGGCCGGGTCGGCTGGTGGGGCTATATCGGCCTGGTACCGCTCGCGACCGGACTGTTCCGGTTCTGCCCGGCCTATACGCTGCTGGGCATGCGGACCTGCCCGGCTGAACCCGCGAAGCATTGACAGGCATTGACGGAGACGCCGGCGCCAGCAGCATGCCTTCACGCCACCGGAGCCCTGCCCTGAAGTTCGGATTGGTGCTCGCAACCGCCTGTCTGTGGGCGGCGGGCTGCGCCACGTCGTCGCATGTCATCACGGGAAAGGTCAGGCCGGCCATTACGCCCGACCAGGTGAAGCTGTACACGAAGCCGCCGGAAAAATACGAGGAGATTGCCATCCTCGAAGCCAGCAGCAAACGCTCGCTGACGTTCGGGGATCAGGGCAAGACGGACAAGGTGATGGAACGCCTGAAGGCGCAGGCCGCGAGCCTCGGGGCCAATGGAGTGCTGCTCCAGGGTTTCGGCGAACGATCCTCCGGCTCGGTGGGCACCGGGCTGGGCTCGACCTCGTTCAGCGGCAGCAGCGCAATGGGCATCGGCTTTGGTGTGTCGGGCGAGACCACCGACAAAGTGGGAAACGGCCTGGCCATCTATGTGCCGCCGCCATGACCTGGGCCATCCCGATCTGGCCGTTGGAGTCTTCCGGGAGTGGTGAGCACCCTTTGTCGGCCCTGAGGTCGCGAAGCCTCGCCTGGGCCGCGCTCTCGGGGAGCCCTGTAGGACCCCTCGGGCTTTCCGGTTGTAGCAGTTGCCGGCGGGGCATACCCCTCAGTCAAGACTGCGCGGGCTCAGGAAACAGGACTCGGGCGGCGCCCAGCGCGGCGACGGCTCCGGCGAGCTGTGCAGCGATGAACCCCGGCACATCGACGGGCCGGATGCCCGCAAAGGTGTTCGACAGCGAGCGCGCGATCGTGATGGCGGGATTGGCAAAAGACGTCGAGGCGGTGAACCAGTAGGCCGCGCCGATCCAGGCGGCCACCATCCAGGGCGCGTCCTCGGATCGACGGTGACCGAGCACGACGAGCAGGAGGCCAAACGTTGCCACACCCTCGGCGAGCCATTGCGCGGGCCCCGTGCGGATGTGTGTGGACGCCTGCAGCAGCGGCAACTCGAACATGGCGTGGGCCAGCAGGGCACCGGCGCAGCACCCCAGGACCTGGACGAGCGCATAAGCGCCCACATGGCTCCAGCGCATCTTTCCGCGCAAACCCTCGACGAACGAGACGGCGGGGTTGAAGTGCGCGCTGCTCACCGGGCCCAGCAGTGCGATCAGCGCCGCCAGCACGGCGACCGTGGCAGCCATGTTGGCGAGCAGAGCGACCGCCACGTTCCCTCCATCGAGACGCTGTCCCATGATTCCGGAGCCCACGACAGTTGCCGTCAATAACAGCGATCCGATCAGTTCGGCGCCAAGGCGCCTTGTCAGTGGCTGCGGGCTCACGCCTGATACCCTGGCCCAGGCGGTCGCGCGTGGAACTCGGTCGAGCCGCCCACCTCAATACCCAGCGCCTGACGCACGGCCGGAACCAGCCGGGTCCGGATCTCATCGCGCACCCGCACAAAGCTCTCCAGCGGCTCGCCATGCGGGTCGTGCAATGGCAGATGGATACGGGGGACCGGGCGCGGAAAGACCGGACAGGTCTCCTTCGCATTGTCACAGACCGTCACCACGAGATCGATGGCCTCTTTCATGACCGCTGAGACATCCTTCGGATGGAGTCCCTCGATCGGCAGATGCGCAAGCTGCAGGGCGGCGATGGCCCCTTCAGCGACCTTGGGTTGTGGGCAGGTGCCGGCAGACAGGGCGCGGACGCGCCCACCGAGATCGTGCCGGAGAATGACCTCGGCCATTTGCGATCGGCAGGAGTTGCCCGTGCAGAGCACAAGCACCGTCTTGGGGTCAGTCCTGGCTGATGTTGCGGCGCACGGCCAGTCGCCGCAGAGTTGGCCTGGTGAGCCGGCACGGCGCCGAGGCATGCGCGGTTAAGGATGGCTGCATACGCGGCATCAATTCCTTCCACCCAGGGTTTCGGTAACGATGCGCAGCCCTTGCGTGGAAAATGAGCCTTCTCGAGTTGTTCGATAGCCAGGGGATTGACGCGGCCCGTCGGATGGCTTCCTGCACTGCAGGCCCGGAAGCGCCCCAGCCCGAGACCATTGAGCACCGCCTCGGCCATGATGCTGCGCACCGAATTACCGGTGCAGAGCAACAGTACGTTGTAGATCCTCTTGTTCATCAGACCCCCGTCTCATCACGGCTACCGAGGCCGGCTCAACAGCATCTGCCGGAGGCCGCCGCCTGCGCACTCGTCGGGACACAGCACGACGCGTCATCGCCGGCCTGCATTCCCCTGCCCTGCGCCGGATTGACCTGGGGCAGCGGAATGCAGCAGACATTGGACGGTGCCTCGGCCGTGTGATCCTCGCCAAACACCGGAATGCTCTCCAGGGCGTGAAACGTTTCCCACGCGATGCCCTGTGGGTCGGTGACCCAGTACTTGTCGGACCTGGCGTCGCAGCACGGCTGACCCGTCTGCTCGGTGAGACTCGCCTCAGCGGTCGCGAGCCGGGTTCGCATATCGCGAAATTCGCTGTCTTCGTCCACCTGGAACCCGAGGTGATTGAGCCCGGCCTGGTGCCCGCGCCGGGAATCCGCGAAATTGACCCGCGGATCCTCCCGCATCCACCTGGCATAGTCGTCGCGGAGCACGGTCGGCTCGGCGCCAAAGATCGACGAATAGAAGCGGACACGCTCCGCGAGTGCGTTGACCGCGGTGGAGGCGAAAACGCTTCATGCAGACTTCCTCCGGGTCGTGGCGCCGCCCCTCTTGGCGGGCGCGCCGGGTGCACAGACGGGTGCCGCGCAGACGCTGTCCTCGTCCTGGCCGCAACAGTTCTTGGTCAGATAGGCGATCAGGCCATCCATGGCGGCAAAATTCGCCGCGTAGAAAATCTGCCGGCTTAGGCGCCGCTGGGTGATGAGCTGAGCGCGCAACAGCTGCTGCAGGTGAAACGATAACGAGGAGGGCGGCATGTGCAGCCGCTCGGCGACCATGCCTGCCGGGAGGCCATTCGGACCCGCCTCGACCAGCAAGCGGAAGGCGGCGAGCCGATGTTCATGCGCCAGGGCGGCGAGCGCTTCGACGATTTCGTTTGCGGTCATCATATATACCGATACTTCTACTAGTATCGAATATACTGGCGATCGCCTGGCGCTGTCAACGATTGTTTGAATAGCTTCGAAATAACGAGTGGTACCGGGCATTTGTACAGGAATCCTGATGTGACCTGGCCGCTGGGTTCGCGGGCCTCTGGATCGTCCCTGGCCCCCGGATCGCCGGTGGCCCCTGGATCGCCGCCGCTGGCCGGCAGGTCGCGGCATGATTTGGGGGTATCTCGCTTCTTGAAGAGTCCATGTACCTCGACTCGTACCCCCAAATGCGATGGGCTGCCGACAGACCCGTCTCGACGTCTGATGCCGTTATTACCCGGATTTAAAAGGATTTATGGCCATCTCCGGATCGCTCCGGACTTACCTTCCGCGGATCCCGGTGATGATAAGGCGTGAATTTCCGCGGGGAGATCAGACGAGGAAGGCGCGCTCGGGGACGCCGAGGAGATCCCGGCACCGCACGCTGACGCCCGAGCAGGCCCAGGTCATGCGGCTCGCCATCGCTGATTCCCACGAGGATCACGCCAACATGCTCGAGTGGGTCGGCGGCTCGTTCAGCCCCACCGCGTTCAGCCTCGAGGATACCAACGAGCGGCTCGCAGGCATCAAGGCGTGAGCGTCAAAGTACCCTGGGCATGACGCTTACCTTAAAGCGTTGATGCCGATAGCAATGCCGACCAATGCTGGCAAAGATGGCTGGCCCGCCGACCCGGCAAATTCTCGGGAATTTCGCGTGTACTCCTTGGCATGTTTGCCAAGTTCTGCGGCCGACGCTTTGCGTGCCCTGGTCGGAGAGGAAGCGGGCGCGAGCCGTCGGGCCCCCTGCGCTCACTCACCTAGACATTGAATCTTCCCCGGCAAGTGGGACCTGGCATCTTTCAGGTCGCCAACAGTTCCTGGGACCTCAGATTCCTCGCCCGCATTCGAAGCCGGCTTTGCCACGTTGAACGACGAAATATTGAAACGGTCCGGAAAGACCGCTCCTTCAAGTTCGATGCATGCGATTCGATCCAGGGACTGGGAGTTCCAACCAAGGGCCATTGCATAGCGTCCTGCGGGCCTGCGCCATCCAGCTTTGCTCCAGTCTGCCAACAGGCGCGGATCGATCGACAATGTCACTGAGCGCATCTCGCCTGGGCTTAGCACGACGCGCTTGAAACCCAACAGGCGTCGTTCGCGGTCGGATCCGCGCCTCACGAGGTACAGTTGCGCTACAGCACTTCCTGGTCGCGTGCCGGTGTTTGTCACGGTAAAGCGTGCGTTGCGCCCATCCGTCTCCAGAAAGCCATAGCGAAATGACGTATAGCTGAGGCCAAATCCGAACGGGAAGAGTGGCAGGCGCCGTGTCCTTTGGAACCAGCGGTATCCCACGTCGGCGCCCTCGCGGCTATAGTCGACAGGGAGCTTGGCGGCCGGAAACGGTGGAAGACCAACTACGTTTGGTTCGAGCCAGTCAGCGCCGTCGAGCTTCGGACGCGGCAGCTGGCCCTCATCGACCGGAAATGTAACCGGTAGCCGGCCACCTGGATCAACATCACCGAACAGAACCGACGCGATGGCATTGCCGCCGCGAGCGCCGGGATACCAGGCCTCAAGGACAGCGGCCACGCTGTGGAGCCAAGGCATCTTAACCGGCCCTCCCGTCTCCAATACCACGATGGTACGCGGATTGGCTTTGGCCACCTCGGCTATCAAACGGTCTTGGTCATCCGGCAACGAGAGATCGGGGACGTCCATCCCCTCGCTCTGCCACTGGGTCGCGAATACGATCGCGACCTGCGATCGCCGGGCCGCTGTTACAGCTTCTGAGACGTAATGCCCGTCGCGCACCAGGATCCGGGAGTTCGGCGCAAGGGACTTTATGGCCGCCAACGGGCTGGATGGATGGTACTGCTGTGAGATGAGGCCTCCCAACGATACGTCAGCCATCACCGCGTCGATCACGGCGGGCCCCGCCTCATCGTGGACTTGCGAGGACCCTGCTCCGGACAGTACTCCGCGGTCTGCGTGGCCACCAATGACAGCGATGGAAGTAGTTTGCTTTGCAAGCGGTAGCAATGCGCCGCGATTGCGAAGCAAGACGATCCCCGCCTCTGCCAAGGCCTGAGCTATACGGGCATCAGTGTCTCTGTCTACCGTCGCGGCCATCTTGGCAGACTCCTGGTCGAGTCCGGCCGCGTAGATAGACGTCAATATACGTGTGTTCATCTCGTCCAGTCGCTGGGCCCATTCTGGCGAGGACTTGGCCAATTCCGACAACGGTCCACCGAAGAACGTAACGCCATCGAACTCGGCCCCGGATTGCTGGTCCAGACCATGCAGGGCGGCGTCTACTCCCGGGGTGGCACCGAAGTCGGACATGACGAATCCACTGTAACCCCAGGACTCCTTGAGCACGCTCTGCAGCAGCCAGGAACTGTTGCAAGCTGATTGACCGAGCACACTGTTATAGGCACACATCACCGCTCCGGGTCGGCCTTGTTCGATTCCAATCTGGAAAGCAAGCAAGTCGCTTGCCCTGGCGTCTCCTTCGCTGATCAGGGCGTCGGCGAACCTGCGCCCTGTCTCCTGGTCGTTGAGCGCGAAGTGCTTTATTGTCGACAGCACCTGGTTCGACTGAATGCCCCTGATCTGCGCACCGACGAGTACGCCAGTGAGCAGGGGGTCTTCAGACAGGTACTCGAAGGTACGCCCGTCCCGAGGATCACGGACGAGATTTGCGGCGCCCGCCAACACGACGTTGAACCCTTTGGCACGCGCTTCACGCCCGATGAGCGCGCCTCCGGCGTACACCAGGTCTGGATCCCAGGTCGCGGCTTGGGCCATGGCGGACGGCAATGCAGTCGCCCCGTCCTTGCGGGCGCCCATGACGTAGGAAACTCCCAGACCCGAATCCGTCTCGCGAAGCGACGGAATGCCGAGGCGCGGTACGCCACCGACGTAACCGGCGCCCGGTACAGCGTCCGCCGGCAGTTTCACCGCATCCGGCCCAAACGACATCGCCAGATGGCCATGAGTAAGAACAACCTTCTCAGAAGCCGTCATTGACTGAACGGTCACTCTTGCGCGCGCTTCGGCTGCAGCAGGATCCGCGAGAGATTGCGCCCAGGGAAAAACGCAGCACCCGGCAGCTGCGACGCGGGCAGCGTTGCCGAGTTGGCGCCGTCGAACCAGGTTCACTGACGACCACACGGTCGCACGTGGATTCGACGCGCGCCTCAGTATTCCCGCGCGCAGGGCACTGGCGGCTTGTCAGAAGGACGATGAACCTGTCTATATGCGAACAGCCAGCGCCCTTTTACCCGCACCAGTCGATCGTCATAGGTGCCGCTGATCCAGATGCCGCCCCCAACGGCGCCGAAGCCTGTCTTGCGCACGAGCACAACGGTGCTGTGAATGGTGGCGTGGTCCTTGTCCACATAGACAATGGGGCCCAATGAAGGCATATGAAAATCTTCCTGGTCCTTACCAAGCTGCTTGTCACGCCCGACGACACCAACAAGCATTTCGCGACCGATCGCGCACCAGGACGGGTCCCGGAACACGCCGTCCGGCGTGAATGTATCGGCCCAACCGTCACCATCGCCATTGTCGATGGCGAAATCGTAGCGGGAATAGAGTTGACTGATCTGCATGAAGTCAGCTGGCGTTCCTTCGTAGGCAGCGGCAGGTGATTGCGCGCTGCTCGAGCTCGAAGAAACCAGGGCAATCAAACCGTAAGCAATCGCTGGTGCCAAGATGCGCATCCACCCCTCCTCGTGTTCGACAGTGAAGTACGTTTCGCAGAGCGAACAATATATGTGCAGGCTGGCCCGGTTGTGTCCAATCCTTGACTCCGTCAAAGCGCGGGCACACACTCTTCGAATAGCGAATTCTACTTCGTTTTCGATCGGTCGCCAAGTAGGACCAGAACCACGTTCAATAGTGAGGATTGCATGAAGTACTTTTTCACCAGTCTCGTCGCGACGGTGCTCATAGGCAGTAGCGGAGCGTCTGCGCAGCCAGAAGCAAAGCCCGCATTTGTGCCGATAGACGCGGCGCACGCAGGAACGTTAGCTGCGATTACGACTTGCCAAAAGATGGGATACCAGGTTGCGGCCGCCGTCGTCGACGCAAATGGCAACGCACGTCTTACGATCGCACTGGACGATGCCCATTATCTTGCTGGAAATCTGGCTATGGCCAAGGCAAAAACCGCCGTACTCGGCGCCAAAGCAACGATTTCAGGTGCGGCGCCGGCTCATCCCGATCCTTCGGCGAACAGATCGATCAACAAGAGCCCTGACAACGCCGTTGGTCTGCCGATCGCCGGTCCCGACGGGCAACTCGTGGGTGGCGTTGGTGTCGCGGGCGCCCCTTCAATGGACGATAACGACGTCTGCGCTCGCGCTGCGCTCGACGCCATCAAGGACCAGCTGAAGCAACTCGCGGCCAAACCACGCTGACGGCGCAAATTGCGGCGGGAGGAGGACTCCTACGATCGTGCGTCTGTTGAGGGTCCCAGTTGACGACTGCAAATCCGGCTGACGTGCTCACCTTGAAATCGGCACAAATCCAGCTCTATGGAGCTGGGCATGCGGCTTTCGGGGCCTGCGCCAGTCACACAGCTGGCTCCATAGGGTGTTCCGCCGGTGACCTCTCTCATGGTCGCCAGGTCAGGATGCGTATACGGCAAGCCAACGACAATCATCCCATGGTGCAGCAGCGTCGTGTGGAACGACGTGAGAGTCGTCTCCTGACCACCATGCTGACTGGCGGAACTGCAAAAGACACTGCCGATCTTTCCCACCAGCGCCCCCCGAGTCCACAACTGGCCGGTTTGATCCAGGAAGTTGCGCATTTGTGCGGCCATGTTTCCGAATCGCGTGGGAGTACCGAAAATGATGGCATCGTATTGATCGAGTTCATCGGGGTTCGCGACAGGTGCCGGCTGCTCCAGCTTGAATCCTGACCTCCGACACACCTCTGGTGGAGCGATCTCGGCGACTCGCTTGACTTGTACACGTGTGCCGGATACCCGCTCGGCTCCTTGCGCCTGCGCCTGGGCCATGAGCTCAATATGGCCATAGCTGCTGTAATAGAGAACAAGTATTCTTGCCATGCGAATTGGCCCCGTGAGTCAACCGACCCGGTGTTGTTGCAAAAAACAGAGCAGGATTTCGTTGTATTGCCCGGAATTATCCAGATTGGACAGATGGCCAGCTCGCGGGGTAATGGCGCGCTGGGCATTAGGCATCAGGGACGCAAGTGTATTTGCCACTTCTGTCCGCTCGGGCAACTCGTGCTCACCTGTCATCAGCAGGACCGGCACGCCGAGGCCCCTGAGGTTTTCGGCGCTCACATCGCGAGCCTTGTCGGTATCCGCTTGCATGAGATCATTGCCGGGATAGCGGCTGATGATCTTGTCGAGAAGTTCGCGGTGCAGGAGCACGTCGGTTCGCAGCTGCATCAACGGGTGCGCTTTCCAGGTGCTTAGAAAGGCCGCCATCCCTTGCGTTGCGACCAACTCGCGATAGTGTGCGATCAATGGAAGGATCTCGGGCGGGCCCGGCTCGCCAAGAACGGGAGGACAGCCATCGAGAATGAGACAGCCAAGACTCTCCTGGCGGGCGAGCGCAAACTGCAAACATGGGCGAGCACCTTGCGACATCCCCAGTAACGCAAAACGCGAGACGTCCAGCCCCAGGGCGAGCGCGTCAATGTCATCAATATCTCCGTTCAGGCTCGGTTGGCCGCTGGACAAACCAAAACCCCGGCGGTCGAAACGAATGACGCGGAATCTCTCCTGCAGCGCTCTTGCCTGGGGCTCCCACATGTCCAGATCGAGCGTCCAGCCGTGAACCAGGATCACCGCCGTACCATTACCCTCATCCCGATAGCGCAGCCGCGCGCCGTCCACGGCGAGATAGCGATCGGCGCTCATTCGCTGCTGCGGGGGTCAGGTGAAGGGTAGCTCATGCCATTCGGGAGATGCGCTTCGTATAGCGAATTTCCTTTCGCTTTCAGGCCACGGCGCAGGTTGCGATTCGTCAAGTGCGGACGGCAGCGCCCTGGTGAAGAATCATATCTGCGCGCTCAGTGACAACCAGGGCACGCTGGCGAGATCGCTCGCGATCTGTTGACTGATCCGCCTCAGCGTCGGAACGCGCTCGCGGACCAGTTTGGCCTTGGATATGCGGCGCGAGTGGCTGGAACTATTGAGCGCTGCCACGACCCGACCCTGCAAATCGAACACAGGCACTGCGACTGCAACCACTCCGTACGCGAGTTCATCCTGCACCGCAGAGTAACCATTGGTGCGAGTCTCTTCGATCAGGGTCCGCAGCTCGAGCGGATCCGTAACCGTCTGTTCGGTCAACGCTTCAAATTTAGCAAGCTGAAAATAACGGCGTCGGCGCTCGTCACTCAAGCCCGCCAAAAGCACCCGGCCCGTCGAAGTTGCATGCGCCGGGAATCGACTTCCGACGTGCGCTTCCAGCCTGAGCAAAGTGCGGACCGACGCATGGGCAATGTAGACGATCTCGTTGCCGTCGAGCACGCACAAAGCGGCTGAGTCCCCGGTTTGGCGCGCCAACTCTTCCAGATGCGTCTTGCTGAGTTGTTCAATGCTCATTGACTCGATGTAGGCCGCTCCCAGCTCCAACACCTTCGGACGCAGCAGAAAGCTGCGCCCGTTGCGCGTGACATATCCCAACTCCTCGAGCGTGAGCAGGCAGCGTCTTGCAGTTGCGGCGGGGATGCCCGCACTACGCGCGACATCGCTCAGGGTGAGTGCCGGATACTCGCGCGAAAAAGCGCGCAGGACAGAGAGTCCCTTGGCGAGCCCGCCCATCAACTCACGGCGAGGATTTGGACTCTTGCGTGCTTTCATTCCGGCATTGTATTCGGTATGCGAAATATTTCAAACGTCGCTGCACGCCCGAACTTGACGCATCTGTGGATCGAGGCCAGAATGTTTCGCGTAGCGACATGCCATTCGTTAAACGAAACAGTCTTGCGAGCTGAGGCACTAACTTGAAAATCGGGCGCCGCGATCAGCGTAGTTCGTCGATCTCCACGGCGAATGCAAAGACCATCCTGATTCGAGGACGCGATCTCACCGCGGATCTAGTGGGGTCAGTGAGTTTCGCAGAGCATTTTTGGCTGCTGCTGACGGGGGGGCTTCCCACCCATGCGCAGAGCCGCATCCTCGACGCAGCGCTTGTCGCCATCGCGGAGCACGGCATGGTTCCCAGCGTGCAGGTCAGCCGCATGACTTTCGCCGCGGCACCGGATTCACTTCAAGGTGCTGTCGCCGCAGGCATTCTTGGCTGCGGGTCGGTGATTCTCGGGGCCTCTGAGGATGCGGGCCGATTCTTCAGTCTTATCGATGAACACATGTCCGCCGGCATGACAATGGAGCTTGCTGCGAGTCAGGCCATTCAGGGCTTTTGCCGTGCCAAGCGCCCTATTCCGGGTTACGGGCATCCGCTACACAAGGACCATGATCCCCGTGTCGGCCGGCTGTTCGCGATTGCTGCCGAGAACAAGGGCGACGACAAGCATGTGCGGATCGCGCTTGAAGTGGAGAGTCAGCTGCCAGTGATCACCGGAAAGGCGCTTGCGCTAAATGTGTCCGGGGCGATTCCAGCAGTCTTGCTGGATGCGGGATTTCCGCTCCTGGCGCTCAGAGGCGTTCCAATCCTGGCCCGCACTGCGGGCTTGATTGCGCACCTGCTGGAGGAGCGAACGCGACCGATCGGCTTTGTGATGTCGCAGGCCGCAGCCGAAGCGATCGAGTATGACGGCGAAGCGCCTCCGGGCTTCCAGTCCGACGAAGCCTGAGAAATTCCGGAGTCACTGGTGATTGGACCGTTAGCCGGTATTCGCGTCGTGGAGCAGGGGACTTTCATCACTGGCCCCTGCGCCGGCATGATGCTGGCCGACCTGGGCGCAGAGGTGATCAAGGTGGAGGCGCCGGACGGCGACCCTTACCGGAGCTATCAGGGCGGCCATTACTCTCCGCACTTTCAGGCCTACAACCGCAACAAGTACAGCATAGCGCTGGACATGAAGAGTGATCCTGACCGTGAGGTTTTCTACGGCTTGATCAAGGCTGCCGACGTCTACATTCAGAATTTCAGGCCCGGTACGGCGCAACGTCTGGGCGCGGGCGTAACGCAGCTGCAGGAGATCAATCCGCGCCTGATTTATGGGTCCATAAGCGGCTTCGGGGCAACCGGACCCTATGCCACCCGCCCAAGCTATGACTCGGTGGCACAAGCGCTGAGTGGATTCCTGAGTGTAGTGGTCGACTATCGCAACCCTCAGCTCCTGGGTCCAGCGCTGGCCGATGCGATCACCGGACTTTACGCTGCCTACGGGATTCTCGGCGCGTTGGTGCGGCGAGCACAGACTGGGCAGGGCTCGCTGGTTGAGGTGTCGATGCTGGAGGCCATGGCGCACTTTTCAGTAGAACCGTTCGCGGCATATTTCGCCCTGGGCCAGGTTCCGACTTCAGTCGATCGTCCGCGCCTGGCACAGGCTTTCATTCTGCGCACTGGCGACGACCGGCTTATCACTATCCACCTCTCGTCCATTGACAAGTTCTGGGAAGGGCTGGTCGAGGCTGTTGAATGCCCTGAACTGCTCGACGACGCGCGGTTCAGTAGCAGACTGATGCGGATCTCCGAATATGACGCGCTGCGAAAGGAGCTCGACTCGCGTTTCATTCGTCAACCGCTTGCGTATTGGATCCAGCGGCTGGAGCAACACGACGTGCCCTTCGCGCCAATCAATCGCATCAACGAGGTCGTTCTCGACCCGCAGGTCCAGCATCTGAACTTGATCGTTCCGGTGACAGATCCCCATGGCGGCGCACAAGCCATACGCCCGCCCGTGCGGTTTGATGACTCGCACAACCCATCGGTCCGGTCCGCGCCACCTTTGAATCTGCACGGTGCAGAAATTCGCGCGGCGCTTGCGAGTGGCCAGTTGTGGCCAGGTTTCGGGTCAGGTAGGGGCACGCAGCATGAAAGCAACGGCTGACAATGCACGCTGTGCGCCCCTCACCGGGCCAATGACCCGCTATGATCTTGAATGGCTTGGCGGGTAATCCATCGGCAGCAGGGCAGAATCAGGAGACAGTACCCATGAACCCGACCCAGAGGCTTCCCACTCGGCTGCACCACAATGCCTATGTGACAAACGATCTTGAGGCCACCCGCGCATTCTACGAGGACGTTATCGGGATGCCGCTCGTAGCCACGTGGTGTGAGGTTGACGAGTTGTTCGGTGCCGAGCGCGTCTACTGCCACTTATTCTTCGCGCTCGCTGACGGCGGAGCGCTGGCGTTCTTCAAGTTCGCCAAGCCGGAGGATCAGGCACTTTTTGGTCCTGCACTTCCATCTTCCCCGTTCCGCCACATCGCACTTAATGTAGACCGGGAGACACAGCAGGAAATCGAGCAGCGCATCAAAGCTGCCGGCTACAGGGAGCCACAGACCTACATTCTGGAGCATGGCTACTGTCGTTCGGTGTACGTCACCGATCCGAACGGCCTGACCGTGGAATTCACACTGGACGCTCCAGATGCTGAACACATCAACCGCCTGCGCAAGCAAACCGCGCACGCGGATCTCCGGCGCTGGCTGGGCGGCGATCACCAGTCAAACAATACCTATCGCTAGTGGGGCCCGGGCTGGCGCCCGACCGTGCCGTGGCGAGACTTCACCACCGCCCCAGTCGCAGCCGCGGCCGCCCCACTCAACTTGCTCACCCACGCGGGCAGGAGCAGGCACTTGATGCGACGCCGCAATCCGGAATCGCCTGGCGCCGTCGTCGCCGCTGATGCCCAGCGCGACAGGCGGGCGGTAGAAGCCACTTGATTCGCTTCGATGCAGTCCCGCCGTTGGGAAATGTATGAACAACCCTGCCAAATCAGAGTGGCCTCGCCGCAAGACCAATTGACTAATCGGCCCGGGTGATCGCATACTAATCCGAACTCGAATTTTGTTTCGCTATGCGAAACTTTTTCTTGGGGGGGTGAAATGAACAAGCGACCACATACGGATACCGCGACTGCTGCGGCGCCACCTGTCCTTCACATCCGCATCGGAACCCGTTGTTGATGGCTGTTGAGACCCGCGCTTTTCTGGCGGTGGGTGCGTTTTTCTGCCGTTGCTGGGCACGGATCGTCCATCGCTGATTGATCCCGTTGGCGGCCTCACGGC
>Ga0075017_100001499_pt1 | contig 14263 bp, 16 predicted proteins | sample AleBraG_ABR_2012_FD_71475 | JGI IMG/M metagenome (GOLD analysis project Ga0075017, IMG submission 71475) | Freshwater sediment microbial communities in response to fracking from Pennsylvania, USA - Alex Branch Run_MetaG_ABR_2012 | ecosystem: Environmental > Aquatic > Freshwater > Creek >... | reverse complement strand
CCAAGGCCGACTATTGCCGGCAAGCCGCTCCGCAACGTCTCTCGCACGTACCGCCGGTGCGGGATCAGTGTCTCGGGAAGCCCGTCCAGATGGAACCGCCTGAGGCCTGCTGACGCGCGGCGGCCCTAATCATGCAGCAGGATTTGGTAGAGGTTGTGGTCCTGCCAGGTCCCGGCAATCTGCAGGTATCGCGGGGCCATCCCAAACTTTTCGAAGCCGGACTTCAGCAGCACCCGCTGCGAGCCAGCATTGTGCAGCAGCGTGCCCGCCTCGATGCGGTGCAGGCCCAGGTCGTCACGGGCTGTTTCAACGAGTACCCGGACCGCAGCTGACGCCAGCCCGCGGCCGGCGTACTGGCCATCCACCCAGTAGCCCAGCCCGGCGCTCTGGAAGGGGCCGCGAACGATCCCTGCCAAGTTGAACCGGCCCACCAGGGTGCCGCCGGCAAACAGGCCAAAGGGATGTCCCGTGCCGATTTCTTGGGCGGCAAGGCGGCCTGAAATGTCGGCACCCTGCCAGTGCTCGGTGTAGTACTCCTCGGGGCGCACCGGTTCCCAAGGCGCCAAATGGTCCCGGTTGCGCACATAGGCGGCGGCGAGCGCCGCCGCATCGCCGGGGCGCAGGATGCGCATGCTGACATCTTCACTAATCTTGCGGGGTTCAAACACGTGCCAACACTACTCGTGGGACGTCTTTGCCTGCACCATTGAAGAGCCGGACCGGTTTCACGCCGTCGACTGTTGCACCAGGGCCACGGTGTACCCCAAGGTGGAGGCCAGCGCCAAGACGGCGATTGCATACCCAATGGCCAGGGCAGCAATGGCCAGCCACCGGCCCCGCCCACCGCGCAGTTTGATCTGATTCAGGGAGACATGCCCGGCCCCCACAGCAAAGACGGCAAGGGTCCCCATGCCCAACAGCGAGATGCCCGCGGCAGCAATGACAGCGAGCATGATGGCCGCCACCGACAGTTTGTTCAACCGCCGGGTCGGCACAAGAACGGGCGTCGTTGGCATCGCCATAGGGTTCCTGACCTCGTAGATGTTGGCGAGTCTAGCTGGGAAGTCCAGCCAAGGCCACGAAACAACGCGTACGACGCCGGATCTCCATGTTGGCAGGGCGGGCACTACTCTGCCACGGGTCGGTATCCAGACTCGTGACATAGACTCTTCCCAACGGGCCCGCCTGACTGCGGGATCCAGTCACAAGGAGATGCGTCTCAATGGGTGAAATGGACACGCCGGCACCACCGCCAGTGTTGGAAGTCAGTGACTTGCAGGTGGCCTATGGTGCGCGGACCGTGGTCGACGGCGTGAGCCTGCGGATTGACCGCGGCGAGATTTTCGGTCTCCTGGGCCCGAACGGCGCAGGGAAAACAACCACACTGAGCGCCATCGAAGGGCTTCTCAAGCCGAAATCCGGCACCCTGTTGGTGGACGGGATCGACGTCGAACAACAGCCGCTCGAGACCAAGGCCCGCCTGGGAGTGCAGCTGCAGACATCCAGTTTCCAGGCCGAGCTGCCCGTGGAACAGATCGCAAAACTTTACGGCGGCCTGTACGGGGTGAAACTCTCCAACGAGCAAATCCGGGCCGACATGCAGGACATCGGCCTCGGGGCGGAACGGGGCAAACGGTTCAAACAGCTCTCCGGCGGACAGCAGCAGCGGCTTGCCCTGTACGTCGCCACCATCCATGACCCGCTCCTGTTGCTCCTGGATGAGCCGACGGCCGGGCTGGATCCGCAGGCCCGCCGCGGGCTGTGGCACCGGATCGAGCATCTTCGCGGCGAGAACCGAAGCATCCTGCTGACCACCCACTCCATGGAGGAAGCGCAGGCGGTCTGCGACAGGGTGGCCATCATCGACCACGGCAGCTTGCTCACCACGGGAACCCCCGCAGGGCTGATCGACAAACACAAGGACGATCCGGCGGTCGTGGCGGTCGCCCACGGCGCCGTCACCTTGGAAGATGTCTTCATCGGACTGACGGGAAGTGAGATCCGTGCCTAACAGCAGCCCCCTCAGCGCCCGCCCCTCGCAGAGCCTGGCCATGCAGTCGCTGCTGCGGGCAGACTCCCTGGTGCTGCTGAACAACAAGACCTCGGGCCTGTTGAGCTTCTTCCCTGCGCTCGTCATCGTCGTGGTGACCAGCTTTGGCCAGGCACAATCAAGGCTTGGCGGCGCAGGCCTGGTCATCGGCCTGGCCGTGACCCTTGGCCTACTCATCTCCTGCCTGCTCGGCTACACCCTGGCGCTCGCGCACGACCGTGAGGTTGGGGTCCTGCAACGGCTGCGGGTCACCCCGGCACCGACCTGGATGATCATGACCAGCCGCCTCACTGTCCAAGTGGCCGCCAACCTGATCGCCTCGATCGTTGTCCTCATCGTCGGTTCTGCCGTGCATCATCTGGCACTGAACGTGGTCCAGTACCTGCTGGTGGCGGCCATCGCGATCCTCGGCGCAGCCGTTTTTCTGGCCATCGGCCAAGCCCTGGTCGGGCTGGTCGCATCGACCGGCGCCATCAACGCGATCGGGCGCCTGCTCATGGTTGCCCTGCTGCTCCTGGGACTCTTGGGCGGGACCGGGCTTCTTGGCGACATCTGGAAAAGCATCGCCGGCTGGACCCCCGTCGGGGCCCTGATGAACCTGTTCTCCGATGTGTTGAACCAGGCGGCCTTTAGCAGCCAGGACGCCTACGCGCTTCTGGCCTGCGCCGCGTATGTCATCGTGTTCTCCTACATCGGCATCCGCTGGTTCCGCTGGGAATCCAGGTAGCAGCCTTGGCTACTTCCCGGGTTTCCGGTGGGCCGAAGGCGGCCTAGGCCCTTCGTGGGGCCCAGAAAAGCCCGTACAGCCTCATGATGGCCAGGGTTCCGCCCGCCCACAGGATGACGGAGGCAAGAATTAACACACCAACCAGGATGCCGCGGTTGGCAAGAATGGCCAGCACCATCCAAACAGTGGCACTGGCTGCAGAGACGCACAGCGCGGTTGCCGCAACAACCAAGTGGCGTTGCGTCGATACCCCCGCTCCATGGACGTCACGCGCTGCGGGTTCTTCCCGAAATAGGTTCCCCAGAAAGAGGCCCGCCAACGCAGGGTAGTAGGCAAAACCGGCCCGGGGCTCGATGAACTGCGAGGCCATGGCCAGGACAATGAAAACACCCACTAAGACATAGGGCAGTGGCGAGGCTCGACGGGACCATTGCAGGGCCACATAGTCGCCACGAACAAGGGCGATCGCCCTGGCCATGACGGTTGCCGGGACCACCGTGCCAAGCACTACGCCGATTGCCGTGTCGCCGCCGGACTTTGGCAGGGCCAGGACCAAGATCACCGTGAACAGTGACAACAACCCCATCACCGCGGCACACACAAACCTGAACTGCGCTTCCCGGTGTACTCTCATGCCCCATGGTCTCCACGGCTACCGGCGCCTGTCAATGGCACCGGCCTCCCCCTGGCGGTACTCGGGGGACCAGCTAGAACTGGGCGTTGATGAATCCGATGACGATTGCCGTCCACCAACAAAGCTGCGACACCGTCAGGCACGACAACATGTGGAACCGCTGACCAACGGTGAGATCCCGGAAGGACGCCGTCGGGGACAACCGGGCAAGCCGCCTCATCAGTGGGATGAGCAAGATCCCGTTCAAGGTGAGAACCAGGACGGCTGCCAGCTTGATGTCTGTCATGACGCTGCTCAAGTGCGGGTCCAGGAAGGCTCCGCTGGCGAGCAACCCGGCAAGGCCACCCCAGATCAACGGCGTGGCCACCCCGTCGAGCCGGATCGTCTCGGCCAACTCGCGTCGGCCCAGGAGCCACAGGAACCCATGCCAGTCCACCAGAAGGATGGCCCCGAACGAGACCACCATGGCCAGGATGTGGGCAATCAAGGCATAGGTGTGGACGAGGCCCTCAACGCGCATGGAGTTGCCCGCCAGCACCGAAACCAGCCAGACGGTCACGGCGACAGCGCACAAGATGGCAACTAGGCGTCGGGTGGACTTTTCGTATTCGCGCCGTCTGGCTGTGCGTCTGCTGACTGCGATGTAACTCATGGCGGACCTCGGGGAGCCCAAATCACTAAGCGCGAGGACGGGGGTGCCGACGTCGCCTCTCCACACCGCCCATGTGGCCGTCGGGCATCGATCCAAGCCTGGATCACCCCGGAATGAGCGGGCTCGTTGGCCATTTCCGGGGATTAGACCATGATAGACCCAGCGCCCCGCACCGACAATGGGAGTTCCTGCGGCCGGTCGGCGGGGTCCGAATCAGTTCTTGCCGAGCGCCGCGTAAAGATCGATGGAATTTCCGTCGGGATCCAGGAGCGTGGCATAGCGCTGCCCCCAGAAAGCATCCCAGGGTTGGACATGCCCAATGTGGCCGGCCCCCGTCATCTCGGCGAACGCCTCATCAACGGCTGCCGGGCTGCCTTTGTCGAAGGCCAGTGCAATGTGGTGCCCTCCGGTCGGCGGGATGTAGCCGGCGTCGAAGCCGCGGACCGTTTCGATCGTGTCCCAGGCCAGGGAAGTGCCGTCGTCGAGCTTCGCATCAACGTGCGGTGCCTCGTCCTGACCGCCGTCTATGCTCACGCCGAGCCTGCGGTAGAACGCAAGCGAGGCGGCCATGTCCTTGGTGACAATGCCGATGAAGCCAAGCCTTAATGTCATGCCACCACTATAGGAGCATTGAAGCCCTGGGCATGATTCCCGGACATCGTCTCACGCGGCGGGCCCGGTGGCAGTGGATGGCTCGGTGGCCCTCATTTGCCGAAGCGCCGAGACGGGAATGTTGAAGACGGCCCACCACATGGACCCCGCCCTGTTCCTGGCCGCTCTCGCAGATCGTGAACCCGCTAGCGATCAGAGACCAGGATGTTGTCGGCGATCTTGGTCCAGCCCGGTACCAGCTTTCCGGTGTCCGATCCATCGGCGAGAAGTGTCGTCGACAATGAGCCGTTCTGCCCGGACACCGTGACAATCTGGCCGGGTCCACTTGCATCGCTGCAACCAACGTGCCAATCCGGGCTCTCTCCTGGGGGAACAACTGCCACGCAGGCCGTCCTGGCATCGTCGCTTTCGGCGGCGAAGTAACGCACGCCGTCCTGGGTCACGAGCAGGCGCGCGCTGCTGCCGCTTACGCCCTCCGGCAGGATAACGAACGCAGGCAGCGTGTCTTCGGACGTCGCGGCGCGGTCCAGCGCCTTGAGCCCGGCTGGCACGGAACAGCCACCGAGCAAAAGACCCGCAACGCCCGCCGCGACAACGATCGGAAGCGATATACATTTCATTGTTCCCCCCAACCAACGATTTCACCTGAGGCTACAGCATGGCTTATGCCAACGTCGCCCGCCTGGTCATGGGGAGCCTGCCGCGGGTCAGCACCCAGGCTGCCGCCGCGCCAAACAGTGGGACCAGGACCATCAGGGCGCCCATTTGCAGCCATGGAACAACTATGGGAGTGCCTCGTGAATGAGACAGCAGGATGATGATCGGCACGGCACCTGCGAACAGTCCCAGCACGGTGCCAAGGAATGCCGTCAAGAACGTCTGCGAACCGGACAAGGCCTTGCGCAGCCTTGTGTCGGCCCCCACGCTGGCGAGCGTGGCATGGTCGTTGCGGCCGTCGGCCAGGGCCAGACCGGCGGTAATGCCAGCGGCGCTAAGCGTGACAAGGGCAGCACCAATGACGATGATCCACAAGATGGTGGCGACATTGGCTGCCGGTCCCTTTTGCATCTGGATTCCGTAGCTCTGGCCCATGAAGGACGCCAGCGTTCCTTGAAGATTGTCGGCCTGCGCTTGAGAGGGTTCGTGCGGGACCGTGGCGAGCATGAGCCTGTCCTCCACAGGGATGCCCAATTTGGCAGCGGTGGCTGGGGAAACCACGCCGTAGAAGTCCAGGGACTTCAGAGGCGCGTCCACCACGGCGGCAAGTTGCTGGGTGCTGGCCGCCTTCAACCCGGCCCGCAAGTAGGCTGTGCCGCCGATGCCAGGCTCGGTTGTCGTGTAGCTCTCCGGCGATGTGGGGTCATAGGTGATGACCGACGCCGTGCTGTCCTCATTGAGATAGATCTTGTTGGTGATGACCATGCCGCCGTCGCGCAAGGACTGGATTGCGGCGCTGCTGGGGGCGCGGCCCAGAAGCGCCGTCAGTTCGTTCTCTCCACCAACCACAATGGAGGGAATGTCGGTCCCGTTCCCGGTGTCGCTCATGGACCCCCGGCAGCGCCAGTCGTTGAGGTCCTTGGGTTGGGTGTCGGCGGCCAGTTCACAGCGGTTGTTGGCCGGCTCCTGGAGCGCCCAGGCGTAGCAGGGCTCTGCGGGTTTTTCCAGGCCGGCCGCCTGGGCCTGTCCCAACAACCGGTGACACGGGCTACTGCCGGGCGCTCCCCGAAGGACCTGCGTCAAGGTGTCCTGGCCCAAGGCGCCCTTGAGCGCCGGAGCCAGTTTCTCCGCGTTGATGCGGTCGGGCTTTGGGTCGCTCAAATGCGTGACACCCTGGCCCGCCGACGTTTCGGTGTAGCTGGTGAATTCCAGCGGGATGCCGGTCTGGTTCAGGTTGTAGCGCCATTGGTGATTGGCGCTCTCTTGGGCCATGATGCTCGCTGTTCCCACCATGAGGGCGCCGGACAATGTGGCGGCGGCCAGGACCGCGGCCACGGCCGGCACAGTCCGGCCACGGTTGCGGGCTGCGTCCCGGAAGGCGAGCCGCAAAGGGATGGGCAGCCATAGGGTCCTGCGTGTCAGCACCTTGATAATGGTTCCGGTGAGGCAGATCAGGGCGAAGACCAGCATCACGGCCGCGCCGATGACCAGGCTGTTTGTCAGTGCTGCCCAAGAATAGGCGGAGCCGCTGCCATTGGCGGCCCGGACAATGAGGCCGGATACGGTCAGCGCCACCGCGGCCAGGACCAGCAGGCCCAGCCCGATGCGCGGCGTCCACTTCGAGGGCGTGTCCGCCGTGCGTCCGGACTTCAATGCCGCCAAGGTTGCCTGTTTGGCGACCGCGCGGGCTGGGACCATGGCCGCCACCAGGCCTGCGGCGACCCCCACGGCAATGAGCCCCAGCGCCACGGGCCACATCAGGTGAACCCCGGTAAACCTGGGGCTGCCTTGGGACTGCATCACCAGGACGCTGACGACGGCGGCGATGCTGCCCAGCACTGCACCGGCAACTCCCCCGGCCAGGCCCAGCCAGAGGCCGCTTGCGGTGACGGTGGTGCGCACCATGCTGCTTTCCGCCCCGGAGGCTGCGAGCAGGGCGAGGTCGCGCTGCTGCTTCCTGGCACCCACGGCAAAGGCAGCACCGGCCAGCAACCCGACCTCCAGCAGCGCCAACACACCAAAGAGGACGCCTGCCACGGCGAACGACGCCAGGCTGGCCGCGCGCGAGTCCTCCGTCAATTCGTCGGCGTGGGGCCCGATCTCCGCCAGCGTCGGCGGATCCAGAATCAGGCTCCTCGATGTCAGGATGACGGCCTGGGTGTTGAGCCGCTGGGCGTCGGCCCAGGTCAGGGGCCTGTCACCGAGCAGGTAGATGTTCTCCTGGTCGGGGCGGGCCGCAAGGGCGGCGGGAATTTGTTCCTGCTTCAAATACACCCTGCTGAGTCCATCGTCGGAACCGTGGTCCCGCACTGTCCCCACAATCGCAAACGTTCCGGCCGACGTCGTCAGCTTCCCGCCAAGCTTCAGGCCGAACCGTTCCAGCAGGCCTGGCGATCCCAGGGCCTCGCTGGCGGATGTGGGCGCGTGCCCGTCCAGAAGCGAGTACTTGCCCGTGAACGCTGGGTTGAGCACGTCGGACGCCACATTCGCCAGGGTCACGTTTGCCGCGCCGACCGGTGCCGTGAGACCAAAGGATCGCCAGGGAAGCCCCTGGTATCCCGCCGGAACCATGTCCGCGAGCGCCGGGGCGGCAAAGTCCGGGTCCGGTTCGCCGTCCGCACGTTGCGGGCCAAGATCCCCCCGGGGCCCTTGCTGCGAGTGCGCATTCTGCGCGTACATGGTGCCCAGCCGGCCCTGGGTCTGCCCCAACTCCATGGCGACCGTTTCGGCAGGCGTGGCCAGCATGCTCAGCCCCATGGTGGCGGCCAGGGACATGGCAAAGATGGGCAGCGCGATCAACGCGATGACCAGTGCGGAGCGGCCCTTGTGGCGGCGGATGTCCCGCCACGCCATGGTCAGGGCCAGTCGCAGGCGGTGCCGCCGGCCACCCTTGACGGGGGCCAGGTCCAGGGCCATCTCAGCGCCCCAACCCGGTCAGCAACACGGAGGGATCGTGCTGGGAGGCGGCCTCGTCAACAATGCGCCCGTCCTTCAGGAACACCACCCGGTCCGCCCAGCCTGCGTGCCGGGCCTCATGGGTCACCAGCACGACGGCGGCACCGGCTTCCGCGCGTCCGCGCAGCACCTCAAGAATGCCGTCGCCGGTGGCCGAGTCAAGGGCCCCGGTGGGTTCGTCGGCGAGGATCAGCCGGCGCTGACCCACAATGGCGCGGGCTATGGCCACACGCTGCTGCTGGCCGCCGGACATCTGGTCCATGAACCTGTCAGCAAGGTCCTCGATGCCCACCAGGCGCAGGGCGTCCTTGGCCTGCCGGCGGGCCTTCCGGGCCGGGATTCCGTCAAGTTCCCTGGGCAGGGCCACATTCTCGGCGGCCGTCAGGGACGGCACCAGGTTGAAGTCCTGGAAAACGTACCCCACGGCCCTGCGGCGCAGCCTGGCCAGCTCGTTGATACTCAGCCCACCGAGTGGGGTACCTTCAACGAACACCTCACCGGCCGTGGCCTTGTCCAGTCCGCCGGCCAGGGTCAGCAGCGAGGACTTGCCGGAGCCCGACGGTCCCATGACGGCCACGAACTCCCCGGCATGGATGGTCAGGTTCACGTTGCGCAGCGCGGCGACGGCGGTGGCGCCTTCCCCGTAGGTGCGGCTCACGCCCTCAAGCTGGAGGACCTCGCTGCTCATTGTGAAACCACCGTGCCGACCGACGGCACGGTCAGGGTTCGCTGCGAGCTCGCGGCGGGCCTTACGCCTTTTCGGGCGGCCGCGGCGCGTTGGGCCATCCAGCCCTCGCAGTGGTCCAGCCACCGCACCTCGGCCTCCGTGGAGAAGATCAGCGAGTCCAGCACCAGCAGCCAGGCCGCATCATTGGCACCGCCTGGCCCCTGGGCACCGGAGATTTCCCTCGCGGCACTGCCGGCGGCCCGGCGCTGGCGGGTGTAGTCCTGCAGCAGCCGCATCGAGGCAGAGCGCTGGGCCTGGATGACGGCGGCAACATCCACGCCGTCCAGGGTCAGGGCCAGTGCCAGCTTGATGGCCAGCTCGTTCCGTGGCGGATTCGTCGCGGCCACGGGGGCGGCAAACCAGCCCGTCACCTCGGCGCGCCCGGCGGCGGTGATGCTGTAGATGACGTGGCCTTCGCCGTCGTCCCCGTCTTTTTCCACCAGGGCGTCCCGCTCCAGGCGGTCAAGGGTGGTGTACACCTGCCCAATGTTCAAAGGCCAGGTGGAGCCCGTGCGCTCCTCAAACTCGCCCCGCAGCTGATACCCGTAGCGCGGCTCATCCTGCAACAATGCCAACAACGAGTGTCTGATCGACATGGCAACTCCCCCCCAGTTCGGCACGGCCGCCCCCAATGGCCGGTCGCAGCGGCGATATACATACCGCGTATGGCCAACACTAGCTACCGGGTATGCATATTGGCAAGGTGTCGGTCGGAACGGGATGTACTAGCAGCCCGACTTGGCGGACATTGCACTGCTTGATGCCGTCGTTGATGGCGCCCTTAGGGGCGCTGTTTCCGCCATCGTGGATTGACGATCGGGCTGAATTTTCGCTCCCTGGCTTGCGCCCGCTTCTGCTTTTTGCGGGGGTCCGGGTCAATGCGTCTTCCAACAAAAATCATGGCGACCCCGGCCGCTGCCAGCGGGATGCCGATGAGAAGTTGCCGTTGGTTTGATTTGACCGACTTGGCAATGATCTGGGACGCTTCGGCGGTGTCGATGACCATGCGCTTGGGCTTTTTGGTGTCATACATCAGGGGCAGCGCCTCGCCCTTGACCCAGCGGTCCGGGTTGGTCGTTTCATAGCTCGTCCAATTCTTGGACGTTTGCTTGCCCCTGATGGTCTGCTCGGTCATCGGGTAGTACGTGGTGCTCCCACCGCCGGGTCTGGCGTGCGGTGTGGACGCTCGTTTGATTTCGACGATTTCACCTACCGCGGGGGCGCCAGTTTGATGCAGTTCGGCGTCGGCCCGCTGGGTGGACAGTACGGATGGCAGGTAGACGCCGCCGCTGATGACCAGGAGCAACCCGATGTAGGCAGGGAAATAGCCGATGATTCCCAGCCACTTGCTCAGCCGCTTTTGTGTCGAAATCCTCCTACGTGGACGCTTCTTCGAACTCGACTTCGCCTGGCCCTTGGCCGCTAATTTTCCCACGTAGTTCATTTCCCCACAGTCGCGCGCGGCCCTCCGGCGCCCATCAGCAACACCTTAGACGTGATGCAGGCAGCGGGTGACAACGCCCCACACGGTAAGCCCTGCCGGGCCCGGGCCATCGCCATGGACGGGGGACGGCTGGTTGGCGGGTTCGGCAATCAGCGAGGTTCCGGCGTCGCGCATCACCAGGCGGCGGATCAGGAGCTCGCCGTCCAGAACGGCAACCACCACGGAACCGTCCTTGGGCGTGAGGGAGCGGTCAACGATGATTTCATCGCCGTCACTGATGCCTGCGCCCGCCATGGAATCCCCCGCAACGCGCATGATGAACGTGCAGGTGCGGTCCCGGATCAGGTGCCTGTTGAGGTCGATGCCGCCGGTGAAGTAGTCGCGCGCCGGGGACGGGAACCCTCGGGGATCGTTGTCCGGGGCAAGCGGGGTTGCCAGGTCCATGCCAAACACCACACCACCGCCTAGAACAAGTATTCGAAGCACAAGTCTAGCACCGGCGCCGGCTCCTACCCCCGGCAGGGCGGGCATGCTTTGATGGAAGCATGTCCATCCTCGTTGTGCTGCGTGGCAATTCCGGCTCCGGGAAGAGCACGGTGGCCAGGGCTTTGCAGCCCGAACTCGGTGCCGTCTGGATCGAGCAGGACTATTTCCGCCGCGTCGTCTTGGGCGAGAGTGGCAACTACTCCCCGCTCAGCGTAGAGCTGATTGAGCAGTCCGCCGCGCTGGCCCTGGGCCACGGGCGCACGGTCATCATGGAAGGCATGTTCAATGCCTCCAAATACAGTGAAACCTTCCTAAGGCTCCGCGACGGACACCCCGGCCCCAGCTGGTTCTACGCCTACGACCTCACCTTGGAGGAGACGTTTCGCCGCCACCAAAGCCGCCCGCACAAGGCCGCCGACTTCGGCGAAAAGCAGATGCGCGACTGGTACCGCGGCTGGGATCCACTGAACGGGATTCCGGAACAGCGCATCCTGGCGGCGGAATCCCTGGAGACAACAGTCCGGCGCATCCGCGCCGACGTCGGACCCCATTAGCTCGGGGCCGGCGCCGCCCCGAAAGCCCGGGGAAAAGTTAGGCTGTAAGCCCGAGTTGGCTCATGCGCCGGGAGTGGCTGCGCGTCAGGGACGCCAGGATCGCGGAAATCTCGGCGACGGCCTCTTCCCGGGTCCCGTCGGGGCTCAAACCCACCAGGAAACTGTGCTGGGCACCGATCCTTTGCGTCTGGGCCAGGGCCTCGCCCACCAGGCGCCGCCCCCACAAGGCCAGCCGGGAGGAAAGCCGGGGATCCTCCCCCAGCATGGCCTTCAGGCGTTCTTGCAGCAGCGCCCGCTGGTGTTCGCTGGTGCGCACCTGCATAATCACCGCCCGGGTTTCCCCGTCCAGGCGTTCGCAGATGGCGGCATAGAAGTCCTCGGTGATGGCATCCACCACATACGCCTTCATCAACGACTCATGCCAGTCGGCAGGCCTGGTCCGCTCATGGAAGGCGTCCACGATTCGCTGGAACGGCAGCATGGCAAGCTCCGGGTCCATCCCCATCGCTTCCAGGCGGGCGCACACAATCTCAAAGTGGCCAAACTCCGCCACCGCCATTTTCCCCACCACCGCACGGTCGCGCAGCGTGGGCGAATACCTGGCATCGGAGGAAAGCCGCTCAAACGCGGACAGCTCCCCGTAGGCAATACTGCCCAGCAGGTCGACAACAAATTTGTCGTAACGGGCGCTCAGCTCGCCAGCCGAAACTGAATCGTCGGCGTCGGAAGAGGGAATACTCATACGCTCAAGGGTAGTGCGTGCCACGCCACCCTTGCTCCCTGCCGGGAATCGTTTACGCTAAAACCGTGCCGTACTCATACATTGGCGTCAAGGGAAGCGCCGCGCAGAAGGAACTCGCCCGCGCCCTCACGGCCCTCAGCGCCGAGTTCAAGCTTCCGGCCGACTTCGACCCGCAGGTCCTGGCCGAAGTGACCCAGGTGATCGCCCACCACCAGCTCCCCGCACCGGATCTGACCTCCCTGCCGTTCATCACCATCGACCCACCCACCTCCCAGGACCTGGACCAGGCCATGTTCCTGGAGCGCGAGGGCACCGGCTACGTGGTGCATTACGCCATTGCCGACGTCCCCTCCTTTGTCCCGGCAGGCGGGGCCCTGGATGCCGAAACCCGCCGCCGCGGCCAGACCATCTACACCCCCGGAAACCGTGTGCCGCTGCACCCGGAACCCCTGAGCGAGGGTGCCGCCAGCCTGTTCGCCAACGACCCCCGCTCAGCGTTCGTCTGGGAAATCCACCTGGATGCCGACGGCGCACAGCGCTCGGCCTTCGTGCGCCGGGCCACCGTCCAGAGCGTCGCGAAGCTTGGGTACGAGCAGGCCCAGCAGATGTACGACGACGGGAACGCGCCTTCCGCCTTTGCCGAAACGTTGTCGCTGCTGGCCGAGATCGGGTCCAAGCGGATCACCCTGGAACGGGCCCGGGGCGGGGCCAGCCTGAAGGTTCCCCAACAGGAAGTGGGGTTCGTCAACGGCCACTACGTTCTGGAGTTCCGCCCGGAGCTGCCCATTGAGGACTGGAACGCCCAGATATCCCTGCTCACGGGCATGGCCGCCGCGCAGGTCATGATCGAGGGAAAGATCGGCATCCTGCGCACCATGCCAGCCCCCGACGCCGACGCCGTGGACGCCTACCGCCTGCGCACCGTGGCGCTGGGCAAGCCCTGGGTGCCCGGAGTGGAATACGGCGAATACCTGCGCAGCCTTGACACGGCCGACCCCAAACAGCTTGCCCTGATGCACGCCGCCACCACCTTGTTTCGCGGCGCCGGCTACACCCCCTTTAACGGCACCGTCCCCGACGGGGTGCTGCAGGCCGCCGTCGCCGCCCCCTACGCCCACGCCACCGCCCCCTTGCGCCGGCTCGTGGACAGGTTTGTCCTGACCATTTGCGCCGCCTTGTGCGCCGGAACGGGCGTGCCCGCCTGGACCGTGGCCGCCCTTGGGGAACTCCCCGAGATCATGGCCGCCTCCAACCAGCTGGCCAGCAGGGTGGACAAGGCCGCCATCGACACCGTCGAAGCGGCGCTCCTGCGCCATCACGTCGGCTCCGAATTCGACGCTGTCGTGCTGGCCGGGCCCAAACAGAACGGGCACAACTCAAAGTCCGCCGCCGCACGCAGCACCATCCAGATCGCCGAGCCGGCCGTGAGCGGCTATTGCGAGGGCGATCTGGAGCCGGGAACCATCGTGCGGGTGAAGCTGCTGGCGGCGGACATTGCCACGCGGACCGTGAAGTTTGTGCCTGCGGCTAGCGGATGAACGCGTAAGAAACGGGGGTGAGCGGCTAGACTATGAGCGTAGACATGGATGCCCGGTCGTTGATAGATGATTTGAATTCAACAAACCCGCCCCTACGCGCGTCTTTATGTTCCTCCCGCACACCGCCTTTGTTCTTGGCGGCGGGAGGGCAAGTTTTTGTTAGCCCGCGATCGGCTTCCCCAAGAACGTGCTGTTCATCATGGCTCCGTTTGGCCTTCTCAAAGTGCCCGCGTTGAGCCTACGAAATGCAGCACCTGTATAGACGAATTGAACGGTAAGCATTTGAGCATTGAAACAGATTCCCTCCTGCACGCAGAAGACAGCAGCGAGGCCATTGAAGTTGACGGAACACTGGTCAGCACCGAGGCGCCGCACCACGAAGAGAAGGAAACGTTCGCCAGCTTCGGCGTGCACCCGGACATTGTGTCCTCGCTGCACGAGGCCGGCATCACCCACCCCTTCCCCATCCAGGCCATGACGCTGCC
>Ga0075017_100001498_pt1 | contig 14280 bp, 9 predicted proteins | sample AleBraG_ABR_2012_FD_71475 | JGI IMG/M metagenome (GOLD analysis project Ga0075017, IMG submission 71475) | Freshwater sediment microbial communities in response to fracking from Pennsylvania, USA - Alex Branch Run_MetaG_ABR_2012 | ecosystem: Environmental > Aquatic > Freshwater > Creek >... | reverse complement strand
GTGGTGGTCCGTACCCTCGACGCCGGTGCCGACAAGCCGCTGCCCTTCCTGACAAATGCCGATGAGCCCAACCCGGCCCTGGGTGTGCGCGGCTACCGGACGTTCCTCACCTCACCCGGTGTCCTGGCACGCCAGTTGGAGGCCATCGCCGCCGCCCAGGCAACACACCAGGCCGAGGTGTGGGTCATGGCCCCCATGATCTCCACGGCGGAGGAGGCCGCGCAGTTCGCCACCCTGTGCGCCGCGGCCGGGCTCAAGACGCCCGGGGTCATGGTGGAGGTCCCCTCCGCCGCCCTCACCTCCGCCACCGTGCTGCGAGAAGTCAGCTTTGCCTCCCTGGGAACCAACGACCTCACCCAGTACGCCATGGCCGCGGACCGGCAGCTTGGCCCGCTCGCCACCCTCAATGACCCCTGGCAGCCAGCCGTTCTTCAGCTGGTGAAACTCACGGCTGACGGCGCCGCCGTCGCCAGTGCCGCCACCTCACTTCCGAAACCGGTGGGCGTGTGCGGTGAGGCCGCCGCGGACCCGGCACTCGCCGTCGTACTGGTGGGACTGGGTGTGGCAAGCCTGTCCATGAGCGCCCGGGCGCTGGCCGCCGTGGCCGCCGTCCTGGCAACCGTCACCCTTGCCGAGGCGCAGCGGCTGGCCGCCACCGCGCTCGCCGCACCATCCGCCACCGCCGCACGGGCCGCCGTCCGCGCCGGACTGCCCGTCCTTGACGAGCTCGGCCTCTAGCCTTCAACCACTTTCACCATCACCATCAAGGAGCACCACATGTCTGAACGCACCGCCACCATTGCCAGCAGCGTCGGCCTGCACGCCCGCCCCGCCGCGATCTTCGCCGAAGCCGCAGCCGGACTGGACCTCGAGGTCACCATCTCACTTGCGGGCGAGCCGGCCGAGGACGCCGTGGACGCGGCCAGCATCCTCTCCCTCATGGGACTGGGCGCCGCCCACGGCGACGTCGTTGTGCTTCGCGCAGAGGGCCCCGGTGCCGAGCGGGCGCTGGAACGCCTGGCGCAGCTGCTGGAAACGGACCTCGACGCCGCCTAGCCCGCCCCGCCGCCTGCGCTGTGGGCAGTAACTGAACAAAGTAACAACAACGGCCCCGCCGCGCCGGCAGGGCCGTTGTTTGTCATGCCGTCCCGGCGGACACACCGGATCGACCATAATGGAGAGTTATGACCGATGTGAGAGATTCCGAACTGCCAGATGGCGGCCTGCAGGCACCCGGGAAGAAGACGCGATCGCCGGCGGGTTCGGCGAAACTTTCTGAAGTGGCCAAGCTCGCCGGCGTCAGCGAGGCTACCGTCAGCCGCGTCCTCAACCGCAAATACGGTGTCTCCACGCGTACCCGTGAGCAGGTTGAGGATGCCCTGCGCCAGATCGGCTATGAACGCACGCTCAAGGGTGAGATCGTTCTGGTCCTGGTGCCGGGACTGAAAACCCCATTCTTCGGGGAAATGTGCAACGCCATTGAGAGTGAACTGAGTCCGCACGGCCTGCGGGCTGTGATCGGCCCGGTCCTGCCCGGCTCCGTTTATGAACGGGACTATGTGGAGGCATTCGTTGACACCGGCATGGCGGCAGCCATTTTCCTGTCCTCCAGCAACACCCTGACCAACGCCGACGACTCGGCGCGGGAGCTGCTGGAATCCCGGGGGGTGCCCTACGTTTGTGTGAACGGCGGCTTTGCGGCGGGGGAGTCCCCGGTGGTCTCCACTGACGACTGGCGGGCAGCCGAACTTGCCGTGGAACACCTGTACAACCTTGGCCACCGCCGCATCGGCATGAGTGCCGGCCCGGTAGGCAACATCCCCGCTGACCGCCGGGTGGAGGGCTTCTTAAATGCGATGGATGCCCGCAACATCGACAGCGCCGAAGACTTGGTCCTGCGGCACCACTTCAGCGTCGACGGTGGCCGGCACGCCGCGGATGCGCTCCTGGACCTGGACGTGACAGCGATCGTGGCCTCGAGCGATGAGATGGCACTTGGCGCCATCCGGGCCATCACCCGCCGCGGGCTGCGTGTGCCCGAAGACATCTCCGTCATCGGCTACAACGACTCATTCATCCTGGAATTCACCGACCCGCCATTGACAAGTGTCAGCCAGCCGGTGGAACACCTTGCCCAGGCCGTGGCCCGCACCGTTGTCACCATGGTCCAAAACCGTGCAGTGCGCACCGAGGAAGTTCTCATGGAACCGGCACTGCATGTGCGGCTGTCTACCGCCCCGGTGCGCGCCGTCTAAGATGCGCACTGAGGCGGCGCTGGCTCCTCAGATGGCCGTCGTTGAGCGACGTTCTCCGGGAGCGAGCTTCAGTGTGAGTGCCCCGGAGCCTCCGATGTGGGGGTCTTTGAAGTCCGAGCTGTTTCCGGCGAAGACCTCCCAATGGAGCAGATGCTCGGTGCCGTTGCGCAGCCAGAGCGTCCCCGCCGAGACCCCGACGTCGATGGTTCCCTCGCCGAACGGGATGTCGAAGGCTTCAATCCGCTCGACGCCGGCCGGCAAGAGTGACCGGGTGGTCACCGAGTTGCCAGCTGCGTTCGGGTGCACTCCGAGCAGTCCGGTAATGATCTGTGAGACGAGAGTGAAGGACACCTCGGGGTAGGAACCGTTCAGCCCCTGGTGCGGCACCACATGCGGCTCGTCGCGGAGGCCATAGATATGCCGGATCCAACGCCACGCCGTGTCCGCATCACCATGGCGCAGGAACAAATCCGGCAGGTAGGTCAATGCTTCAATGTTGGCCGGTGCGCCAGCGGGGTCTGAACAGAGCCGGTCGATGTCCGCCAACAGCGGGCCGGAGCGTGGATCGCCGTCGAAGAGCCCTTTCAGCGGCATGAAGAAGGTTGTCTCCCTGCCCCACTCCGTCACCGGCTCGCCGTCCACCGTCCAACCGTTGACGATGACGTCGTCGTTTCCGCGGCTCCACATGGTGCGGAAGTACGCAGCCAGCTCCGCTGCCGTTTGTTCGAGCTGGGCACCAGCGCCGGGTTCGCCACTTGCTCGCTCCAGTTCGGCGGCGTGCAGGGTGGCAGCGTACTGGGCCCCGAAAGCATCACCCGCCTCGCGAAACTGCGCCGTGGGGTGTTCGTTGTAACTGGCCGCACCCTCGAAGATGCCCATACCGCTACCCTCCGCCACCCCGTTGGGCCGGTGAATGTCGTGGGTGGAGACGAAACTACCCAACGTGTTGCGCCAGAAATCCCGGTGTTCCAGCAGCGCGGCGTCGCCCGTCCATCGGTACAGTACGTGCACAAGCTCCACCATTTCGAAAATGGCCGGAACCTCGCGCACGAACTGCTGCGGTGAGCGGTAGTCGATGGCGAGAGGGGTCTCGCCGTCGAAATTCAGTGCCCATACCGGCCAGCCGCCATGTTCGGTGGTGGCGGTGGCGAGCAGTGCGTTGAGCATGCCTGCATTGTGACGCTGCCAGCCGAGTATCTGGGCGCCCACCGCCTGGTGAACAAAGTCCCGCAGGTAGTATCCGCTGCGATGGGCATAACCCGCCCGGTAACTTGCCCGGTACTGTGCCTGCCGATGCGGACCAGGATGTGCCTCGGAGACGTCGAGCGGGCCGGTGGCGCCGTCGTCGACAACCGACGCGGCCGCGGTGCGCTTGGCCCACGCAAAAATCTCTTTCAGTTCGGCGCTGTCCGATTCGAGGCGAATGGTTCTCATGCCACCCGCACCTCGATGAGCGCGGCTTCCTGCGGACGCAAAGTGGGCATGGGCAGGCCAATCTTGCTCAGGAACGAGCCCTGGACCACTACCTCCTCATTCCACCAGGCCGGCTGCCAGCGCGCAGAGATGGTGTCCACGGCACCGTCGATGGTGACCCGCGTGACGCGGTAGCGCCGCTCGGGGTCCAGGCCGGCCATGCGCAGGGCGGGCCCCGGAATGTGCGGCGGGGAATCGATCGCGGCCAGAGTCACGATGGCGTGGCTGCGGTCTTGGGAGACAACGCTCTGGGCGATGTGTGCCTGCTCGGTCTCCAAACGGTGAAGCGTGCCGCGCTCAATCAGTGGGGCAAGGCGCTTAACGTGCCCGATCCACGCTGCGAGCTCGGTCAGGTCCTCCTCGGAGGCCTCGCGCAGGTCCCACTCGATGCCGAAACTGCCCATGAGTGCCGTGATGGCCCGGAACGTCATGGAACTGGTGCGCCCTGTCACGTGGGCCCGCGCGGCACCCACATGGGAGCCGAGCAGTTCCGGCGGCATCAGCAGGCTGGTCCAGCGCTGGATGCGCTGGCGTTCCAGGGGATCGTTGGAATCGGAAGTCCAAAAGCGGTCCACGTGCTCAACAACGCCGAGGTCAATACGCCCGCCGCCGGCGGAGCAGGATTCAATCTCCAGCCAGGGACAGGCGGCCTTGATCTCATCGAAGAGACGGTAGGTTGCGAGAGTCTGTTCATGCACGCCGGCCACGCCCGTGGTGCGGTTGACGGGCTCCACGAGGTCGCGGTTGTGGTCCCACTTGATGTAGTCGATGCGGTGCGCGGTCACCACTTCCACTATCCGATCCCGCAGGTAGGAAGAAGCCTCGGGATGGCCGGTGTTGACCACCAGCTGCTGTCGGGCCAGTGGGGCATTGCGGTGCTGCGGTCCCAGGATCCAGTCCGGATGGTTGCGGGCCAGCTCGGAATCGGGGTTTACCATTTCGGGTTCAAACCAGATACCGAACTGCATGCCCAGGGAACGCACGTGGTCAACTAGCGGGGTAAGCCCGTTCTCCCAGACGGTGGGGTCGATGAACCAGTCGCCCAGGCCGGCACGGTCGTGGCGGCGGCCCAGGAACCAGCCGTCGTCGAGCACAAAACGTTCGACGCCGACCCGTGCGGCCAGGTCAGCCAGCTCAACCAGCGGTGGCAGGGAGTGGTCAAAGTACACGGCCTCCCACGTGTTAAGCGTGACGGGGCGGCCCACCGGCGGGTGTTCGGGACGTGCGCGCAGCATGGTGTGGATGCGTCCTGAGACCTCATCGAGGCCTTCGCCGTAGCTGGCATACAGCCACGGGCTGGTGTACTCGCCGCCGGGCGCCAGCGTGATTTCGCCGGAGTGCAGCAGCTCGCCGGCGCCTAGGAAGCATCGCCCGCCGTTGGTGCGCTCGGCCCACACGCGCTGGTTGCCGGACCAGGCGTTGTGGATGGCCCACACTTCGCCGCGGGCAAAGTCGAAGCCGGGGGTGCCGGCAAACAGCAGGGTGGCGGCGTCCGGCCCGGTCCGCCCGCGGCGGTTTTCACGCAGGTGCGTGCCGTCTACCAGGGAGCGGCGCTGCGGTCGCCGTTCACCATTGTGGCGCCCGGACAAGTCCAGCAGTTCGGTGGCCCGGCCCGGGATGGGCAGCGCAAGGTCCAGGCCCTCGAGCTGGTACTCGGTCTCGCCGTCGTTGGCTACGGTGGCGCGGGTACGCAGTAGCCCGCTGGGAAGCAGCTCAATGTCAATGCTGACGCGCAGGCGGCCCGAAACGTCGACGCCGCGAGCGACAAGTCGCTGGGAATCCCCGGGCTTTGCCGCAGGCGTGTGCTCGTAATTGACCTCACGTACATCGGCGAACGACCCCTGTCCCTGGCGGTGTCCCGCGATGCCGGGGAAGCCCATCCACCCCTGTTTGGCTTCGGGTACGATGCCGATCGGCAACGGGACGTCCGGTTCGCTGGTGGCGCGCACGGGCATCATGTCGCGAAGGATCCGTTGTTTTGTCGATTCGTCTAGTTCGCCCAGGGCTGCGCCCCAATAGGCCAGGACAGGAAGTGACTCAGATGCAGTCACCACGACTACACTCACTCCGGCGCATGTCAGATGTACAAGCATGGGCTTTACTTACTCCTTTGTAATTTTGCAGAAAGTTTCTGCATATATACTTTTATCATGATAGCGTAGTGTGATCACGCTCACCGAGAAAGGACTGTGAACAATGGAGTTCTCCATGAATAAGCTTGGACGCCGCGAGGTATTGACCGGCTTCGCTGCCGCAACAGCGTTGGCATTGGTTGGTTGCTCGAGTCAGAATGGCAGCACCGGAGCTAAGGGAGAAATCGGCGGCAAGATTACCGTCTGGACCTGGAATGCCCCGGGCAGCGGCCTTAAAGCTGCCGTTCCCGCCTTCCAAAAGCTTCACCCCGGCGTTGAAGTCGATGTCCAAGACGTTGGCAACCCCGCCATCTGGGACAAGATCACCACCGGCATGGCGGCCGGTGGCAGTGGGCTCGCCGACGTGCTCAACATCGGCATCGACTACATGGGCAACTATGTGGAGAAGTTCCCCAAGCAGCTTTTGGACCTGCGCGACGTGGGTGCGGACCAGCTGGCCGCCCAGTTCCCCGCCGGTGCGTGGAAGAGCGGCACCGGTCCCAAGGACCAAGTCTTCGGCATCCCCTACGAGGTCAACGCGGCCGGCTTCTTCTACCGCAAGGACCTCTTCACGGAAGCCGGCATCGACTACGCCGCAGTCAAGACCTGGGATGATCTGCTCACAGCCGGTGTAACCCTGAAGGAGAAGACCGGTGCAGCGTTGTTCAGCATGGACAAGGCCGGGACCGTCGGCGACTCCGCAGGTCTCTTTGAACTGCTCATGGGTCTCCAGGGAGCGTTCTACTTCAACGCCGCTGGTGAAATCACCATGAACGGAGCACAGGGTCTGCGCGCAGTTGAACTCATCAAGAAAGCCAACGACCTCGGCCTCGTCGACGACGTTCCCGGCAGCTGGGACAACTTGCTGATCACCCTGCGCGGTGAGCGCAAAGTTGCCACCACCGCCTCCGGTGGATGGTTGAGCGGCGTTATGGAACAAGAAGCCCCCGCCATGGCCGGCAAGTGGAGCGTCAGCCTACCTCCGGCTGTCACCCCCGGCGGCCTGACAGGTGCTGTCAACGGTGGTACCTACCTCTCCGTGCCGAGCTCGAGTAAAAACCAGGCCACGGCGGCGGCGTTCATCAATTTTGCCCTCGGTACGCTCGAAGGCCAGAAGCTGACCTACGCCGGTGGCGGCATGTTCCCCGGTTTCAAGCCGATGCTCGAATCTGAGGGCTTTGTGGCCCCCAACCCGTACTTCGATGGGGAAAAAGTAAACCAAATCTTCATCGACGAACTGAACCAAGACACCCCCGCGGTGAACTACACGAGCGACTATGCGCGGGCGCTGAAAGCCTACGTTGACGCACAGACGCGCGTGGTACTCAAGGGAGCGGACCCCAAGACGGCCCTGGACGAGGCCGCGAACCAGGTCGCCCAGCAGACCGGTCGCAAGCTCGCTGCCTAGCAGCAGTCGAACCAGGGTGCGCCGGCCAGAGGCCGGCGCACCCATGAAAAGGCAATCACCATGAATTCAACGCTTCAAACCTCGGCGCCGGCTACGGCCGAGAAGTCCCCGGCGCCACGTCGTCGGCGGTCCTCGGTCGGATACCCGCGAATCACCCCTTACTTGTTTCTGCTGCCCATGTTCGTGTTGTTTGTCGGGTTCAAGCTGTACCCCTACATCTCGGCGTTCTGGCTGAGCCTGACCAAGAACGTGGGCGGCGACATCGAGTTCGCCGGCCTGGAAAACTACACACGCCTCCTGCAGGACCCGCTCTTTTACAAGGCGCTGGGCAACACGGGGATCATTCTTCTCGTCCAGGTCCCGATCATGCTGGTGCTGGCGATCGTATTGGCGGTTGCCTTCAACTCGGTCCTGCTGAAGTTCCGCGCCTTCTGGCGCACCGCATACTTTGTGCCCATCGTGATGGGCCTTGTCGCCTACGGAATCCTGTTCCGGGCCCTCTTCAACACCAACGAGGGGTTCGTCAACTACCTGATCGGCTTCATCGGCCTGGATCCGATTCCTTGGCTCGGCGATCCGTTGTGGGCGAAAATTTCGATCGTCGTCGCCATGACCTGGCACTACACCGGTCAGAACGCCATCATCTACCTTGCCCAGATGCAATCGATCGGTGGCGAACTCTACGAGGCGGCGCACGTTGACGGCGCCACCGCATTCCAACGTTTCTGGCATGTGACAGTGCCTGGGCTCCGCCCGGCAATCGTGCTCACCGTGATCCTCTCGACAATCGGAACTCTGCAACTCTTCGATGAACCTTACGTTCTCACGAACGGTGGCCCAGATAATGCGACCCTCACCGTGGGCATGTACCTGTACCAAAACGGGTTCAAATACTTCGACTTCGGCTATGCCTCAGCCATTGGCTACGCCTTGACCATCATCATCGGCGTCATTTCGCTGATCCAGTTGCGCTTGTTCAAGGAGAAATCCTAATGTCCGACACCAACATTGTGGCGCGGAAGAAGCCCGTACGCTCGCTTGTGCTGACCACAGCCATCGCGGCCGGTGCCGTGCTGATGATTCTGCCGTTTTACTGGCTATTGATCGCCACCACATACGGCGCGCACGACATCTTCTCCACACCACCACATTTCCTGCCCGGCCCGGCCTTTGTCGATAACTTCCTCGGACTGTTTCGCGACACCCTGTTTGGCCGTGCCATGGTCAACTCGATGCTCGTCTCGACCACCTACACGGCCTTGGGCCTCATTGTCTGCACGGCGGCCGGCTACGCGTTTGCAAAGTTCAAATTCCGCGGCCAGGGGATCATGTTCGGGGCGTTGCTGGTGACACTGGCTTTGCCCTCCCAAGTGACACTGGTGCCACTGTTTCAGATCATGGTCTCGCTCGGGTGGCTCGACAGCTACCAGGCACTGATCTTGCCAAATCTTGCCCTGCCTTTCGGAATCTTCTTGATGCGCCAGACGATGTACGCCATCCCGGATGAAATGATCCAGGCGGCGCGCATCGATGGGGCCAGCGAGTTCCGGGTGTTTAGCCAGATTGTCCTGCCGACAGTCCGTCCGGCACTCTCCGCGCTGGCGATCTTCCTTTTCCTGGCCCAGTGGAACGACTTCGTCTACCCGCTGGTAGTCCTGCGCACTCCGGAGTCCTTCACCGTGCCTGTCGCACTGGCCTCGCTCCAGGGCATCGGCACCACAGACTACGGGCAGCTGTTGATGGGCACCATGCTGTCAATGCTGCCGGTCCTGATCCTCTTCCTCTTTCTCCAACGTCAATTCGTCGCGGGCATTCTGGCCGGCGCCGTGAAGCAATAAGGAATCACCGTGCTACTTGAAGACCACCAGCTTTTGTCCGTGCAGTGGACGGAGCTCTCGCGAGGCATCAAATTCGGTGTCGGCGGTGGCTGCCTCGTCGAAGGCATTGAACGCCGCGGCCGCGTAGACATCGTCAGCGTGAGCATCGCGGCCGGGGGACAGATCGTCCTCGAGGCGCCCTTGGGCAACGCCACCGCCTACTGGCACCCGGGCTTCGATCCCGGCGACTGCCTACCGGCCGACTGGAAGGGCCGCATCGGCTTCAGTGCAGTGCGCTCGGCACCCATCGGCGTGCTGTGCGACGCGAATGGTCAGAGTAGCTTCGCCTTCGCCTTCGACTGCCTCACCCAGGAAGGCGAACTTGAATTCGGCGCCTCCGAAGAAGCCAAGACGTTCGTGGCACGCCTGGCAATCGGCGAAAGCCTGGCCGGGGCCCGCTCCATTGTTCGGCTCGCGGTGGTTTCCCCGGAAATCGGCTACGTGGAGGCGATCGGCGACCTTTCAGTGATTTTGCATGACGGCATTGCCGGCCGGGTTCCGGCGGAGATCGCCGTGGAACCGGTGTACTCCACCTGGTATGCCTACTCGCAGCAAATCTCGCACGAGATCGTCATGGGCAATGCCGAAGCCGCCCGTTCCATGGGCTGCAAGTCCGCCTTCATCGACGACGGATGGCAGAAGTTCGGCGACGGCCGCTGGTATGCCGGATGCGGCGACTGGGTGCCGGACACCAACAAGTTCCCGGATCTTCGCGGCACCGTGTCCGAGCTCAACGAAACCGGTCTCCGGGCCGTCATGTGGGTGGCCCCGTTCCTGGTGGGCGAGCAGAGCGCGGCATACTCCAGTCTCACCGCGTACATGAGCCACTATTCCTCCACGTTGCGGACCTGGGTTCTTGACCCGCGCCACCGAGAAGTACGGGACCACTTGGTGGCCCTGTGTACGCGACTGATGCGTGACTACGCCCTGGACGGGCTGAAGATCGACTTCCTCAACGATGTGATGGTGTACGCCGGCACCCCCTCCAAAGGTGACGTGGCCGACGTCGGCGACGCCATGACAATGGTGCTCGGTGAGATTGCCAAGGCGGTCGATAACGTGCGCCCCGGCGCTCTTATCGAGTTCCGGCAGCCGTACATCTCACCGGCCGTTGCGCCCTTTGCCGATGTCATCCGGGCCAACGACTGCCCGGCCGACGCCGATCAGAACCGCCGCTCGACCATCAACCTCCGTATGCTGGCCATTGATCAGATCGTGCATTCGGACCCCGTCATGTGGGATCCGACGGCTCCCGTGGAAACCGTGTCGCGGCAGCTGCTCAATGTCTTCTTCTCTGTGCCGCAAATCTCGATGCCGCTGGATGTCCTCCCAGATGCCCACCGAGTGCGGGTCACCGAGCTGCTGGCGGAATGGAGCTCACTGCGCGAGGTCCTGCTGAACGGGGAACTGCAGGTTGGCCTGCCGAACGAAGGCTACCCGGTGGTGTCCTCACGCCTCGGTACCACCCTGGTGGTGGCCGCCTACCAGCCGCGTCACCTCGACCTTGACCTAGAGGGAATCAACGAACTGGTCATCTTGAACTCGACCGCCTCGCCTGCCCTGCCATGCTCGGCGACAGGTGCAGCACTCAAGGGTGGTTCGTTGACTGCCGACGACGGTGCAAGCCTGGGCAGTGAGCGCGGCTTCATTGACGTGGCGCCGTGGGGCATCACGCGCATTTCCCTGCGCAAGTAATTCTTGTCATTCGATGCGGGCACCAATGGGTGCCCGCATCGATGCCGTTAACCCACCGGTTTGCACCGGCAGCCGTGCGGCGGGGTCTAACCTTTGCTCTGAGCGCGGTAGCGCAGGGCCGTGGTGCCATGCACGCTGCGGAACTGCCGGGAGAAGTAAAACGCGTCGGGGTAGCCCACCGCGGCGGCGATGCGAGCCACCGGAAGATCGGTGGTGTCGAGCAATTCGCGGGCCCGGGCCATACGCAATTGTGTCTGATACGCCAGGACGGGCAGGCCCACCTGGCGGCGGAAGAGCGTTGCAAAATGCGACGGGCTCAAGCGCGCCATGGCGGCCAGGTCCGCGACGCTGGCCCGTTCGGCAAGGTGGGATTGCAGGTAGTCCTTGGCCCGGACAACCATACTGCTCCCGGACACGGCGTTCTCAGCTCCCGCAGATACCACGGCCAAAAAATGCCACGCCGCGGCGGCCGCGGCAAACAAACTCTGCTGGCTCACATCGCGCTCCATGAGGTCCAGGATCTCCTCGATGAGAGTCACGGCCCGGTAGGGCTCGGCGAGCGTGCGCACGGCTGCCGGGCCCAGGGTATGGAGCAGATCCCCAAGCTCGTGGCCGTCCAAGTGCATCCACCACAGAGTCCACGGATCGTCCTGTTTACTGCCGTAGGAATGGGGCACACCCGGCGGGATTATCACCACTTGGCCCGTGAGTACCCGGTGCTGAACGCCGTCAATGGCGCACCAACCGCTACCCTGGGTGCATAATAGGACCACGGCCTCGCGAATGGGTTGTGCACGGTCAATGCCGTGCGCACTGGCGCGAGGGAAGTGGCCGGCGTCGGTCACTACGAGAGAGCGCGTGCCCGGCCGCGACAGCGCCGTTTGCACCAGTGGGCGGGGGAGTACTCGCAGTCGTTGGTCGGGGAACCCCTCTTCGACAGTCATGGCTCCACAGTGGCCAATAATCCTTGTTTTGTCCAGTTTCTTCGTTGGATTGGTGCTTTCGACCGCGTTGGACCGGCCATAGGCTTTCACTATGACCGCACAAGTTTCCGGTGCATCGCGCATCGATTTGCCCCCTGTTCCCCCTGAAATGCGTTCGAGCCCCGTCGCTTGCTGGTCGGAGCCACTGACCATCGACACGTACATGCCACTTTCCCCGGACAGCAAGCCGGCGTTCTTCGAGCAAAGGGTGTACCAGGGGTCATCCGGTGGCGTTTTCCCCCTGCCGTTCCACGAGCGCGTCAGCCAGGAAAAAAATCCGCATGCCTGGAACGCCGTGCACCTGGAGAACGAGTGGCTGCGCGTGGTCATCCTGCCGGAACTGGGCGGGCGCATCCACATCGGCTACGACAAGGTAGCCGGGTACGATTTTTTCTACCGCAACAACGTCATCAAGCCTGCCTTGGTAGGCCTGACAGGCCCGTGGATCTCCGGCGGCGTCGAGTTCAACTGGCCGCAGCACCACCGCCCGGCAACGTTTCTGCCCACCGACGTCGAGATTGAATATGAGGACGACGGCGCCGTGACGGTGTGGTGTTCGGATCACGACCCCTTCACCCGGATGAAGGGCATGCACGGCATTCGCCTGCGCCCGGACAGTGCCGCCATCGAGGCGCGGGTGCGGCTGTACAACCGCACCGAGGAGACGCAGACGTTTCTCTGGTGGGCCAACGTTGCCGCTGCCGTGGATGAGAACTACCAGGCGTTCTTCCCCACGGACGTGGACCAGGTGGCCGACCACGCCAAACGGGCCACAGCCAGCTACCCGGCGGTCACCGGCAGTTACTATGGTGTGGACTACCCGGCGCAGCGCACCGAAGGGGTGCCCGACGGCGACCGTCTGGACTGGTACCGCAACATCACCGTGCCCACCTCCTACATGGTCACCAAGACCCAGGATGACTTCTTTGGCGGCTACGACCACGGCCGTGGCGCCGGGTTCGTGCACTGGGCGGACAAGCACTACGCCCCGGGCAAAAAGCTCTGGACCTGGGGCGATGCCCCGTTCGGCCACGCCTGGGACGCCGCCCTGACCGACGGCGACGGCCCGTACATCGAACTCATGGCCGGTGTCTTCACCGACAACCAGCCCGATTTCTCCTTCCTCGCCCCAGGGGAGACGAGAACGTTTAGCCAGTTCTGGTACCCGATCCAGCAGATTGGCCCCGTGCACCAGGCCACCACTCAGCTGGCGGTGCGCCTGGACGCCACCCCGTCGGTCGACTCCACCGAGGTGATCCTCGGGGTGGCCGCGGCACAGTTGCTGCCGGACAGCGTGGTCGAACTGCATTCGGGCGACGGCGAGATGCTCCACTCGCAGCGAATGGACCTCTCACCCGGCACTCCGCTGGTCCACACCCTGCACCTGGAGCAACGCTTTGAGCCCTCCGAGCTGGTGCTGACCGTGAGCCAAGGCGATGCGGAGCTGATCCGTTGGCAGCCCCGGACCCGCACCCACACCGGCGGCGAGGTGGCCGACGCGGCCACCGAACCGCCGGCACCCCGGGACGTCGGATCGGTGGACGAGCTGTTCTTCATCGGCCAGTACCTGCGCCAGTACCGCCACGCAACCCGGCTACCGGAGCCGTACTGGCGCGAGGCGGTGCGCCGGGACCCCGGCGATGTCCGCTCCAACGTGGCCCTGGCCGAGGGTGCCATGCGGACAGGGGACAATGCCGGGGCCGAAGCCCTGCTGCGAACCGCCATCGCACGGATCGTGGCGCACGCCTCCAACCCCGCCGACGGGGAGGCGCACTACCGTTTGGGCTTGGTGCTCACCCGGACGGGCCGCGACGCCGAGGCCGAAGGTTACCTTGCCAAGGCCAGCTGGAATGCGGCGTGGCGGGTCCCGGCCCGTTTCGCCCTTGCCCAGTTGATGGCCCGCGCCGGAAGGTACGACGCCGCTGCTGCTGAGCTCCGTGGGGTACTCACGGTCGACGGCGCCCATCTGCAAGCCGCCGACCTGCTGGTCCGGGTGCTGCGGGCACAGGACAGGCATGCCCAGGCGGAGGCGCTCCTGGCCCGGACCCTGCAACTTGACCCGCTGGACCAGTGGGCCCGTGATCTGGCCGGCCTGCCGTCCAGCGCCGACGCCCCCACCCTGCTTGATGTCGCCGTCGAATATTCTGCCGCCGGGTTCGGCGCGGATGCCCTGAGGGTGCTGGACCTCGCCGCCGCGGCAGCCAATGCCAACGCGCTCGGCCAGGTTCAAGTGGCACCCCTTGTCCACTATCACCGGGCCCTGCTACTGGACGCCGCCGGCCGGCCGCAGGAGGCCCAGGCCGCACATGCCCAGGCGCACCAGGTTGACCGCACCCTGTGCCAGCCCTCCCGTGCAGCCGATCTTCGAGCGCTCGAAGGCGCACTTGTCCACGGCGATGACTCGCTCGCCGCCATGCTGCTCGGCAACTGGCATTACGACAAGCGCCGCTATGCCGA
>Ga0075017_100001497_pt1 | contig 14286 bp, 9 predicted proteins | sample AleBraG_ABR_2012_FD_71475 | JGI IMG/M metagenome (GOLD analysis project Ga0075017, IMG submission 71475) | Freshwater sediment microbial communities in response to fracking from Pennsylvania, USA - Alex Branch Run_MetaG_ABR_2012 | ecosystem: Environmental > Aquatic > Freshwater > Creek >... | reverse complement strand
CCGTTAAACGACCACAGCGGATGGTTCATCCAGTTGTAGAAGTTGAACCGGAACTGCAACTTCTGATTCTCGGTGATGGCAAAGTTCTTGAACAAGCCCATATCCCAATTGAAATAGACCGGTCCATAGATGGGGGGCAAGACTGTGTTGCCGTTCTGACCGACTTGCGTCGGAGCGGAGAAGCAACTCGCGTTGATGTACTGATGGGTTTTCAGCCCCGACGATGGATTGCACGTCAAAATCGGGTTGAGTTGGATGTCCGGCGTGCCCAGAAGCGACTTGTTGCTGATGGCAATACCGTTTGGATTCTGCACGCTCTGTGAACCCGGAATGATGGCGCTGCCCAGGTTGGGGCCCAAGACGCCGCTGTAGCCCAAGCCGAAGTTCTGGTTCTGATAGCCGGTAAGATTGGGCCCGCTCTCCATCTGCAGGATGCCAGTCACCTGCCAGCCATTGATGACGCCTCCCGCCCACTTGTTGATATTAGCTTTGGGCAGATCAACGGAGTAAACAGCGTTGAAGAGTTGCTTACGGCTGTTGGGAGCCACGCCAAAGTTTTGACTTACGTTGAATTGGTTGATGAGGTTTCCGTTATTGCCGAGGATCTGCTCAGCCTTGCTGTACGTGTAGTTCAGGTTGATGGTGTAGCGCCCCCTGGTGCGCGCCCACACCGCCTGCAAGCCGTGGTAGTTGGAATAGCCGTTGTGGGTGGCTACATACAGGTCCGAATAACCCTGGATGGGACGGAAGCTGTCGGCATTAAGGGTGTTCGGGTCCATGCCCGTATTGTTCGACGACAACATGGCCCCCAGGGGCACCAGGTTGATGTTCAGGGTGTTGAGGCCGGAACTGCCACCGTTGCCTTGGCTGGCGAGATCTCTAGACCTGTTGCCGATGTAGGAGATCTCAAAAAGGCTCGACCACGGCAACTGGCGGGAAATCGTGACGTTCCAGTTGTCCGTATAGCCCGACTTGTCATCTTTGCCGTCCACGGCGGCAGGACCCGAGGCCGTCGAGCTGAAATTAACGGTGTCGAGCCCCGCATTGGCATTGGCTGCATTCCACGGAGCTACGGCCGTCAATGCCGCGGGCAATGGATTCACCAGGATCGGCTGGCTGGTGTTCGTGCCCGTGGAAACCTGCCCATTGAAACCGGTAGACTTCACTCCGGCAGAGGCATCCAGGCCGGCGGTAAATTGACCAACGTGGAAGTAGTAGCGGCCCCACCCTCCGCGGAGAATCGTCTTGCCGTTTCCGAACAGATCATAAGCGGCGCCCAGGCGCGGCTGGTAGAAGAGTGAGCGAGTCGGGAATCCACCCAGTGGAACAGAGCTGACGTTGTTATGCCACTCGTATCCACAGAAGGTCGGCGCACCAGTGCACGTTGAACCGCCGCCCGCGTTGTATGCGTTGATATCGAAGATGGCGAAGCCATCCTTGAGCCGGTCATACCACGGCTGTATACGACTGAAGCGGAGGCCGACGTTCACGGTTAACCGCCTGGTCGCCTTCCAGTCATCCTGCGCAAAGAACTCGTACGTGTTGTAGGCAATGTCGTTGAGGCGGTTCTTCGTAGTTTCGTCGTAGTGGCTGGCGATGCCCAAGACCTCGTCGGCATATGAATCCCCGCTGCTATACAGGGAGTTGTTTCCGGACACAAACTGCAACTGGCCGTTGGTGTCATTATTAGCGGGCTGGACGTTGCGGATCCATTCCCAGAAGAAACCAGCCTTAAGCGTATGCGTGCCCACAACCTTGGTCAGCGTATCGCTGATGCTGGGCATGTACTTGTTGGCGTACAAGCCGGTTGATGCTCCGCCGGCTTCGAATCCGCCCGGATTGAAGATCAGGGCTGTTTCACCGCCGAAACTTCCAAACGACGGAATCTGCGCCACGCCGTTCTTGAATAGTCCCATCACGTTATACCCGACCGTGGTGCGGTCGACCGCTTTGGGATTGGTAAAGACGTTGGGGAATTTTACCAGCGTGTAGGCGACGACCGTTTCGTTGGTCATGGTCGGGCTGAATACGTGCGTGAGCGACCCCGATATGGATGAAGAACTGTTCTTGCCCGCCACCGACGACGGATAGGGAACCTGGGCTCCATTGCGCCACCACAGGCCGACCGGGAAGAGCTGCGTTTCTTTCTGATAGTTGTAACGCACGAACAGCTTGGTTCGGTCGCTGATGTTGTAGTCCTCGCGCGTGACGAACTGGGTGTTGTTCTGGTTAAAGACCTCGGATTGAACGTAATTGTATCCTTGGGTCTGCTGGGGATCGGCGTTGGGCGCCGGCAGCAGCTTCATCAGGTTGAGCATGTTCGAATTAAGGTCCGCTGTCGGAATGCTGCCGGTCCACGAGCTGTCGGCGTTTTGCGTGAACCCGAACGCGTTCATAGCCGCCTGGCTAAGGCATGGCAAATACGGGAGTTCCGTCCCAGTGGGATTGATGGCAGTGCCTGGGCAGGCCGTACCGGCGGCTCCGCCGGATGCGGTCTTGTAGGCCTTGTTGGCAGGATCTGCAAATTGGATCTTCTGCAACTCAGACGTCGAGAAGTTCCCCCCGAGCATGTTCGCCGTGGGAACTGTGGCACGGAGCAGGCCGGTATCCAGCACCTGGTAGTAGTACTCGAAGCCAGCGAAGAAGAAGAGCTTATTGTGCGTTTTGGGAACTGTGCCGCCGATCGTGCCCCCTGGGTAGTAATACTTATTCGCAGGTTTCGGAGCGTGGTTGAAATCATTCAGCCAGTCGTTGGCATTCAGTTCGAAATTTCGGGCCGAGAAAAAACCGCTGCCGTGCAAGTGCTGGCCACCTGCCTTGGTCACGGAGGTGATGAGGATCGGTCCTTTTTGGTTCTCCGCGCTGAAGTTCGAGGTCAGCACCCGGAACTCCTGCAGGAAATCAGAGTTGGGGTTGACCGGCGTGTCGCAATTGCAACCCGGGTCGGATACGTGCGCGCCGTCCGCGGTGATGTCCAGCGAGTTGCTGGGCAGCCCGTTATAGGTCGACGCGTTGTTCAGCGGGCTCTGGCTGCCGGCGTCGCCGTTGGCGTTGATGCCGATGACTTCGCCGCTGTAGTTCGCCTTGTTGGAAGTGCCGTTCTGGACGGCGAATCCGGGCATGATCTTGATGTACTCGGCCGCGTCGCTGCCCACCTGGACCAAGTTCTGCAATTCCTTCGCTTCCAGGGTGTACGACTTCTCAGCTGAGTCGGTGGTCACCAGCGCGGTCGTTTCAGCGCTGACCTCGACCGTCTGGCTGGCCGCGCCAACCACGAGAGAGATATTCAAGTTGCGTTTTTCGGAGCCTCCCAAAGCAATGCCGCTCGCCTTATAGGCTTGGAATCCCTGCGCCTCGACCGACAGCTTGTAGGTTCCGACTGGAACCGAGGCGAAGGTATAGTAACCATCGCCGTTGGTCACCGTGTCGCGTGCCGAACCGGACCCCGCGTCCGTTAAGGTTATCTTTGCTCCGACGACGACCGATTGTGACGGGTCTGTCACGACGCCGGTCAGCGTTGCGAAAATTCCTTGTCCCCACGCGTTCACGCCCAGAAGCGCAAACAGCAAAGTCACCACGGCGAGTTTCAACATCTTCGACATATTCGCGGTCTCCTAATCGAGATACATGGCCGGTGAGTCGTGACCCTCTCCGCGATCGCGGGAGGTCTCGACCCTACATCCCCGGCATTTCGAAACGAATTGACCCCAAACCCAAGCGTCCGGTGCCCACAGCCGGACGGTCAGTCTTCCGGTGGAAAGGAAGTACTGTTTTTGTACTACTGGGACTTGCCGAAAGATTAAGCGATAAACCTCCATACGTTGTCAAGCAGAAAAACGGTTTTGTACTAGATTCGACAAGCGTTGAGATTCGCAACAACCTAAAGGAATATGAAGATCAGTATGAGGAAGGAGAGAATATGTGGATCGGTAGGTTTCTGAAGTTTGGCGAGCTCAACCCGAAAGCCGAAATTCAATTTAGCAGAACGGAGGGCAAGTCCCTCGCACTCGCGTTGCCCGCGTTCTTATCTCCCGACTATGATCTCACCGCCTGACGTTGATGCAGGCACAGTCAAGGTAACGGCCTGTGCGGTCGAGTTGAAATCCCAATTCGAAACACTTACTCCATTTAGCGAAACCTTGTGGGGCGCGCTCGACACCCCAAAGAACACGATCTTCATCGCATTCCACCAGGGCTTGTAAGTGCCTTGGGTGCGGGAGAAAGTCAGGCGCAGAGAATCGGGCCGCGGATCGCACGTAAACTCGATGCGCAGGTACTCCCCCCGCGTGTAGGCCAAGGTGTTGCCGTCATCCTGATAGAGCGCCCCTCGGCAATCTGATCCTGGACCTAATGAGCCTGTCACAACGGCGCTTGGATATACCGAAATCTGGAGCGGGCCCTGCGGAACCTCCTCCACATTCTGCACCACGGGTTGCTGGGGCAGGATGGTTCCCGCACGCACGTAGACCGGCAACGAATCTAAGGGAGGATCTACCATCTGAGAGCGGCCTTCCACTCTCGCTCCGGTCCAGAAGTCATACCAATTTCCCGCAGGAAGCGTAACTTCATACGGACCGGTGAACTCGACCACTTTGGGCGCTACCAGCAGGCCCGGGCCGAACATAAACTCGCTGTCGTTGGTCTGCAAGGAAGAGTCGTCTGGGAACTCCAGAAACATGGGCCGCATCAGCGGAATTCCGGTGCGCGCGGCCTCAACCGTCTCCGTATAGATGTAGGGCAATAACTGGTAGCGAGTCTCGATGTAGCGGCGCCGGATCGCTTCGTGTTCTGGACCGTCAACCCAGGGCTCGCGGTCGCGGCTGCCCTTCGCGGCATGATTTCTGTAAATCGGGTTGAACACGCCCAGCTCCATCCATCGCGTCAGCAATTCCGGAGTGGGGCTTCCAGCGAAACCTCCGATGTCGTCGCCGACGAAAGCGTAACCGGACAGGCCGAGGTTGATGAGTTGGGGAATCGAGAGGCGCATGTGGTTCCAGGTGCTGCTGTTGTCGCCGGTCCAGGTTGCGGCGTAGCGCTGAGCGCCGGCGTATGCGGCTCGTGTGAGCACAAATGGGCGAATGTCTGGCTGCAATCGCAGGAGTCCCTCGTAAGTGGCACGGGCATTCTCCATGCCGAAAACGTTGTGGATCTCGCGATGGTCGGTCTTGCGGCCTTCCACACTGTGCACGGTATCCAGCGGCATGGTTTTGTCGGCACGCTCGAAGACGGAGGGTTCATTCATGTCATTCCAGAAACCGCGGACGCCGGTTTTCACGAAGTCGGTGTAGAGAGTGCCCCACCACTGGCGCACGGCTTCGCGCGTGAAATCGGGGAAGACACTGTCTCCGGGCCAGACTTTTCCGACAAACACGGAGCCGTCGGGATTCTTCACGAAGTAGTCGCCCTTTAGGCCCTCATCGTAGGGCTTGTATCCGGGCAGCTTCGCCAGGTGCAGGTCGGTGATGGCGATGATCTTGAAGCCCTCGCCCTTCAGGTCGCTTACCATTCCCTCGAAGTTGGGGAAACGCGCGCGATCGACGGTAAAAGGGCGATTGTTTTGCTGGTAGTCGATGTCGAGATAGATAACGTCGGCGGGAATTTTTCTCTTGTGAAACTCGCTGGCGATCTCCCGCACTCGCGCTTCGGGGTAGTAACTGTAGCGGCATTGCTGATAGCCGAGGGCGAACAGTGGTGGCAGCGGCATGCGTCCGACCAGCGCGGTGAAATCCTGAATCACCTGCTTGGGACTGGGCCCGTAGAAGAAGTAGTAATCCAGTTCGCCACCTTCGGCGCCAAAGGAATACCCATCGTGGTATTGCTTGCCAAAGTCGAAGCTGCTGCGGTAGGTGTTGTCCAGAAACACCCCGTAGGCGCTGCCATTTCGCATCGCGAGCACAAAGGGGATGCTCTTGTAGATCGGGTCGGTGGATTCCTGCCAGCCGAAGGCATCCGTATTCCAGAGCGTGAAAGACAAGTTGCGGTGATCCATCGGGCCCGCCTTGTCTCCCAGACCAAAATAATGTTCGTCTTCGGGCATCGACTTCCAGACCCGAAAAGCAGTGCCGTTGAAAGACGGAGCGTTTCCGGGATGGTCTTGGGAGATTACGTTTCCTTTCAAGTCGAGAAAAATGATACGCAGAGGTTTCTTCAGAATCTGCACGCGCATCTGGTCGGTATTGAAAGTCACCTCGTCGGGCGACTGCCTCACGGCTACACTCGGCGGCTGGGGAAACGCCGCGGGCAGCACCGCAAAGGAGTGGTCTGCGGGAAACACACCTTGCGGTGCGTAGCGGACCCGCACCACATTCGAGGAAAGCGCCACGACTCGAACCCGGCCTGCGCCAGCTTCGAGTTCCACACCTTGGGGCAAAACCTTAACCGCGGAAACGTTTCCGAGGTCTTGCCACCCTGGACCCGCAAGCGCTGCCTGAGAGCAGAGCAGCAAAAAGAAGACACGCATGGCCGTCACAACGCGCATAGTCACTCCGCTTTCGTCCAACTAGACTCTCACGGTCTTCCCCGTCCGGGCCGCTTCATAAATCGCCATCATCAGCTTGAGGTCGCGGAGTCCTTCTTCGCCGGGCGTGAGCGGTTCCTTGTGGTCCATGACGCAGCCCGACAGATGGTCCATCTCCGCGGCGAAGTGGTCGCGTTCGGCAATCAATTTCTCTTCGACGATGCTTCCGCGTTGAACTTTCAGGCGGTTGCCGCTATACCAAGTTCCCGGATCCATCTCCAGCACACCATCGGTCCCCACTACGCGGAAATGGCTTTGAGAAGAACATCCGTAGCTCGAGGTGCAGTTGGCAAGAATGCCACTGGGAAAACGCATCTGGAAGTTGATGGTCTCTTCCACTTCCTTGAACCGCGGGTCGCCCGGCTTGCTGTACATCATGGCGTTGATTTCGGTGGGCTCCTCGCCCGACAGATAACGCGCGGCCTGCAGGGCATAGATGCCAATGTCGTAGAGTGATCCGCCGCCCGCGAGGTCTTTCTTCAGTCGCCACTGATTGGGGTCGGTGGTGTTCCACCCGGCGTCGGCCACAATCATCTGAGTGGGGCCGAGTTCGCCGGAGCGCGCAATGCGAATCGCCTCCTGGTTGAGAGGTTCGTAGCGGCAACGGTAGGCCACCATGAGCTTGCGATCGGCTTTGCGAGCCGCGTCGATCATTTGCTGGCACTCGGCCGGAGTGTTGGCCATGGGCTTTTCCGTCAAAACATGTTTGCCCGCCTGGAGCCCGCGGATCGTATATTCAGCATGCATGCTGTTGGGCAGCACGATGTAGATGACGTCGACTTCGGGGTTATCCTTGATCGAATCGTAGTTCTGGTAGTCGTAGATACTCTTCGGCTTGACTCCGTAGCGTTGGGCCAGCTTGTTGGCCTTATCAGGATGGCCGCTCACTAACGCCACCACCTGGGACTTCTCGCAACTGGCGAAGGCGGGCAGGATTTGATGGATCGCCAGACTACCCAGGCCGACCACGGCCCAACCCAGCTTCTTTCCCGGCGGATCGGGGACGGCCAGCGGCTCTTGCGCTGCGGCGTCCTTCAGCAGAGTTCCGGCAACGTTCGCGACAACCAGACCTTGCCCAAGTTTGGTGATGAAACCGCGGCGAGTGATTTCCCTTCCAGGTCGTTCCGGCATCGTTTTATTCCTCGATTACTGCGTGCGATTACTTCGAATTTCGTTGCTTATGGATTTCGTCTAATCGCCTCTTCAGATATTCCTGATATTCCTGTTGCAACTTGGGGTCGCTCGGCGAGCCATAAATCTCGCTGGACTTGTATTTGCCTTCATCGAACTTCTTTTTCGTCCATTCATCGTGAATGTGGATTTCGTCGGCACGGTCGAGGACCTCGGTCACAAACTGCGGTGGAATGAAATACACGCCTTCGCGGTCGCCGACGACGAGGTCTCCTGGCATCACGGTCACGTCTCCGATGCGCACGGGCACATTGATGCCAGTCAGCATGACATTGCCGATCGGCGTCGGATCGGCGGCCCGGAAATACGCAGGCATGTCGATTTCCGAAAGGCCGTCGAGGTCACGGATGCTGCCATCGACGACCAGTCCGCCGCTGTGGGTGGCCTTCATCACATAGTAGAAAAGATTGTCGCCAACGATGGTTCCGTTTACTTTCTTGCCGAACATGTCGACGATGAGCACGTCGCCGGGCTGCAGCATATCGATGGCCGTCTGATTGGTGAGGCGCGGCACGCCACGTTCCTTGGCCTTGGCCTTGGCAACATCGTCGACGTCAGCACGCACTGGCATGAACTGGACCGTGAACGCCCGTCCGACCATGGTCTTGCCCGGATGCAAGACGTAGAAACCGTCCGCGTACTGGTTGTTGAATCCCTTGCCCTGCAACACGGCCCACACTTCTTCCGACGAAAGGTCGCGTGCCCTCGCGATCAGGTCATCCGGCACTTTGGGACGTCCGTCGGGAAGCCGGTCGAACGGGGATTGCGCTGTGTAATCGATCAGGTCTTGCTTAGGAAAGGTCAGCAGCTGCGCGTGAACGCTACTCGGCGCCAGGAGTGCGATTGCACAAGCCACCAGGGCGGAGATTGAAAGCACTGGGCTCGCACCGGCCCTCACTTTTCGGGTCATTGGAATCTCCATTTGCGATTGCGTTCCCGAAACTCTCAAATCGGCGCTGGTTTGTCAAACGCAAATCCTGATCGCGGGCTTACAATCCTCCTTCTGTGATGAACTTTTTCCGACAGCGCATCCGATGGCTCCTCGTGTTCTGGATGTTCGTGATCAGCGCTGTCGCTTATCTTGATCGCGTCAACATCTCGATTGCGGGCCAGTCCATCGAGCAGCAATTTCACCTGGAACACGTTCAACTGGGATGGGTGTTCAGCGCGTTCGGGCTCGGATACGCTCTTTTTCAAGCACCCGGCGGCCGCCTGGCCGACCGCTTCGGACCGCGTCGGGTCCTCGCCCTGGGGGCCGTATGGTGGGCAGTGTTCACATCTCTGACAGCATTCGTGCCAGCGGGATTCGCCGGAGCCCTGTTCACGCTTCTGAGTGTGCGATTCCTGCTTGGGGTTGGGGAGGCGGTTGTGTTCCCGGCCAGCAATCGGATGGTGGCCAGTTGGATCCCCTCGCGAGAGCGCGGCATTGCGAATGGATGCATCTTTGCCGGCGTCGGCGCTGGTGCCGGGATCACGCCGCCTCTTGTCACTTACATCCTGGTCCACCACGGTTGGCGATGGTCGTTCTGGATCAGCGCGCTGATCGGGCTGGGCGCAGGCGTTGTGTGGATCTGGGTCGCGCGCGACACTCCCGAACAACACCCTTGGACCAGCGGTGAGGAGATCGCATACATTCAGGACGGACTGCCCGACTCGACCAGGGCTCTCAAAGCAGAGCCCATCCCTTGGGCCACGATCTTCACTAACAGGAACGTGCTGGCAATTACCCTGAGCTATTTTTGTTACGGCTACGTCGCATACATATTCTTCTCGTGGTTCTTCATTTATCTCAGCTCGGTTCGAGGCCTGGATTTGAAGTCGAGTTCGTATTACGCGATGCTGCCGTTCCTGGCGATGGCAACGTGCTCTCCCTTGGGCGGTTGGATCAGCGACCGTGTGGCCCGCCAATATGGGAAGCGGGCGGGGCGCTGTGGCGTGGCGTGTGGGGGGATGGCACTGTCGGCGGTCTTTGTAGGACTGGGGACCCACGCCCAGGACGCGCGCCTCGCGAGTATCATTCTGGCCGGAGGCGCGGGTGCGTTGTATCTCTCGCAAAGTTCATTCTGGTCCGTGACCTCCGACATTGCGGGCTCCTCGGCCGGGTCCGTCTCCGGGGTGATGAACATGGGTAACCAGATCGGCGGCGTGATCACAGCGTCTTTAACTCCCGTCATCGCCAAGCATCTCGGCTGGGGCACATCGTTCTTTGTCGCCGCGGTATTGTGCGCGGTTGGCGCTTTGACGTGGGTGGCTGTAAAGCCCGAGCAGGCGATTGTTCGAAAGCTCTAGGGGCGTCTGCGATTCAGGTTCTTGGTAGAGGCTCATTTTCAGGCAAGGCAACGAAGAAGAGCATGGACCACGAAGGACACGAAGTATCACGAAGGTGGATTTAGAGAGGAAGAATCCATGAAGAAGTCACTCCGCGGTTTTGGACGGACCGGCGTTGTGCTGGCAGTGGTCCTGTTTCTCACGGTCTTGCTGGGTGGCGCTTCGTCTGGAACGCCTGAAGCGACCGGCGACGCGGCGCTGCTGGACGGATATCGTCACGTGGAAGTCGCCTCCGTGTCGGACGCAATAGAGAAGATCACCGGGCAGCGCATGTACATGTCGCACCGGATGCGGCCGATCTTCCCTTCCAAGTTTGCCGGGATCGCGCTCACGGTGAAATTGAAGAAAGAAGAAAATCGCGATCCCGAAGCCCTGCAGGGCATGCTGGCTGCGATCGACCAGGGTGGGCCGAACTCCGTGTATGTGATGGTCGTCGAGGACGGCGCCGATATCGCCGGCATGGGCGGACTGATGGGAACAGCAATGGCATCGCGGGATTTTTCGGGAGCCGTGATCGACGGCGGCGTGCGGGATGTCGCTTACCTGCAGAAGATTGGCTTCCCCGTGTTTGCGCTGGGAACCGTGCCTTCGACTTCCGTGAATCACTATCGCTTTGCAGGCGCGAACATACCTGTGCTATGTGATGGTGTCGCGGTGAACGCTGGCGACATCGTGGTTGCAGACGCGGATGGCGTGGTCGCGGTCCCGCGCGCAAAGGCGGCAGAGGTTCTAGCGCTGGCCCAGGAGATGGACTTCAAGGAGCATTCGATGTACGCCTACATCGAGAAGCTGCGATCGATTGTCGAAGCGGTGAAGAAGTTCGGGCGACTGTAGGCGCGTTTGGCGCTCGCCGGGCGGCCGAGAAGTATAGCTTATTGCAGGAAAGGAAGAATCGTATGAGCTGGAACAATTTTGGCCGTCGAGAGATGTTGCAGACTTCCGCGCTGGCGCTCGGTGGAGCCTTGCTGGCTGCCGATCCGCTCGAGGCCTACCCCAAAGGGGTGAACACCAACTCCAGCCCTTCGACGTTGAAGATCACCGATCTGCGCGTGGCCACCGTGGTGAAGCCGGGGCCGAGTCCTTGTCCCATCATTCGGATCGACACCAATCAAGGCGTCTATGGACTTGGGGAAGTCCGCGACGGCGCGAGTCCGACTTACGCGCTTTTCCTGAAAAGCCGCATCGTCGGGGAGAACCCGCTGCAACTCGACAAGATTTTCCGCAAGATCAAACAATTCGGAGGACACGCAAGACAAGGCGGCGGAGTGTGCGCCATTGAAATGGCCCTGTGGGACATCGCCGGCAAAGTGTACAACGCTCCCGTCTATGCGCTGGTCGGCGGGGGCAAGTTCCGCGACAAGATTCGCATCTACGCGGACACGACCGAATCCCAGGACCCCAAGATTTATGCGCAGAGAATGAAAGAACGCAAGGAAGTCATGGGGCTCACATGGCTCAAGATGGATCTCGGGATCGAGATGGTTGCGGACACGCCGGGCACGGTCACCAATCCTACCGACGTGGAACAATGGCAGGCCAACCAGTTGCCCCATCCGCTGCTGGGCATGGAGGTGACGGACAAAGGGATCGCCATGCTTGAACAATACGTGGCCGCGGTGCGCGATGCCGTGGGCATGCAGATCCCGCTCGCCATGGACCACCTCGGCCACCTGGGAGTGAAATCCATCATTCGCCTGGGCAAGGCGTACGAGAAGTACAACCTGTCATGGATGGAAGATGTAATTCCCTGGATGTACACCGACCTGCTCAAACAGATTTCCGACGAGAGTCCAACACCCATTCTGACCGGAGAAGATATTTACCTGAAGGAGCCGTTCCAGGTGCTATGCGAAAAGCACGCAGTCGCCAAGATCCAGCCGGATCTCGCGACCTCGGGCGGCATCCTGGAGACGCACAAGATCGGCGACATGGCGGAAGAATATGGAGTGCCGATGGTGATGCACTTCGCCGGGACCCCGGTTTCATGCATGGCAAACGTGCATTGCGCCGCCGCCACGCAGAATTTTCTCGCGCTCGAGAACCATTCGCTCGACGTGTCCTGGTGGTCCTCGCTGGTCGAAGAGGCAACCAAGACGCCCATCGTCAATCACGGCTGGATCGATGTGCCGGACCGGCCGGGCCTGGGCGTGACCCTCAACGAGGACATGGTGAGACAACACCTGGCGCCCGGCACAGGGTATTTTGATCCAACTCCGCAGTGGGACCAGGAACGCTCTTGGGACCGGCTGTGGAGTTAGACATGATCGCTCAGTAGTTGTTGAGGTGTGATTCTGGCGAGTATGTCCATTCCGTATTACCAGATCGATTCGTTCGCGAGCGAACTCTTCGCAGGCAATCCCGCGGGGGTATGCCTCGTCCCCGCATTTCCTGCCACAGAAGTCATGCAGAAAATCGCGGCGGAGAACCGTCACAGCGAGACAGCTTTTGTGGTTGCCCGCGCGGATGGCGACTTTGACCTGCGTTGGTTCACACCGACGATGGAAGATGACCTGTGCGGCCATGCCACCCTGGCAGCTGCGTATGCACTTTCGTTGCGTGGACACGACAGCTGGCCGGTTCGCTTCCATACCGTCAGCGGCTTATTGACGGTCCATCGTCATCACGAGCAGCGTGATCCGGAGCAGCGTGATCACGAGCGCTTTGAAATGGACTTCCCCTCCAGGCCGGCGGTACCCTGCGAAATCCCAACAGGGCTGCTGTCCGCCCTGGGTCTGGAGAGGGCAGAGGTCATGCGCGATCCCCGCGACTTTCTGATTGTCGTCAACCACGCCGACATCGTGCGAAACCTCAAGCCCGACATAGCTGCGTTGGCGAAAATTGATATGGGGGTCGGGGGTGGAGCAATGGTTACGGCTCCCGGCGACAATGGCGTCGATTATGTGTGCAGGTTTTTCGCTCCATCCGAGGGAATCGACGAGGACCCTGCGACCGGATCCATCCACTGCACGCTCGTCCCCTACTGGGCCGGACGCACTGGCAAGCAAACATTTCGGGTGCAGCAGCTAAGTCCTCGTGGCGCGCGAATGTGGTGCACGCTAGCTGGCGACCGCGTAAAGATCGCTGGGGAAGTGAAGCTCTATCTGCAAGGAACCATCAACCTCTAAGTTGGAACTTCGACCAGACTAATTCTTCGCATTGCTTGCCGAGACATGGTTCGCAGAGGCGAAGACCGGCCCAGCACTGCGCGATGGCGGATCGGAAATTGCACGGATATAGGATATCAGCGCCTGGATATCCGATTTGCTGAGCGTGTTTCCCCACGCCGGCATGAGCGCCGATTTGTTGAGCGCCGGGCCGCCGTGGCTGATGATGGCGGTGAGATCGGCGTCGCTGATCTTATTCAGAGTGTCGCCTTCGGTGAAGGGGTGCGGCTTGACTTCCAGGTTGTCGTAGTTCGACACCCGTTCGACGGTGGACTCGGGATTGTGGCAGCGCTCGCAATACTGGTCGTTGAGATGCCTGCCCAGCGATTGCTGGTAGCCGAGCGCGATCTCTTCGACTTTGACTTCAACTTTCTTATGGGATTTATCGACCGTTGACGCGGTGAGTTCGTAGCGGCCGGCCATGCCTCCGAGCGAAACGTTGGCCGTGAACTGGCCGCTCGAGTCGGTGAGGCCGTTCGGTGGATCGAAGGTGACTCCGGGAGCGGCGGCGAATTCGACCAGCGCTCCGACGACGGCGGTTCCCTGCTCATCGTTCACCTGCACCACGAGGGGTTGAGGCAGCAGGCCGCCGGTCTGGGCTATCTGCTTTCCACCGCTGGATTCGACGATGGCGGCGCCGAATGCGATGGGCTTGGGCAACGGCGCACTCGCGGTCTGACGGGAACAAGAAACGGCAAACATCGTTGTCAGCACAATGACAGCTAAAATCGCCGGGCTTCGCCCGGCCGGACAGCCGAGGGCGGCTGTCCCCACATGAGTCGGAGTATGGCTGCGATGGGTCATTTCTTTGCGGCCTCCTGTCGGGCTCCGCCTTTTTGTGAGATCAGGAATGCGGTGAGAGCGCGGGCATCCTCGTCACTCATGGCGCGATTCGGTTCCGCGGTTCCCTGGCGCTGAGCTTGCGGATTCTTCATCCATTGGTAAATCCACGCCGCACTCAGGCGCGTGCCGACGTGCGTCAGAGTCGGACCGATGTAGCCTTTGTCCGTCTTGGTGTCGACGATGTGACAGCCCTGGCAGGAATACTTGCCGTAGAAAAGCTGCTTGCCGAGTTCGACCTGGCCC
>Ga0075017_100001496_pt1 | contig 14292 bp, 9 predicted proteins | sample AleBraG_ABR_2012_FD_71475 | JGI IMG/M metagenome (GOLD analysis project Ga0075017, IMG submission 71475) | Freshwater sediment microbial communities in response to fracking from Pennsylvania, USA - Alex Branch Run_MetaG_ABR_2012 | ecosystem: Environmental > Aquatic > Freshwater > Creek >... | reverse complement strand
GGGGACCTTGCCACTGCCGTGGAGGAGTCGGTGCACGGCATCCGCGTGTTGAAGGCGTTTGGCCGCGGCCGGGAGGCCCTTGACGCGTTCTCGGTCCAGGCGCAGGAGCTCCAGGCCACCGAAATCCACAAGGCCAGGTCGCTGGCCGTGTTCTCCCTGGTGGTCACCTTGCTCCCCGAGCTTGCCCTGGGCTCAGGGCTGGTGGTGGGCATCCTGTTGGTGGCCGACGGCCAGATGAATGTGGGTACGCTGGTGGCCTTCTTCGCAACAGCCGCCGTGGTCGCAGGCCCGGTGGAGGCCATGGGACCGCTCATGGCCATGACCCTTGCCGCCAAAACCGCCATCGACCGCCACTTTGAGGTCATGGACGCCCAGGACACCATCGCAGACCCCACCAACCCCAAAAAACTGGCGCAGGTGCGCGGCGAGCTAGTCTTCCACAACGTCCATTTCCGCTACCCGGACACCCCCGCAGAGAAACCCGACATGCTCAACGGCGTGGACCTGACCCTGCAGGCCGGGGAAACCATGGCGCTGGTGGGGGTCACGGGCTCCGGCAAGAGCACACTGATCCAACTTGTCCCCCGGCTCTTTGACGTCACCGGCGGTTCCATCACGCTCGACGGCGTGGACCTGCGTGAACTGGCCGTGCAGGATCTGCGCACCCATGTTTCGCTCGCTTTTGAGGACACCACCTTGTTCTCCAATTCCGTGCGGGAGAACGTCCTGCTGGGCGCCGCCGCGCACCCCGGCATGAGCGACGACGACGTCCTGGCCCAGGCCCTGGACGTGGCCCAGGCCGGGTTCGCCTACTCCCTGCCCGCCGGAGTCGAGACCTTGATTGGCGAGGAGGGGCTCAGTCTCTCCGGCGGCCAACGCCAACGGCTCGCCCTGGCCCGGGCCATTGCGGCCCGTCCCACGGTGTTGGTGCTCGATGACCCGCTGTCCGCCCTGGACGTCAACACGGAAGAGCGGGTCGAGGCCCGGCTGCGCTCGGAACTTGAGAGCACCACCACCTTGATCGTCGCCCACCGGCCCTCAACCGTTGCCATGGCGGACAAGGTGGCCGTGCTCCAGAACGGGCGCATCACCGCCGTCGGCACACACGCGCACTTGCTCGCCACTCATGACCACTACAGATACGTCCTGGCCAGCCTCAGTGAGGAACCCAGGGATTTGGACTCGGAGGACGAGCCGGACCACCCGGCTGCGCATGTTGCCCACGGGCTTGGCACTGCCGTATTCAGCGCCGGCAACCTGCGCGCCGGTGACGCCAACTCCGATGACTTTGATGAAGACTCCCAGGAAGTGATCGCGTGAGACGGCCAACACCCACCGGGCCGCAAGGGACCGCCAATGAGGACAGCGTGGACCTCAGCCGTGCCGAGAGCAAGGCGGTGCGGGCGCGCTCAGTGCGGCTGCTGGGCTCGCTGGTGCGCCCCGTCAAGGCCCGGTTCATCTGGACCGTGGTCCTGGTCCTGCTCTCCCAGGCCGCCCGCGTCTCGGGGCCGCTGTTGATCGCTTTCGGCATCGACAACGCACTGCCGGCCCTCACAGCATCCCCCGCCAACCCGGCCTTGCTGGTGATGACCGGCGGCGGCTACGTGGTGGCCGCCCTGGCAGCCTCCACCCTGACCGCCGCCTACCTGACCGCCACCGCCCGCCTGAGCCAGGCCATGCTGCTGGACCTGCGCCTGCGCGTTTTCCGCCACACGCAGCGCCTCAGCCTTGAATTCCACGAAAAATACACCTCCGGGCGCATCATCTCCCGGCAGACCTCCGATCTTGAGGCCCTGCGGGAATTGCTGGATTCAGGGATCTCCTCGCTGGCTTCGGGCATCATCTTCATGCTCTTCACCGCCATCACGATCTTCTCCCTTGACTGGGTCACCGGTCTGATCGTACTGACGGCCGGCGTGCCCATGTTCTTCCTGGCCCGCTGGTACCAAAAGCGCTCCCAGATGGCGTACCGCTCCTCCCGGGTGGTGTCGGCGTCGTTGATTGTGCACTTCATCGAGACCATGACGGGCATCCGTGCGGTGAAGGCCTTCCGGCGCGAGGCCGACAACGCAGCCAAGTATGACGAACTGGCGGAGGACTACCGCAAGGTCACCGTCCGTTCCATCAACCTCAACGGTGTCTTCCAGCCCGGGTTGGTGTTGATCGGCAATGTGACCGTGGCCGTGGTGCTGCTGGCCGGCGGCTTCCGCGTGCTCGACGGCGGCCTGGCGGTGGGTGCCCTGCTGGCCCTGCTGCTGGCCACCAAGCGCTTCTTCCAGCCGGTGGATCAGATGGCCATGTTTTACAACTCCTTCCAGTCCGCCCAGGCCGCCCTGGAGAAGGTGTCCGGCCTGCTGGAGGAGGTGCCCACCGTCCGGCCGCCCAAGCACCCCGTGGCGTTGCCCCACCCACAAGGGCACATTGTGTTCAAGGACGTGGAGTTCGGGTATGGCGACGGCCCGCTGATCCTGCCCCGGCTGGACCTGGACATTCCCGCAGGGCAGAGGGTCGCCGTCGTCGGCCAGACCGGTGCCGGGAAATCAACGCTGGCCAAGCTGATCGCCCGTTTCTACGATGTGAGCGCCGGCTCCCTGACGCTCGACGGCGTTGAGTTGGGCCAGCTTTCCTCCGAGGACTTGCGCAGGGCCATCGTCATGGTGACCCAGGAGGCGTTCCTGTTCAGCGGCACCGTGGCGGAGAACATTGCCTTGGGCAAGCCCCAGGCAAGCCGTACGGAGATTGAGGCGGCTGCACGGGAGGTGGGCGCGGACGGGTTCATCCAGGCGCTGCCCGACGGCTACGACACCGACGTCAACAAGCGCGGCGGCCGGGTGTCCGCCGGGCAACGCCAGTTGATCTCCTTTGCCCGTGCCTTCCTGGCCAACCCGGCGGTGCTCATCCTGGATGAGGCCACCTCCTCCCTGGACATTCCCTCCGAGCGCATGGTGCAGGCCGGCCTGCACAAGCTCTTGGCGGCCGACGGCGACGCGCCCGGGCGCACCGCCTTGATCATTGCGCACCGGCTCTCCACGGTGGCCATTGCCGACAGGGTCCTGGTGGTCCACGACGGCAGGATCGTGGAGGATGGTTCGCCCGCCGGACTGATCGCCGGGGGTGGCCGATTCGCGGCCATGCACGGGGCGTGGCGGGACTCCCTGGTGTAACGGGCACACTCTGGAGCTGCACGATTTCGCGTAACAGCCTTCCTTCCGCTATTCTTGAGAGGTTGCTTTTGCGGACCTTCACGGGTTGCTGCGGGGCGATGGATCGGGGTGTGGCGCAGCTTGGTAGCGCGCGTCGTTCGGGACGACGAGGCCGCAGGTTCAAATCCTGTCACCCCGACCAGAATATGAAAGGCAGTGCCCACGGGCGCTGCCTTTCATTCTTTAACACAGGAGTTCGACCGCGCCCGGCTAGACTGGGCCAATGAGTGAGACACTTCCGCCCTGCCCGGTCTGCGCCAGCGAGTACAGCTACGAGATGGGCGATCTTTTGGTCTGCCCCGAATGCGCCCATGAGTGGGCGCCCGGCGAAACCGATTTAGCCGACAACGGCGCCGAAACCGAAACCGTGGTGAAGGACGCCGTGGGCAACATCCTGGCCACTGGTGACACCGTCAGCATCGTCAAGACCATGAAGATCAAGGGCAGCCCCCAGGACCTGAAGATCGGCACCAAGGTCCGCAACATCCGCTTGATCACCCCTGTCAACGGCCACGACATTGACGCCAAGGTTGACGGTTTTGGGCCCATGAAACTCAAATCCAGCGTTGTGAAGAAGATCTAGCCGGCCCCCCGCCACCATCTACAGGACCGTTCCATGACGTCATGGCTTGAGGCGTTTCCTGCGTTTACCTTGGCACTGCTGATCCTGGGCGGGCCCGGCGCGACCGTCATGGTGGCGTTGCGGGTCCGCGGGCTCCTTGCCGTGTGCCTGGCCCCCTCCGTGTCGGTGTCCATCATCGCCGTCAGCGCCATTGCGGCCCCCTTGATCCACCTGCGCTGGGACTGGCCCGCGGTGGTGCTGGGAACAGCAGTCGCCACCGCCGGCGCCTACTTTGGCCGGCGGTTCGTCCCTGCCCTGCAAGGCGCCCCCGTGTCCACCAGCGAAAACCTGCCGGCCCGGGGAACCCTTGTGGCCGCCGGCGTGGGGGTTCTTACCGCCCTGGCCATGACGACGGCAGTCCTGACGCTCTCCGCCGTCAATCCGGAACAGTTCACGCAGGGCTACGACTCCGTATTCCACCTGAACGCCACGGCCTATGCCGTCCAGACAGGGAATGCGTCCTCGTTCAACATTTCCGAGTTCATTCTCCCTACCGCCAAGAACGTGTTTTACCCCGGCGCCTGGCACGGGCTGGCAAGTTTGCTGGTCGTGTTGACAGGGATCAGCATTCCGGCGGCCACCAACATCATGTGGCTGGCGGTGGCCGGGGTGGTGTGGCCGCTGGGTTGCGTATTCCTGACCCGGGTGCTGGTGGGCGAGAACCGCACGGTCCTGGTGGCAGCCGGCGCCCTCGCGGCAGCGTTCCCCGCCTTCCCGTACCTGTTGCTGCAGTATGGATCCGCCTACCCCAACACCCTCTCCAACGCCGTGGTTCCCGTGGGGATCTCCCTGGTGCTGCTGATTATCCGCCCCGCCATGCACACGGCCCTGAAACCGGCCATGGCACTGGCGCTGGTGGTGCTTTATCTGCCCGGCACCGTTACCGCACAGCCCAACGGAATCTTCAGCATCATGCTGGTGCTCACGCCGTTGCTGGGGTTCCTGGTCTTCGCCTGGCTGCGCACAGGCTTCAGGCGCAGCCGGCGCAGTGGTGCCAGGCGTATTGGTCTGGCGTTCCTGGCCGTGGCACTCTGCGTGGGCTTCCTGGTGCCCCTGCCACAAATCCGCAGCCTGTTCAACTACACAAGCCCCGTAATCCTGCCCTTCCCAGCCGCCCTGTGGCGCAATTTCACCCACACCCCAAGCCCCGTTTGGTTCCCGGCCATCGCCCTGACCCTGCTGGTGCTGGTGGGCGTGTGGGCCGCCTACAGGATCCACAAATTGCGGTGGCTGCTGGGATCGCTGGTCCTTGTCAGTTTCACCTACCCCATGAGTGCTGGCACCAACTTCAAGCTGGCGAACTGGGCCATGGCGCCGTGGTGGGACAACCCCGAGCGCATTGCGGCGTTGATGCCGCTGGTAGCGGTCCCGCTGGCCGCCGTGGGGCTGGGCTGGTGCGTGGAACGGCTCCTGATGCGGTTCCCCCGCAGGCTTTCCCTTGTGTCCAGGGGCGGAAGGAGGACGACGGCGGTGGCCGTTCTCGTCGCCGTCCTGACCGTCTCCAACCCGGGCTTGTGGCAGATGAAAACAGCCTTGGCCAGTGTGTACCATGTGCCCGGGGAGCCCAACGGCGTGGCCCAGATCGACGCCCATGAACTGGCTCTCATCCACCGCCTGGACGAGTACACCACCGCCGATGACGTGATTGCGAACAACCCGTACAACGGATCGGCCCTAGCCATGGCACTGGCCGGGCGGCACATGCTGTTCCCCTACAGTTCCCAAGGCGACCTCAGCCCGGATTTGTTCACCGTGCGGTTTTGGCTTAACCGGGTGGGCAGTGATGAGGGTGTTTGCGCGGCAGCCACCCGGCTGGGCGTCACCTATCTGCTTGATTTTGGCACCGACTACATTCAGGCATTCAAGGACCCCATGTCCCTTTACCCGGGCGTGACACTGGCCGGTGGCACCGACGGCTTCACGCTGGTGGCCCAGGACGGCCACGCCGCCCTGTACGAACTCACCAAGTGCGCAGGGAAACCCCGTTAGTCCCCACTTGCCGGCCTGAACAATCGCTGGCGCGATTCTTCAAGAACCTGGCAAGCGTGGGCCCACCCACACCCTCCCACTACGGGCAAGCCCTAACTCACGATCTCCAACGCCCAGTGCCGCAGCGCCATCAAGGCGGCCCCGTCGCTGCCGGCAGTGGGCACGAAGGTGGCTGTGTCAATGGTGGTGGTCCTAGGGCCGATGCCCAGCTTTTGCTCGGCCAGGGCCAGCCGGGCCGGATCCAAGAGCCGTTCGCCCAATTGCGAGAGCTCTCCGGCAACCACCACACGGTTCGGGTCAAGCAACACACAGGCACCCACAACGGCGCGGGCCAGCAGCCCGCCCGCCCAGTCCACCACGTCACGGGCCACGGCGTTCCCGGCCCGTGCCGCCTCCGCGATGGCCTCGATGGACGCGAAGGGCTGGCCCCTTTGCGCGGCTTCAAGGAGAACGTTGGTCTCGTTCAGCAGCCGTTCCAGGCAGCCGCGGCGCCCGCACCAACACTGTGGGCCGTCAAAGTCCACGCTGACATGACCAATTTCCCCGGCGATTCCACTTCCGCCGCGCAACAAGGAACCATTGACCACCACCGCGGAACTGATGCCGGCGGACAGGACCATGTACAGCAGGTTCTCGCTCGTGTTGCCGTGGGCCAGCGCCTGCGTCATGGCAGCGAGGCGAATGTTGTTATCCCACAGCAGCGGCACGTCGAGCACGTCGCGCAGGGGCTCCAGCGTGGCGCCCTGGGGATCAGCCTGACGCTCCGCACCGTCGGCCAGTGACCGCGGATCGGCGTGCCGGCTCGCAATGCCCACACCCACACCGAGCAACGTGGCCGGGACGATCCGTCCCTGTTCCACCATTTTTGCCAGCATCGCGGCTGCCTGGGACACCTTCTCGGCCATGCCAAGGTTTTCCGTCAGGTTCCGTTGCTCACTGGTCAGGGTGGAACCGTCATAGCCCTTCACCGACACACTGATTCGCCGCCGTCCCAGCTCAACGCCCACCGCGGCACCCGCGTGGGGGTTCAGGGTCAAGACTTTGGTGGGACGCCCGTTGCGGCCGGTTCCGTACAGTTCCTGATCGCTTTCCTTCAACACCCCGCGCTGGCGCAGATCCCCCACTATGGCCGAGAGCGTCGTGCGGGAAAGCTTCGTGTCATTCTCAAGATTCTTCCGGGTCCGGCTGCCGTGTGTCACCAGCGATTCGAGCACCCGGATCTCATGCCTGCGCCGAACTTCCGCCAGCGCACTGTCCTCACGAGTGAGCACGGTCCCTCCCTTATCGTCGACGAATCCTGTGGCCATTGTCCGGGCCGGCACACCTGCGGCCCATGAGACATGTGTCCCTGGCACACGAGGATACTTATGTAAAGTCTATTGCCTTTAATGCTATCTGTCTTGACACGCCGCTGCTGGATTGTCCGTAAGGGCAAAGAAGCGCCGCTTTGAGAACTTTTCCCCATTCTTGCGCCAGCTTGTTCCAGGAACGCCTAGAGTGGACTTTACTGACTAATGGCTCTGTGAGAGGAACAACACAGTGGGTAGCGGTTTTGGCGAACGACTCAAGCAGGAACGGCTTGAGCGCACACTCACGCAAGGGGAACTCGGCGGCGCCCTGTATTCAGCCAGCTATATTTCACTTCTGGAATCCGGGCACAGGGAACCAACGGTAGAGATCATCAAGGCCCTCTCACAACAATTGCAGCTCTCTCCCGACACCCTCCAGTCCTGGGCGCAAACGGCATCGCCCGAGGAATGCGGGTACCTGACCGCCTCCCTCAACGCCTGGCAGTGCTGGGACACCAGGGATTTCCTCGGCGCCGCCCAAAATGCCGAAACCGCCGCGATCAAGGCAAGCTCCAACATGAACGCCGCCATGTGGTGGAACATGACCTACTTGCAGGCCACGTCACTGCTGCGCAACAGTGACTTTGCCGAGTCAGTGGGCATTCTTACCAGGCTGATCGAGCATCCCTTGACCGCCGGGAGCGGTTCGCTGACACTGCGCGCCCGCCAGGTCATGGCTGCGGCCCTCCTTGGCATGGGCCGCCTTCATGAGGCCATTGGGCAAGCAACACTGGCAGTCGAGATCGGCGCAGGTGCCTCGGCCGAGCAGAATTCGGCGTACCTCGTTGCACTGCAGACACTCATTGGAACGCTGGCCGAGTCCGGCCGGGTTGAGGAAGCCTGGCAGCATTGCCTGACCCTGAATGATGCCCTCACGGAGGCAACGCCGGCCCAGACCGCAGGGGAAATGCACTGGGTCATCGGAAATGTTGCCTTTTTCCGAAAGGACATCGCCGAGGGACTCAACCACCATTCCTTGGCCAGCAAGCTGCTATCCCCGGCCCAGGACCTGGCACGCTGGGCGCAGTTCAACAAGGCCACGGCTTGGGTGCGGCTGGCCGCGGGGGTGGTGGAACAAGACACACTGCAGGCGATCGAACGTAGCGAGCTGGCCCATTCGGTGGTCGGGGCCTCCGCCACTGAAACCTTGGAAGTGTCCTTGCTGCGCGCCCGCTGGCTATTCCTGAACAGCGAACTGCCCAAGGCGCTTGCCTTGTTGACAACCATCAACTCCCAAAGGGAACAGCTGGGCAGCCACACTGCCGGGGACACGGCACTGCTGCTTGGCCAGGTCCTGAAGGCGCTTGACCGGACGGACGACGCATTCGTGGCCTTCGCCGACGCGCAGACTCTCTTCACGGAGGCGGGGGCCGGTGATAGGGTCTCCACGGCAAAGGAGAACATGGTGGAGATTGAAGCCATCCACCATGCCCCTGAGGCGACGTAGTTTGACTAGCTGAACGTGGTCCCGGTGAGCCGTTCGTAGGCTTCCACATACCTGGCACGGGTGCGCTCAATGACATCCGCAGGCAGCGCCGGTGGCGCAGTGTCCGAGTTCTTGTCCCAGCCGGATTCCGTCCCGGCCAGCCAGTCACGCACATATTGTTTGTCAAAGCTTGGCTGCGCGGCGCCGGGCGACCACAGCTGCGCATCCCAGAAGCGGGAGGAGTCCGGTGTCAGGACCTCGTCCCCCAGGGTGACGACGCCGGTGGCCGGGTCCGTGCCAAACTCAACCTTGGTGTCGGCCAAGATGATGCCGCGTTCCCGGGCGATCTCTTCGGCACGGGTGTAAATCTCCAGGGACAGTTCACGCAGTTTCCCCGCACTGTCCGCACCGACGGTTTCGACCATGGTTTCGTAGCTGATGTTTTCATCATGCTCGCCCACCTCGGCCTTGGCCGACGGGGTGAAGATGGCCGGTACCAACCGTGACCCGTCAGTCAGGCCGGCAGGCAGCGACAAGCTGCAGACGGTTTGGGACTGGCGGTACTCGAGCAGGCCGGAACCGGTCAGGTAACCGCGGACGATGCATTCGATCGGGAACATCTGAAGCTTTTTGGCCACCATGGCCCGGCCTGCAACGGCTGCCGGCACACCGTCCTCCACGGTGGTTGCCACCACATGGTTGGGCACGTTCAGCTGGTCAAACCACCACAGGCTCAGCTGGGTCAGGATGCGTCCCTTGTCGGGGATCTCGCTCGCCAGAATGTGGTCAAAGGCGCTGATCCGGTCACTCGCCACCACCAGCACGACGTCGTCCCGGCCGGCGAACGGCGCGTCAGTGGTTGATTCCTGGGAGGGGCTGGGGACGTACAAGTCGCGGACCTTGCCGGAGTAGACGTGCGCCCAGCCGGGCAGGACGGGGGCTGTGGTTGCTGCGGATGTCATGAATGTTCCTTATGCCTGGGCGGCGGGGCCGGCCACGGTGATTTCGCCTCGGGCAGCCTTGGCCGCGATATCGGTGCGGTACTGGCCGCCCTCCAGGGAGATTTGTTCAATGCCTTCGTAGGCTTTTTCACGGGCGTCTTCCAGATCCACGCCGAGGCCCACCACGGCCAGGACCCGGCCACCGGCGCTGACCGTATTGCCGTCGTCGTCCGTGGCGGTGCCCGCATGCAGGACCTGCACACCGTCAATGCGGCTGGCCTTCTTCAGTCCGCGGATCCTGTCCCCCGTGCGGGGGGCCTCGGGGTAGTTTTCGCTCGCAAGGACCACGGCGACGGCGGTCTCCGGCGCCCAGCGCAGCTCATCAATCTCATCCAGGTGTCCCTTGGCTGCCGCCATCAGGACGCCGCCAAGGGGCGTCTTCAGGCGGGCCAGCACGGCCTGGGTTTCCGGGTCGCCAAAGCGGGCATTGAATTCGATGACGCGCGTGCCCCGGCTGGTCAGGGCCAGTCCGCAGTAGAGGACGCCGGTGAAGGGCGTGCCGCGGCGGGCCATCTCGTCAATCGTGGGCTGCGCCACCCGGTCGATGACGTCCTGGACCAGGTTTGCGGGGGTCCATTCGAGGGGCGAATAGGCGCCCATGCCACCGGTGTTGGGTCCGTCGTCGCCGTCAAAGATGCGTTTGAAATCCTGGGCCGGAGCAAGCGGGACTACCGTGCGTCCATCGGCAAGGACAAACAGGGAAACCTCGGGGCCGTCAAGGAACTCCTCGATGACCACCGTGCCGCCCACTTCGAAGCAGGACTGGGCGTGGGCCAGGGCTTCGCCGCGGTCATTGGTGACAACCACGCCCTTACCGGCGGCCAGGCCGTCATCCTTGACAACATAGGGGGCACCAAACGTGTCCAAGGCATCAGCGGCCTCGTCGACGTTGGTGGCGACCCTGGCCATGGCGGTGGGAACCTGGGCCTCGGCCATGACGGTCTTGGCAAAGGCCTTGGAGGCCTCCAACTGGGCTGCCGCCTTGCTGGGGCCAAAGACTGGGATATCAGCTTCGCGCAGGGCATCAGCCACTCCTGCGGCCAGCGGGGCCTCCGGCCCCACCACCACCAGATCCGACTCCAACTTCAACGCCAGCGCCGTCACAGCCGCCGGATCGTTGGCGTCAATGCTGTGCGTGGGCACAATTTGCGCGATTCCCGCGTTGCCGGGGGCCGCATGGACCTCGGTGACGTTGGGGTCGCTCAGTAACGAGCGGACAATGGCGTGTTCGCGGCCGCCGGGGCCAATCACTAAAACCTTCACGGTTCTAGGGTACTTGGCAACAGGCCCGGGGCCGTAAAGCGACCATTGTCCAACAGCTGGCACCCTTGGCGCCTGCCCTGGCGCACGGGAAGTAATGTGGCGTCACGCAGCACGAACCCTTGCCCCTACTTGGCCCGCTTGATAGCTTTCTGATGGGATTGCCCAATTCGTCACTCGTAGCAGGCAGCACCCTTGGCGCATGGCATTCACCACCACTTTTATTTTTTTCAGGGGGAAACACATGCAAGCATCCACGCGTGCCTTTTTTAGGCGCGGCGGTGCGGCCTGCGCCGCAGCTGCCGTGCTGATTGGCAGCTCATTGACCGCCGGGGCCGCCTCGGCAGCGCCAACGCCGGAGCCAGCACCCTCATCAATGGCCACAGGGATCGCGGCTCCGCCCGCAACTGACGCGTCACTGCCGGGAGGCTTGGACGAGGCACTCCAGCGCGATTTGGGCATGAGCGTGGAGGAATTCAACGCCCAGGGTGCCCTTGCCGCAACGGCTTCAGCAGTGCAGCTGCAGCTTGCCCAGGCCGACCCCGGTGCCGTGGTTTCAGTTTCCGGGGACACCATCAAGGTCCAAACCTCGGCCCCCGCCGTAGCCCAGGCTGCGGCCGGAACCGCCAAACTTGCCATTACACCCTCAAGGGCAGCCCTGCCGCCCAACAAGGTTGATGCCGCCAGTGTTGACGCAGTCTTCACGGACTACGTGAACACCTTCGGTGCCAAGGACCTGTTGTCGGTGGCGGTCAATGCCACAGGTCAATATCTCATCCGCACCGGCGAGTCGAAATTCGGCACCTCGTCCGCAACACCGCAATCATTTGAGCCGTCCCTTGCGCCCTCCATCGCGGACTTCGCAGCAAAGTACGCCAACGTGGTGGTTGAAGGTGCCACGGGCCCCGCCGAATCCAAGTTCGCCGCAGGCGATCCCCTCGACCTGGTCAACGGCCAGGGCTACGCTGCCATGAAGTTTGGGGCGCCGGGTGGCTCAATCTGCAGCACCGGCTGGAACGGCTTCAACAAGAGTGGGGCACCCGCCATCATCTCTGCGGGCCACTGCACAGCGGATGGAAAGTTTCAAGTCGCGTTGTTGACAGATCCCCTTCACGACACACCCGTCACGGGAAACCCCTTGGCACCGCCAAAGCCAGTGGACATCTTGGGCCAGATGGGCTTCTCGCAGTTCGGCGGCCCCGGCAATGGGACCACCACAGCCAATCCCAACGACGGGCAGGCCGAAGGCAATATTGGCACCGACGTCTCGGTCATTGACAACATCTCTGCCAATTTCAGCCAGGCACCCAAGGTGGCCCGATGGACAGCAGCGGCAGCGTGGACAGATTCCGCACAAGTCTCCACCGACCCCAACAATGTCAGGGTCACAGGCGTTGCGTTGCCCATGATCGGTGCCGCCGTCTGCAAATCGGGCCGCACCACTGGCTGGACTTGTGGGAGGATCAATGAAATTGGCGCCTATGTGATTGCGGGCATCAACTATCCCTCAGAAATGAATCCGGGCGGTGATCCCACGGACCTCCGCGCTGTCCGAGGTTTTGGATCCATCACCGACACGATCATGAGCGACCACGGTGATTCCGGCGGCCCCGTCATTTCCGGCACCTCCGCCGTCGGTATCACCAGCGGCGGCGGCCAGCTACTGAACGGCAAACACCTTGCCATTGCGGCAGACCTGAATACGGCTCTGGCTGCCACTGACGGATACACAGTAAAAATCTTCCTGGGCAAGCCGGCAGTGACCACCGCCGGCACCGTCTACCGTGGGGGCGCCATCAACGGCACCGTTGCCGGGGCACCAGCAGGCACCACAGTCACGGTCACCATTGACGGCGCGTCCAAGGATGTTCCCGTCGGGACAGACGGCACATGGAGCATCAAGGCCCCCGGTGTGTTCGGCAAGTTCAGCATCAAGGCGCAGGCCAAGAACGGCTTCAGCACCTCGGAAACCGAGGAGTCCTCCCTTGAGGTCATCAAGGAGACCGCACCGGCCTTCACCTCCCCCGCCCTGAACGGCACGTCCGCCGCACCCGTCACTGCCATCACCGGCACCGGCATAGCCGGAGCCACAGTTACCCTGGCCGGTGACGTCACCGGCAGCGCCGTTGTTGGCAGCGACGGCAACTGGTCGGTGGCCGTAACCCCGGGCCTCCCGGTCGGCAGCTACACCGTCACAGCCAAACAGAGCCGCACGGACTGGATCGACTCCCCCACCTCCACGAACGCCTTCAAGGTGGTGCCGGCCGCCCCGGCAGTCACCTCACCCACCAACGGCCAGCAGTTCCAGGCCAATAGCGGGCCCACTGTCTTCTCCGGCACCAATATCGCCGGGGCGGCAGTGACCCTGACCATCGACGGCCAGCAGTTCCAGGCCACGGTGGCCGGGACCTCGTGGAGCTTCACGTCCGGCCAAAAGTTCGCGGCCGGAAACCACAGCGTCTCGGTAGTGCAGAATGTCGACGGCGTGGATTCCCTCATTGCGGCGTCCAGCTTCACCGTGCAGGCGGCCCCTGCCCCGCCAGTCGCGCCGGCACCCACACCGTCCACGCCTCCTGTGGCAATCAACAGTCTGGCTGTCACGGGCGCTTCCAGCTCGATGCTCGTCGGCGGCGCCGTCGGGGGGCTGCTGCTCCTGGGCGGCGGGGCGGCCCTGCTGTTCCGTCGCCGCAACAAGGAAAACGACAGTGAGTAGGCCCTAGCTCGAAGCGCTGTTCGGCCATGTGTGGCAGTGGGTCCCGATCAACACGAAAGGGACCCACTGCCGTTCTCTGGCAACCATGTCTCACCGGGCACGTAAGGAACCATGAAAAACAAAGCCCTGGCAGGCGTTGTACTCGCAGCCACATTGACAGGAGCCGTCGGCATGAGCGGATGCGGGACTGCCCCCACGGGGGAAAGCGGCGGCATCCAGGGCCCAAGTTCACATCCCGGCGCCGCCGAGGTCTCAGCGCTCTTGCGGCTCAACGAGGAACTCAAGACCCGGCTCGGCACGGCGTACTCCGATTCCTGGGTTGAGGGGACCACCCTTCATGTGGCGGTCACCACCGAGAGAGCAAAGGGAATTGCTGCCGAAGCCGGAGCCATACCACTGTTGGTGGCCTTCGATGCCGCGCAGCTGGAAGCGGCAATGCAGTCGGTTGCTGCATGGCAGGCAACACTTCCGACGGAGCAGGCCACCGCCATCCACAAGATCATCCCTGATGGGCGCACGGGCACCGTGACCATCTACGTTGCCCCGCAACTACTGGACACCATTGCCCGGGCTGCCGCCACTGACAAGCCTGCCGGCGAGGTTCCCTTGCGCGTCAAGGAATCCGCTGGCCTTGCCACCCCCCTATAGTCGCTAGGATGACAGCATGATCCAAACTTTCCGGGCGCACGACGCCGTTGAACTCGCCGTCCTGGAACGCAGTGGATTTGT